>Ga0065711_1039011_pt1 | contig 18219 bp, 14 predicted proteins | sample Hoacrofraction12_FD_59098 | JGI IMG/M metagenome (GOLD analysis project Ga0065711, IMG submission 59098) | Hoatzin crop microbial communities from Cojedes, Venezuela - Epithelial fraction 12 v2 (version 2) | ecosystem: Host-associated > Birds > Digestive system > Esophagus > Crop | place... | reverse complement strand
CTACTCAGCCAGTCATGCCATGGTAGAAAGCTATCAGATTGGTCAGGCATGATTTACCCTTGGTGAATCCATACTGACTACTGATAACCTTCTTTTCCTCCACTTGCTTGTTGATGACCTCCAGGATAAGATGCTCCATCACCTTTACCGGGATGGAGGTGAGGCTGACCAGCTTGTAGTTCCATGGGTCATCCTTCTTGCCCTTTTTGAAGATTGGAGTGACATTTGCCTTTCTCCAGTCCTCGGGCACCTCTCCTGTCCTCCAGGACCTCTCAGAGATGATGGAGAGTGGCTCAGCAGTGACATCCGCCAGCTCCCTCCGCACTCATGGGTGCATTCCATCGGGGCCCATGGATTTGTGGGCGTTCAGATCGCTTAAGCGATCCCTCACACAGTCCTCCTCGACCAAGGGAAAGTCATCCTCTCTGGGGCTTCTTCTCTTACCTCCGGGACCTGGCATTCCTGAGGGCCTGCCTTGGCACTGAAGACTGAAGCAAAGAAGGCATTCAGTAGCTCTGCCTTCTCTTTATCCCCCATCACCACGACACCCGCCTCATTCAGCAGCGGCCCCACATTGTCCCAAGCCTTCCTTTTGCTACTGATGTAGTTGAAGAAGCCCTTCTTGTGTTTTTGACATCCCTTGCCAGCTTCAATTCCAGGTGGGCTTTGGCCTTCCTCATCACATCCCTACAAGCTCTGACCACATTCCTGTACTCTTCCCAAGTGGCCTGCCCCTCTTCCCACATTCCATGGACCTTTCTCCTCCACCTGATCTGCAACTAAATTATTGTTTCTGTAACTAGGTATTCTGCAACTAAACCTAGAAACTTGTGTCAGGAGCTGGAAGGTGGACCAATACAGCTTTTTAGATGTGAAAATAGTTTTCCAGATTTCTGGGGTTTTGAAGTCTGTAGTTCTTAGGAATAGTTTTACGGTAATCTTGTCACTTTTGTTTTACATATAAAAAAGCTTCTTCTGGCTGATGGAGATCGATATTCTACCTGACCATGCATCTGTTCCTTCAGAACTGAATTGAAAGGAGGGAGGAAGAACATGGAGGCAGCATTCAGTTTCTGAAGTAACTGTCTTTTAAAAGACTCCTGAAGGCAAAAGACCCTGTGGCACACTGCATTAAACAGCGAAATCGTCATTTCATTGTGAAACAAACAAGGTATTAGATCTCTGTTCGGGGGAAAGCCTCGTCAGTAAATGTCAGTGCATTCACTGCTTCTCGTCTCACTTTCTCCGCAGGTAGTACTGTATCCCTTAACACAAGGAGTTAATTTTAGAATCTGTGTGTTTTTACATGCTTCAAAATTTGCAGAATTGTAGAAAGAGAAAGACTGGATGTTTCCTAGTAGCTCTCTTTTTTTTTTTTTTTTGGTATGCTGTTTATTTAGGAGGGTTGAACTAGATGACCCACAGAGGTCCCTTCCAACCCCTACCATTCTGTCATTCTGTGATTTTGTGATTCTGTGATTTCACTGCTAATCTCACTGCTATTTTCTAGCAGCTGAAGACTGTTTGGATCACTGAAGCGTTCATTAAACCACTTAACAATGACATGGCCCCTCTGCTGAAAAGCTGTGGAAGCAATTTTTGGAGGTGTACGTCCCCCAAAACAGATTCCAGGAACAAGCCAGAAGAGTTAAATAGAGCAGCTCCTTGCTTTGTGAGTGAGACTCATTAATGAATTTTGCACTCTGTTTACTTCTTTAATTATGCTCTTACTTAGAAGCCTCAAATGTAGAAGCAGTAGACCGAAAGAAGCTGTGAAAGCACAGACAAAGAGCGATACAGCTGCGGTGGATTTGAATCTCTACGCATGGCATTCAGAGAGAAGAAGGAAAATAGCTTGCATAGAATTTAATAGTATTGGGTGAAATTAGTCTCTGCAGTAACTCCCTGAAATTAATAGAGTACTTTTTTGTTTTTCTGAGCCAAAGGCACATTATTTTTACATTTTAGTAAATACAAAATTCATGCTTGGTGCAGTGTGAAGTCTGAAGTTTTATATCAGTATAAGTTAAGACATCCGTATTTAACCTTCCCTACAAAGCTACTTTATTAATGGGACCAAATATACTGAATAAACAAAAAATAATTCTTGTGTAGGCTTTCTTCAAGCTTGTTTAATTGTTCCCTTTCTTGCCACGTCAGGTCAAGATTTGTATCAGTAACATGCTCCTGGTTGTATTTAATTTTTATTTTATTGTCCATTGACCTGAGATTTTTTGTTGCAACTAATGAGTTAGAGCTTAAATCCTGAAGAACTGTATCTGAGTTTAATTAGCGTTTCTGAAACTGAGGAAAGAAAAGATAAAGGAAGAACAAAGGAAATAAAGTTCTTCCTGCCACTTGTTCTGAAATGAAGTTATTGTTTACCCTTTCGCTTTGTATTAAACAATCTAGAAGTTTTGTTCCTTTTGTATTTAGTATTCAGTATTTTTCTATTTAGGTATTTAGTTATTTAGTAGCATCACATAGCTTAACACAACCCTGCCTTTTTTCTCATGTACTGCGGTGATGGTGTCTCTCTTTGTGCCAGATAAAAGGAAGTTTTGCTGCTTTTATTCAAACGCTAGTGAGCTGGGCACCCACCTCAGATTCCATCAGATTACTTCAGCTCTTTACCAGCTTATGGGCAGAAGTATTTTACTAACCTTCAAGCTTTTATAATGTGTGACAGCAATAATCATTAGCATCTCCTGGTCAATAGTTCACGTGTTTTGAGTCCATAGTTGAAAACAGTAATTAGAGATGTCCCTAGACTACATGAGAGAAGTACAGTAGCAGGTGCTTTTACTATTCTCCTTTTTACAGGCATAGTATTTTGTATCAGTAGTGTATGCAGATACAGCAGTACTCTAGAAAGGCTGATATCTGTAAATAGGCTAGCAGCACAGGTTATTATTTAAAAATGCACTGAGGACGTAGATCCCAGATCTTAATAACGTTACTTGTCCATTTCATTTTTAGGTCTTCAAAAAGCTGCTCAGAATGAGTACAAGAAAAAAATTAAATGCATCCATGTGGAAAAAAAAAAGTGTGCTTTCTTATCTAAGTCTAACAATCAAGGTAATAAACTAACCCTGTCATGGACCATTAGGTACATGGCTCAATAATGCCCAGTGTTTAATTGCTATGTAAGGATCAAGGTGGATCTGAGAGAAATCAAAGTTCATAAACAGAATATTGGCTGGAAGAGGATAAAGACTGGCACAGTTCTGTACCTAAAAATACTGTTTTATTCCAGTAACATAAGGACCAAGAAGATCTTTTTCCCTTGGAATATCAGAGCTGCAGCACTGTATTTTGTTTGCTTGTTTGCTTTTTCACAGCTCTTACAGCATTTGTGGTGCATTGTACCTAAGGTGTACTTCTCCTATGTCTTCCTTCCCCTCTTGCTGTCTTTTATGTAGAAATCAATGTAAAAGGAGTACAACACAGCACTGTTATTTGAAGTTCAATGAAGTCATGTGCTCAACAAAAAGGCATTAACTCTGTAGATGGGAAGGAGACTGAGTGTGTTCTTGCTTATCTGCTTTGTGGCCTTCATTTGGTCACTTCATCTGGTGAGACTCTTTAAACTCTTCAAGGGTCTTGATTCTCCTTCCATCTCTTGATTATTTGGACTGAATTTCTTCCGAGTGAGGCTGCCCCTCTTGCTGTCCTTGTGCAATATCTCACACAATGCAGATCAACCTCAATTCGGTCACAAAATGAGATAAAAATGGCTCCACTTTCTCCATCATTTGTAGGTGATTTGTGCTTATGGAGAACTGTTTGCTGTGCAAGCATCTTTTGTTGTTTGGCATGGATATCGCGACCACAATCAAACTCTGTTTATTATTGTGGATCCGTTTCTGCTTTGTAACACTCTTATCTCTCATCCCATTACATTAGTATCTGTAGTCTTACATTCTATATGTATATATATGATGGTTGTATTTGATCTTTGCTTCAGAAAGCGTACTTCCGTACAAAAATTGTAAAAGTAAGGTATGCGTGAAAGGTGAGTATGGGTATTCTGATGTAGCGTATGGGATGAACAAAACCTGGACACTGACAACTAGCAGTTTATGGGTATGTCACTCTGGCCACCATGAAGCAAATAATTCTGCTTGTCATCTTGCAAGTTTTAAACTGATGATATATTTTTAAATCTTTCAGCATACACTGTATATTTGGGCTTCAGTGACTTATAATATGTAAATAGAAACAGAAGCGAAAAGGATTGTGAGAGAAACGTCAACCATGAGAACTGTGCTGCATAAAAATGAAGTATACTAAGGACTCAGATTTTTCTGCTGTTGATGAAATGGATTGCTTTGAATGAATGCAAGCAGACAAGAGTAATAACCAAGTCGTGAGTGAAATAGTGGCTTAAAAGTAAAAGTCACATAGCACTGCTGCACACGACACCTTTCCACTAAAGTTTATTCAGTTGGGAACTATAAGAGGATGATCCCGGTTTTGAGCAGAAGAAATCATGAATGGTCTAGAAAAGTTACCTCATTCTCATAATAGAGGGAAGTGACATCACACACATATTGCTTCAGTTCTTCAGATATTTCTTCCCAAAAGAATTTGATCGTATTTACTTGCTTTGGTATAATACCACCTGATTTACTTAGAAATTCTTCCTCATTTATAAGTGGTGGATGGGTGCATCATAACAAATTCATTTCAGATGAGTACACGGTCATGCTTATAACTGGTTGCTGTTAGCCATAGAACATCACTGTGAGTGCTAACCCCCTAATGAATAGGAAGAAGAAATAAAATTAACTAATGCAGTCTTTTTCCTGACAACGGCACAAATCTAAGGAGTCTGTCAGTGTATCTGGTCTCCCAGTAATGCCCTTGAAGGCAGGTGAGGACGGAGATCATCCTTCCATTAGGACTGTCTGAACTGGCTGGTGTGCAGGAAATCAGAAGCTGAGTGGGATACTAGCTTGAAGGTTGCAGGTAGCTACAAGAAACCGAAGCATGAGCTCTGACAGAGGAAGAACTGCATTGCTGAAAGCTGCTAAAATAGATTCCTAGATTCAAACAAAAGGACTTCCCTTTTAAGTCTATTTGATATCGCTGGGCTCAATAATGTGTCGTGATGTATGTGTGTATACTTGTATGTATACATGTATATATACCATGTAAATGTATATAATGTATATACACACACATGTAGAGTGGGATTCATCTTATTTAGCTGTAGCTCTTTATTACAGGTATCCTGCCCACTGCTTCACAGTGAGCTCTTCAGAATCAATGGAGGCACACACGGACCTCCAGTGTGTCGTGAGATAGATGTTAAAGAAGGGAGGAATCACCCTTTGTATGTTATCTGTTGGCAATACAGGGCACCCACCCTAATTTAAACTAAGTATTCAACTTCTGTCCAGCTAAAATGAGGTGAAGTGATTCTCACTTACTGTCCCCCACAATTCCAGTGAGGCTGTCCTCACTGTTAAAAAAATACAATTTTTTTCCTGTGGCTCTGCTTTCAATTTCCAGCCATGGAGTCTTGTTAAACCATTGTGTGCTATGTGGAAGATCTCTCTGCTACCAAATTTTGGTTCAGATGAAAATATCATGGTGAAAGTCTCACTTGCATAAATTAAGTGGATTGTAGTCCTCTAATTAGCCACATGATTTTTCTTTGAGGTCTCTTGCTTTTTTCATACCACACACTACACCAATGCCACCACCAACAAATACAGTGTTACCGTAATCTTCCTAGTTTATATTTTCTTGTTTAAACACCCTGGACAGAGGCAATGGCCTCAAGTTGCATCAGGGGAGGTTTAGATTGGATATTAGAAAAAATACATTTCCTGCAAGAGTGGTCAGGCATTGGAAGAGGCTGCCCAGGGCAGTGGTGGAATCACCATCCCTGGAGGTGTTCAAAAAGCGTGTAGACGTGGCACTTCAGGACATGGTTTAGTAGGAATGGTGGTATTGGATTGACAGTTGGACTTGATGATCTTAGAGGTCTTTTCCAACCTTAATGATTCTATGTTTCTATTCTATTTTATTCTATGCTATTCTATTCTAAGTATCACAGTGTATTTTTCATTTTATGGCAATATCCTGGAAGGTCTTCTTTGGGTTATTTGTCCATCTGCCAAAGGCTGGGAATAGCAGATCCCAGTAAAATCTTCTGCTCCACTGCCCACAGCAGTGGTTGTTGGGTCAGGAGGGTGACAGCTGGCAGCCTGGTTTGCCACCCACACAGTTATCTGGCAACAACCCAGCACTCCGTGGCAAATACAGGAAGAGGTGTTTGGCTTTTGCTGAAAGTTTGGGGAAGCACGCGTAGATGTCTGCCCATGTTCATGTGAGGCTTGGGGTGGGCTGTTTCAGTACTGGAAGAAAGAAGAAGTTGCCTGACACCTGGGTATGGTCGCAGTGATGCCACACGGGAGTCCCCCTGCTGGGTATTGTCAGAGGAGACAGAATTCACAGTAAAGAAAGAAAATCCAGATAAACGGAGAAAGAAATGCATCTAAATTTTGAGGGTGGGTTTTGGTTGGTTCATAGAGTATAGGTTTTTAGTCAAGAGGTTCTAGCTATTTCTTAGTAACTTGAAAAAAATACCTAGGTTTTCTTCAAATTGTGATGCATTTTAATGATAAAGTTTTGGGCTTCTATCTAATAGTGAGACATTAGAATGGACATGTCGTTTGCATCAGCTTTACAAAATCTCCTAAGAGAGTTTGTAGTTATTTTTGACACCTTCGGACTCACCATGCTGATAGAAATCAGATTTCCAACTGACAGAGCTGCATGTTAGAATTGCCTTTTCACTGATGTAGTGACAAATGTGTTTTATTTCATTCCCTGATGCAGGTGATGTTAAAAATAAAGTCTGCTGTTTGATCTAATATGAACTTCATTTCTTTTCTTCCAGAGGCACCTAACTGCCTATTGGCATGATATTTTACTGGTAGGAAAAGGCAGAAAGCAATTTTTTTTTTAACAAAGTATGAACGAGGATTTTATAGCTGCAACAAAATGCAGAGCACTAAGCCATACAAGTGTAAATGAAACTTAGCCAACAAAGTGCCTAGCCAACACAGAAAGTGGCATCAATATTACATTCATCTTCTCATGAAGAACCTGGATTTCAGATTTTGTTTCAAGGTACATGTTTTCTGCAATAATCCAAGCTGAAGAGCTGAATTTAAATCTTCTGGTTTTGACAGGACTTGTAAGTAGCATTTGTTGTAGGTCATCTCTGCACGTCAGGTGTAGTCTTCCTGAACTTGATGCAGATCTTGTTAAAATTACTGAAAAGCTGTTCACTGACTTTAGTAGGCTTTGCATCTTGCCTTCAGATGTTAGCAAGAGATAGCTTACCACCAAGATAGATCTGCTGCCAGCATCAAGTACTAGCACTCTCTATACAAGACTGGTGAAAGCTTCATTTCAGAAGACTTTGGAGAGTCTGTGAGACTTTATGTTTTGAGCATTGTGAGCTTCCTTGAATGTCAGGATGTCATATTCCAGCAAATGAAAAAATATTCTTGTGGGTGAGGGTGAGTCAACTCATGTGTCCGTGTCAGTCACCGAGGAGCTGTCTGGGTGCAGTACAGTCAGCTCTTTGCATTTAGAAAAGAAACCATTAATAAATGTAAAGCAGGTCATCCCCCATTTTTTTTCTGTAAAGATAGCTAAAATACTTACAACTGAAAGAGAATCTAAGCCAGGAAGCGGAAGCTGACATCCCCCTGAGAATGCAGTCTATTTTCTTCAGATTTGTTTCATCTTCTTCTAAAACTAAAGTGTTTCTGTTTGCCTCAAGAATGACATGCAGGCTTAGGTAACTATCAGTAATACTGTTAGTTTCAATCTCTCATGTTCAGTGTCTTCCATGATGTAGAATCGTGATCTGCTCTTTTTACTTTTATTTGTTTTATACTTACTGGGACCCTGACTTTGGTTCCTTGCAGATTTGTAGCATATAGACAAATTGCCTTTCACTTGCTTACCCTTTTGCTGTTTCAGCGGGGTGAACCAGATACTAGCCTAATACATGTGTTATTTGTAACTCTTCTTATTCATAAATAACTGCCAATTCTGTAAACCTTGTGTTATTTTTGTTTTTTGTAGAAGTACCGGGAACATTTTCTAGACTAGTTCTATTAGAAGAGTGGTAATGAAAAAAACCCTTCTTTCTCCCCTGTGATGCTATTCTTGTAAAATTGGTTTATCAATCATTTACCACCTACTTCTCAACCAAACTGTGATTTTATAAGAGATGTATCTGGATAAGGACTGTGGGATAGCTGGTTTAGATCCTGACCTTTGTTTTTGTTGATCAGCTGTTTCTATGCCAGAGATTGCCCACTGGGCTTATTACAGCAGTGCTTCTGGAGTTTACTGAAAGTCACAGCTCTCATTGCTCCTCTCATTTCTGTCGTTTGGGTTCTCTCTGCAAAATAAATATATGAAGGCCTGAGTTGGAATGTAATGGACACTTGTGTAGAGATATATTCTTTAGTTCCTGTCAGCTGTGCAGCAAGTCTTCATTTTTCCACCTTGTGCGATGAAGTGGTAAGAGGAAGAGATGGAGAGTAGACGCGACACCCTGACGTTGATTTACAATACCATTGGTTTTCAAGGACTGCCAGTGAGTTACATCTTGGCATTTAAATTCTCTGCCCAAGTGGAGCTATGCCAAAACAGTCACAGATTTATCATCTCATATTTTTTTGCTTTCAAAGACAAGTACCTCTGGAATTATCTGCTGTAATCTGCTAGGAAAAAAATTCCACAAACTCATCAGATGGTGGCTGACCTTGTGGGCATTTTTTTCACTATTAAGTGTTATTTAGCAGTCACTGAGAAGAAATGTTCTTTCTTTAGGTACTCTTTGCTTTCCTTGATAGTTCAGCTATCATTTTCTCTCAGGCTTTGGCTTCAACTTTTTATTTATTAACCTTAGGTAATATCTAGCTCAGTGTGGTTTCTCTGATGTGACACTTGTCCTCTAGGGATGCCACTGGAAACATTCTTGAGGCTATCAAACAAACACCAGCTAAAAATGAATTCTTGCAGCTAGCATGGTGTTCTTCTTCGTAATAGGAAACCTACAGTACTGACTGACGGGCATTATCCCCCACATCTTCACACTTTTTAGTGTAACAGCTCTGCCTTTCTTTAGCTTCCTTCCTTTTGTATTTCTTACTTATAATATAGTCTTGAGAGTGTTAAGAAAAGCAAATCAGTGAAACAATGAATTGGTAGATCCAAGTGTCATTGTGGCCGGTCATTAGTCGTTTCAGAGATGCAGCCATTTTACAAAGTATTCTTTCTTTCCCCAGTAATATCTACTGACCTTCATTTTACAGCAGCTTTTCTAGTAACCACAGATAGAATTTTGTTGTGAAGGTGAAAAAGAAATGAATTATCAAAACCAACACAACCTTTATCTAACAAAATGTCAGTGTAATTTACTGCATGGTACCCGTTACATTGCCTCTGCTCAGCTGGAAAGTACCCAGTGGAACCCATTAGAGGAGTCCGCTGTTAAAACATCTAGCGATTTGAAACTTGCAGTTGGAACAGTCCATCCCAGCCATGCTTTTCAATATCTCTTTCTCAGAATTGAACTGAAAATGCAAGTATCTGTTGCAGTATTCAAGGCCCGCTGCCTGTTCTTATGGTATCAGAAATCAAATTTGTCATTACTTCTAAGGAAAATAGTTCATGTCAAGTGCTAAAACCTCTTGTGTGTTAAATCAGTGTGGTGGGCCAGCAGCTAAGCACGACACAGCCACTTGCTCACTGCCCCCCATGCAGGATGGGGGAGACAACAGGAAGAGCAGAAGTGAGAAAACTCATGATTTTGCATAGTTTAAGTGAAGGAAAGAAAATAAAAAAAGCCTGGCAAAACAAGTGGTGCAAAGGCAACCACACACCACCTCCCACAAGCAGACTGATGCCCAGACAGTGTCCAAGCAAAGCCTCCCTCCCCGAAAACTCTCTTTGCTCAGATTTTATTGCTGTCATGATGTCATATGGCAGGGGGTATCCCATTGGTCAGTTTGGGTCAGCTGTCCTTCCTCACGGGCTGCTGTGAAGGTAATGATCTCCACCCCAGCCAGACCCAGTCCAAGCAGTAATAACTGAAAAATCACTTGTGATGCGGTGAGAAGAGAAAAGCCTATACAGTGCCATACATTGCCTTTTTTAACACTGTGCAATTTAAAAAAAAAATCTTTTTTTTTTTCACCAAAAGATTTCAATGAAGTGAGTACCAGTTTGTGTTGGGCAACTGCCAGCAATATTTCTTTGTGGAAGCTGTTCTCAGCAGATCTATACTTCTTCAAATATGAAGTCATTTTTTTTAATATTGTTTGACTGGAAATAAATTGCAAAGCAAGTTCATTAATTTTACAAAAGGTTACTTGCAAAATTACTTGTCTTAGATTCAAGGTGAGCTAGAAGCAATGTATTCTTTTAAAGAGAACAGCTCTAGACAAAAAGGCGTCTCAAGCACTATACAAATAGCATAGAAGGGTAAAGTTTAGGTGAAGGTTGAATTTATTTGGTGTAACATTAAATCGCAGCTTTATGATGTAAACAAATTTAAATTTCAAGGTCAGCACGTGTCTGAAGTCAGAGTTAGAGGAAGTGGTAACAACAACATCCTGATTGCTCACCTAGGGACAATTTATAGCTTAAAATCTTAAGCTTTTGTTAAAACCCGTCTGATTTGACCTTACTAGTGTTGTATAAACCCTTGTTTGTTCCAACTAGTAATGGTAGAAAATGATGGTGAAAGATCAATAAGAAGTTCAAGCACAGAGCTCAAGTTTATTGGAATGCTTGTACCAGATCTGCTTCTGTCTGAGAGGTGAATATAAGGATGGTTTGGAAGGAAAGCATCAGTCTTTGTTCAGCAGACATGCAAGTAACACATCTAGGATGTTGAGAAGGAGTACTCTAGGAAGCAGCTGTAAATGATTGTACCCCAGGGAACATGAGGTACAATGATTACTCAGTGGAAGGTAAGTACATTTGAGTGCCAAATGTAGGAGATCTGAAGAACTGGATATGAGGAGATAGTAAACAAAGGAAAACGTAGGTCTAAGATCTGTAAGCCGCTTCAAACCCTCTGTGTACAATGTGGTATTTCATATACCAGCACTAGTTTAATATTGATGGATTTCATAAGATAATTCTGAAATATCTGTTTTCTAAAATGGGTTTGTTTTTCCCATTGGGAGAAATGCTGGAGGAAAAATAAGCATGTAGGATATTAATGTGAAAAATCCATGTGAATACGAGAGTTGATGTTGAACTTATTTTCCACTCAGGAAAAGGAAATACAAACATGGATGTCCTGGGTTTGGCTGGGATAGGGTTAATTTTCACAAGAAGCCAGCTGGGCTGACCCAGACCTCCCAGTCAAACGGGATATTGGATACCATGTGATGTCATGCTTGGTATTTAAGTGGAGGAGCTGGCTGGAGCAGGGTGAGTTGCTACTCAGGAGCAAGGTGAGCATCGGGCAGTGAGAAAACTGTACTCTGTATATTCTTTTTATCAGTATTTTTCTTGTTATTTTCTTCTCTTCTCCCTTTGCTGTCCTGTTAAACTGTTTTTATCGCAGCCCACAAGTTTTGCCTTTTTCTTCAGATTCTCCTCCCCATCCCACTGGGGGGGAGGAATGAGAGAGTAACTGCGTGGTTCTTTGTTGCCAGCTGGGGCTAAACCACGAGAGTGGAATAATCTGAACAAATTACCAGTGCTGCTCAAACAGCAGATACTGTTTATTACTCTTAATTCAACCTGTAGATTTTCAAATCTGAACCTACAGTTTCCCTTGCTTGAAGGAGTTGGATGTTCTAAATTTGTGGTATTTCTCATCCTTTTTTTCCTATCTGGAGCCCCGTGAAAACCTCAGGGAAAAAAACAAGAGATTTTTCTGTCCTCCTTATTTTGCCATCCTGCTTTTTGCTGATACAGAGAATGAAGTCAATATGGCCTTTAAGAGAAGAGAACTTATAATGGCTTTTTATTTACTCTGAGAACTGACAAAACCATCATTTATGAAAGATTATTACAGAATTGTATATCTGTATTTATTACCCCAATAAAAGCATAGATGCTTGCTCTGCTAGCAAGTTGCAAATAAAATGGAATTTTCAAGTTATATATTTTCGCATGTGTATGTAAATGTTCATAATCTCATTTGTTACTGTTACAAAAAATTGCAATAATTGAGAAAGAATTTTTTTTTTTAAATATGTGGGCAGAAAGACCTTATCTTTTCCCACTTTACAAAGCTATCTTTAAGAGGCAAGGAGAATTGAAATCTGAATTCAGTATGGACAACTCTGAGTCTTTTTGGAAACAATGAATTCAAATTCCCTCACAGGATGAAAAAAAAAAAAAGAAAAAAAGAGTAAATTCTCTTTAGATCTTTACGTGAGAGGTGGAAATGATGTGGTTTCTGATGCTAGATTGAGTGTTACAATTCAACTGTGCAGTTGGACTTACTTTGTGAACACAGAAATGCCGATGGAAGATAAGAGCTGGATTATCAAAGCCATCTGCAAGGAATGCACAAATATCTACTTAGTTTTTTAAAATAAGGGACATGAAAGTTTTATCTTCTGTACACAGCTTTGAATTGCATTCCTTCATTTTCCCTTGAGCTGTTCTGAAACGTCTACCAGTTGGTAGCTAGGCTGTGCCTACTTTGCAGCCTGTGAACATCCATACACTGAACAGAATCCCTAGAGCAATGTTGTAACAATTCCGGAAACTTATTTTGAGGGGAAAAGCAAAAGCTTCAAATTGTACATACAGCTTGTCTCAGTAATTTTACAGGCAATGAAAGATGGCAGTTTACTTAGATTTAATTTTCAAAGATTTATATTTCAGTTGATGGAACATCTATGATGACAACCATCTTAATGCCCAGGTTTGCATCCAGTGATGACATCTGTGTTGCTAGCAGAACCGTCCTGCCTTCATCCGCTCTAGTAACATGTGCTAAACTTGCCTTTACTGTGCTTCTTGGTGCGTCCAAGCTAAGCTTTGGTGTATCAAAGGGCTGGAGGACCTGTCCGATGAGGAGAAACTGAAGATCCCTCTTTAGTGGAGGTTTTCAAGACGCAATTGGACAGGGTGCTGGATAATCTTATCTAGGCTCGCTTTCCCACGGGAAGCTGGACCAGATAATCATTGAGGTCCCTCCCAACCTGTGCTGTTCTGTGATTCTGTGATCCTTCGTAACATGTAGAGTGGAGCTGAACTAAAGCTCGCCTGTAGCCATCTTCCTTCTTTCCAGTGACCTGATTTAAAGGTGATAATGATTACGGAGTGGCCTCTTATGTGTCCTTGATGGTAAAAGTCAATGTTGTTATGTGTTTAATTCTATTAAATGTCCCATAGTCTCTGCTGGGATGTTGCAATATTGATGGCTCAGTTGCTTGTGTTTCAGGACAGATTGTTGGAGGTTGCTTTGGGATTTCTGTGTTCACAGTGTTCAGATACAGAAAAATATAAATCTGATTTGCCTGGTATGGTGCATGCCACCACTGACTCTAATGCACCTGCTGCACACATGATATTCGAGGAGAGGGACAGATGGTATACAGATATCAGGTGGCAAAAGCAATTCTCAGACTTTCGTATGAGGGGGCAGATGACTTGGACTCATGTAAGGAGTTAGCACAATTGCTCTCGCATTATGATTCAAAACCTGTTAAGCTTGGATTGGTGTTGGTTCATAACTAGCCATTTTGATGTTGACGTATTGTTTGTTAGGACGATTGTGGTGGAGGCTTGGGGTGCCCGTAAATGTTTGTCTGCAGACTGTGGCTGCTGGAAATGTGTCTGAAATAATATTTATTTTTCCTGTCCCAGTGAATGGGTATCCAAAGTGCCTTTGGACATATATAAAGGCAACAGAAGGTCACAGAATGGTAAATTATAATATTTAATTTAAAAATAGTTTGTAAGTTTGAATGGGCAGCAATTTTACATCAATGCTGGATGGGGTTGAGGGTTTGCATACATTACCAACAAAAGCTTTATATGCACCCTTCAGGTTATATAACTCACTTCAGAAAAAAACTCTCTCTTATTCAAGCCTTTCAAAATGTCTCCTCAAAGTCTATGCTGAGACACTAAGTAACGTTCTCACTTAGGTTCTGCGCTAAACCTCGCGGAAGCAAAAGTTCTTTCAGCTGCACACCTACTGGTATCCAAAGTCCCTATGCTTTAAATATTGTCTATGGAAATAATGGCAATATGCTGCCCTTTCTTTCCTAGGGCATTGGCTCCAAGGCTCCTGCCATTAGAGGTGACATTTTGATACATCTTCAGGATAAACTGGCTTCAAAAGGACTTCCCACTTCTTCCCCATGACTTCCCTGTGGAAGTATCATTGCGTTTAGTGCAGTAGCCTGGGCCTTTGTCGTAGAATGGTGCAATGACAGGTATTTTTGTGTGCTTGAACTGATGCTTGACAAAGTCAAGTGAAGACAGGTCAAGGACAGTAATTAATTCACCCTGACTCCTTTCCCAGCCACAAACGTTTAGCATGGACAGTACCTACTACTGTCACATGTCTTTGTGGAGCATGCAGATCACTCTGGACTGGAGCAGATTACTTGAAACTCTGTCATTCCCTAACATTTACAGCAGAACTGTGACCTATAGGAAGCACCTGGTAACTTACTTTCTCAAGCTGCAGGGGACTCTTTTTCCATGTAAATTTTGTCTCATCTTAGCTGTGCCTTATCTCCAGTGGAGTCAGAGGAACTAAACAGCGGAGCACAAGGTGTTCACTGAGCTGGAGGCTTTGGTTTGACCATTCAAAGGGATTCAGACCCTTACATTAGCACACTGATTTCTCCAGTCTGCCATATCTCAAGGACCAGAATGAATATTTATTCTCCAAAGTGTATTTATTCCACCTCTTTTTTTATGGCTTTTGTTAGGATTTGAATGTATTCTTGTGGGGATTTGAATGCATTCTTGTTAAGAGAACCTGTACAAACAATTTGCATTTTAGTTGACTGGACTGAAGACTCTACAACCATAGGCTGCCTTCAAGATAAGCATAATGTTTTGGTTTTTGCCTGAAAAGGAATACCATTTGAGTGGCTCTTCATCTGTGGTCCTCCTTTGTGCTTCTAACATGAAGAGGAAATTCAGTAATGTGAAAAGAACAACAACAAAAAAATGCTAGAGATATTAACACTTGGTATTCTGAGTTGTGATGGTTTGCTTGGGTGTGATGCAAATACTTACAAAGGGCTTTTTGGGAAAATAATCATTGTAAATGCGTGTCTGGCAGATACAACAAAGATTTATGGGATTTACTCCCGTTTTGGGGCTCTCCTATTAGAATATTATCTTTCTGCTGAAATTTATACAAAGCTGAAGTTGAAACTGAATTGTCATTGCACATCATAAAACCAAAATTATGCTGCAGAGAAAGAAATAATCCACAATTAACAATAACAAATGTGGGGCATCTTACATGTGCCTCACAAACAACTGAGGATGTAATTCTTTAGTACACGGTGTCAAGAAATCCCGATCCAGAGCCATCTGTAGTTTCTGATTATTCTGCTCTCAGCTCTTGTTTTTATCTTCTCTGCTAAATGAGTTCCTGCATGGCAGCCAAAGGAAGTGGTGAACCACCCCCACGGAAGACTTTATATTTGGTTTTAAGAATACTTTTCTACAAGCTTGCTGTGGTTGCTTCAGCAGCTACTGCTGATATTTTACCTCTTTTTCAAGTGGAAAAAAAAATCTTCAAAGTGGCAAAACATTAGCAGTCTTGCAAATATCCAAATTATGCATTAGATTTGATGGACTTTCCATTAGAAAGGAAGTAATATAGGCAATCATTTGATGCGCCTGAAGTTACTGATGAGATCTTGCTATACAAAACCCGATTAAAAAATCCTCTTTGTTTCCTGCTGAAGTGTATTTCTGGGTGAAAGGTTCTATCTTACTGCACTGTGGAAGTGTGCATTGTATTGTGTCATGACCTTTCCTGGTGTGTAATCTCCAAGGGCTTTCATTACGGAACATTTAATTTAACTTGAGAGAGCATTCTTCTCTCAGACCTTGGTTACTCTCAGCCTAGAACGTGGGAAGAATAATACTGACATGTACGAGCATGGGATACTTGTCTTCTTAGTTCAGAGAAATGTTGCTTGCAAACGACCCGTGTTAGTAATTTTTGGTTTCACACTACTGCTTTTTCGGTGCTCAGCACAGTTTGCTGGTTCAGGTTGATGGAAAATATTCGTACATTTGTATCAAATTTGCTGAATAGTTTTGGCCGCAATGCACATTTCTTTTGTTCAAAATTCCCCAAACCTCAAACCACAGAATGATTTAATACTAGTCACAAGTCAAATGAACAACTCTGAGACTCTAAAACGTATTGAAATCAATGAGTCTCACTTGTGTAGGTTAGAAGTGCTGCTTTCTTGTATGATGAGACAGTTTTTTTTTTGAAGCCTCACTCACAAGCCCACACTTTACTGTGAACAATGTCTCTGAGGTGGGATTGCCCCAAAAGAGACACATGATTTTTAATAGCTAATAAATGAACAGTGCAATTATTTTAAGATACTTTTAATAGCAGAAAAATATGTTGAATACCTGAAGTGTATAACAACTGACGACAACAGACAGGTAGGAGACTGTCAGTTGGGAAGAGTCTTACAGCATCCTTCTCCCACAAGCTGAAGCTTATTCCAATGGTCTGATGCTGCCAGTTTCACCTCTTTGGAAGATCCCATCCTGGAAGCAGATGAATTGTACAAAGACCAGTGCTGAGGCCAGTGTTAGATAATGGAATATGCTGCTGTGAGCTAGAATCTTCAAACATGGACCTCGGATGGATCTGACCTCAAGGCAACAGACAGCCTGACCCTCCACAACTGAAACTGAGCCACACTTCCACTGTTGTCAACAACTGTTAAAAGAATAAAGAGCAGAGGCACTCGCAGCCATTTGGGGTTCAGACCTGAGAGTACAATATTTGTAATCTGCTAGCAAAGCCTGTTCACAGTGGCTAGGACTCAGAATTTACAATACCACCGGTACCTAGACTGAAACGCAAGTGGTCAAGGCAGCACAGCAGCTGTGTTTCGGGAATCTGCTGTGACCCGATGTTCACAGCCCTGCTCAGGCTATCCAACTTTTATTACCAAGTCTCCTTCTTACCTTTTACATCAGTTTAAATACAAAATATGTTCAGTAGACTGGGAGGATTCCAATCTAGAATTTAAAAAATGTCTTTTTTCAGTATCTTTATAAATGTTAAAAGCCAATTTTTCTCCATTCATTGAACTTCAGAGCCTTGTCATATATGTTGCTTAGCTGTTAATGCTACTACAATTAGTCATATGATGGGGAATGTGTGATTTTGTCCCATTTGAAGCCTAAAGTTATGGAGATGTAGTAATGGTAATAAAACTTTGGTGACTGCTTTGCAACTAGTGGTTTGAACTGTTTTTCTAAGATATCGACACCTGTGCTGTGTGATGCCTGGCAGCACCCATCCTAAACACACCCTGAAACATCTTCTGACACAAAAGCTGTTCCTAGCTTGCTGACACCTGCTGGGGACCCCAAAACCAACCATGGCCTTAAAATTCACCTGGTTACTTTTGCCAGTCCTGGGTGGTCTACTGACTCACCAAAATTTGCTACCTTGATCCTGGGGCTTAGCTATCACTTTTAAGCTGGTGGTGCCTGCCCGTTTTGCCACAACGCTTGCCAGTTCCCCAGGGGCACTGCCTGTCCTAATCTTAGCTTATCCATCCTGTCTAGTCACCACACTAGCCCCAATAATTGGGCAGTCAACTCTTCCTTGGCAACTCAACTTTGATTCTGATTATTTAACGCTAATCACAGAATCACAGAATGGTAGGGGTTGGAAGGGACCTCTGTGGGTCATCTAGTCCAACCCCGCTGCCGAAGCAGGGTCACCTACAGCAGGCTGCAGAGGACTGCATCCAGGCGGGTCTTGAATATCTCCAGAGAAGGAGACTCCACAACCTCCCTGGGCAGCCTGTACCAGTGCTCTGTCACCTTCAGAGGGAAGAAGTTCTTCCTCATCTTCAGACGGAACTTCCTGTGCTTCAGTTTGTGCCCATTGCCCCTTGTCCTGTCACTGGGCACCACTGAAAAGAGCTTGGCCCCATCCTCCTGACACCCACCCTT
>Ga0065711_1039010_pt1 | contig 18219 bp, 21 predicted proteins | sample Hoacrofraction12_FD_59098 | JGI IMG/M metagenome (GOLD analysis project Ga0065711, IMG submission 59098) | Hoatzin crop microbial communities from Cojedes, Venezuela - Epithelial fraction 12 v2 (version 2) | ecosystem: Host-associated > Birds > Digestive system > Esophagus > Crop | place... | reverse complement strand
CCCCCCCCCCCCAAAGTGATGGGCAAGGTGCGGTTGGAGAGCCTGGGAGGAGCCGGTCCCAGGATGGGGCTGGCACAGAGCATCCCTCGCCGGGAGCACGGTGGTGCCATGGGCTGCAGGAGAGGAGCTCAGAGCTGCAAAGGTGAAGTTGCTCCCTTAGAAGGAAAAACAAACCCAAAAAAGACAAAGTACTGGCAGTGGGTAATGGGGGGGTGTGGAGTCAGTCCTTGGGTGGCCTACACCAGCCCCGCTGCCTTCTCCTGCACATTGTACTCCTTGCTCCTCTTCACCCTCCAGCTGACGAGGGCGAGGAGGACGGTGCCCACCACCTTGTAGCCCACCTGCAGCCCCAGGTATCTGTCGGAAGAAGAGCAGGGAGATGCCGTGTCTGGAGATGGCACCTCCAGTCAGCACCAGACTGAGTTGGGCACCATCCCTGTGGTCATGCCTGCTGTGGGGGACAGGGGGACACACAGCAGGGGTACCTGGTACGGAGGAAGTCGTTGTTGTAGTAGGCGCAGAACCGGCGCTGGGTGCACTGCTTCTGCCAGTAGACACAGGAGGAGTCAATGAGGGCCCCAAACAGGGCCGGAGCTGGCAGCCAGGCTTTGGAGAAGAGAGGATGGGGTCAGGCTGGCCACTCTGCCCCGCTTGCATGCTGTCCCCAAGGAGGTCCAACACCTCCTAGGGCTTGGGCAAGGCTCTGAGCACCCCACTGCCTTCCCCCAGCCTCATTAGGAGATGGACACTCACCCAGCAACCTCATTATTAAGAACTGGACTCCAATGGCAAATGACTTCTCATCCTGGTTCACCACCCTGGCAGGAGAGAAGCCACCGGAGGTCAGAGCCGCTGGCAGTGGCTCTGCATTTGGCCAAGCATCATGGCCTGGTTGCACAGGTAAGAGGCCCCATTGATCCCAGCATGGGGAACCCATCACATCATGCCTCCCCCAGTGCCTGGCGACCCCCCACGCCCATTGCTCACCGTAAAACCATCATGTAGAGGGGGTTGTGGGACAGGCAGGCTATGAGGGCAGCAAAGGAGATGAGGAATGTTGCAGGAAGGAGCATGTGAGAGCAACTGAGTGGACAAGAGCCTGTCTTGGCAGAGGACAGCCCATTCCCAGCAGGGATCAGGGAACAGTTCTTGTAGATCTGTTGGAAAAGTTTGGGAAAAAAACAAATGTCAAACTCCCAAAGCCAATGGCAGGGTTTTTAGCAACACACCAGACCGCATCACTTTGCAGAAGATTGATCAGTGCATCAGCTCCAATTTCAAGGTATGGCCATGGCATCCTGCCAGTGGGTTTTGCTGCCGTCCCTGTTCCTCCACCAGACTCCCAGGGCATTACAGCAATTCTCCACTGCCCTTTCTAAGGACTTTGGCTCCTCTGGTTAGATCTCCCCGCTCCCCACATCAAAAAGGCTTTACCCCGTTACTGCGTTTGTCAGGTTCCTACAGCATCGCTGCAGCCTCCACTGTCACCAGCAAGCGAGGTGCACTCTGCTTTGCGAACCACTCCTTTTACTCACCACTTGTTTGGGAGTGGAAGAATTACTGGTGCTGTTTGTGCAGCCAGCGAAGCAGGGGGAGATGTACTCCACGTTGTTTTCTCCACATACTGGGTGAAAGATGTGCTCAGAGCAGTGGCACCCACTCAGCATCTTAACCTGCTGCTGGGAACTCAATGTACTGCCAAAAAGAAGGAGAAAAAAAAATTTCTAAAAATTAAGAAATAGGACAGGAGGAAGAAAAATCCCTCTTACTAGTTAACCAGTTTCCCCATTCCTGTTTGTGCTGGGACACTGCCAGCAGCAGGCTGGCCTTCTGCCAGACCCTGATCCCCTGCAGGTACCTCTGCAAGTGTACAGTGAACTTAGCAGTAATTATGTTATGTCTGCAAACAAGTACACACTTACTTACCCCCCCCACCCCCAGCTGAAAGCTGATCAGCCGCATGCCTAGGGAAATGTATCTGGGCTCCATCCAGAGCTGCACAAACAGCCCAAGCTGGAAACGCCATTCACACAGAAACTGGAAGCGGGCTGGTTTCCAAACAAGCCTGATGACAGCACGAAAGTCAAGAGGACAAACTGAATTATCTGTCCTGTCTTGCCTTACTACCTAAGGGAGTTCATCTGCTGGAGTGGCACGGTGCGTCTCCTGTGGGAAACCGGCACCAGCGACCTGCCCTTGGGCATGGTGGGCTGGGGCTCCTCCATCTCCTATGGGAAGCTGGCACCAGCGACCTGCCCTTGGGCATGGTGGGCTGGGGCTCCTCCATCTCCTATGGGAAGCTGGCACCAGTGACCTGCCCTCGGGCGTGGTGGGCTGGGGCAGAGCTCATGTTCACCCACCCACGTAGCCCACCGCTACCTGGGGATCCAGGCAAAAGGCTCTCATGCACTGCTGCCATTGCAAGCGAGGAGATTTCCAAAGTAATATAAGGCAACAGCCTCCTTTTCTGTGCAAGTTCCTCCAGCAGCTCCCAGTTACATCAGCAAAGCCCATCAGGACTGGTGTGTCACAGAGCAGTCAGCCTGACGCTGAGAGGTGAACGTTGTGAGGCCAAGTTGCGCTCCAAAATTTAGCACTTGCAGCACCTGATCTTGAGCTGAGGGATGTCCTCACATCTGAAGCCTTGCTCTCACACAGAAAGCTTGAGATGCCAGCGCCTCAGTGGGCTTCCATACGCTCCTGAATTCACGGTGCATGCCGTGCAGATCTCAGAGCAAAATACAAACACGTCATGCACACATGCCTCTGCAGAATGCCGTTGGTTTCCTTCATGGTTATGGAAGTGGCTTTTACGTGGGAGAAGCGCATGGACTGCCCTGTCCCTTACCCCTTCGTGCTACCCCTGGGACAGGAGGCTGATTGCTGGTGAAGGGAAACGTTCGTACACAAGCCCCTTGCTGGCAGTGCATTGGGAAATGAGCACAACACACCTGACAGCAAGTCTGGGGTGGAGTCTAAATGTGATTTTTATCTTAAAAAACATGGTAAGAGCCAAAAGTTTCCGCCCAGGTAAGGAAAAAGGTGATGTCCAGTTGGAACAAAGGGAGCATGCAAGGTGCCCATGTATGGGGTTGATGTGGGCACGGTCACTAACAGTACTAATTTCCACATAAAAATCCAGAGTGAAAAATACACCCCGCTTGTTTGGCACAGAAAATCAGGAATAAATGCCCTCCCAAGCATTCTGTGCTGCAATAGCACTTAGATCTCCTCCAGGCGTGGGATCAAGGAGCGAGCAGTAGTGTGGTGATGTCTACTGCCTCTTCCCCTCCACCTGCAAGCATCCCACCCCATGGGTAATCAGGTCAAGAGTTGGAGGAACAAGGAGCTGGAAAGAACCCAAGCTCCTACATTACCTGGGGGGGTAGATCCCATTGATGCGCCCTGTGGAGCAGCCCATGAAGAAAATGGGCAGGCAGATAAGGATGGAGATAACAAGCACCACCACTGAAAACCGGGGGATGGCCCGGAGGGAGAAGGCAAAGCGTTTCATGATGATTCCTCCTAAGAGCATCCCAAGCGCTGCTGCTGGCAGGTTCACAGCTCCTGCAGAGGAACGAAGGTGTTAGCTGGGGTCCTGCCTACCAAGCACCATTCTGTGGGCAGGGGATGGATGTATTGGCTTAGTGGACCTTGTGGTGGTTGGGAGAACCCACAGACCCCACCATTAACCAAGACAGACCAAAACCCAAGGCAGCTGGCACCTATAAGAAACTTCACCCCCTGGAATCTGGCTTAGAGATGCAAGATCAAGCTTGATGCATAATTGCTTGCTCTTGCCAGCTTCTTCAAGCATTTGAGTGATCCAGACTTGCTTCACCCAAGTAGTGGCCTTGCACATTTTCGAGAGGGATTGCTGGCCCACAAGAGTAAGTGAACAAATGTAGACAGTCTTTGAAAGGCTGCAACACACCCTGCCCTTCTGCAGGCACCTGAGGTCAGGAAAGTCATCAACCATCTCGAGGTGATCCCTAGGTCTCATCTGAAAATGAGCTTCCAATGACTTCCTCCCATGGGATTAAAAACCCTTGGGCACACGGGCAGGTGGCTGATGGGTATTTTTCACCCCATAGCTGCCGCTGCCTGGCTGTTCTCACCTATGAGAAAGTTGGCGTATGAGGAGGAGGCACCGTACTGCTTCTCCAGGAACTTGTTGAGGAAGGTGGCCAGACCCGCAATGACTGAGGAGAAGCTGCACTGAGCCACCACCAGGAGAATGAAGAGGGGGTTGAGGAGCAGCCTGAGGAAGATCTTTGGGAATCCTACAGGGAAACAGCAGGAAAAATGTATTTTAGCCATGTGATCCTCACATCAGCAATTCCTACTGTGAACCCCCGCCACCTTAGACTGTTCCCAGCGAGTTAATACAGATGGTGAAACCCTGGCACAGGCTGCCCAGAGAGGTGGGAGATGCCCCATCCCTGGAAATATTCCACGCCAGGTAGGATGGGGCTCTGAGCAACCTGATCCAGCTGAAGATGTCCCTGCTCACTGCAGGGGGGGTAGGCTAAATGACTTTTAAAGGTCCCCTCCAACCCAAACTATTCTATGATTCTACATCTAAGGCCATGGGAAAATGGAAGGGGAGACACCCTAATGTGGCCCAGCAGCTGGCAGGACCATGACCAAAGCGCCCTGAGAAGCAAGGTGGAGGACCAGCTCTACCCACCACCCTCCTGCCCACGCTTTACAATCTCACAGGCCTCCAGAGCACTTGGCAGCCACCATGAGTTTGTTTTTTCTGGAGCAAGGGCCATACCCTTGGGTGGTGCAAACATACAAAGCCACAGGGGTTTTGGCAGAGCCCCGCCGGCTGCGCACAGGCAGGGTCTGGCTCCTGCAGCTGATGAACACAGTGTATTTTCCTGGTGGGACATCACGTCCCCCTGCCCAGCCAGGACAGCCCTTCAAGCAGAGGCAGATTGATTCCAGGCTCCTCAGGAGCAGCTCTGTTTATTTTGTCTCTAATTAGCTTTCCCCTTCTAGCAGAGAGTGCCATGGAGACCTGGTTTCTTTCATCAAGCCCAGTGAGAGAGAGGAGGGAGCTAACAGCCGCAGGACATGACTGCAGTGGGTGGAGAGGGAAGGAAAGGGGGGGCTTTAGCTGGAAAGAAGTCATCATGGAGCTAAAAGAAGCCATTAAATTGATCTCTATCATCAGTGACATCCCTACTCAAGCTGGTTTCAGCTATGCATAAACTGGTGTCAGCTGCAGTGTGGTGACCTTCTCAAAGCGGTGGCCGGTGTGCCGGCAGCCCCAAGCCCTCTCTTGGAGCCATGGGTTAAACCACCTAGCTTGAGTTTTCCAGCATGCTCATACCTTTTACAATCCTCAAACCAATTTTCAGAGATGATTCAGGCTCCACAGACCTCAACACTGCTGTCTTATAACAAGAGGGAGGCTGTGTCCATCTTCCCGTGGTCCTTAAGGAAGAGCACACTGCAACCCTCAAGGTGCCTGAGATGGACCTGACACCTCCATACAACGTGGTGGACAGACTCAAAGTCTTCCAACAAGCACCCTCAGCATGAAAACGCTGGCGTGGTGGTCTCTACCCACCCAGCATGGCCCGGCGCCCCCGTTCACCCTCGCCTTTAAGTGCCAGCCCTTTACTTTTTATGAATTCCAGCAGGGAGGTTTCTTCAGCCACCCCATTCTCCATCTTCCTGAGCATGCCAGCCTCCATGTTCGGGTCCTGGGGAGGGAAAGAAGGGCAACCTGCGGTGAGAGGGAAGCACCCATGCGTGGCTCCCAGCAAGGCTCAGGGTCTGTCCCAGATGCCTTTGACCCCCAGCCAGGCCTGATGGTTTTCCTGCCTGTTACACCACAGGGGTGAATTATCTCAAAAATCCCTGCAGCCCTTGAGCAGAGCTGCAAGACAAAAGCTTGTCCTGCTTGGAGAGGTTTTAAGAGTTTGGAAAGGTTTCAAGGGCTTGGAAAGCTTTCCCCTCCTGAACCCTGACAATATACCTCTTTTTAATGCTGCAAAAAGTCTGAAAATGAAAATTGGAGACAGGTCAGCTCAAGTCTGGTGAGTCCTCTAGTTATAATAATGAAATATTTTGGCTTTGATTTTGACCTTTAAAGAATCGATGATTGAACAAATTCAAAACAAAACAAAACAAAACTATTTTCGAAACGAAGCCAGTGGGGCTTGGCTTTGAAAACACTGAAATGAAACATTTTGATAGTTTTGCATATTTTAAGATTTGTTTTAATGGGAAACTTGTCTCATTTCTGCAATTTTTTTCCCCAAAGGAAAAGTCCATTTATCAAACTCCGCTGCCCAGCTTTATCCCAGAGCTTCTCCCATGTGCGCCACAGTAAAGGATGCTCTGCTCCGAGCAGGGGCTGTCACTGATGATGATGCTGCTGGTGTCAGGGGAGCATCGCCTTGCCAAGGGTGTTCCAGTGGGGAGTTAAGATACAGCCATCACCAGAAGAACCAGGTCAGACACCCCAGGAGGGTTGAAGACAGACCCCTACCAAGCACGACTGCATGCAGGAACCCCAAGAAACCACATGGCCATCACCTTGACCCAGGGAAGGTGCAGGTCTACCCAAAATCCTTCCCAAAAGATGCTGTCGATGCAGCTAGTGGGAAGGGCATGAGGTCTGGTTTTGGTATGCTGAGCTCTGGAGGTTCTGGCTTTCCAGCTAATGGTGAGGAAGTGAAGGGTCTGGTCCTTCATGTGTTAAAGGCACAGAGCTCGTTTGGAAGACTTCTTGCTTGTGAGAAGTTGTAACCATATCTGAAAAGGGTTGCTGGGCTCCCTTCCTCCCTCCCTCCCACCCGCTGGGCTCCCTTCCTCCCTCCCTCCGTCCCTCCCACCCCTCTCCTCTGGGGACAGGTATTCCCTCTCCGAGAGCAGCCCTGGCACCAAGATGTTTTGGCCCTCCGGAGATGAGGTCTCACCTTTCCTTTCAGCATGTACCGAGGGAAAAAGAAATAAGGAATGGATGTGAGGACCAAGCAGCCTGAGGAGATCAGCAGTCCCAGCCACCACGCTCCAATCCACCGCTGGTCCCTTGGTGTCAGGGCCACAGTAGCTGCAAGAGACAAGGACCCATTGTAAGACCTTTGCTCCTGCACATCTAAGGGTGAAATGTCCACGCAAATACGGACCGGAGGAGCATGAAGGGTCCATGTGGGCACAGTCCAGGGGTCTCTCCACTGGCATGGAGGAGCAAATGGGTGGAGGTGGGAGCTCCCACCAGTGTTGGTAGCAAGACCGGCCCTGGTCGTGTTTGACCTCCTTATCCCTGGCCAGGATCCTGCACAGCCACTCCCCATCCCAACTGCGCCGAGCCTCCCAAATGCCTGTGAATGGATTTAGTCAGCACTGAAGCATGCTGATGGCGCAGGTTCAACTCTTCCCCACTGATCCAGCCAGCAAGGCCGCGATTACGGGGGCCCTACTCCATCCTCCTCTGCCTGGGCAGTGCGCTGCCGGCCAGGGATGCTGAGCCGAGACAGGGACCGGGAAAGGGCACAGCCACTTTCCTGGAAAAATTGCTCTCCCATTGTTCCAGGCTTGGTCACTCTCTGCTTGCAGAGACCAGGGGAAGGACCCGTGCCGGCAGAAGAGCACTGTTAATGAGCCTGGTTTCCGAGTGGAAGAAACTCTGGGCGCCTTCTCCGGAAACAGGAGGAGAAGGTGAGAGCCACTCCGTCTCCAGCGCCGACATCCTTCGGCTGGGCCAAGCGATGCTCACGGGAGGTTGACAGATTGCTTGGCTTGGCATGGGGACCGCATCTCCCCATCGTCGGGACGTTGCGGCTGGGAAAGGAACCAGCAGCAGCCTCCGGGTGGGAGCCCCGTGCCAGGGTGCGGCAGGAGAGGAGCCCACGCCCCACCAAAACAATCACCCCGCTTCCCCAAACAGGACCACTCCACTCCAGAGCTCGGACGTCATCACGGAGCGACCAGGCAGAGGCTGCTAAATCCGTCTGCCGCCACAGGGAGTGATCCAAGGCTTTTTGCCATTTCCTGCCCCAGGTTCATTTATTATTCTTATCAGGCACCAGACAAAATTGTCAGGCGAGCTCTGATCTCTCTAAGGAAACACAGGAAAAGCCACATTAATGGTGGAGCTGGGGAGAATTCTTCAGTGATTAAGTTACCAGAAATAATAAGCATGCACCGCAGATAAAGAAAATAATCATTTTCTGCAACCACTGCATAAAAAAATGCAGTGGAATTGCCTTGGTCCCTCTCTCTGTAGATGCCGGTGTATGGTGATGAGGAGGAGAATGAGTAGACTCGAGCCTTCCCGTGCATCCACAGGGCAATGGTTGCCTTGTGGTTGTCTTTTCCATCCCTGGATGCTTCAGATGTCCCTGCTTCTCTCCACCACAGTTCTGGGGTAGCATGATACTTCCTCAGCGTGGTGGCAGTGGGAATACCCACCAACGACCACCAGTTCTTCAGTGCAGCACCATGAGTAGGACATTGAAATGTCCCTACCGCAGGGCTCTGCTTCAGTGGTGGCTTCAGAACCATCTGTAGCCTTCCTAATGGGGAGATGGAGTGGAGAAGTGCGCTGGGGGTGCTATTCCAGGTCTGGTCTTTCCAGCAGAGCGGGTTTTCTGGGTCATGGGACTGCCACCAGTTATCTCAGAGTGACCTTCTGACTCTCAGCAGGCTTTTAGGAGGAGCATCGCTACTTGGGAAATACTCACCAATGTCAACTCTTCCAATATCCACAAAGAGCCGCAGCACCACGGATCCCAACAAGTATCCAAAAGCAGGTCCAAACACAGCAATGGCAAAGAGGATGGCTGAAAAAAGGGAGCAGAGAGCCAGTGTGAGCAGCAAACAGTAGCTTCAGTGCAGATACAGCTTTTGTCTTCCCACGTGAGGCAGGAATGGTGTTACAACACGCAGAGGAGAGAAACCATCTTTTGTCAAGCGGCAGATGATAAGATCCCCATTGCTCAGATACTGAATGTGGTGTTCATCTAATAGGATCAGGAGGAGGGCAGGCAGCTGCCTGCAGAAAAAGTCCCTTTGCTCTGCTGCAATCAAGGCTTTGCCGATGCGCTTAAAGTTGTCAGCTACACTGTGAATATCCATGATTCGCTGTGACAAAGGGGCGAAACCCCAGAGAGCAGCAAGGTGGTGGCATCCTGGGCTCCCACAGGTGATGGAGACCTTAATCTCCTACAGGAGGCCAAGGAAACAAAGCCATCACAGTCATTAGATCCAAGCAAAAATATTTGGTGTAAACTTCAGGGGAGGTGAAAGATGCTGAGAGCAAAAAGGCCAGCAGATCACCCTCGGTTCAGCTGAATTATCCCATTTAGAAAACAGATAACTTGGACCTAACCCGTGAGGTCAAAAAGTTCCCCTTTGACTTCTTTGGAATGAAAGGATTCAAGTTTCCTTCCTAAAAGAAACTCTTCACACAACCTTCTTAAAATGTTCAGAAAGAGACAGTTTTCTTGACCTGCATTGACCATTTCTGTGCATTTTGCTGGTCTGGAGCCTTTGAGCATACCAGGTACGAAAGTGCCTGATCCCACTGCTACACCTCAGCCTACATATTTTAAAACCTCACATATTTTTAAAGCTCTTTTTTTTTTTCCAATTAGGCAAGGCAGTGCTTTTGCTTCTACAACACAAACCTAAGTTTTGAAGGGCAGGGTCTTTAGAGGAGGAGTATTTAACATCATATGGGGAGAGTAGTGTTCCTTTTCATAAGAAGATTCTGAGATCTAAAACGAAACAAGACTCAAAGGGCAATGGTATTTATGTTGTATTGAGGCAATCCAGACTCACAGGAACCATACCCCCCAACACAGACATTCCCACAGCCCTAAAGTGACCATCTATATTATAAAGAACAAGCCAGTCCCATTTTCCTTCATCTTCAGGACCTGCAGGTTTGGGCACTGGGAGATCCCGGCAGCAGTGAACCCTCGCCACCAGGGGAAGACAAGGATGCTTTGTCCCTCCTTTTGCCAGCCCAGACTACTATATTTGAGCTGAGAGGACTGAGTACTACCCACATGGGAGACTTTCTGCGGAGCTCTTAGGTGGTGCAGCACCCCTTTCCAGCAGAAGCCTGGAGCAAAGGATGCCTGGGTGGGTCTGGAGACCCTGCCAAGCACTTCAGTGCTTGTTCAAAGCCTGTCCTTGGGAGTCTAATCCCAAAGGCTTTCCCTGCTCCATTAGTGCTTACCCTATTTTGGAACATCCGCTTTCGACTCCTAAATCACTCTGATGCCTTTGGCTGCTTTGAAGACATTGTTCGGCATCAGGAGGAATTGGGTTTTTAAATAACTTCCAGACTGAGCTCAAAGCTCACGTAGGCAGGCCAGCACCAGATGGGTTTTGCCATTCACAGAGGAAAAAACACAGTTTAACATGGAAGCCTGAACCTGCTTCTTGTAGTCAAGAAGTCCTCCTGAGTCTGGGAGTCCCCACCAGGCAGGGACTGTTTCCATGACAAAAAATGTCAGTTCTGAAACCTTGATGCAAAATTAATTGACTCCTGCAGGCTGTGATACCTCTGGTTAAACCATGGTCAACCACTGCTCAGTAAGAGCAGGAGATGGCCTCTGAGGAGGTTTCCTTACTACTCTTTCCCTGTGTGGATGTTATAAATTCTCACAGACAATAATGTGAGGGAGAAGCCCCAGCTCACCCATGTCATCTCCTTGCCCTGATTCTTTGGCTTCCTAACAGCCACACCATAACTACAACCCTACAGAGAATAGCTGACAGTCAAGGGGAGAGACAGCTCAGCCTTTTCATGGGGGAGGATCTCATCTGAGTCCCACTGGCTGCTCAACCCGTGTCCACAGGCTCCTCCCCAGATGAGCACCTCTACATCTCACCTCTACAGTCTGGAGGAAACAAAACGATATACAGCATCGGTCCCACTTACCAACGTACAGCGGGGAATTGTTTGCCTCCGCAAAGTCGTCTACGTAGGATATCCCAAAGGGCTGGATGGGAACCGTCCCGATTCCAGCCAGCAGCTGGGCGATGACCATCATTGCCCATATGCTGTTGGCCTCCTTCTGAGGATCCTGCGTGGTGTTCGGGCACACAAACTTGTTCTCTGCATAGCAGAGTTCAGCCTGGACCTGGCTCTTGTTACCTGAAAGGGGGAAGAATGAGCATTACAACGCTGGGCACGTTCCCTGCCTCCGCTCTGACTAAATCCCTAAATACCAAGAATCTCACAAATTTGCTGAGCAGGCACACACTGTTGGATTTTGGATGGATTGCTCATTTCATTTAGCAGTTCTCATCATCTTTCCCTTCCTTTGGAGTATTAAACTGAGGTCAGTGTAACAAACAACCAGGCTGTGATTTTTATCAAACTTCTACAGATAGGCTGATCAGAGAAGATGGAAGCAAATTAATTTCTCCTGCGAAGGGTCAGCCCTGCAGCCCGGCTCCAGCGAGCTGCACTCGAGCTGTCAGTAGAGGATAAAAAGCTCTCCATCAAAGCTGCAGCAACGCTGGGCTCAGCCAACTGACAAAAGCCTTGGACAGAGGGTGTCAAAGCCAGTGGAAAAGCCTAAATACTCACAGAGAGAAAAACCTGCTTTTTGTGCAAAACAAAGGTGTTACAGAGCAGACAGAGTAAGTCCTGGTCTTTCGATGCTAGCTCTTCCCACTCTGGCTTTTCTTTTTTTTTTTTATTATTTGTAATTAGTTCAACATTCCTATCACATCTTTCTCGTTAATGTAATAACTATGGATTTTCTACACTTCTGAGCAAACAGACATGAAGCAAACCCAAATATTTGTCAAGTGATTAGGGGGTTTCATTGGCATAGTGTAGCAGCACGTTCCTAACGTAAGTCCATTTGAAGCCGCATTGTCTAAAGGGTCAATGGGCACAAACTGAAGCAGAGGAAGTTCCGTCTGAACATGAGGAAGAACTTCTTCCCTCTGAGGGTGATGGAGCACTGGAACAGGCTGCCCAGGGAGGTTGTGGAGTCTCCTTCTCTGGAAATATTCAAGACGCACCTGGGCAGGGTCCTTTGCAGCCTGCTGTAGGTGACCCTGCTTTGGCAGGAGGGTTGGACTAGATGACCCACAGAGGTCCCTTCCAACCCCTACTATTCTGTGATTCTGTGACGTTGCCAGACAGAGGGAGCCTCCTTTTCTAAAAACAATTTTACTGCAGCAAAAACGAGAGCCACAGAAGCCTCTCACGCCAGACTGCATGCTGCGGAGCAAGGCCGCTCGCGGTTTAAATGAGTGCAAACCTAACCCATGGCTGGCTTTTCTATGCCAACGGTCTTTGCTCACTTGTGGTACCCAGGCAGGAACAGGGAATGATGCTCTCTGGGGCGACCTGGCTGCCCTGAGCAGGACACCTTGCCCCTGAATCTCCGTTCCTTGTCACTCAGGAGCAGCCCACCTCCTTGCAAAGCAAGGGCCTTATTTCTTCAGATCATCTGGAATGGGAGGTCTCCACCCTGGTCAAGACTGCCATGCAAATTCCTACCAGGACTGGAGTATCTTCATGGGCTGTTAACAGCAGGCCAAGACACGTACGGCTCTGGGCAAGGAACAGGATGATACCTGCTCCTTCGACTTGTTTCCTTCACAGTAAGAGCAGCTCCTGTCCCAAATCCTGACCAGTTCATAGCCTGACACATGAATTTAAGCTGTCAGAAAACCTGGCATCTGATGCCTGAACCACTCTCCAAAGCAGATGACTCAAAAACCACAGAAACATTCAAGGCTGCGTAGCAGGGAGGCAGCTGCGAGCCAGCGGAGAGCTGGTCTTCGCATTTCTGCGTGAACACTAGCGCACGCTCAGCCCCATGCAGGCCATCATTTTAATAACGTTTCATGGGATCTACGCTTGCAGAGCAGCCATGGCGGTGCCAGACTTCCCAGAGCTGATGAGAGCAAAGCCGGAGGAACTCTAACCCTTTGGTGGAAGAAGAGATTGTCAGGCACCTGCAAGCAGCTCTGTCCTCACTGTGCTTTGCTCCTGGTCTGGGGTTGCGTCCCGTTGTGCTGCACCAAAGTCACGACCAAACTAAAGGCCACCCAGCAGCTCCCTGGCACAGCCAAGGCTCCCCGAGCCCAGACGATCGGGTTAACACACAATGCATGGGGCTCAGAGCCTTTCCAGGAGAAAGCATCCTCTAACTAGGGGTGGAAGGCTTTCCCCGGCTGGCACTGCTGCGACAACTGCCACCACCCTTGGTGGCACAGGCACAGGGAGAGCAATCCAGCACGGAGCTGAGGTGACTTAGGGTTTTCAGGGGTGGCAGTTCCTGAGGAGGCTATTGCTCACTGGCATCCCCAGGATTTAGGGGCTGAAGTCACTTTGGGAAGACCAAAGCCAGCCTTATGGCACACAATGCAGGCTCTTCCATGTATTGCATTCTGCATGGAAGCTGCAGCTGCCGTTGTACACGCTAGCTTGCTCCCAAAGCCTGCCCAGTTAAACCAGCAGCCCTCCTCAGAATGGATCATAAGGCTTACTGGCTAGAGCAGAACAGGCCCTGGGGACAAGCAGTCTGAACCCTGCTCTGTCACCCACATAGTGTTCAGCAGCAAGGAGATGACCTCACTTCTCATGCTGCCATAGCTCTGTGACTCCAGTAGAGAGAACGTTGCTTTGCTTTCTAAAATGCTTTTGGCTACAGGTGAACCACCACCTGCCTTTGCGTTCAGCCTGGGCTCTCAGCAGGGCTGCAGGGAAGCCAGGCTGCAGCGAGAGCATTTGCTCTTCTCCCTCACGCTGCCACAGCTCTCAGCTGCCTGCAGTGAGGCCACCAAGAGCAACATCTTTGGTTACGCACAAAAAACCAAGAGAAAGGAGAAGGTCAGAGCCTAGCTGGTGTGACAAGGCATACACACACATCAAGACTGCAGCACTTTCAAGCCTTGTTATCAGTCAGATGAACTGCTTTGCCCCCAGAGCATGTGGCCCTGACCAACACTGCCACAGCTATTAACTTCTCAAGCACATAAGGGCCATCCAAATGAGACCAATATGGCCAGAACTGTTCTGGTAGGAATCCAGCTCAGCGTTCAGATAAGTGCAAAGCCTCAGTGGAAAGGTACTGCAGAGCCTTTGAGTCCCTTCAGGAAATGCACCAGTGCCCCAAAAAAGCCAGAAGTGAAGTGATTTGTCCACAATCACACAAGGCATCAGCACCTTCTGTATCCCAGGGCTTCTGCCCTAAGTCTGCTGCCCCATCAGCAGTGCTTTCTGTTCACAGTTGGTTTTACACTTTCTCCCTGGCTGGATTTTTGGATAGCTGCATGACACATCATCGTTAGTAACAATGCTGTCATCACTAGGCAGAGATGCGGCTCTAGAGCTGCAGCTGGGGCTCTTCTGACGCCACAGAAAGCAAACCTATTTCCAGGATGCTCACGAGCAGGTTGGAAGGACCCACACCACCCACGCAGAAAGCAGGGACCCAGCGCGCTTAGAGATCTGAAGAGAGATGGGTGGGCACAGCCAGGAGAGAAGCATATTTAAAATAACATATTAAACTAGTTAATTAATTTTCAAGTATGTTTTATAGTATCCACGTGGCAGGATATGCTCTCTCACTGAATGTGGAATCTGCTCACAAACATTCCTGGGGTGGCACGTCTGTGTGGGACGATGGCTGTCCCGGGGGTCTCAGCTCTACAGCAAGCTCCTTGGGCACTGATGGGAGGGAGCGATGTCTTGGCAGCCTGGAGAGAAGGTCCTGGCTGCTGAAGTGAGACACAGACTGCTCCCTCTGGAGGCCTCCAGGAGCATCTGTGGGGACTTCAGGGACTTCACCATGACCACAGCACTCCGCACCTGAAACCGCGGCTCAAAGGACATGCCCGAAAGAGGCAGAAGGGATCCCACATGTCGTTATTGTATTCAGAAGGGGTTGCAAAGCGATGCTGATGTCAGGTTTAGCGATGCTGATGTCAGGTTTAAAATAGCAAATCTCTGCCTTAAGTCCTTCCCTCCAAATACTGCGTTTAAATTGTGTGTGTGCCGGACACAACCCCTCTTTTTGGGTAGGCACCGGTAACCCAGCCCAAACCAACTGGAGAAGGATTTGTGCCGGGACAGCTGAGGGAGATAAGGGTGGAGGCACTTACCGGTGCCAAGAGCAGTGTATTCGTAGGGGTCTGATAGGAAGTGGGGCAGCGTGACCAGGAACGCTCCCAGCGCCAGCAGCAGACCCCCCACGCCGATCACCCGTGGGCGGTGAACTCGGCTGCCGAAGTAGCTAACGAAGATGATGAGGACCACGTTGCCAATCTGGAAAGGGCACAGCGAAATGGGGAGAAGGTTAGAAGATGTCACGGATGAAGTCAAGACCCTATAACTGGTCCCTCAGGACTACGTCCAGGCGGGTGGAGGGCTTTCTTGTCAGGTGGTGTTTGACCTCCACAAGAGCAGGAACAGGACAGCCCTTCACCCTGCACATTCACTGCAAGCCAGTGCTCCCTTCTCATCAAAAGCTGGCATTTTTGCCTCCGTTTCCATGACTCTAACCAGACACAAGCCCAGCTACAAAGTCCAACTCATTGCAAATATTTGTAATTCTGGACATTTGCAACTGCAGATATGATCCGCTACAAAGATATGAAAACGTGCAGCTTGAAACTACAAAGACGTGAAAACTCAGGCAAGTGGATAAACACCGTAAAATTACAATTACATGGGCTTTGTCAGCTTGGGACAAGCTACACATTATTTTAACCTCAGCACATCTGGCTAAGAATACTTTTTATTTACGTTTACATGGGCTCCCTTGTTTGTCTCTGTGTGGTTTTTGTTCTTGGAACTGCTGCAGCCATCAATGAGAAAAGATTGTGGTCCTGGACAGGCAGGTCAGCTCACACGGAGCTCAAGTAAAGCACAGAAATCTCTGTCTTAAAGCAGAGAAATAAAGATGCATCTGTTGTCTGCAAGCTGTTCTCCTTTGACAGCATGGCATCTGTCCTATTCCAGTCCTCTTCCCTTTACATTCTTGCAGTAACAAACTGCTCTACATGATGTTTGCTTTTGTATTACTTCTCCAGGCATTAATTCTCGTAAGGATAAGTAAGTTCTCTAGTGGATCAGGAAGATCAGGTCTCTTTCTTTACATGGTTTGGATCTAGTCACAAGCAGTGTGAAGTCCTTCACTGGTCTCAAAAGACTTTGAACTGGTCTTCTTAACTCCAGATGTAGGTGCTGGTTGGGGTAAGACCTGTACATCTGCTTCCCCAAGGACCCAGGGGGATTCCCAGTGCCCAACCTCTTGGTGGAGGGTCCCATGTGAGAAGACCAGCTGTATGCAAGGTGGGCTGCCACCAAGCGCTTCTTTGTCTGTGCCATCAAAAGAAAATCTCTGTCAGCAGGTCTTCTCCTAGTTAGCCTTGAAGAGCTACCAGAAAGGATACAATTCATGACAATGTGAACTAGAAAACTTATTCCAGAGGAGTAAGTGATTAGAAAGTGTGAGAAAACCCTCAGCCAGCTCAGCAATATGCCAGTGAAAGTCAGCCCTTTGCCACAGGGCCATCAGGAGCTGGGAGCACTGCAGAAGAGGACTACATCTTGGAGAGACTGCTCACCAGGGACTCCTTTTAGAGAAAGCTTGGAACGACTCAGGCCAGGGTCATTCCTAGAGCTAGTGAGAAACCTATGAAAACAGATACTTTTACTGGAAATTGCTCACAGAGCTGTAGTTGTGTGGATACTACGCAGAAGAAAACGCGCTTCTTCACAAAAGCTGTAACAACTGTGATCAAGGGAGAAGAATCACATTGTATGTTTTCTGTCTTGCAGTCATATGTCTGCTGGAGATGTATGGCATCACAGGGTGGAGTGGTCTCCTCTGAAGCAACCAGCTTTATGCTGCTGTCCCACCAGGCCACATCCTCACCACATAACCCTACGTTCAACCTCCAGGCATGTGACACAGCAGAAGTGAAATGTGAAGTGATGTCCAAGTGCACAGCAACAGCTGCTTCATCCAGCACATGTACGCATGGCTGAAGAAGCACTGGGTGTGAACAGTCCTGAGACCCTATTCTGGGAAGGTCCCCACCACATTCTCGCCACCTCTAGGGGCCCCCCCACAAGCTTCTCACCCAGTTACCTCGTTGAAGCTGGAGATGAAACCCGAAGAGAGACTGGAGAGCCCAAAGCGCTTCTCAATGGTGGTGAGGCTGCTCTTGAAGTTGGCGCTGTAGAGGAGCTGGGAGAGCTGAAGAAGCCCATGGCACAGCACAAAAACCTGCAGGAAAAAAAAAGCGCCATCCCAGTTAGTACCCAGTTAGTGCCCTGCTGATGTGTAACTGCTGGCGACCATGTCCCATGCGAGGGATTTGAGTCATACGCACACGGACTCAAGATGACCAACATGGCCACACCTCTGACACGCAACAGATCTACTGAGGGGCACAGTCCTGGATCCCTGACTAATTTAGATTTGCAAAATGAGTGATGCAGTGTTCAGAAGAGAGGATAAGGAGCTCTGTTTTTATCTTTCCTCTGCTTTAACGTTATTAGTGTTCATTGGTATTTACACTGCAGCAACCCTCAAAAGCAACCCTCCAACCTGAGAAGGACCCATTGCACTGGCAGCTGTACAATGATAAATGAGACAGACTTAACTTTGCATGGACTCCGTGGGTGTTCCTGAGACCATGTCAGAGCCAACCCTGCAGCTGCTGTGCTGCAGCTGAAAGGGACCCACACTGGTTCAGACTACCTGAGACCTGAGATCCAGTATTTCCAGTCGGCCCCTTGGATTCACTCAGCTGTAAAGCCAATTAACAGAACCTGCTCCAAAGGGTGTTGCAAGAAAAAGTTTAAAAAGGGCTTTAAAAGCCCCAGAGGGAAAAGGATGAAATATGCACAATGTAGTCTCACTGCTGAAGACCTCTGTAGTATTCTAAAAACAGCATCTTTCCCTCGAGCCAGAAGCCAAGGCGAATGGAAGCAGACCTTACCTGGAGCAGAGGAGGGAATACAGAGAGTTTATGGGGCAGGGCAGAAGCATGGTCGAAAGAGCCCGGGTGGCCTGGGAGAGGAAAGCGCTCTCAGCCAGGGATGGAAGAGGCAGCTTGCAAGTGTCTTTTGATCTATATTTAGTCAGAACAGTTTTCCTTTATTTTTCTTGGAATGGAATGCGTCCACACGGTGCCAAAAGTATTTTAAAATAATCTAAAAAAAAAAAGGGGGGGGGGCAGGGGGGAAGTCTTTTTATTTAA
>Ga0065711_1006137_pt1 | contig 18220 bp, 18 predicted proteins | sample Hoacrofraction12_FD_59098 | JGI IMG/M metagenome (GOLD analysis project Ga0065711, IMG submission 59098) | Hoatzin crop microbial communities from Cojedes, Venezuela - Epithelial fraction 12 v2 (version 2) | ecosystem: Host-associated > Birds > Digestive system > Esophagus > Crop | place... | reverse complement strand
CAGGGAGGCAGCACGAGCGGGGCCCGTTGCCCCCCGCGCGGCCGGGGCGGGGGGCACGCAGGGGAAGGGGGGGGGCTTAGCGCTCGCGCCGACCGCCGGAGGAACGGCCGCTGGGGCCCCGCGCCCCGGCCCGTCCGGGTCTCACCTCAGCGCCCGGGCAGGAGGTGCGCGTCTGGAACGGCAGGAACGCCGCGGCCCGCCGCCCTCCCAGACGCTCAACGTCCCGCCTGCCCGGGCGCGATAGACCCCGGCGGAGGGCGGGGCGAGCGCCGAGATATCGATGGGCGGGAAGGGTGGGGACAAGGAGGGCTCATCCGGGACTGGAGGGTGAGGCCAGGCCCAGCTAAGACGCGCGCGCTGCCAAGCGCAGAGCTATCGATGGAGGGGAGGCTCGCGGGCGGTGGCGGGGAGGAAGAGGAGGCGGAGAAAGAGGCCTGGGCCTGCTGTGAGGGAGGTGCCGTGGCCGCTCCCCTGTTTTCAGCCACCCTGGAACACGCTCGAATCATGGGGCCTGCTGGAGCGTCCCTTGGCTCGCCGGTGTGTGTGAGAGAGCGAGGTCGAGATCGTGGTGACAGAATCCTCTCAGGGGCAGGGAGGCTGGCCCCCTTCCTGGCCTCGCGCTGCTTCGGGACATCCCGCACAACGCTGACCTCCTCTGCTAGCTGCTGGTGGGTGTGTGCTTTGTATCCTTACTGCTGAGCGTGCTGGGAAGAGGACCGGCGTTGCTAACAGCAGCGAGTCTGATGTTCCCTTTTGTAGGCTGCCAAGTCATTCGAAAAGAAGCGTTCCAAAGCTGTAAACCACAGCACTGGATGACAGGCTACTCACTGAGCCGCAAATAGAATCCCGGAATCCCACTGCTGCTTGCCCTTGCCACCTGACAAATAGTTGTGTAAATCAATGGCAATAGCTTTTCGAGATCCCGTTTCTGATTCTAGCTCCTATTTAGTCCCAACTGGCAGAAATTTGTGCTGTCCCATATTCCCTAGTGTAAGGAGGACTTAATATGAGTGTGTAACCATACTTCTGATTCATCTGCTAGAATTACAGGCTTTTGGAGGCAGAGATTTTCTCATGTGACAATGCTATTTAAACTTCTGTCCATTAAAGGTGGATTTTCGCTGTTAATGTTCTGCACTTTTATACTTGAAATTAAGTCCTTTAAAACATTTTCAACAGGGATTGAGGAGGTGGGTGTGTTTTCCAAGGCATGAGTTATAACTAGATGCCCAGCCACTAGGGACTTCAAATCCCAGCTAAAGGATGTCAGGATGGTCCCAGATGGGATAAGCGATTAATCCACAAGCTGGTTTTAGTAGCCCTTCTAAATTTTGTTCTCATTCCTGCAATCTGGTCTTTGTGCGCTGTTACATGACCACTCTCAGCACCTTGTCACATCACCAAGGAATTTAATCTGATTTATTTATAGTTCCATCATCCAGCAAAAGTATAATGGGAAATCAAAGTCTTAAAACTGAACTGACTTAAGCATAGGAGTAAATTAATGTTATAAACAGTCAAACTCTGATTTTTTACATGTACAGTTTCCTGTTAAAAACCATTACAGTCTGATTTTCAAACCCATGCAGTCTTGATTACTTACGAATACACAAATAGGCAGCTGTGGAAATAATGTAGAACGCCAGTTACAGTCACCTTCCTATTCAGCATGCAAAACACAGACTCAATTTCTCTTTGATGTTAAAAACTGGTAAGAGATCTTACCACGCTGTAAAAGCTGCCCTGGTTGGGTACTCTCCCCGCAGTGCACTCGGGTAAATTATAAGCTGTTAAGTTGTTTTTAGAAGGTATGATTGATTGTTACCTCTTTAAAATTTATTTAATAAGTTAAGGGCCCATATTAACCCCAAGATCTTAAGCACCTGAAAATATTTTTAAGTGTTACCAGTTTCATTTTAAAACTTTAAAAGTCCTCAGCCTATAGGGACCAGAAGTGAAATTAGCAGTGTGTGTAATGAAGGACGGTACTTAAAGGATGAAAACGCAAAAATAGAAGTAACCATCTGACTTTTCGTACTGCTTTTGTCACATAAAAAGTATATTTCTGGCTGCTTCCAGACTTATCTGGAAGGATTTAACCACAGATGGAACAGACCTGCCAAGATGAGCTCAATATGCTCAGTTCTGAGCTGGCAAAGCCACCTAGCATGCATATCTCATCAAAGCTCCTGGATTTTCTCATTGCATAGGCCTATATACCTAGGAGAGGGACTTTTTACAAGGGCATGTATTGATAGGACAAGGGGTAATAGCTTTAAACTGAAAGAGGGTAGATTTAGATTAGATATAAGGAAGAAATTCTGCACTCTGAGGGTGGTGAGGCCCTGGAACAGGTTATCCAGAGAAGCTGTGGCTGCCCCCTCCCTGGCAGTGTTCAAGGCCAGGTTGGATGGGGCTTTGAGCAGCCTGGTCTAGTGGAAGGTGTCCCTGCTCATGGCAGGGGGGTTGGAACCGGATGTTCTATAAGGTCCCTTCCAGCCCAAACCATTCTATGATTCTATATTTGGAACTGAGGCTTCAACTAATAAACAACTTCTCATGTTACTGTCGTCCTTTACTCTCGTCTTTTTCTCCCCAGTGCCTATTTTCTGATCTATCTTATTGTGTGTTCACACCCTGAGAACGCACCTTTTCATACAGAAGTATGTGAGTCTTGAATCCAAGCAGGGTTAGTCCCCCGTGATCATTCTCAGTGGGGAATGGTTATGTGCATCGGTTTCAGATCCAAGACCTTAAGGCTTGTCTGAACAAAGACGACCCTGGAACAGTCATTGAGGAATAGAAGTTATTCTGTGTTAGCTCGTGTATAGACCCTTACTCTTCCTGTGACCATCACATTCAAGCACTGATGTCACAGAAAGAAACGGGGAGGGAACACATTTGGGATAGCTACAGCACTGTGTTTCTGCTTTCCCAGATTCATACTAATTCTGAGAGTGTTCCTTATCTTGGCAAATCCTGAGATTAAAAACTATTGAATGCAAGAATTACAACATTTGCTCATTTCTCTCATACAGTAGCACATTTGGGGGCACTCAAATATGCTTCTAATACTAAGTGCATCTGCTTAGTGCTGGAAAACTCAGATTATTACCTCTTTGATAATGCCAGCAGAGTCATTGCATGCCATTCATTGGCGCAAGCATACACTGCCTTCAAGGAAAGCATTAAGGATGTGGATTATGCTCACCGTTTTGAAGTTGTCTTTAATTCTGTACTATGTGAGTTGGCTTTCACAGTTCTGAAAGAAGTTAAAAGAAGGCACTGCAGGCAAGCTTTACATGAACAGTTTGTAAGTCCTATTGTATTTCCCTTTGATTCACCAACTGTGAGTTCAGCCCTCAGCCTCCATTTTTTCCACTTGTTTATGTCTTATGATGCTCACTTATGCGGAAGTATCCCTGTATTACCCATGTATCTGCTGCACCTTTCAGACCAGAAGATACGAATTGCACTAGCTTGTCCAGAAGGCAACATTTCTTTGCAAAAGAGACCGGAAAAGCCAGGGTTTAATTGATCTGCATCCTTGATGAGGCACCGGTGTACTAATCTGAGGGCTTTGTATGGGTTAGGGGGAAGTGGGCAGTTGGGGATGTGAAGGGAGGGGTTTGCAGTGTGATGCTTGAGGGGGGCAAACCTGGAGCAACACAGGGTACTGTTTTTCTCCCTTGTGTTTCTGTCATTGGAGGAAGAGAGGAGGAAACAGCCTTAGGCTCAGTGCCTTTGAGGATTCACCTGCTGTGGTGTCACCCTCCTTCCCCTGTGTTTGCTGGAGCTGGGCTGTCTCCTGGTGCTGAGCCGTGCTTGTGCCTTGGGAAAGCTCAGGTGGAACCAACTACCTCTCCCTTTGTTGTTACCTTGCTCCTTTTTTTCAGACCTCTGTTGAGGCCAGTGATCTATAAATCACAGAGCCAGTGAAAGAATGCTCCAGCAATACAATCGTTGCTAGAAGAGCTGCAAGATCCGTGCTTGGATAGGAGAGTAGTGAGTATGAGAAAGGCAACAGTGGGAATAAGTGAAAAAGAAAAGACAAGAGTAGATGCAGGGCTTGTGGGGGTGTGTCTGTAGGCATTTCGGTTTTCTTGTTCCCGTTTCATGTGTTCGTTTAGTGGCTGTAGGGAAAGGACAAGAAAAGGGGTAGGTGGGGAATGGAAGACGTGCTTGTCACTAGATGGCACACCAAGCACATCTGAGAGCAACCGAAGACCTGCTGGGAACTTTTGCAGTGGCTTTCACAGCATATGGGGCTGCTTAGTCATTTGTTTTCAAGATTTTTCTCCTGCAGCAGGCAGGATAGTCCTGCCTGTTGAGTTGTGAGGCCCTGATGACCCGGGCAGCTCGGTGCTCTGCTGTCATTCAGAAGTGGTAAGAATCAGGTATAAGGAAAAGCAATGGAACAGCGAGTTCTTTCCTTAAACATGCCTTTCTCAGTAGCTCCAGTAACTGTTCATTTTCAAAGGAAAAGTCTTAAAGGCTTATGAAAATGGTAAATAAAACAATTGAAGTCTAATAGCCTACTGTTGGGACACAAACAATACAGTGAGGACTGCCTACAGCAAGTTGCAACAAGGATGATAACATGCTGGGATGTGCACTAGAAATCAAAGATTTCACTGAATCTTCGGTTAGTTAATTGTGCTCTTTTGCATGTTCTACATTTGACCCCAGACTGTAAGAATGCATCTCATCAAATGAGTCTTTCTGAATTGTGGATAAAACACCGTGTTATGTCAGTCACTCTTGAAAAAAGAAATTTCATTCAACATTTTGAAAGAAAAATGCCATTTGTTTGCGTGTTTCTGAATATAAATGGTCTTTAGCACTTCCTGAGGAACTTATTGCCAATTAAGTGATTGCATCTGTTTAATATGATTTGAATCTTTATGAGAGTATTACACTTGTATTGGAAGTCTCTCAGGGAGAATTATAGAAGCAATAATACAAAGTTAGCATGCCAGATGTAGTGATGTGTTGAATGGTGTCCATTCGCTTGCAAAGGGAAGTTTGGGCTCCTCTGTCACTGGAGGCCCCATGTCCCTTTACAGAGGTGGAGCATAATCTAGGTTTGTGCTGGTGTAAATGAGAACAGACTTTGGCTGCGTGTCGCTTTAGTCAGGCTCATCACACTTTCCCGCACAGAGAGTGTTGACAAAATGAAAAAAAAACAGGTCAGTCTAAAGCAGTCCAGTTTATGCTTCTTCAAAAATTAGTTTGTCTTAATCCAGCTAGTTGCAATAGGAAGAGAGGTATTTGGGGACAAATTAAACCTTACTGAAGTGCTAGAGACGCTGTTGGGGACTGAGTTTGAATCAGTAATGGCTTAGTATTGTGCATCAGTGTAAAAGAGCAACAGCACAGGAAAGGGATGTGTTCCAAACACTTGCTCAAGAGGCAAAGTCAAGCGTGTACTGCCCCGTTCTGCCACTGGAATATAAAAGCTCGGCCTGCAAAACCCCACATCCGTTACATAACTCCTCCTACTTTGCTACACTCAAAGTCTTTTGCAAACACTGAGTAAATAAGTTGTAAAATATGTTTGTGAGCTGTTGTAATAACGCTAATGGTGAGTTTTCCGACCTGGTCTGTTGCTAAGTTGCTCATTGCAACTCCCAAGAGGAGAGAATTCCATAGGAATGCAGCGGAGAAGAGGGACACAGTCAGCCCTGTAGCCATGGCACAGTCCTGTCAGAAATATATTCCAGTTAGGTTCACGTGTACTCTTTGACTTCTTGTAGTATCTTCAGTGTCATTTGGAATGTTAAATAATGGAATCTGATCCCAGCACAGGAGAGGTAAATGTAGACTACAAGTAATTCTTGATGATGCCTGTCTACTTATGAGGGAATGCAGTGGAACATTTTTGCGCAAATATGGCTTACTCACTGAAAAAAAGTTTTAAAAATATCTGAAAATGAACAGTGTTGAGTTCAATATAGACTTTGAGGTGGAGGCAGAGTGGAAAATCAGAATGTTCTTCCTAAGTATTCCCTAAATTAAACAGCTAGTTAATTTAAATTGATGCTGTGTTTAAATTGGCCCAAATTCAATTTTATAATTCAATGATAACTTTTAAAAAATTCATTGTAGATCTCCTAACATTGAAGTGGGTAGCACAAAATTCTTCTTACAACATAAAATTATCTTTGATTTTAATTTATCTGTGAAAACGTTTTTGTTTGTTTCTTTAGGTGTATCTAAACCAACACTTTCTATATTTTTCATTTTGTTCAGAGAACTAAAAAATTTGCATATAGCTGTTCCTTTTAATGAAACTCATGTATTCAATATACTCAGATTGCTTGTAGCAAACATTTTGATACAAACCAAATTTGTTTAATTAGTCTGGGTAGAGAGGATAGCAGCTACATTTCCATGCCAAACCCATGGTTTTTCCTGTGTTTGCAGATTCAGCAATCACGACTGACAGCATGATGGTTTGTAAGAGCTGCAGCTGACAACTTGTTGAGCCACATTCATCTGATTTGCCTATTAACTGCTTCAGTACTGGCAGACCAGTCATCTACACAAGTTTGTCTGGTCCCTTAACACTGCTGAAGAATCTGGCATGTTGGTCCCGAGTGTCATGGAATGGCACCACTTTTACATAGAGTAGGTGAATTAGAAAGAGGAGAGACAGGAAGATTCAGAGTTCCTTTACGTTTACATTTTATTTAATGTTGGAACTGTAGGATCCATACGCCACAATGTATAGATTACATTCAGGGCTCATTTCATGTTTCAGACTCACTCAGATTTGGCTGCTGTCTCCTATAACCTCTCTTGTCTTCTGTTTCCCCTACAAATTTGTACAACAACCAACTCCCGTCTTGAAAGCAGAATGTCTGAAATCAGTAAGCAGAATACCCTCAACAGTGGGTATTCAACAGTGAATGATTTGTGATTTTTTGCAGGGTGGTTGTTGCTGTCTTCTTCAACAACACCTGCTTATTCAAAGAGCTTGCTTTTTGTCTTGACTGCTTTGACTCAGAGAACCTGTCATAAAGTCTTACTATGTTTTTCCATTTGTCTTGGCTTTTCTCTCTCCTCCTCCTCCTTTTCTCTTTGTACAGTAGCTTCTTCAGGCACCCCACACATCCGTACCAGCTTCAGAATCATGAAGGAATTTATGTGGGAAGCATATTCTTCTCTGTGAAAATTAGTTTAAAACAGCAATCATACTCAAGCAACCACTTCAAAGCAGGTCACTTTCACTAGTTTTCCCAGTCATAATCTCCCTTTTTCCCTATACCAATCAGCTATTAAAGTGTCTATGCTGCATCATACTCAATTGCATTCAGTTAGAATATCCATTCTAGAAAGAAGATGGCAATGAACTAATTTCCTTTGATATGGCAAGTTGGATCCTGGTTTACCTCCATCCCATTTTGCAGGAGTAGTTGCATGATGTATTACGTCCACATTTTCCCTCTTTCCAGTTCACGTAAACGTGAGGAAGGTGCAGTGTATGTTAGCTGTGAGTAAATGAGGAAGGCGTTCCTTCAGTCACTCAACATTTTCAGTGCCAGTGTGTCTGTGAGATGCTGCTTTGTTGTCTGGATCACTGGCTGTGAGCTCAAACCAAAGTGGCTGAAACAAACGCAAGAGCTGTCTTTGCCTTTTGGCCCCATCTCTGTCAGGAACCACTGTCATGCTCCAGCATACCAATGCAGTTTGTGACCTAATAAGATTTTGGTTCTGCTTTACCCACCTTCAGCCTGTGCTCCTTCATCTCACGTAAACGGACAAAGTGAATTGGCAGATGACCGATATATGTCCTTTCCTTGGTTTCCTTCTTGGGACTTTTAAGCTGCAGTGGTTTTATCAAAGAATACAAACCACAAATTTCTTCAGACAGGTCTAAAATAAATTTAAGGCAGGTAGATAACTCAGTTTTCTCAAGGAACTTCCCCATCTGTTTTTATAAGAAGTCTCTGCGTTCAACCTGAATCCTTCCTCATTGCCCAGTAGGAATGGGGAGTTCATGCTGTTCTTGTTGGGAGAGACAGCAGGACTTCTGCAATGTAATGCAGATAGTCCACATATCCATTTCCTAAAACCAGAAGAATTTCACTGTTTGCATCTTCTGCGTCATGTCTCTGTACAGTGTAGACCTCACCCAGGCTCATCCCTTCTACAGTGCTTCTCCACTTAACTGCTTTCGATCATAGTTTTTATTCATAGCGAAATCCCAACTGATGCTTTAAAATTGCAGCTAGCTGTTTAATGTTAACTGAGTTACCAGTCAAGCAGTGACTCTACTTCAGCTATGGTGATGCTGTTGTTTTCAAACTTTCTCCAACTAATGAGTCATTAAAAGTAGTAATAAAGGGGTTTGTTGGGGCCAAGTGTCCCTTGGAAACACTCAGCCCATGCTAATTACAGTGGGTTAGCAAAGAGGTCGAGACTGATAAGTGTGTGGGAGGGGGCACAGAACAGTAATGGTGAGAGGAGTTGAAAATAGTTGCAGGAAATGTTCATTATACAGCTTGTTCACATCAACTTTCCCCTCCCGTTGAAAACAAAGCTCATTTTGAAGACACTTGTAAAAGTTGCTCTTTAGGAATCAAACTCCCTTATGTCTTAATAACTGGTAACATTCCAGAAATGTAAACTGCAGTAGAGTAAACAAAGAACTCATCTGTGCATGGTTGTTTTAGTCTCAATGAAAGCTGGAGATAAGATCTTGCATGACTCTGGTGCCACATTAGGGCCAGTGCACGGCTTTGTTCTGTGGACCTAATCCAGATTCTACAGAGGACGAGGGAGATTTTTCCACTGACTTCCATGACCTTTGGACCAAGTCTGCTATTGATTTGTTATCATTCCTGAAGAGCCACAGACTGTCTTACGGACAGATAGTGCACTACATCAGGGAACTTGGCAACTTAAAGGCCCTGTTCTGCAATTATCAAAATGTGCAAGTACATTTATGTGTGTGACTGAGCAAAGCTAGTAATGTGTAGGTGTTTGCACGGATGTTAAATTCTGATAAAAGATGACAGTGAGGGGAAGGTATACAATAAAAATAAGATGATGAGAGATGTGCAATTAACAAATTCTTAGCTTGTAACTAGGTAGTGTGTATCTGTGTAATCCATGTTGCTAAGAGATTGCACTGTATTTGCTATTCAAAGTAGCAGAGCGTTATAGTATAGAAGCTGGTTCTTTTCTGGTTAGTCCTTTAGCGAAACTCCAGAGCCGAGAAGTTTTTAGGGTGTGGGTAAATCTGACAGATATCTAACTTCAGAACTGTGCTTATGTGTGTTTCATAGTCACAAAACTGTCACATCACAAATGGCAGGTGGTCCTCTGAGAATGATGTCTGCAGGAGAAAGAGTTTTGTGCTTGAATGGTGGTATGTCTGCAACACTGTAGCAGACAGGAAGAAATTAATTGGGAGGTGAAATTTTCGTGCAGATAGTGAAAGAAAATAGACTTTCAATCAAAACAAAAATCTGGACAAATTTAGTTGGCAAGATTGAAATATTGTTTTGAGTTATTTAAAAAAAAGTAGGAGAACTCTTAAAATACATAATCTTTTTCTGCAGTGAAAACAATCTCTTTCCTTTTCTTGAGTGACAGTTGTTCATGCAAGTAATAGAATGACCAGGTAATTTTCTCCATTGAAAGTAAATGCTAACTTTTGAAAGTTTGAAAGGGAAAATTTAGTATAAAATGGAGAAAACCAGGATTTTTGTTCCCTTTTTTGTAAATAGTCTTACATTTCAAAAAATGTAAGGGATTAAATAAGATTGTCACATCCCCACCAGGTACAAGTTCTAGCCTACCTACAAAATTTGAATTTAGTAATTAATTTTATTCTTTCCTAGGTTGCACTTGTAGCTCTATCTCCAATCTTTTCAGAGATAATGTAGCTCCATGAGCCATGTTTAGCATAATCAAAATAATCATGTAGGTGCAGGAAACCCAGGATTAAAGAGAACTACAACTAGCTATAATTAGACAAATATCTGTGGAAGGTTAATAGCATCCTACTTCATCCTCTTGGGGTGTCTGTCAGGGCTGTCAATTTTCTGGCTACTTGGCAAAGATGGTTGCATTTTTATGGTGCCACCGTAGCAGATTTGCTGGCTCTTTTGGCTGTTACAATCATGGGAAATATGCAGAAAGTTGTCCTGTATTGAGTTCTGTTTCCAGGGTCATGCTCTTTGAGTTTCTAGGATTTTCAAACCCAGGTCATTGACAGAAGCTCAAGACTTTTGGCTCATGTTTCAGACTCCAAGTTATTTTCTTCTGTTCATGGACACGTCAGCCCAGCATCAGGACCCGTACAGGTGCTTCCCTGAGTGGAAATCTGTGTCTTGTCCTTGAAACTGGCTACTGGCCTACACAGATTGGAAGGGGATCTTTCATGTGTGGTCCCACCCCTGTCCAGGAACCTCTAAGAGTGTTTCTGTCGTTTTGCAGAGACCTTTTGCTGGAGAAACAAAGTTTTTGGTTTTTTTTAAAGTAATTTAAGTGGGTCAGAGCTCTCCCAGTATCTGCTTACATTGTGCTTCTCCCAGCCAACAAGTGCATTTTCAGCAGCTCCAAACTCAGGCGAATTTTTAAAACTGCAGGCATGATAATAATGACGTGATAAATCTGATTTACTGTAAAGTGCTGCCAGCCCAGGCTTGGCTGTAAAAACACAAACAAACACAAAAAACCCCAGCAAAACAAAACAACTGAAACCAAATCAATGGAAATAATTCCTTACAAAATTGCAATACTGATAGCCTTGCTTTTAAACAGATGACTAGCCCCTGACAGAATTTGGCATCTCTGAAAATACTGAAGCACTCAGCACCTAAAATACAGAGGATGGAAAAATTAGACTTCTATAAAATCAGTTGTGCTAATTTTTCACTAGCCACATTCAGAGGAGAGCACACTCCTTCCTTTTTAATAAGTGATTGATTTGTTAATAATAAAGTGCATCTGAGATACAGTCAGGATGATAGATTTTATAGGCAATAACCTAATAGCTTGAACCAGCTCTTTGTAGCTGCTCATTAAAAAATTTGAGTTTGGACTTTTATGTTTCTCTCCTTGCCCCACCTTGGCTTTCTTGTAGCAGCCACAGCAGCATCCTTGTCTTGCAGGAACTGTGATGCATTTTTGCTGTTGCCTATGTTTACCCACTTGGTAATTTTTTCTTTCCTATTTTTCACTTATTTTGGACATTTTATAGCAAGTGGTGGTGGTCTTATGTATTAGTGTTCCCTTAGGTGTAAGAAGCACTCATTCGTTGCCATAAATGGTATATGAAATGGTATTCTTTAGAGAAATATTTTTTCCCTTGTAAAAGGAAATCCGAACCTTTTAAAAGACTTCATGTACAGAAAGTGTGCTAAAGGAATTTGAAGTGTAGGGCATGTTCCCAGCTACCTCCTCTGAGGATTTCATCAGCACTTGTTAATTAGAAGAAGACTGCCACTAGGTCTGCCAGTTGTCATGTATATTAAACAGCATATTATCTCCAAAGTTAGAAACTGTTTGATAGACCATGTGAAGTGTTGATCAGCCTGGGAGTGTCTAACTGCAGTGAAATTCACTGAGGTGATTAATTGTTTTTCTTCAGGATAACTAAACCATATGGCAAAACTAACTTCTATGACTAAGGAAGTGCTCTGGGGCACTGAGTGGGGAAACAGCCGTACTTAAAAGGAACACTCAAGGCATGTAATGTGTCTTGATGGTATTGAGAAGGATGAATATCAGTGAGAAACATTTATTTATAAAAAAGTAACATTCCAGCGAAATATTGACATGCTCTAACCTCTTTGAATGTACAAGAAGTGACAGGAATAACTCAATGCACTCAATAACTGTGCATCAATTGCAGAAATCATTAAATCTATAGGTTAGACCTGTGAATAGGAAATCAGACTTCTAGTAAAGTTCCCTGTGAACTAGATGACAAGGTTGCTGTGGGTATAGCCCAGATGCATAATTTTGTGTGTCACGCAGGTAGAAGATTTAAAAAGGAAATATATCTATATGCAAATCATCCTTCCACTTCAGTAGCAAAACAGTTTTATGTATAAACATGTGCTGACCACCAGGATGCAAGAAGATTGTGCCTAACAAAATACTCTTTGATGTTACTTTATTTATTTTTATTTAGGATGGGTTGGTTTTGTTTTTCACTCTGTTACAATACGTTTGCACAACCAATAAGGACACCCAGAGCTGGCTATTGATGTTTATTGAATCATTCATATCAGATAAACACTTTGGGGAATCTCACCATGGAAAGTAAAAGCATTCGTTTGAGAGGGGACAAATCAGAAATCCTTATTGGGAGAAAAGGTTGTCTGCTTGTTTAATTTTTAAATGTCTGAGGAAAAGGTGTGATTTCAAGTGGCAGGACTGAAATGTGGACACATCAGGGTGGGGGTTCTGGTGTGGGGTGTTCGCAGTCAGGTTCACAACTTGCGGTGGAGATGCTCTGGGATGCATTAACCCTTTGCACTGTGCAGCCTCTTAGATGGAAAGGGTTTTCATATGCCAGTTCCAAGACAAACTATGAAGTCAATCATCTAATCTGTTCCAGTTGGAACAGTTCCTGTCTCTCTTTAGTGCTTACTGCCTGGACAGATTGTAATACACAAGGGTTGAGGTCTCATTAAGATATCATTTAGAACTGAAAACCTATTCAATTTAATTTTTAAATATTTGGCATATGTTGTTCTTTTTTCTCCCTCTGTATTTATAGTTTTCACTGACATGAGAGGAAACCATGTAATTATTCCACTTTATTAGCATCAGAACAGACATTTAAGAGCCTGTTTTGGTCACTTGAGAACGGAAAATTGGACACACATGGTGGGATTATTGTGGGATCTGGGCCCATAAGAAAATGAGCACTCTTAACTTCCTAACGCCGGCGCATTGAAGACTCACTCAGTACTTGCCTGTCCCAATCACCTGCGTCCTTTAGTTCCTTCACTTGAAGTGTGTGACAAAGCCATTCACTTAAATGGGAACATTAACACTGAAAAGTAGGTGCAGAGGTCAGCAGCAGGAAGCCAAAAGGGAGTGAACGGAATTTTTTAGTAATCTGGCAGTTTAGTTCACCAAATGCAAATGATAAACAATTATTTTCTTATTGCTCTGTTTCACTCTCCCATGCTGATCTCTTTCCTGGGTGCTGACGTTTTTTTTCTACCCTGTCTTTGGTAACATTTTCTACTAAATCGAGCAACAAGCTGCCTTTGTTACAGGTGAAGGACTCCTGGAAGTTGCAGGGGCCTGCACCGTCTGGGCTGTCAGAATTCCACTGCCTTTTTCCAGGGTGCTGGTGTTTCTCACCATATTGGGGATTTAGGTCTACCTCATCATTCCAGCCCCTTTTGCTAGGATGCTGGCGCTTGTACATCAGATACCTTCTGCCTGGATGCTGTCTTTTGGAAAAGTCATTCAAGTAGGTTAGCTGTGCACTAGGGACATCAGCATACTGATCTGTCAATGACCTTCTGCCAGGATGCTGTCGCTTTTTCAGCTCCAGATAGCCGTCAAGGTTGTCTTCTATCTCTCTTTTCCCTGGATGCTGCCTCTTCTGAATGCCTCCATAAGATGGGTCTTCTTCAACATCTCTTTTTCCAGGATGCTGTCTCTTCTGCAGGTCACTTAGGTACTTTTTCCCAGGGTGTTGTCTTTTGGAAAGCCATTCTGGCAGAGGGGCATTTGATTCTGTCCAAAGAAAACAATATTGTTAATGAGCCCCCATAATCCTCACTAAGGAAGTTGAAATGGGAATTTGTGGAGTTCTATGGTGCAGGATCATAATCTGTTGCTCATTATGTCCATTTAATTGCATGGTTAACTGTATGGTCTTGAACTTGATCACTCTGGATGGCATCTGTCAAAACGGTTCTGGCACATTTTTAGCAAGGATGGGTTGATACATTAGGAACTAGCTGCAGCCAAATGGGAAGACATGCAATAACAAAGCGTGATGTGTTGATTCAGGTAAAAGTGTCAGAATCAGGTGAAGGGAGGTGAGTAAAAGATGCTGAGCAGCTGGAAGAAATCAGCTGCAGAAGCTGGGTATGGTGAAGAGCTGGAAATCAGCATGAGACAGGGAAAGGATAGGGCTGAGACACAAGTAGAAGCAGGGATGTGGACATTAGAAAGCCAGCTCAGTATTTCCAGCTACCAGTCATAACTTTGTTAGTATCTCTTACTCATTCTTAAGCTCTTTTAAATATTTTGGGTCTTGGATCGACATGACCAACTCTCAGCATTCATGTGAAGAGGGAGGAAGGCTCTTGCTATGGGCACTTGGGGCCAGCTCCTCTTTACACTCTGAAAGGGCTCTGTGCTCCTTGTTAATGGCAGGCACCTATGTGCTGCTTCTTGCAGTCCCTGAGTCTGATTTGCTTCCACTGCTGTGACTAGTGAAAGCAGAGCATCTGCAAGCTAGGAGGCGGCGGACGCTAGAGCAGCCTCTGCATTCGCAGCCGTGCGAAAGCCCGCCTCTGTTGGGGTGTACAAACCAGTGGGTTGAGGGAGTAGGTGAATGGCAGCACTCCCACCTCCAATTATCATTAGGTACATGGTCCACAACTGGGGAGTGTCCTCCACGTGTCCTCTTAGAGCTTCCCTAGGGAAACACTTGCTCAACAGGCAAGTTTTCTGTGACAGGCTTTTCCACCTTCTTGTTATGCAGCAGCTGCTCAGCGATGTTACAGCATTGCCTAAGTGGGGAGATCTTAGAGAATAAAGTGCCTTTTGAGAACTCTGTGTCAGTGTATTGCAGCAGACCTCCTATTCTTCCGCTTCCCTTAGTTAGAGTAATAAATATATACATTAGAACCTGGGAACTACACATTGGATCTAATGATCTCAGCCAAGCACTATGCCAATACCACCAGATGGATGTCCCAAGTGTTATATATACCTTTATTCATCTCTTCTTCCTTTTCAGCTTTCGTGAGGACAGACTGAAGAATGAGGCTTTCAGATCTCTGCAGGATGTCATTGAAGGGACTTCTTCCCATGTTCTCACTTCCCTCTGGAAGGAGCTGCCCCCCGTTGAGGCAAACACCACACAAGGTCAGGCAGAGGAGTAGCAGTTGCAGCTGAATAGATGACATTGTGGGATGGAGGTTCCGGCAACTTCCATGAGAGAGAGAACAACAGGGGAGGAGGATGGAGCAAACAAACCTAGCAATAATAGCAATATTTCCAAAACTGAAAAGGAAATATGGCACTGCTGTAGGGATTGAAGTTTCTTACGAGGGTCCTTCCTCATTTCTGTTACTAATCTCTCAGTTTATTTTGTATTCCTCGAAGAATCTGTAAATTCTTCACAATTAAAACCAGGCACTTGTTCATTTCTCTGGCAGAATAGATATGAACATTTTAAACACGTAACTTCCTCATGCAGAGATAGTTCTGAAAGCCGGTGAATTTGCTTTGCCTTCTGCCAAGAGGCAAAAATGATTTCCTTCTTGAACTCTGTTAACTGTTGCCCCACATAAGGCACACACACATATATACCTGCACTAACCATCTCCACCAGGCAATTCCCTTTGCTATGGGTTAATTTTAAAATAATACTAGGATTTGCAGCATTTTCATTCCACCTTTAGTTAAAGCCCAACTTTAGTAGCCCATTAGTCTGTTAATACCTATATCTATACATTCAAAGTATCAATGTGTCTTCTTATTTGTCAATATAATAAGACAGCTGTGCTCCATTGGTCAGGGAGATTTCTTGCATTAGGGAAGCATCTCATATTTTTTTCAGAGACATAATAATAATTGTATCCTCTGTTACCTCTTTCCCAGATAACGAGTGTTTTTCTATTTCTTCTACCTAGCAAGGGAATTCCTAACACACTTATGGATTTATTTCCCAGTAAGCAGAGTTCTTCAGTAGAATGGAATATATTTTTAATACTAGCATAACAGTCATTTAGCTTAATTATATCTTCAGAACATAAAAGAAATGCACAATTTTATGAAGTTCTACAAATTTTTAAAATAGAGAATGAGTTTGTTACCTCTCTTACTGGCAGGTTTCTATCACTTCTGATGAAGTCCTTGGATAACAGCCCTAAGAAAATCACATAGGCTATTTGGTTCAGAGCAATCTTTAGAAGGAAAGTTAGAATCAGCTAAAAAGGAAATTATTTAGTAAATTACCTGGTTTGTAGTTTCAGATTTTTGCTTGATGCATCTGCTGAGAAATTGTTTAGTCCTTTAAAGCTGTTTGCACATCTAAGCATCAAAGTTGCCCTTTTTCTGCTACAGACACACAGAGTATCCAATAGAACTGTTGCTAAGTTCTCTTTGGATGGCTTGTGTCTCTGTACTTATACAGTACTGCCTCTGGACCGTTTATGCAAATAGTTGTGTGAGGTAATTTAGGTGATGTGTTGTTTTTTTTTTTTCACTGATTTCAGAGATCTGCATTTTGAATGCCTTTTAAAACTCCGATAGTTATTTTGCTGACCACTCTGTATCCATGCTGGACTCGCAGAAATTGCTATTTTTCCATTCTCTAAAGAGATTATGTTGAATTTTATTTAACATAGCATAGAGAAAATGAGGGTTTTCTCTCTGTACCCTGTGTTAAGCAAGCACTGTGGAGTAAACACAGAGAGGTAGGTAATTTATCAAGCTAAGGAAGAAAAATAATGAAAAATGTAATGGATTATATGCAAGTTTATACCATGGGTTCTTATTCTGAATGACACTGTACAGTTTTTGGCTCACAGTTTCATATTTTCTTGGCATAGGCTTTCATAAACAGTACATTAGAGTATGGGGTGCACAGCATTAGATATTAAAATGTAGTTACGTTGTTGCTATATGCTTCAAAAAGCATTATACTACTGTAAAAAGAAATAAGACTCCCTCTCTTTAACCCCTCTGTCTGTTTAAGGTATTCTTCTGCACAGTACTGCTAAAAACAGATTGTGCAGGGGGCACAGATAAAGAGCTAGAGATTCTTTGATAATCTTAGTTATCCTGATGACAATATGTAGGACTAAAACTGGAGTATGGATTGCTCACATTTGTCTTCACCAGTAAGTAGTGACAAAAAACAACAGCCTGTCACCATGGCTTGAGAACAGCTTTCTTTGTAGGACACTGGCATTTTAGCAGCTCTCTAGGGTGCTGTGCCACAGTCTGAGACAGAAGGCATTTTGGGGGTACTCTTAAAAGCACTGCACATAAAAGTGGATCAGTTATGGTTACAGGTAATGTGTATCCTCATGTGGCTTGTAAAATTTCCTTAAGGCAAAAGACGTTTTGTGTCTGAGCAGATCATGGAAATCCCATATAAAACTAAAAAGGGCTGAAGTCACTTGTCTGTCAACATGACTTACCACCTGTCATAATTGAACAAAAAACGGTCACCTTACAGAGCTTTTTTCCCACTCCGTTCAACTTTATATGATAGATCAGAAATGCAAGAAGAATCTTGAATTTCCTAAGGAACTGAAAGCTGACTTTTTCAGGGTGACTTCAGTGGAATGCAGTCATTACCTCAGTGTTATTCCATTGTGGTCCTCTCCTGAATTTTGTCTTAATTTCTGAGGAAGAATGCATCAGTAATTGTACATAGATGTACTTTTTGATATTAATTACCATGATGTAATTTGAGAAGAGTCTTGGATGTCGGTGCACTTGTTCCAGATTTGCAGTGGGGGCAGAGATTTGTGCTTACAGCATTATAATTGCATTTGTAACAATTATATTTAAAATGGAATATATTTTCCTTCTTGTTTATATTTCTGAGGGAGTTTGAGACATTGTGCACCTTACATGCAGAACACAAATATGGCTTTATGAAGATGCCTTTGCCAGTCTAAGACCATGTCAATATAGTTTTCCTGAGCAGGCTTCAGAACCAAAGATCTGCAAGGCAATTACATTCAAAGATCAGCAGCCAATTTACTATAGCAGGCCAGTAAAAAATAACTAGGCAACTAATAGTCCAAAAGCAAAGCAAAGTTCCCTGTAAAGACAGTTCCTATATATTTTTAGTTTTAAGCAATGCACTTTCCAGGAATCTAATTTGGGCACAAACTGAGGCACAGGAAGTTCCGTCTGAAGATGAGGAAGAACTTCTTCCCTCTGAGGGTGACGGAGCACTGGAACAGGCTGCCCAGGGAGGTTGTGGAGTCTCCCTCTCTGGAGATATTCAAGACCCGCCTGGACAAGGTCCTGTGCAGCC
>Ga0065711_1039009_pt1 | contig 18221 bp, 12 predicted proteins | sample Hoacrofraction12_FD_59098 | JGI IMG/M metagenome (GOLD analysis project Ga0065711, IMG submission 59098) | Hoatzin crop microbial communities from Cojedes, Venezuela - Epithelial fraction 12 v2 (version 2) | ecosystem: Host-associated > Birds > Digestive system > Esophagus > Crop | place... | reverse complement strand
TATTTACATATGCTAATTAGTTCCTAGAAATATAATGAATAATTACCTGTGTGATTGTATTTAACCTGAAGCAACAGGGTGTCTGGCGCGCACGTTTGGAGGAGAAATCCGCCGTGTGCCCGGCGCCACAATAAAGAATACCTGCTTAACAGTATACATTGTACTGTTAGGTTTTTCTTACCGGATCTTCGAAACAGTTTGTTGCTATTAGAAAAAATGAAGAATGTCGTTAGAGTAAGCAAGGAAAGAATGAAGTCTACACTATCAATGACCTTTGTTATCAGGATTAAAGCACTTCATTAGGACAGTGAATGGAAGCTTAACTGTGGTTGCTTAGAGCTTGAACTGTGGTCACTTAGCTTTGTCTATTCTCTGTCATGTTTCTGCTATTATTAGTTTATTGCAATCTACACAATTCCTCAAGAAAACAAAACCACTCATATTCTAAGTGAACTTTGACATGCATCTTAAGCCATGGTTTTTAAGTGAGTTAAAAGAAGGGGTCCAGAAAGCGCCCATTTAGTTCCTTCCTTATGAACAGCTAGTTGGTCATGAGATTTTTCCATGCATAAAGCAGCTCCCTTTAGAGAACCATTCATGGGGATGCATTTTGTGAGTGTAATTTTAAATAAATGGTGTGCATCAGACATAAAAGACATAGTTTTCATAATTTGCTATCCTTTCTTAATGACAGAGACACCATCTCAAACCAAGTAATCCAAAAAAGAAACACAGGCTCTATTTAATTGTACCACACATGTATGCAAACTTGCACAGGTCACACATCTATGATGGCATCTTATTTGTACCTCTTCTCACTTATGTTACATTGTCATTTTCCTTCAGGACACCCATATTAAGTAAAGGCTTTTTGTGGGAGGTCTATACTTCCTAAGTATGGATGAGCTTCTGCTTGGTGCAAATGTTTCTATAGCTGCAGCTCCATGTCTATCCTATGTTCTTACACAAGATACACCAATCTTACTGTTCACCCCACTAATAGTGCAGTTTTATTCACTCAAGGTAATGCAATGTGCTTCCAAGAAAGCAATGCGTGACAAAGGATGTGCCGTGTTTTTGTCTCTTTCTTTTGCCAGTTAGTTGTAGTATTTATAGTTGGAGTGTGAGGTGCCCCGTGAAGTAATCTGCTTGCTTTTTGTACCTGTGAGTTGTCCTGATTCTATTTACCTCCTTGTTCTCCTAATGTGGGTGAGGAACCTGCAATGCAGACTTCCAAACAAGTGCTAAAACCTGTGCAAGTCAAAGCATTATGTGCTCATTAATTTCTAAAACCAGATTACTTTAAGATCATTTCTTACAAAATTAGTCAAAGGAAGCAGAGATCCAGGTATCATCTCATGTCTGAGCTGGTGGAAAAAGTTACCTCAACTACTGAACTATCTGAATCATTCTGGGATCTTTATGTAATGGCTGCAGTAAGCTCGCTGGTTTGTGATGGTATGTTTAAAGGTATGCTGTCAGCTCACATTTGCTCTTTTAAGGACACATATATTCAGAAGCGTCTTCCCATGGGTACTTATCCGTATAAAACACATTCATCTCTGTGATACTTGAAATTTTCTTGGCATTAAATAATTAAAGAAAGTTTTGTGCTACATTTAGTGTGGCCAAACAGAGCATACTGTGGGCAGCTGTTTGGCTGAAATGTGTGCTTCATACTGTCCAAGATAGTTACCTATATCTTGCAAACAAGTGGAAGGTTATGAACTTTCTGTTTGCTGTAATACATTTAATTCTGACTCCAGAAAGAATGAAGCTAGAATTAAATTTTAGTAAGATACAGACTTGCTGTCTGTCTTAAAGGTTGGACAGACTTGAGTGTAAATCTGCATATATAAGCAGTGTAACATTAGCAAAAATAAATTATTAGCACTTTTGTTGGACCTTTTTTGGTGAATCAGAATATTATGAGTATTTTAGAAGAGATTTCTGGGAGGCGACCATAGAAAAGGGAACAAAAGGTTACAAGAGTGGTAATTCTGTGCCATGGATGGAGACAGAAAGCAATTGGCTGTCAGGAAGAGAGTCAAGCTTGTCTAATTATGTCTTTATACCACTCCCAGAAGTTGAAACATTGTTGGAAAAGAGACCACTCTAGATACATATCCTTATATTGACTACATTTCACATTAGATAATGAGAAAAAGATTTTCATATTTGAAAGTACAAAAATAGGAACGCTTTGTTTTTGAAATTTAGAGACACAACAGTTAAAAGTATGCTCTCCTAAATTTTCTCTTTTTTTACCTCCCTCTTGCAGCTTTTGTTTGACTTCAAGCTCCATCTCTCCAAATTCCTCTGTCGGCTCCCTGCCTTAGCTGTGTCTAGAATTTCATTGCTGTAGTCTGATGTCCATTTTTCATTCAGAGTGAGACGGTAGTTGAGAAAGGCAACTACTGGCAATCGCTGCCAGAGTTTTTCTGCCTCTACCTCTAGTTGCTCTTGCTATATGGCTTTGCATTAGGGTGTATAGCGGTTCAGCAACTGTCACATCAGTGCAATCATGTTCAATTGCAACAAAGTGGAAAGAGCTGTGGGAAAATATAGACTGCTTGTATGATGTCTGCCTAAATGAAAATGCATTTTATGTGTCATAGTACTTGCATGAAGCCAGAAGTGGAAAAGAGGAAAAATATTATCCAGTTTACTTCTGTTTTGAATGAAGAAAACATATCTGATTGGGGTTGTATGAAGAAATGTAATGCAAAATAAAGGCAAAACATACAGAGCATACAATATCTGCTAATACTGAAGAGATCTACGTTAGTCCTGTAGTCATTACTTAGCAAACACTGTACTAATACATGAAATAATCAATTAAAAACATTTAACTGTTGAGCTACTTGCAGTGAATTTTCAACAGCTAGCAGAAACTATAACACAGTTTCAAAAGAAGTCCTTACCTTTGATCTCTGTTGAAATTAGTGTGACAGACCGTGGTGTACTGAGCCACATATTAAGTGAGGCAATAAAGCCTAAATTACTAAATAAACTGCTGCTAATTCCTGTGAAGACTAGTGTTGTCATTGATGTGACAGACTTGTACAACACCTTCCATAATCACAACTGAACCCAAATGATGAGGTCTTTAGTCCAGGGGCAGCTTTATTCCAGTCCTGGAAGTGAAATATCTCTCCTGTGAGGATAAGCTGAGAGACCTGGGACTGTTCAGCCTAGAGAAGAGAAGGCTAGGTGGGGTCTTATCAAAGTATATAAGCACTTGAAGGGAGGGTGCTAAGGTGAAGCCAGGCTCTTCTCACTGGTGCCTAGAGACAGGACAAGAGGCCATGGGCATACACTGAAACACAAGAGGGTCCGTCTGAACATCAGGAAACACTTCTTAACTGTGAGGGTAACTGAGCAGTGGCATAGGTTGCCCAGAGACATTGTGGACTATCCCTCCTTGGATGTACTCAAAAGCCGTCCGGATATGATCTCGGGCAACTGGCTCTAGCTGGCCCTGCTTGAGCAGTGGAGTTGGACAAGATGACCTCCAAAACTCTCTTTCAACCTCAACCTTTCTGTGATTCTGTAGGTTACCTATGAAGTCAGATCTATTCAATAATATCTCTTAGTAGTAGAACAGAAACAAAGGGGATTTTAAGATGAAAGCTTAAAAAAACGTACCTCACTGATTGTGATACAGTTTTAGGGATATTCATATTGACATGCAAGAGTTATCAATTCTAGTTTGAGTTTTGATGGGTGGCCAGTCTGACTAAGTGGCCAACTTTCTTCTTATTTGAAGGCTCTGTCTTGCTTTATGCAAAATATAAGCATTGGATAGTTACATAGTTATGAGCCCTGTCCTGTCTCTAATCTCCTATAATTTCTAAAAAGTACATTCTCTGTGGTTAGTGAAAAGATTGTTGTCAGGGCCAGCAGATGCACTAAAAGTGATGTGGTCATGGAAACAACTTTGTTTCCTCTGTAAAGAGTTGATTTTATCTTTGGGGCAGGCATGTGGTTGAAGCATGGCCAGAATGGTGGCCATGCTCTGTCTAGCCTAGATAGATGAACAGATGGACCACGAAGGGCAGCGCACTACACTGTGTCCATTACATTACGTACAAATAAGTACTCGCCAATCAAAAACTACCAGACACCTTATAGCCTACCCGTCACATTAAAGAAAATGCACATCCAGAAAGTGTAGTTACCTGCAGTTTAGAAGACATGCTAACTTCATGGTTTATTATGTTTATAATTAATGGATGGAGATGAAATGAGACAGAAATACAGCTTTCTGTCACCCTACTGATAGAAACTACTGGACTGGCTGATTCCTACATACGTAAGCTACTTAGATGAATTGCAGTATAACTCACACCAGTAGGTATGCAGTAGTTAACAATTCTAAGAAAGAACAAAATCCATTAGGAAGAGAGATCCTGCAGCATAACTGACAAATTTCTCCTGTAGCAGCTCCATGCACTAGACCTTGTGTTTACTGCCCGTTTCAATCACATAAATCAATGGTATTTGTTTGATTCGGGAAAAATTTGAAGAAAAATGAGTTTCTGTATATTTATATTTTATGTTTTATGCAGCTTTTTAATTTCCTTGGAACTATTCTTTTCTATTGTATTAGAACTGAAGGCTAATAATGAAAAATTTAGAGTTTCGCCAGCAAGTCACTGCTGCAGAAAATTCACTGGGTCACTGTGCTCTATGATAGTAGAACCTCTCCATTGCTCATTTTAGATCAGTAAAAGTAATTTTGGAATCTTAGCCAACTAGCAGTTATACACAATTCAGTATACTTCAGTATACGACCGTATTTAGCTGAATGCTCATGAAAAATCTACAATTTAGTCTTTTCTTTCCCTCTTTAAAGAAACAATGGTATAGAGATCATGCATCATTTTGAGAATCTTGATTATCTATATGCTACAGCAATATATTAGAAAAACCTCTAACAAACAAAATTATTAATGAGACGGAGGCTTTATAACATACTTGAGGTTCACTTTTCTCATCAGCCAGGACAAAAATAATCTTTTCTTTCACAAAATTTCAGTCATATTTTGAGAAACTGAAAAATAAAGGCTATTGAGTTGTGATTTCATGTTAACATATTCTATTGCACAGTATATCCCTAGGCCACATTTAGCAGGGGTGAAAACCTGGCAGGAAAATAAAGAATGACAATATACTTTAAACACCAAAAGGCTTTGTGGTAAGGCAGGAATCACAGTGACCTTGTCATTTTAACGGACTACTCCACACACATCCTAAACAAGTACAATTACACAGACCCTAAAAGCATGCAATTGTACACACTGAATAGTTTCAGCATTTAACATTAGTAAGTTACAGGTTGCTTAATTCTCTCAAACTACAGAATCACAGTATGTTTGAGGTTGGAAGGGACCGCTGGCGATCAAGTCCAATGCCCCTGCTCAAAACAGGGTCAGCCAGAGCAGGCTGCTCAGGGCTGTGTCCCATCAGATGATTTTTAGTATCTCTGGGCAACCTGTTCCTGTGTTCAACCACTCTTACATTAAAAAAAGTGTTTTCTAATGTTCAGATAGCATCTCCTGTGTTTCAGTTTATGCCTGCTGCCCACCTGCTCCACCCCCATCATCAGGTATTTGTATTGATAAGATCCCTCTGATCCTTCTCTGCTCCAAGCTAAGCAGTCCTGGCTCTTTCAACCTCTGCTTGCATGTCAGATTCTCCAAAACCTTTATTATGCCAGTGGTCCTTTGCCCATGTTTCTTTTACACTGGGGAACCCTGAGATAGGCACAGCACTCCAGGATGTAAAATGCAAGTCACATATTCATTAGTATTATGTATTGCTACATTGTAACTGTACAAGGCCTTTTAAATCAACTTTCCTGTAAATAATCTTTTGTTGCTGTTTGGAAAAAACATAGGAAATGGAGTGCCAAAGAATCGAACTCTTGTCAGTCCAAAGTATCCTAAGAGGTTTTTTTTTAATTTGTTTTGTTTTGGTTTGATTTGTTGGTTTTTTTTTTCAAATTTCAGGGGAAACAGGTATATGACTCAGATATTGGATGTATGACCCAACCTATTTAGTGTGGGATTTCCCCATACATCATGAGTCACATCTGCGGCACAATAATAAAGCAAGGAGACTCTCGCTGGCAACCAGTTTCTTAGCAAAGCGTCAGCTAGGGGCAATATATAATCCCCCACGAAACATTGGGGCTACGTTTATGTGACCAATAGTACCAACCCAGAAGTATGGATGTGCAGAGAAAAACAATCGGTGGGCTTGGCACCATGTTTTCAGGGTTCTTCTACTTTGAACTAGTTCTAGTCTGGCCATCATTAACTGAATGGTGATTTGCTTCAGCACAGCATTAGACATGTTACTGAAGTGCATTTCAAGTCTACTTTCATCCTAAAAGAATCCATTTCATGTGTCCCAAGACAGTTTGCAATGTGAACCAAAGCAAGGTAAGTGGAGGTGATTGGGATATTCACTTCAAAGGTGTACTCTGATCCAATTTAAAACACTTAATATGAACACACTCTAAGGCCCAACCTGAATTCTTTTGTAAAGGCCCAAGGAGAAGAAGTCAGGGTCGCTTAGTGACTTTTTCTTTTTGAAATTTAGCTTGCAAGACAGTCTGAGAGGAAATTAATTTCCGATGCATCATCCACTGTTTGTTGTGACCGATAATAATGATAAGATAGCTTAGCAGGAAATGCAGAACTTCTGTTTTGCCATTATTCATTCTTTCCGGCAGAGTGTTGAATGACTGGTATTTCAGACAGAAAGTTTATTAGGAATGAATGAACAACCTGATGAACTGCCATTAGCAGTTAATTAACTAGAAATTCTCATACAGGACACGCATATTCAGTGACTTTTTCAAGCCAATAATGTGACTTCTATTATCTCAGTATTTTTTTGAAATCTACATCCTTATTGAAAACCCACTTAAGTGATGGGTGACTCTCTACTAGCTACAGTACATCAAACCTAAATTTCCAGACTTGTTCTGCAGATGCATTATACAGGAACAAAAATATGGCAAATGTCAACAAGGATTTTACATGCAGTGAATAAGTGAGGCTGGAGAACTTCATACAAATCAGCACAATAAAGTAGACCTTTTGCTTGTTTTTAAACTTGTGAAGAGTTTGGTACGCTAGGACACACAGCTGCACACTGAAAGCAGCAATAAAGCCAGGACTATACAAAACAGAACTGATATTTATTTGCCACCTTGCTCTTGATACCGTGAGACTCATTTCTAAAAAAAGTCATTAGCTTTATTAGTTACCTTTTTAGTTAGAAGATTTTCAGTAAGCTATACTCCTGTAATCAATGTGCAGTAACAGTATTATAAAAAAAGAATTGGTCTTTTTCAATAATCAAGTGCCATATAAATCTGCCATTTGTATTTCCATTTAATCAGGGAAAAATGTGGATTATGACATGAGTCAAGATACAAATATTTTAAAAAATGCCAATGTTCAGGTATTTGGCATTTTAAGCCTAACATAAATTGTTAATCAATTTCTATAATTGAATATTATTTGAAATTTGATGACATTCAATACTTTATTAGTAATTTTATAATGTCTGTATTTAGGATTATATTGACATTCAAGGCTGTTCAGCAGTTTTTTCACAGAGCACAATCTGGAAATGATGACCTTACTGTTAGAGGTGAAAGTGAATTGACATGGGAAAGGCAGGTCATTGTTCAGGTTGTTATGGTATTACCTAAAGTCATAGAGTTATACAGCCTTTCGATATCTCATAAAAATATACAACACAAGGAATAAAATGGTGAGAAAAGCAGAAAGGTAACAAACACCATGGTGGTGATCAGCCAACATGACCTCCACGTGAATGTAAGGTATGGAAGGTCATTTGTCCTTTCCTGAATACTACTTTTACCGCTTTACCAGAATGGGACAACTATGAGTGTAAAAAATACTGCAAATAAAATCTTCTCTACCTACAGAAATTGCTGAAATAGTTCCCATTTTCTAAGGAAATTAAGTTGATTCAGGAGAATGATTTTATAGATGTATGTGCATTAACATCTACTATCTGGAATCATGTTACATTTTTTCAAAATATCAACGCATGCACTATGAACACCGAAGTCTGAAATTCTTTTTCTTATTGCTTCATGAAGGCAGTTGAGCTCCTGTGTTTATCTACTATCTGAAACAGATTTCTCAAAATTTCTTGTCTTCCGAAGTGTCATGAGTCCTGGCATTGATATCAGATACTAATTTTGACTTTATCACAGAATGTTTTCTTCTTTTATTTCTTTTAATTCAGTTCTTACTGTTTCTCCCAGAAGATGAATAGCATGATTGTAGCCATCTAATAACAGCAATGAACGGCCACAGCATTCTGAGGCTAAGTAGCATCCCTATAGAGTGCCTCAGGTTTTCCAGTAGCTGGGTGGGGGCAGTTGCATCTATAGATCCCTGACCTTCTTGGAAACAACAAATTACACTTTTTTTTCTGTCTTCCTTCAAACCTTTTACTTCCTATCCCACACCACTGACACTTGTACAAAATTTTCTGTGAGGGAGAGTTAGCTGACCATTCAATTCATATCAATTACTGCATCTGGAAAATGTTGCTGATGTGACCAACTTGTTGCATAATGATACTGTTAGAATTAAAGTACAATAAAAATAAAAAATATAATCTTATTACCTTCTATTTTCATTTCTACTAAAATAGCGGTTTAATTCTGAGTATACCAGTTTTCAAACCACAACTTTAAAACACATACGCCAGTTCTTTCACAGCACAACATTTACTAGAATATCTAGATTTCAAGAATGCTTACCCATGAAGGCAGTTATTTTATATGTTTACTCTTTTATTACAAGAGCTTAATTGGAAGTTTGCTCATCAGGCTATGGAGAGTTTAATTAAACTCAATGAAGAAAACACTGAGAGAAAAAAAAAGGAAGCTCTTAAACATGCTATTTTTGTTCTGATTTTACAATGACATTTTTCTCCCTGATTATCCTATCTCATATTAACAAACAAAACAATAAAACCCCACCTCAGGATTCTGCTAATTTAAATATTGGCAGCTTTCAGGCTTATTTTGTATTCTCAGCCTGACTTGAGCTTTTTAGCTTCTCCAGGAGACCCTGGAGGGGCTTTATTCATTGAAGTTCGTATCTCAGGCACACAAAAAGCATCATTTATTTGCTGCTGTTATTTTGTAACTGGGGAGGAGGACTGCTTGCTCACTGCAGCATTTGTATCTCCTTCACCAGAGCTAATGGGAATATGCTTGTGCACAACACAAAGACAAGGGATTGTGCCTGCCTTTCTAAGGAGAAGAGATGAGAAGAGATATTCTAAGATGATGTTGTATTTATTAACTAGAATGCTGTCTTACAAGTGAAATCTGGAAATGTAAGAAATAAACTAATGGTGCAAGACATAGGCACTTACCTGGTGGTGCTCTGCCCTGTGTAACCCTCTCCTCTTGATGAGTATTTCTCCACTCAGTGAGTTAATCTTTGACTCAGAGAGGGTACATGCAGGGCTTGAATGTTGAAACTTCACTTAGTCACCACGATGAGAGAACTTTTTAACCTTTTCTAGTGTTAATAACATTTCCATATCAGTGCTTTTCCACCAATAGTAACAACAGCTTAGCCACATACTTTCCCTGTCTTTTAACTTGGGGTGCACTTAGCCACTTCCGTGGCATTCATAGACATCTTCCTTGCAAAAATACTTGGACTAGGGCTAGGCACACAAAGTATGTTTTCAATATACGGATTGAAAGGAGAATTTTCTTCTCCAAGTAAAGGATTTCTCCTATTGCTCTTCTGGAATATGGACATTTTTCCTCCTCAGTTGCATACTTAAATCTAGCCTAAAACCAAAATTACTGTAGAATACCCATACTAAAAGGAAATACTGGAAAAGATTCTGATCTCAGTTTAAGCCAGTAATAGAGTTGGATTTACACTGTCATGAGACTAGAACTTGAGTCAAAAAAAAGAGGATACTATTCTAAATTTTCTATTAGCAGACTACAGATAATTCTCAGGCAGCTGCAGCCTTCAGCCTCCCCTTGCCTTGCAGCAGCATGTAAAAACATGGAGAGAAGCTAGGGCTTAATTTAAAAGCCTGAGCTGCAGGGAGAATGGCACGCACCACAGGACAGATAAAAACAACAAATAACTATGTCACACTGATTCTTTAAACCTGGCTGTCTAGAAGGTAACGAATAAACCCTCCTGAGAAGTGGCAAAATCAAAAGGAGAAAAAACTGACAAACTGAAATAGAAATGACTTCAAAACACAGTGATCCACCAGCATAGAACAAAAAAACAAGGAACCGAATCTCCAGAAAACAGTATATTTACCTTAATTTTGGCACTCATTCTCTTAACATTCAACTACACTGAAGCAGCAGAAAATACAGCGAGCAGTGGAGACTCTAGAGGTGAAATTTTACTTTATTCATATTGGTGTAAATTTATTTCAGTGAAAAAAATTGAATTTTATGATGGTGTAATAAGAGAACCGTCAGTCATATTTTTACAGAATATCTATCTCTTATCTAACATTTTCAAAGAGATAACTTTTTATACAAGCAGAAATCATGAAAATGCTATTGTCACATACAGTATGAGATGTACCAAAGACTTCCAAAGTGTGAAGAGTTGTCTAGGAAAAAAATGAGGAAGTAAAAAGGTGCTAGAATTTGCAAGAACATTCCAGTGAGAATGATAAGGAAGAAAAACAATGAATGTTTAAAAAAGAGAAAAAGATTTTTTATGTGCACATTAGCGTGGAACTGGATGTGAGTATCCTTTCATCTTTGGAACTGGAAAAAGAGGATGAAAAAGGAAAAGGTCCCTGGATAGGTCATGGGAAGGTGTGAAAGCAGAATTGGGAGGCCAAGGCTGCTCATGCTGGAAGCACACTTTGCTCTGCTTACAAAATGGGGGACCTCTGTGCCACACTGGGAACCGAAGACTGTATTTTTGCCAAAAAGGCCAAAGAAAACTTGAAAGAAATTTGCTTCACCTGTTTTCAGTCTATCTTCCTGGAGAATTCAAGATCAGGAAGAAATGGAAATGCAGCTTCTCAAATCAGCATAGATTTTTGTTCCAAGCAAAAATAAGATAAATTTTAAAAGCTTTTTGTTACCACAGTGTTTCTTGAACTTCCATGATTTGATCATTCAAGACAGCTAAGAAAAACATGTATATGAAAAAAACCAACTTATTCAGTCTGGACTGCAAATATCTGTTTTGTAAGCAGGAGCAAGAAACATGAAAAAGTCACAGTCTTTTCTACAGTGTCTAAGCAGAGAAATGCTCATGTTAGTCCTGCTTTGGGTTCAGAGGAGAGATAAGTGCGCTCCTGTGTCGAGACTCTGAGGGAAACGTTTTTTCAACGGCACCCAAATAAGTTTAAAGTAGCTTTCTCAGGATGGTACCATAGTGTCACAACAGGACCATAAATTAATCTGAGCCTTGAAGTGAGTGTCCTTAAATACTTTCCTCCTGGTGCACTTGCCATAGAAGATCGCAAGAAGTTTTATACTCAAGAAGGCATCTTTTATTACAATGTGAATTAGAATAATTCACTTTTCACGGAAAAAAAAAGAGCGTGTAAGAATAGAAATAGAAATGAGCTAGATCTACACGAAGATCTGTTTTTGAGCACTGTGTAGTATTTTCAGTGACTTTCAGCAATCTCTGGTATCATGCCTAGGAAATATACCTTTCTCTCACCACGAAGGCTTGGCCCCGTCTGTCTGCCCCGTGCTCCTCACACTGGACTTTCCCAAGCTATCAGCTTAGCTGACCTCTTTCTTGTTCCTTTCTTCTGTGTTGCAACTCACAGTCTCAAATTGTCTCTGCCGTCAGGTAGAGCAATTATACTGTAACAGCAATGTGACTGGGAAGGAAAAGGCTTCTGTACCCTGCATGGGTACTGGTGAACAACTCCTCATCTCTTAGCAGTGGATTTAATTTTAAAAAGAACATACCAAAAAACTGAGAACAAGATAATAAAAAAAAAAAAAATCAGTCTGTCACAGTGATATTCTAGATTGTTTCCTCTGGATGAGAAATGTAGAGTAGCCACTGTCTTGGTAGTTCATCAGAACAGTAAATTATTGCTAGCAGTTTTGTTGTAGTGTTTCATAAGAACGTCAGTCATCCATCAGGACCCATTGCCCTCTGTTGTGCAAAGAATGAGCTCAGAGACGGTCCCTGTCTCAAAGAATTTGAAATCTATGCTTAAGAGAAGCGCTATCAGTGGAGACAGGTGGACAAGTGAATAAAATCCAACAAAGTAACAAAATTAACCAGTGGATTAGGTAGTTATTTTAGCATATTAAATATTGTCAAGTGTGGATAAGTCTCGTCTCATGAAAGATTTTGTCTTTCTTGTTCTTCTGCTTTTCACACTTCCAATGAAGAGATTCATTTTACAGTCCTGCAAATTGGATTAATCAAGTAAACTTGAGGTAATGTAGTTCTTACATAGCTGAGAAAGCTGTATATAATGCTATTAAACAGCTTCAAATATAGTCACATAATTGCCTTTTTTAAAGTCATCACATACGTGGTAGAAAGATGCATTCATACGCACCAAAAAGCAGCTAATCAGCGAAGGGGAACACAAGATTCGAAAGCTAGAAAAAGCAATCAAGAGAGGACATCTCTTAAGCCATGTTAACTGTTTCTGCTTTCATCTCTGCTTATGGATTTGTTGTTGGGAGCACAGGATGAGGAGAAGGAATGTGCAGGAGATTCATGATTTGTACAGTCAGAATGTTGCAGTCAGGAAACCAAAAAACCAAAGCAGAAATAATTGCCCGTAAGGCAACTGGGATCTGATGTAGCCAACACCTAGAGCGCATCAGTGACCAGAAGTGGTAGCAAGCAGTGTATGCAACCAGGGCCTTAGCACTTAACCTAGCAGTCAGCACGCAAAGCTCTCAGTGCAACGAATATGGTGATGCCATACAGGGCCTAGTCCTCAGCACTGGCTGGAATAACTGTCTCTGTCATGTCAGAGGCCTTGGCCCAAAAAGGAGGGAGGACAAAGATACCTGTGTTTTTGGCTTTAGGAAGTGCTGAGTATTCCGCCTGAATGCCTGGCGAAGATACCTTGGGAAGGTATGCTCTAGCTGAGTTGCTTAACCACAAGGAAAAGGGATTGGAGGAGGATGTAAGCAAGTCATATGGCATCAGAGATGTCAACTGAGAGATGGAGAAGCTCTTATGGACACGCTTTTATCCCCCTGCTTATCTCCTTGAGAAACAAGGACTGCTGGGAAGGGGCAGGAGTCAGATAACAAAGAGCAAGAGCATATGTACCAACAGCCTTGTTAATCTAGCAAGTAGGACCTTAAACTAGGTTTTTTGGGAATTGGGGATCAAAGCCAAAAGAGAAAGGGAGGAATAGGGGCCTGCAGCTTGAACAGGTCAGCAATGTACCCTTGCAGCAGTGAAAACTAACTGCACACCGGGCCATATCAGCAAAGTGCAGCCTGTGGGTCAAAGGAAATGGTTATCCCTATCTACTTGGCTTTTCTGGGACTGCATGTGGAGAACTGAGTCCAGTTCCATTTCCCTATAGAAGAAAGTCCTCCAGCAGAGAAATACCAAGATGATGAAAGAGCATGTGGGAGGAGGCCAAGGATGTAGACTTTGTTCATCTTTAAGAAGAGAAAGGTAAGGTATGATCTAATGCTGTCTTCGTCTACTGAACAGGTGGTTAGAGAAAGGACAGAGCCAGATTCTTAAACACTGGGAAAGAACAGAAGGTCATGGACATTGCGGTAAGATAAATTCCAGGTAGTTATAAGGAAAACATTTTCACCACTGCAACAGGTTGCCTGGGAAAGTTGCCAAACTACACTTGGTGATACCTTAAATTTGAGAAGGTTCTGAACAACCTGATCTGAATTCAAAGTCAATCCTGTTTTGAGCACAGATTTGACCCCTAGTACCCCTAGTGTCCATTCCAACATTTTCTTTTGCATGAAACCATCATTGTATTAAAATCAGAAAGTCTTCGGCTGTTGTGTGAAAGAAGAGAATTTCCTTCTTTCTGCTTCTGTTCATAGTACCTGTTTGCAATTTTCTGTTGCCTGACACTCAAACTTGAAATAAAATATTTTGGAAAATAAAAAATATTTCATTGAATCCTAGTTGAAAATACTGTGGAGGGGAGAAGGGAACAGGAAAAAGGTAAGAGTTGAAGTAGTATCCTGATGCTTTTATGCTTTCATACTTGAACACAGATAAAACTGTCTTCAAAGTGCTTTAATTCAATATGAATTTCATGGTAGACTTTTTCCCTTCTGAGCTGAGCAATGAAGGAGTTAATTTCATAGTTGCTATGACCACACCTCATATTAAATAGACATAGTAATGATATTTTTTCAGATGTGCTCCTAACATTACATCGCTTTAATTCTTCCTTTTATTATTTTCTGTATTACTTTTCTTATCTAGGGTCCATTCTAAGTTCTTCTAAGTTCTTAAGGGATATTTTATGTCTTTGATAGTCTAATTTCCTCCTTCAATTATTTTTAGACTTTCTTGTACATCCCTACTGACCTTTTTTGTTCTTTCGGTATTTATTGCTACAAGACATGCATAACCTTTGGATATACATTAATTTAATTTTAAACACTTTCTATTCCCTTCCCTACCTTTTAATTGTGTTATTATTCTTCTTGCCCTGCAAATTTCAGCTTTTTTGGGGTGGGAATTCAGTTATATACTTCATGCAAATTCTTCAGATTCATTGTGCTCTACTTAATGTAATTCTTCTCATTTCACTAATACTTAGAAATATATATTCATATAATAGGTTTTTTTTAAAAAACATTTTCCAAACTGTAGGCAAGGGTTGCTCCTTTAGTTTTTGTAGATGTTAATCCACTTGAACACAAAACCAGCTTTTACTCTATGAGGTATAAATGATGGTGTCCTTATCTTAGCTGCAAGCCCAAATTCTGTTATAAGACAATTAATTATATCAATAATATTTATTATATTGTTTCATTTTTAATCACGTAGCCCTGCAATACAGTATTTCCGTTGTTAGTAACAGGCCATAGTATCTGTACAGAGTTTGCAGGGCTTAAGAATGGAGACGAGTGGTTTGTCTCAACTCTTCCTGACTTGCCTGCATCTTTGTTTTACTTGGTTTAGCAGTGATAGCAATTTCTCTAAGAGACCAGGCGTAGTGTTCCTGACAGGAAGACCATCATAGTTTGAGAAGCTAGTGAGCCACATAACATTTAACCCAAGTGGGCACAGGCGTGTTCTGTGCTGTGGTATCGTGCGTGTACACCATGGCTTTCAAGCCTGTGCTCTGCTGCACCTCTCCCCTGGCCGCAGGAGGAAAGTAGCAGACAAATTGTAACAGAGGAGCATGTGGGCAGCTCCCACTTGGTTAATATACCACCTGCGTGTCCTTGTCTTCATCTGGAAGTGCAACAAGAAGTTCTCACGTAAACATCCTTTTGTCTGATGGTAAAAATAACTAGTAGAATTGCTTTCCTGTAAGAAAGTTCTATAAGAGTTCAAATGACCAAAATGAGGTAACGTTTCCATGGACAGGACCGTAACAGTATGCTGTGCCTTGTTGGAGCCCATTTGATACCACACAACTTGGAGTTCCCAGCATCTCAAGGGATGTAAAATTATCTATACTATCCTGTTTTTCTTTATAGTGTTAGATCCAGTAAAGAGTATTTTAAGAGATAATTTGCAAAATTTGAGTGTCTGTCCAACTCAGATCAGACTGAATCAAAACTTTCTTGTGGCAACACAGCAGAAGCCTACGGCTAATTTATTTTTCTTTTGTTTGTCTTTCTGTATTACAACTACAGTTTTGTATAGATAGCCATAACAAGCGGCTGCTCAATGTAGAATAAGGTATTTATGACTTAACATAATGACATAAAGCAGTGAAATGCAAGCCTGGTATAACTGCAGAGGCCTTAAGAAGTGAAGACGCAGGATGGAGAATACGAAAGTACAGGCGTGGAGCAATAAGACATGAGGCACAGGTTTGGCACTGGAAGCCTTGTGAGTGTAAACAACTTACCCATGGTCAGTAAAAGAAAAGAAGATTTGGAGCTGGTAAAAAAATGTATTTAGGTGTGACAGAGAGAATAAAGAAGTAATATCTAACACACACAAAAGACGCAATATAGAGTGAGTTTGGACCCAGCAAACCAATGAAGAAAGAGAAAGGCGTAAAAGTGCATTACTGAACATAAAAAAAACTGTCCCCAAGTGGATCTTAGACTTCAGAAGAAGAAGCCATCCACATCAGACTCCTCCTGGCAAAGTACTCCACATGTTGCACAAATCCCATAAAACTCCACCCAAGATGAGACCACCTATCTTAGGACCCTGAAGAGCAGAGGAAGGGAGAGCAACAGAGAAGTGTTGTGTAGAACAATTCTAAATGAATTATTATTCCTTCTTTGTCTGTAACAATTAGATCTGGGCTAACAATCATTAGACTCGTAATATTACAATGATGCTAACAATAAATTCTTAGCTTTACTTATACATGAGGTGTGCTTCCTCTTTTGTCTGTGAACAAGGTTTTGAGTGTAATAGATGTCTGCAGTTTACCTGCCTTGATTTTCAGCACAGCTTGTTTTCCAAAACTGGCTATGCATCAGTAAATGTTCACACCTTCTCATTGCAGACACGTTTTAGGCAGCACCCCCCATGTTTAAGCTGTGTGTAGTATAACTTCACAGGTAACTCTTCAGGCTTTTGTTGTTGTTATTGTTCTTTAGGTTAAGTATGTACTTAAGTGCTTCTGCTACCTCACCTCTCCTCTCCCTAGGCGTACAAATACCACCAAAACATACCTCCAACACTGCAAGAATCTATTACAAAAAAACTAAGAGAATAGATATTCAGAAGTTAAATGTGTATATATATATATATGTATGTAGAATGTATATGTATGTGCTTTTATTTATAAAAATATATACAAGTCTCCATATACAAACAAACGTTCATATATTAAAATTCAATCCTACAGAATAACATTTCTTATTTAACATGCAATGCAAAAATTAAGAAAACTTCTTATGTTGTAATATGTTCCTGTGAACAGCCAACACTTCAAACATAAACTCTCAGCCAGTTATTCAGTTTCCAAATATCTCCCAGCCTCGCACAGTCTCATGTGTTCTTTTTTATATGCTATCCCTATATCTACTAACTCACTCAATTTCAATTAAATCAATTACAAATCCCCACAGTGCCCTAATTAGTGAAATATACTTCACTAAATCTATCAATAATTATTTTGAACATCTCATAATATCACAGCTAGAAAAAACACTCAAGTGAAAACTAATTAATTGCTATCAACAAAATAAAGAGATCCTTACATCTCAAATACCATCACATACACATAATTAGCTAATAAATTTTAAATGGGCAATTTACATGGTGGGGAAAAATATCTCAAGAAAAAGTTAAGTGTTAAATCTCTTTCTTTTACAGTTAAATAAAGAAACATTAGGACAAAGCAGGTAGTAATATTAAAAAAAGAAACAAACAAAAAACAATGGACAAAACAAGAATAGCTGCAATTCATTCAATTGTGCAGACATTGTGTGTGATGGTCTCGCAGGAAAGATTTGGGTGTGTGAACCAGAAGTCCTCTGTCACTGGCAATGTGAGAGAGAGTTTGACCACTAGGAAGACTTGTCACTTGTGATTTCTGTCACAGATTGTGTGAGAGCAGCTGATTGCATCAGCTGAGGGCATTGAAGGGGTTGAAATATGTCCTGGTCTTATGTGAAGGAGAGTTTTATAGTGATTATGATGCCAACAAAGGCTAGCGAATTAAGCTGCTTATTTTTGTCTGATTGTGATTAATGAGAAATAGAATTTATTGCTATTAGAGATGTTCATTCTAAGAATAGGTAGGTTAACAAGTGTTCAGGCTTCTTTTTGAGAGTCAGAGGGATTTCACTAAACTTAATACTGTCCTTAACAGATCTGAACACTATTAAACCAGAATGTTCCTGAAATTATTATTTTTGTGTCCACATCTCTAGAATTTTCCTACTGGACTTCCTGGTTTCATTCCTATTACCCGCTGAGGGTGTAAAAATCTTTTGCCCAATGATAAATCATGGATCAGTATTCTCTGGTCCCACTGATTTAACAAGGGAGGAAAGAGGAGGGGGGGGG
>Ga0065711_1039008_pt1 | contig 18221 bp, 11 predicted proteins | sample Hoacrofraction12_FD_59098 | JGI IMG/M metagenome (GOLD analysis project Ga0065711, IMG submission 59098) | Hoatzin crop microbial communities from Cojedes, Venezuela - Epithelial fraction 12 v2 (version 2) | ecosystem: Host-associated > Birds > Digestive system > Esophagus > Crop | place... | reverse complement strand
GACGGAGCCGAGGAAACCCCCGCGCCCCGCAGCGCCGGGAGCCGCTGCCTCCTCCGCCGGCGGCCAGGCCCGGGGGCGGGCGCCGGGTCCCTCCCCGGGAAAGCCGCGGTCTCGGTGCCTCTCCTGCCCGGCTGCTCTGTTGGGTGCCGGCGGCCGCCAGGCTCTGCGCGCCGCCGTGGGTGAGCTGCGAAGGAGGGCGCGGAAACTGCGTTCTTGAAGCGATGAATTAAGCTGTTGCGCTGCCGTGGCTGTAGCGTCCGGATTCCCCAGTACCTCTTTGGGGACAGAAATGGCCCCCCAGCGCGCGGAGGCGCATCCCGGGTGGAAAACCTGGAAGGTCTTCTGGGACTCCCCAGCCCCTAACGCACGGGTGCGACATCTCGTTTGGTTCCGCAGCGGGTCCGGTCGGAAAAAGACACAAATTCCATCACGATATACATTAAGCTGACGATGAGGAGGGAGTAACGATAACCCTCTCAGGTGGTTTTATTCCCTTCAGCGTCATACATGCAAATGCCTTGAATGCTGATCATGAAATGCCCCATTCCTGGAAATGCCTCCAGAATACTTAAAAAAAAAAATACACAGCATTGGGCACACGGGAAATGCGACAGCCCCTGCTTTCCTGATCCCCATCTCCTTCACGCTGCCACAAACATCCGCGCGGGTTTCCCGGGCCTGGCAGCGGCCGGAGCCGCCAGCACATCCAGCCCCGTGTTCGCCCCCGCAAAGCCTTCGCTTCTTCGCTGAGGGACCGGGTCTGGGGAGGCCGGGTTTGTGTATGTGCTGCCTTCAGGGGAAGGCATTATTGCTCACAGGAAAAAGGGATTTTTTTTGTCTAACCTTGAACAACTGAGGAAGAGTGGGTTATTATTTGATGTTTCACGGTAGTTGCGTCTGTTGAGAACAATGGCCTGGCACAATTGGGAAAACAATGGAATTTTAATGTTTGTAAAATAGTAGACAATGCTACCTTTGCTTCAGGCCTCGCTAGGGCATTTATTCGTTGTTTATAGCTCAGATGTCACTGCTGGGTTTAAGAGGGTCAGTCACAGAGTGCCTGTGCCATGGTACCACACGAACCCCACGGAGGGCAACTCAGGGTGTGTTAAACGAAGCCCTGGCTGGGTTGTTCAGCGTCGCTGGGGGAGCGTGAAATCGGTGGTGCTGCTCCGGAAGACATGAGGGTAGCTGCAGGAATCCTCTCTCTCTCTTACAAGACTTTGTGGAACTCAGAGAATGATCTTTCAAAACCAAGATTTCTGAATTGTCACTTCAGGTGCTGCAGATTCACTTTTTGCCAAGCAGCATCTCCTGTGTTCTGCGGTTGAATTTGTCCCTTCCAGGGCGAGAGGCCGCTGGCTGCGGGGCTGCGCGGCGCGTCCCGGCCTCTCAATACGCGGCGAATGCTGCCCCTGGTGTTCCCGAGCGGGAAATAACCCGAACCCATCCCTCGGCTTCCCGAGCTTTGTCCGGGAGACCCTGGCGACAGCCGCCAGCCCCTGGGTACCGCGGGCAGGTCTAGTTGTCAGTTTTCTCAAAAGCAAACAGTTCTTAACCTCATCGTAACATCACCCGCGATTCGTGCCGTAGGCAGCTAATGAACGCACGCGACAAAACATTCACAGGTCCTGAGTAATTTAATTTTTGCTTTCCTTCTGTCTCCATTAGTTTGTGACCTTTGTACACGATACTGTAATCTCATGTTTGAGCGTTTCTTTCTGTGTGAATTCACTACAGCTGTCGAAGCTCCGAGTTCCCAAAGTTGGCAGCCCCGTCCAGATCAGCAAAGCGCTTACTTGTGCTGGGTTCACAGTCAGGAATTCTCCCCATAGACGTCCCATTGTGCTAATAACTTTCCAAAAATGGAACAAAAAGACTGTGCTGAACCCATGTCACTTAAAAACCTGAGTGCATGCTTAAATCTAGGCGCATACCTTGTTCATCTGTGTTTAGAAATCACGTATCAAGTTACCTCAAAGCTCTACTAACTCCACCGAAATGGCACATGCTTAGTATCAGTCCTGCGGAGGATTTTGCAGGCTGGAGCTTTGAATTTTCAGCCTTTTCCATTTTTTGCTTTTCAGCGAGAGTTCTTGGCCATTTTGAACGACTACAGTTACACATGTGTGCATTGTCTGGGGTACTCCAGCTCGGCAGGCTCGCGTACCCTGCCGCTCGCCTGGTAAATTGTTTAACTTCGGAGCAGAGTCTGCACCTGAGTCAGTTTTCTTGTCCTTAAATTTTGGGCACAAGGTGCATGCAGTTACTGCTCTGTTTAAACTGTAAAATAAGCCATCTTAAACACACACCAGTTTTTTTAAGTAAGAATATAACCCCCAGAGCAATCTAAAGAAACTGTGTCTACATCTTATTTAATAATCAACAGGGAAACCAAAACCAAACCAAAACAACCCCATGCCATCGCTTATCACCTAGAAAAATACCAAAATTCACATACACTGTTCAGGGAAGTGGAGCCACTGGGGGGGCGGGGGGAGTGTTCATTATCTGTTTCTTTCAACACCATTTCACGTATTTCTCATTTTATTCCTTGGCTGGTAGATCACACTTTCTTACATTCTTTCGTCTCACCTCTAAATTCAGATTAGAAATTGGTATTTCATATTTCTCAAAGCAGAATCAGAAAGTCAACTTTATAAAGTGTATTTTGTGTGTGCTGGATATTTCTCTTGGAGTGGTATTGTATTTACATGTGTTTATCTAACACACCCACTCTGTTTATCCAGACAGACTTAAAGAAGGATAAAACTACAAGTCTTTGTTTATCCAAATAAAAGTAAACTAGAGGAGCTGAGCATGGGAATTGCCTGTAATTGCCTGCTGAACTGCTAGAAATAGCTGCTTTTTGGAAACAGCAGAAGCCTCCACTGTCAAAAAAATGACAGTGACAGCTATCTACTATTAGCAAAGTCTACTACCCCATTTGATCCACAGATGACTTTCTTTCCAAAAACTGAGGGACATGGGGAGAAAAATCACTTCATACTTCATGGCAAGGACTGGACATAGAACATAGAAAAGGGCCTTCTCTCCCAGAAGCACATCATGTTAGTAAGCCAGATCCTGTGCGTAAATACCTGCGTGAACTTTAAACTAGAGCAGATCATCCAAACATTACAGGAACTAAAGTAATTTCCAGGTATGATCATTAATCATCCGCGCCAAGTCTAATCACAGACTGAGCTCTCTGCATTGTTCCATTAAGACAGGTACTTTATCTTAATTAGAGCTATTGCTTCAAAAATTAACACTAAAGACAACTAAAAATGTCCTACCAGAACAAACACTATAGTCTCTCAACCCCTAACTCCACTCAAACTCTGTAATGTGGGAAAGGAAGTATGAAAGACCAGTCACATTTCTGACTTCTCCCATCTTTAGATATTTGCACAAAATTTTGCTGCTAGAAATATTCTTACTGAGTATTTCTATATATAGATAGTCTCAGGGGGTAAGAGCCCTCTTTTTACTTCAGACTGTACAAGTACTAGCTTTTACAGCCTGTCCTGGAAAATTTAATCTAAATTTTTATATATACAGCTCTTCTAAACAATCTTTTCATTTCCTGTGGTGATGACAAATGTAAGCATAATGTAATGATACTTCACAATCTCTGTCTTGCAGAAACTCTTCAGGTAAAAAAACAGCCACAAAATATTACCACTTCCTCCAATCTTGGTAAGGGGAATATCAAAGTTTAAGAGAGACTACACACACGCAAACATTATGTCAGCTCCTGCCAAGCCAGACCAAGTATCAGCTTCCTACTGAAACAGAAATCAGTGATACCAGTTCTAGGCATGTTCTTAGTCTAACTGGTGATGCCACAGACAAGGTGAGTAAAGCTATGGAGGCACCTTCTTCCAAGAAACTCTAACAGGATACTTTCATATCCCTGCTAGAGACAGAAAAATGTAAGATCTGGAAAAAAATGCCTGCAAGAACAAGGAAGAAGTGGATAGCTCACACTTTTTAGGTGAACAAATAGGAGGTGAGATACATGATCTGGGATGTGGTAGATATAAAAAAATGAGTAAAACTAATCACTGGAACACTTCAGTCAAAATGTTTGTATTCTTGAAATATTATCAGTAACCAGCAAGCCAAAGCTTCCCAAACTTTTTTTTTTTGACATGGTAGCAAATTGTTTAAATGTGGCAAAATGAGATTTTTCATTTCGATAGCAAAATATTCATTTTGATAGCAAAATTTTAAAATAAAAATTTACAGGCTTAAGAGTTTTCAGAAAATTCAGAGGGCAGCAGAAATCAAGACCAGTCAGGAAGGCTCTGAGAGAGCACACTCCATTATGTGGTACGAACCTTATTTATTTCAGAATGGTTTTCCTTTGTAAGAATAAAGTTACACCAAACATAAATGTTATTTTATTATTCTATAGAAGCCAATAAAAATGTAGAGAGATTTTGTTAACAGAAAGAAGTGGGGCATCAAGGGGCATTACTTTTCCTCAAATGGACATATTTGAGACGGATTCCCGAGTACTTTGAAGTAGAATGTGTTCTCACCAATATTCCCAGAAGAACAGGGATGAAGAAGGAAAAAGAATAGAGAAGATTTCCTTCAGCTTTGGTAACCAGGGAGATAGGCAGAAGATACCTTAAATCTCAGAATATTTACATATTTAACTCACAGTTAAGGTATGGAAATAATATCCTCAACATAAGTTTACTTGAGAGTAAGTCTCCATCTGTTTGCTGGGATTTTTCATCTTGGTTTGTACATCTTCTATCTGTATGTAGTACAATGGAAAACTGATGATATTAGCTCACTCTAATAGCATATAAAACATTGCTGAATTTCAAGCCCTTAAAATATAAAAGCAGTTCATTTCTTACAATGAATGCTGGAAAAGGGTACTAAATGACAAATCTAAGGTCCAGTTCCTATGGAAAAAAGCAACAGATGTTCACCATTAAGCAATACACCTGGCAGCAGCTAAGCCAGTCAGCGTATCTGTTACCAGTAGAGTAGCATAATGAATGCGGGAACTTCTTAATCAGAAATTAGGTTTCCTTAATTTTGTTTCTGAGAGAGCAATTTGTTAAAAGAATCTAGGGTGTTAACAAGATCTTCCCTTTCACTAAGTTGCTCAGCTACAACAGACTAACAGAAGAGCATGTGCATACAGCAGCATGTGGGAACAGTTCCCAACAGGATTCAAAACCCTATGCCTTGCATCTTATCTTAGACCACACCTACTTGATTTTATATTCAGAACAAAGTATAGGGACAAAATCGTAGAATGGTTTGGGTTGCAAGGGACCTTTAAAGATACACCTTCCACTAGACCAGGTTGCTCAAAGTCCCGTCCAGCCTGGCCTGGAACACTTCCAGGGAGGGGGCAGCCACAACTTCTCTGGGCAACCTGTGCCAGGGCCTCACTACCCTCAGAGTAAAGAATTTCTTCCTCACGTCCATCTACACCTACCCTCTTTCCGTTTAAAACCATTGCCCCTTATCCTGTCACTACAGGCCTTGGTAAAAAAGTCTCTCTCCATCTTCCTTATAAGCCCCATTTAAGTACAGAAAGGCCGCAATAAGGTCTCCCTGGAGCCTTCTCTTCTCCAGGCTGAACAGCCCCAGCTCTCCCAGCCTTTCCTCACAGCAGAGGTGCTCTAGCCCTCGGATCATTTCTGTGGCCTCTTCTGGACTTGCTCCAACAGCTCCATGTTTTTCCTGTGCTGAGGGCTCCAGAGCTGGATGCAGGACTCCAGGTGGGGTCTGACCAGAGCGGAGCAGAGGGACAGAATCCCCTCTCTCGACCTGCTGGCCACCCTGCTTTGGATGCAGCCCAGGATGCGTTTGGCCTTCTGGGCTGCAAGTGCACATTGCCAGCTCATGCCCAGTTTTTCCGAATGGACAATACAGTATTTAACCCTTCCTAACTCCTCTAAAATCTGTTCCCTTGGCCTCAAAGACCTCTGATTTGGGCTTCATGCAATTCAGGTAAGCCATGCATCATGATTCTGAGTAACTCCCACTTTCTGTTAAGTTACCTGGAAGAATTCCTGTGTATCTTGTATGACCACATTAATCCATTCACTTAATTTTTCAGTTAATGCAAGTTGTTGCCATTATGTTTGTGCAACATAATTTGATGTTGAAAGTCTCAGTAAATTGCCCCAGCTGTTTATCAGAGACAGCACTGTGGGCCTAAGTGTTCATTTAGATGGCTAAGCCAGACTCCGTCCGTATGACACCTATAATGTGACTCATCACCTACTCTGTAAAGAGAGGAATGGCTGCTGTGCTGCAAATGGAGTCAGGATTGCAGACTACTTCCTCTGTTGTCTTGCAACAGTCTATACCGATTCCTCAGAAGGGAAACAGATCTTTGCATTTGGGTCCCATTTATTCTATCATTCTAAACGGTTGGACTTGCAGATAACGAGCAACAAGGAAGGTACAATGCAAGTCATACATTCCTGTATAACATAGCCTTACCTTTCCAAATATATCCACTTCAAAAGGCCTCAGTGTCTCCTACCTTCCCTACGATGCAGGTCAATATAAATAGGTGGAAGTTTTATTACACAAGTAAACAGATATTGGGATGTTATTTTTAAGAACAGAAGGAAACTTAAAGTGACCTATGCAGTGAGACTGGAAGGACTGATTTGGTAAAACTTTGGGTTATTATTGACACACATGAGAAAAAAAGAAACAGCACATTCTCAAACAGTAGTTTAAAGGCATATGGATTTAAGTATAACACAGCCTAAAAAGAATCCTGAAGACCAAGCAGAGATAAAGTGCATGAAAATAGAGCAGACAATTCAAATTTTTACAAGATGTTTTCAAAGAGCTGTATGACCACTCAATCCATTTTCTCTTCTTGGAAACTGTCTGCATCATTCATGTAGTCTTCAAGATCACCATACCTCTGCAAATAAAATAAAACCTGTATTATTTTATCAATGTTTAATAACTGAATTAGATAAAGACTGCTTTTTCTTCAATACATTAAGAAGCATGCAAATAACAACTCAGAAGCAATGACATCTGAAAGCCTGCTAAATGCAATTATACTACAGGTTGTCTTCAAATAGCTTATAAAGTGTTTCTGAATAATTCAAAGTACTTCAGCGTAAACAGAAGAGTAAAATATTCTTGCTGTGCCTCACGGACGTGTTTCCAATCTGTCGAAGTTACAGTTTGAGTTTGCTGTGTTGCTGCTTTCAAACGAAACAGGAGCCTGCCCGCCACAGCCCTGAGATCATGCAGCTGTCAGAAAGCTTCATGTCAAAAGCTGGCACAAACTCCACGTGAATGCGGCAGCACACCACTGTTTGAGAGACTGGGTCAGCAGAAGTGGATGAATGGTTAAGCTGAGTTACGTGAGTGGAGCCCAGTAATTCAGAACTGATCAATTAAATTCGACATTTTATCTCAGCTTACTTTTATCTACTTGGAAAAGAATACATCGGATAACTCAGTCGTACCTTCTGAATCCACCCACTGCCTTCTAACTGGGTGAAGAGCCGTTCGACTGTGTCTTTGACGGGTTCATCCTGAACCCCATCCAAGTCGGTAACAGAGCTGCAATCCACATACAACTTGTATTTGAAGTGCTTCAAATTATGATAAACTCTTGTACGATCTGCACACACCATGCCAACCTTCAAAACCTAGGCCAAAGTGAACACATCACTCTCTGATAGAATTGGGATGACCTTGACAATATAAAGAATGGCTTAGTCAGTCTAGTAAGATTCTATCAGTCAGTCTAGGAAGATTCTTTGAATAATAAAATAAACAGAATGACACTACATGCATAAAATTAGCGCAAAACCATGTAGTTTTCACAGCCACAGCAGAACAATTTCTGAGCAAGCAGGCAGCCAGCAAGTCTATGCAATGGCAGCTTATCAGTACTGTTTTCTTGCAAACACAACCATGTTTATAATTGGTAGTATCGTTCCTGTCTCCTGGTGGAACTTTGTTACAAAATCACAAGAGTTTTAGACAACCATCATATTGTGAAAGCAGAGGAAGAGAAATTACTTGATTACTTCTGCTTAATATGCAGTACTTCCCAGGGACCTGAAATACCAGTTCTAGCATTTTGTAGACTAAATAATATTCAATATTTCTTCAAGAAATACATACAAATACAAATAGACATATGCCTAGAAACACGTATTTAATGAGACATTAAATTTCATAAAAACAAAATCCGAAAACTGAGTTTTTATACAATGCAAATCTTAATCTGCAACTGTCTGGGAGCTATAGCTAGGCCATAATGCTGTAGAAATCAAAGCCTCTGCTTCTCCCAGTTATTACCAGTTTTACTTCTACCATTTCCATGCAGAAAAGACAGAACTGTCTTATTTAAGAGTCTTCTTTACAGCAGTATTTATAGATAAACAAATGGTAAATACGCATGTAAATACATAATCAAAGCATGGATTAGAGTAAATTCATTACAATCTATCGGCACTAACATTAAATACAGGCAAGTATTTGCACGTATCTTGCACTCAGATTTTATACAAAGATGTCAAGTGGTGAAGGTGTTTACCTGAAAATACTCAGTAATATAATGGTTACAAGAATCCTTGGCAAGCCTACACCTTACACTAAGAGTATGTGAAATTGGAGGTGTGGGGAGGGAGAAAGAGTCAAAGTTCACCTGCATTTAAGGACATCCTGCATTTCACAAGAGTAAGTCTTATTCCATTTCTACAAGGGAAGTAGTTCAAGTACATACGATGGCAAATCAGAGGAGGAATCTATCCCCTGTACATGACCCACAGGTGTACCGATTACTGCTCCAACCCATGGAGACAAAGCCTATCAGATAAGAAATCTACATCTGTCTGGTTTCCGGAGGTCAGGTCTTCTACACTCAAAAGCAACATAACTAATACATGTGTAAACAAATGCAGTTCCTAATACATACAGGAGAAACTGATTTAGTTTTACTGAAAAAACCCCATCCACTTATCCTTCAAGGGCAGCATTGTTTTGGCCTGATGTCTTGTCACACCTTTGTGAGTAACAAGCAGGTAAGTGGCTGAAGGTCAAAGCTCTTGGCATCAGTAATGCAAGCTGCAATTGTATTGCTATTTCAGATTACACACACATACCTCAAAAAACCAACCATGTTATATATTGCAAAGCGATTTCTTCTGAGCCACAACAGCGATACCCTTTATTGCTGCCATTGGTAATAATATGCATATTCTTTTATGAGAAGGTTAATTTTTAATCAATGCTTTCAACCCACATTTTCAGGAAGCTTTGCTGAATACATGACCAAATGTTTGCATCTGTGAGCAGTTCCCCAAAACATCTGACCTACTTGTACAACCTAGCACTAGCAGTATCTACTGACAATGATAGTAACAGAAAAGCATATTTATATTTATAAAGACTATATAAACTAAATTTATATCTATATGCATTATTTATATATTTTCTTAAATATATGAATAAACTTAGTTTCTTAAATATATAAACCAGCTGCTCAATGGATATAAGCAGGTGTAACATCACTGATGTCAACAGAGACACACTCACTTAAAAGAACTTTTGAACTGACCTACAGTAGATGGTTATTAACTGAAATTTTAACCATCTTGAGATTAAAAAATTTCAATTTCTATATTGCAGTTCTCTACTGATCACGTACACGTACCTATATGCAGCTCCATTTCCTACTCTCCTCAAAACAGAAAAGCTAAGGCATGTGTATGGTGCTACAGGTGCTTCGGAAGTGCAAGACCTATTAATTAGTGCACAACCTTGATTAATTCAAATTTCGAGAAGTACCATATCAAATACTGAAGCAATCAATAACTGAGCTGCAGTGTTTCACAAAGCATTTAATAATTTTTCAAGTATCCCAAGCAATGAGGGGCAGCACCTGGAACATTATGTGATGTAAGATAGGAGATACCATGTTGCATCAAACTGATGGCCCAGTTCTCCCCCTGCAATAACAGCTCGCAGGAGAGATTTAGGAAGTTAGTATAAGACGCAGGATTAACACCAGAATGTCCATAACATCACCATGCAGCTTCTGCTTCTAGCAGTTGACACTTAAGACTGTCTGTATCATCCCTACTACCATGTTCCATAGTGTGGAAGAAGCTTCCCCAAGAACCCACCTAATCTGATTGGGGACCCACTAACATTTTTTGCCTCCAAAGTATCTCGTGGCAATGAGTTTCATAGTTCATTTATGCGCGAGGTGTAAAGTATTTCTATATTGGAGAAATGCCAGAGGCAAATAGCTAAATATCATGTAATGTAATTATGTGTCATGTTTTTAAAGCAAGAAAGATTGTCTAAAAATACAATGCTATTTCAGAATGCAGCTTTGGAAAGAATCTCAGTACTGTACTCATTCTAATTTTTTCCCCTTGCAGTTCTCAGTGACTCTGTCCTAACGCTTAACTTATCTATTCAAGCTGGCCATATCAGCCAAAGTTGTGTTAAATCACTTTGTATGGAATGCAGGAGCACAGCCTGACAACAGCACAACATGTAGTGACTGAATTCACGTCCTCTGAGCATGATTAAAAACAGAAGCGGAACACCAAGGCTGAGAGTAGAAAACAGTCTATAATCCAGGAGATACAGAAGCAAAGAAATGTGGGGGACACCTATACCTCTAAACTGTTCGATCCTCCCTGACCATGGAGGAATGAGAATTGGCAGCTGCACGCAGAACAATCACTGCAAGCCTAAGCAAAACTGAACAGCTGTTTCTCTTCTCTTTCTACTGGCAAAGCCGAACACTTCAGAGATGAGAGAAAAGGACAGTTTCATACAGAAGAAGAAGGTTGGAGGTCTGGTTTTGTTCTCTCCACATCCACTTTTTTTGGGTATTTTCAAATAAAACTTTAGAAAAGAGTCCAACTATGTGTTTCCATTCAATCTGATCTGCCAGTGCTGAACTGCCTTCTCTTTTCAGTCAATTAAGTTCTCGAAGTGCCAGTTTTATGTAGCTCTGTGTGCCTTTTTTTCTTTTTTTTCCCCTTCCTTTCTTTCTTCTCAATTGGCAGGACAAGTTGATCAACGCATTGCCAGCAGAACTTCAAAGACTACTTGAGAACAGTACCTTTAACAGCCTAAATTACAGGTCACAACAAGAACACAAATGTTTCATTATAAAGGCACTATCAAAAATTACTGGAAAGTGCTCCGTAAGTCTCTCTCCTGGGTCTGCTCTACAGCCCCTGAGCTACACTGAGCATGCACATAGCAGGCTCCTCACCAGATGCTGGGGTACGCAGGGTAAAAAAAGCTCTCATTTTCTATTGTTAAGCTGAAGAGGACAAAAATCAACTAGCAATTTAGTTCAATATTCAGCAGGATATGTCAAGTTTTTTCCAAAGTGAAAAATAGCCAATGCTTTATGTGGGACAACATCTGGACAGCAATGAGGGAATCGCTACTGTTATTTCCACAGTTAAGGTGGAAGTTGAGTAAAGATTAAATTCTTGTGCTAGTTCACTTATTACTCCTGGTTAGGTGAGGTACACAATTCCCATGAAAAACTGAACATTTTTAAATTAGAGATCTAAATTTAAAGACCCCTACGTAAGGAAGAACAATGACTGTACGATGGACTGCAGAATCAGTGCTGGTAGGATTGCCAAGGACTTCCTGTTTTCCTGCAATAAACAAGGGGAAAAGCCTTGCTGGGAAAGCCTGGCTCTCTTCACTATCATGCACCCACAGACTTATCAAAACAGTGTGCTAACAACTGCTGCTCAGAAGGGTCTGTAACCTATTTAAGAAAAATCGTGGCACAGATTTTCCTAGATTCTGCATTACACACAGAGCCCAATATAATGACATAATGATAACCACACTGACACCCCTCAGATCTTGAAGGCAGAATATTTGCAAAGATCCAAACGACACAGGCTTGAGCTTCAGTAAGGTGTACTTCCAGTCTGATGAGGGCTTCACTTGATTTTTGTATAATAAATCCTACTATACTCCTTTTCAAAATATATTGTAAATACAACTTGTCCTGACATTTTTTTCTTTTCAGCAAATACTGTGAGGAACTTCAGCTGCATTCAAAAATTCTTTTACACTCACAAAGGAATATACCTTCTACGCCTCCTGAAAGGGAAGAAAGGCAGAACTTTGGTATCGGCTTGGCACACAACTGTAGCAATATTTTATTCTTGACAAATTGTGTGATTTGAGTTTATCCTAAGAGGTCATGAGTTACATTACTTAAGAAGGTCATACGCATACCTAATCATAACAATTACTGGTAGCTGTAAATTTGAAGGGAAGATCCCTAAATATTAGGAACACCAGGTTCTTAAGAGTCAAGGTCTTCAAAAGTCTCAGCTGTGAAATACAACAAAATTGACTGCTCAAGTCATCTAAAGACTGCCTAGTGCAACGTTATGTAACAACATGAAAGATGTGTCTCATTCCAAAAATATAGTTCAATCTAAAATGCCCTAGTAGAGACAAGTGAGAAAAAGACGCAAGACTACCTAAATAGAAATGTTTTCTAGTTTGGGCAAGTAGTTTTGTTAATGCAGTAATGAAAAAAAGGCCCTAATAAAATGTACTGAAGTACTTAGGAACAAGTCTTCTCCAAAGGAGATCAGCAATTTCCAGTGTCAAAGGAACTGAGAAGTCAAGATACTTTGCCCTGCGTGAATAACCACATGGGAAATAGCAGATGTGAAAAAATCCTAAGAATGAAGCAGTAAATTCTGACTAGGCTGTACTTGGACTATTAGAATGGCAGTGGCACTATTTCACTCAACGTTCTGACCTAGAGCAAACAAGAACAGCTGGAGTGCACATGGATGCTTCAAATGCTGGAGGCATAGCAGGCACAGAATTAGCAAACCTAGTGACCCAATGTAGAACAAACCTTACTTGCAGCAAAGCAGACAACACAGTCATTCAATGGAGACGATTGTCCATTATACAGAAAATTACTTTGATATGTTCCTGTAAGCTAATCAATGCAAGATTCCTGCTGGGAAAATCTTAAGGGCATTATAGGCACACATAAAGGTGAAAGGCTTTCAAGTGATCCAATTTCAGTGAAAAGGCATTCTGATATTTAAAGTACATGTAGATCTGAGGCAAATATCATTCTGGATTTACAGCCTCAGACTCCTGGCATATGGAGATAGGATCTATTCAAGATAGAAAAAAAGTCAACAGTATTTCTCAGTGACTTGGTGAACACCAGGAATGCCAGGCATGTACAGAGCATCACTCAGTCATGTAATTTCTTTACCACTGGTTTTCCTTTCTTTAAGATACACGCATCCGCTTTAGGATTGTCAATCTGCTATTAGATGTTCTCTGACAAAAAACTACTTTAGAAATAACTGATGGAGTGCCCGTATTAGAACTCTGGTTAGTATGTGAATCGTCTTTGCCACACAGTTTCAGACTGCGTCCCCATGCACTATGACAGACAAGCATGCCAAGCAGGGTGCGGAGGATGCCATGTACCTAGAGCTTCCTTCTTGCCCTGGATGAGACTCAGACTGCAGAGATTTGAAGCAGAGGAAAAATTGAGGCAAATGTCATTTTTGACTTGAAGGCAAGAGTTATCAATAAACCCTACCCTATGTCTTAGAGCCCTTTATACTTTTTATCATGAATTCCAGCTCATGGCTGGGTATTCTTACTGGCGCTTCTGCAGTGCAAGTCCATGTACAGGTACTAAGTGGCGAATGTGGGGAGGAAACAGCACACCGATCATTGTGATGCAAGCAAAAACAAAGGTCACAGAAAAACATCAGATTTATTTTCGTGATAGAAGATAGGTTTATTTGAGGATACTTTTCACCACTTCTTTCCCAAGATACAAGAAAGGATGGTGGTGGGTGGAGGGGAATGCCTCTATTCATCCTTTTAAGTTTCACAGGAACTTCCTTCAAAATTCCTAGCTAAATCCAAGACTATACTCTTCCAGACTGCAAAATGGTCTTCATACTTTAAAAAATTAATAGGGTTTACACATGGAGTACAGTACCTTAACTCTTGCCTCCAGCATTATAGACATTAGATCTGTTGATAGGATTTCTATTCTTTGTATGATTTTGTGTACGCTAGACAAAGCTTAGAAATAATTATATAGGGTGCTTGTTTGAAATTACCTGCTTGTCATCTGACATGAAGTCATCTGCTTCCAAAGTTCTACTATTATAAAGCTTTCCAGAGAGCAGCACATTAAACTTACAATACCGATTCAATTCACAGGCCTGACAAGACATGGCTTTTTGATTTTTCAGGATTATGCGAACATCTGGGTAACAATCCACACGCTCCTGAAAAACAGATTTCAAATAACATTAAAGAATCTCTGTCAACTGAAAGATGCCTCAAATAGGCTGCTGAGTACTCTGTACTCGCAAAAAATTAGGGGCAGAGAAACCAAAGAGATTCAAACCTAAAGTCTTTCACCATTCAGTTGCAAACATGCACCTTCTCAATCATTTTCCAACACTTCGCTCCGGTCTAGTTCATTATTTCTTTCTTTCAGCTTCAGACCTAAGAATGGCTCCTGCATTTTTCTCTCATCTCTGTTTTTTGGAGGGTGTGAGGGTGCAATTGTATCAGTTGGTCTACTTCAAATAAATACATTGTATCTCTCCACTGGCCATACTCCATTATTACAGTGCTTATTAGATCACCACACTTGTCACACTACTCTAGTAATTTGTATATAATGACTAGGTTACTGTATATCACCTTCACATTTTTTTTTTTAAGTAATAGAAGGTTCATTATGAACATACTGGTTTATCTTTTTGCGGAAGGAGGAAGAAATTTTGTTATAACATTTAGCAAGTAGCAAAAAAATCCTCTGAAAGCCATCTGCTGAAGTCAGCAGCAGAAGCATTCAGGTAAACTAATTTTAGCAGGGCCTGTTGAGATAGGACAAGAAGCAACGGTTCTAAACTAAGAGAGGGTAGATTTAGGCTAGATATAAGGAAGAAATTTTTTAACATGAGGTTGGTGAGGCACTGGCACAGGTTGCCCAGAGAGGCTGGAGATGTCCCATCCCTCGAAACATGCAAGGCCAGGTTGGACGGGGCTCTGAGCAACCTGGTCTGGTTGAAGATGTCCCTGCTCATTGCAGGGGGGGTGGGCTAGATGACCTTTAAAGGTCCCTTCCAACCCAAACTGTTCTGTTATTCTATGAACTGAGAACAGATAAACTGAATGTTTATCTGGTTATCAGCGCACAAAATATTTTCGACATTCAGAATTATCAAAAAAAGTTACTTAAGGTAAAGAACAATGAGTTTCTGTTAAAAAAGTATATATAACTGTAGTGATTATTGTACCTTTGCTGAGAATTACAGTATTAAAAAAATCTGTCAGTAATAATATGACTTGGAGCCCACTTCAATATTTAAAGTAGAAGCTACATACCTTGTAGCGATCTTTCCAGCGACTTCTAGAGATTAAGTTCTCAAGACGAGGCTGAATGAAGCGGTCATCCAAATAATGAAGCGAGAGCAACATATCTTGCGCATACTTCTTTTGTCTTGTTCCATCTGTTCAGTGAGAGTCATTACTAATTTGCTGACCACCCTATGTCGTACAAGTTTCTTTAAAGAAAATTTTCAAGGATATTATGCTTCTGCATACTAAGAACTATGAATGACTTTAACAAATTATTACTGAATACATTTGCTACTGTTATCCATAAAAGTGATCCATGCATCTTTGATAAACTGATCGTATTTAAGTATTTTAAAAGTTTATCAGAAGAAGTACATGAATAAACTCTACAAGCAAGGTCAAAGCCAAAAGCTGTCATCCCAAATGGAGACCCATTCACCCAATTCCATTTCAAACAATGGAAAAAGGGAGGTGGGGGCAGGAAGTGTCTGGATATTTGTCCAGTTTATGTAAGCTTTTCATAATGTCTAACGGTGGAGGTTGCAGTCCATGAAAACAAACTGCTCTGAGCTGCTTCACCGCAGACATTTTGACAACTCTCTTCATTACATAAAAAGAACACGTAGAAACTGACCTTTACACTTCAACAGCACAGTCAGGTGCCTTGAGTTAGGCAGCAGAAGTACTTACACATACTTACTCAAGCAAAAGCAATAAACAAGTATGAGGATGAGTAAAACTACCAGTATTCCACAGCTGTCTCCCAAATATGTGCTGGACACCAGGAATTAAACCAGACTTTCATAGGTGCAGGCCAGCTTATACTGTCTTGAGTTCAGCATGTACAGACATACAGATTAATTCAGCTACCTTCCCTAGTCTTTTAGCAATGAAATAGAATTCTTTATCAAAGAAACAGAACTGAGAAGGACCACTGGCTATCTAGCTTTCTGTATAAAAAACAGTTAATTTTCATCATAGTCACTATAATGACAATTAATTGTTTTTCCATATACACTTTACACACTCACATTTTCAGTAAGTCAGCTGTACTACAAGCTTGAAGAGGCTGTGCTAGACCATAAAAAAAATCCCCCACAATAAAAGCAAGTCTGAACTCTATACTAGTACCTGCTCTACATTCAAAATAATTAACATTCACCTCCATGAACTCAGAAAAATCCATTCTGTGTTATAAAAATATATCTTTGCAATGCTAGGCTATGTTGATACTATACAATCTTCTTCAGAAAGACAGAATACAACCGCCAGCTCACCAGCAAAGCTGATCTACTTCCAGTACCTTGGTAACAGGGTCCTGCAAGGTCCTGCACATGGGTTGGGACAAGCCCCAGTATCAATACAGGCTGGGGGATGAAGGGATGAAGAGCAGCTCTGAGGAGAAAGACTTGGGGGTACTGGTGGATGAGAAGCTGGACACCAATGTGTGTTCCCAGCGCAGAAGGCCAAACGCATCCTGGACTGCATTGCCAGCAGCATGGCCAGCAGGTTGAGCGAGGGGATTCTGCCCCTCTGCTCCGCTTTGATCAGACCCCACCTGGAGTCCTGCGTCCAGCTCTGAAGCCCCCAGCACAAGAAGGACATGGAGCTGTTGGAGCAGGTCCAGAGGAAGCCACAAAGATGATCTGAGGGCTGGAGCACCTCTCCTATGAGGAAAGGCTGAGAGAGTTAGGGCTTTTCAGCCTGGAGAAGAGAAGGCTGTGGGGAGACCTTATAGCAGCCTTACAGTAGCTGAAGGGGCCTGTAGGAAAGATGGGGACAGGCTTTTTAGCAGGGCTTGTTGTGACAGGACAAGGGGTAATGGCTTTAAACTAAAAGAGGGTAGACTGGATATAAGGAAGAAATTTTTTACAATGAGGGTGCTGAAACACAGGCACAGGTTGCCCAGAGAGGTGGGAGATGCCCCATCCCTGGAAACATTCAAGGCCAGGTTGGATGGGGGTCTGAGCAACCTGATCTAGTTGAAGATGTCCTTACTCACTGCAGGGGGGTTGGGCTAGATGGCCTTTAAAGGTCCCTCCCAATGCAAACTATTCTATGACTCTATGAAGAAGTTGTTAGGTTTGTAGAGCAGATACAATTTGAAATAGAACGAAGCTATTACAGCATGAAACTGGAAAAGTTTACTTATTACTTTTCGTAAGTTTGTTTTCACTTGGTAAAACAAAACAAAACAGAGACCTGAAAGAACTAGCAGTGGGAGATGAAAGACATTTTTAGCTCCAAGAACACAGTCTTTATTCTGAAGTCTGTGATGTACTTCAGTTTCTCCATTCCTTCTTAGTTCCTGATGACACCAAAACTTCCTCTCTTTGGCGCTTTGCTGACTCCTTCCACAACCTGACACTGACAGTCCTCTCACTAATCACATCTTTCGACTGCATCTGAGACTACACATGAGGTTGCCATTCACCCCACTAGGCCAAATGCTAAAAAGCACCTCCTCAGCAAGAACAAGACAAGAAGTACTGACTGCAGCTGAAACTTGTTTAATCTGAAAGCACAAATCTTTAAAAAAAAGGGGGGGGGGGAATCAGATATGATGTCATCACCATAACTAAGTTATTTATAATCTATCAAATTCCTCTGAAAAAGCTACGGAGCACATGACATTTTGACAAATCAGCGAACCTTGCAATGTTTTCACTGAGATACCTACTTTGAAATTAATTCTGCTTTCGTGCTGGAACTGTTACTACTGATCAGTAACACAGTAACACTTCCCAACATCTCAGAATGCCTTCTAGGCTAAAAAGAAGTAAGTCTACACTTTTTTCCAAGTTTACTCT
>Ga0065711_1039007_pt1 | contig 18221 bp, 9 predicted proteins | sample Hoacrofraction12_FD_59098 | JGI IMG/M metagenome (GOLD analysis project Ga0065711, IMG submission 59098) | Hoatzin crop microbial communities from Cojedes, Venezuela - Epithelial fraction 12 v2 (version 2) | ecosystem: Host-associated > Birds > Digestive system > Esophagus > Crop | place... | reverse complement strand
CTGTGCTACCCGTCAATAAACGCCATTTGCCGTCCACCACATTGGTGTCTGCGAGCTGATGGCCCGAGCGGCCTGGGGTTGGTCGCCGTGCCGTTCCTGAACCAGGTCGCCACGCCAACAAAGGCAACACAAATTCACAATGCAAATCAAATCCAAAGCCAACACTTATTTTAACCCCCACAGATACCCACAAGAGACATAAGAGAAATAAGCAAAGCCAACAGAGGCACAGTAATTCTATCTGCAAGAAGTACAAAGTGAAACCTCCAGCCCCAGTCCCTGTCGCACACAAACACACGCCTACTTCTCTACCAAAATAAGTACAGTGTGATACAGAGCTCAAATCTGATGACAGTCAGGATATATTATAAAAGACAGCTGTTGGACTGCAGCATAGAAGAAGCCTGAGGAGAATCTCCTGATGATGAAGAGGCCCAAATGAAAATTTGCAGGTGACCTGCTAGATCAATCTTTTAGTGTTGTTGACAACAAATAGCATATTTACAGATATGCAGCTGAGAATTTTCAGTTCTCATTTAAATTAAATCAGTGCAAATTGTGCTATTCCTGATGTTATTAACTCTCTTTATTTGAGGCATGTGATGATCTTTTCCCCTAAATACATGGCATTTGGAAGTACGTGACTATGTCAAATACTATGTGAAATGTCTTTTTTTTCGACTTATATTTTTTGTTATTCTTTCTCACTTAGGTAAATGTGTAGCCCTTAGAAACATACAAGAATGTCTGACAACTTGACCTCAAAAGGTCTAGAAGTAAAGATACTTTTTTATTCAAACCACAGTCCATGATTTTTAAGTCAATCTTGGCATTTGGAGGCAGACAGGGAGATTTTTGAGTTGAAGTCCTTACACAGACAATACACTTTGTACCCCATTGTTTCTTTGAGGCAAAGATTAGAATGCAGTATTAGAAAGAAGACAAATAAATGTCACCCAAACTTGTCCAAGAACAACTTTTAAAGAAAATTCCACTGACCTTTACCTGCAGGATTTTCCCTACAGCATTACACTCACCCTTTAGCATCTCCTTTTCTGTGCCAACAAGTGTTTCCATACATTGGCCTAAAGTCCCCCTACTGCATCATCAGCTCGGCCTAATAAAATGGCACCTCTATTAACAAAGGTTAGAAACTTGCTTCCAAATGTTTGGCTTCATTTCAACACTTTGCAATAGGCTTTGTGCGCTCTAATGTGCCATTGCTTACGTGAGGAAAGTCACTGTGATGGGCTTCCTGGCAATCTCAGCGCCCATACTGGTGCCCAGTGGCAAAGCAAGCAACGAGGCAGCATCCAGGTGGATAAGAGTCCTCAAAGCATGGACAGACAGAGTGTCCATGTATTTCATTGTGGCTTTATGCTATCATGCCACTTCACAGTGTAAAGAGAGAGGACTGAGTGGATTAATGAAGGACAGGTGCTGATACCCTGTGCTTTGCAGCAGTGTAAGCTTATTTCATGTCCTCACTTAATTTCAACTAAGTATATGTATTACTGACAACATTTTTTTATCCCCCCTCTAAGAACATATCCTGACGAGATAATGGATTGTAATTTCACAGGGTAAGATCGAGTAACCACATTATCGGAAGCCGATCAGCCACTAAGTAAGGATGATGAAAAGAAATACAGTAAGGCAAAGCCATTTTTCAGAAACAGCAGCAGTACAGAACAGGCAAATCCGTGCTCTTACAACTGAGATTAAATGCATCTTTCTTTTGTGCAAAACTATTACGTGCAAGACGAAGTTGGAGTCACTTGGAATAGTTTCAGAAAAACAAAATGTTGTTCAAATATGCAGTTTTCATTGATGCTGAGGCACTTAAAAAGATTTACTCATTTGGATGAAAAGATTTTGAGGTTCAGAACAATCTGGTCTCTCTAATAATTTCTGACCGGTAGGAGGAAAGAACAACCTTGACTAGAACACCTACAGATTCCTAAAGGAATTTCAACACAAAAATATTCAAAAGCTTTTGTTTCCTAAGTAGAATGTATAAAAATCCTGAAACCTCAGTAATTGTCACAAAATACAGTCGTGTTCTTTCAGACAGTTCTATCCAGATATATGTTTAAAAAGTTTACCATGACAAAAAGAAATATAACTCCTGTTTTACAATCCTTTTCTGTCTGAAATTCTTGGGGTGATTGGTCTTTCATTACTTTTGAAATGTTATGTGTTATTTCTTTTCATACAAGAAGCCAAATTGTTCTCAGTCTTTTTCATTTCAGGGCTTCATTAATTAGGTTTCTGAAATATCTGTCAGCATAACCTTCTTCTTTCACAAACTTTCAAGTTTTCAGAAAAGTTGCCATTTAGTATGACATTTTTAATATACAGGCTCAGCCCAAAAATTATTCTTAGGCTAAAAGAAAAATGATCAGTCTTTTTCTACATTCATTTTGTGACTAAAAAATATTCTTGTAACATTTTTCTCTCAAAGCAAAATGATTTTGAGAAACAGCAGAATTCCTGAAAACTTTGAATAAGACAAGTGAACAAAAGAGGATTTTATTTATTTCATTAGAACTGTTGTTCAGTGACAGATTTTTTCAAGCTTAAAATGTTTGGAAAAATATTTCCATGCAGCAAAATGAAAAAACAAAGGCAAGCATGCTCATCAGATTGAAATACTCTTATTTTTTTCTAGTTCTTTCTCCTGTTTAAAGTCTCCAGCCTATACGGCGAAGTCATCTGCCCCCAGACTGCTACCATTCTCAGTAATGACCCCGATGAAGAAGTGACAATTTGGGTATTGTCCTTGGCTGGGTGGTGCCTTCTGTTGCGTGTTTTGACCATTATTTCTGCCAAGGCTGCATCAGCGACCAGGGTAGCCTCACTAGTGTTGTTTAAAACAGTACAGGAGATCTATCATATTTAAGGCACTACAAGAAACCCACTCTTTATTTATACGTCAGAAGCAGAAAGAAGTTCCACCTGAGATCAGATCATTTTTCTGCGAGGCCTGGTCCAGCATGGGAAGCAGTGCTCAGCCAGGCAGTTCTGCTTGCAGCAGCTTTAGGTGAAAATGTCACTGACTTACTACCTCCAATTTATCAGGATCGCGTGTTCAAGATCGCCACCTCATCAAACCTGCCATCTTCACAGCACCTGGAGCCACCACATACCCTGAAATAAAACCTGCCTTTCCTCAGGGAATCCAGCCGGACTGGGGGGTACTGGCAGAATCACGGTAAGTCGTAGCTCCGTGGGGAGCCCGGTGGCACATCCACGTGTGCCACGCTGAATCGTGGCTCTCTCACAACCTAGTTGAGCAACCTGGCCCTTTTGCTCATGCCTAAACGTGACAAGGCTCCAGAAACCAGGCACAGAAAGACCTGCCTCCTGACTACCTCTTTCTTCTTGGAGAATACCCAGCAGATCAGGCTTTTGAGTCCCTGCGTAATTTCAAAGGACAAGATCTAGGTAAGTCCCCCATGCTGAGACACGTGCCTCCCCTGCACAAGGTACAGGGTGCCCTGGTAGCCCAACACTGGGCTCCGAATTCCTCCCCGGGACCCGCCTGCCTCCGAGCAGAGTGCGGTAGCACCTGGGTCCCTTTTAGCATCTGGCCTGTGCTCTCGCACTCTGTGCCACAGGTTGATACTCTGAGGAGAAAGCAGAACTGACCCGTAGGGGAAACAAGCTGCCCACAGACACAAAGTCGATGAATCTCAGTACAGCGTCAGGGCACCCTGCCACAAACAAGAGGATGGAGCCCGTGTGAGCTCCAGGCCTCCCCTCACTTCCAGTGTTAACCCCCAGAAAGAACCGCAGACACAAACAAGTGTGCATTTCATCTACGTAATCGTATTACACCACCCAGCAACCTGGAACAAGCTGAGAAGAACAGGGTTTTCAACTCGAGTTCCAAGGAAAAATGGTACCGTTAGCTCCAGAAATGCTTTTGTAGTTTCTTGTGAAACACTTGTATTCCTAGTGAAGAAACCATTTTCCACCTGTCGCTCTGTTGCTGGCACATCCCGATTTATTCATGTGTTGTTTTATCACACCAAGGCTGGCACAGAAGCATTTCAAAGTAAAAAAATTGCTGCTGTACAGCACAGATGGCAGGGAAGAGCACACTAATTTGTGTGAAGTTTGCAATGCACAGGCTTCCCTGGTCCTGTAGCAAATCAGAAAGGCGAGAGGCTTGCTGCTTGTATTAGTTAGCATGTGACAACTCAGCAGTAAGTAGTTTGGCTCTGAGGACAAGCAGAACCAAAGCAGACGTTTGCCACAGTAGACTTTAAAATCTTGACAGGAACTGATATGTAAGCTCAGGCTGCCAAAAGACAGCACTTGTTGCTTGACACATTATGACAACAGCATGTCAGTCAACGCCTCTGGAGTCTGAGTTCCAGTTTACCAGCTCCTAGTCAGGAATGACTGTGACCAGCCTGCAAACAAGGTCAGGACAACAACCATCCAGCTGTCGGAATTATCTTTACTTTTAAAAAAAAAACCAAAACGCTGGTGCTGTTCATAGGCTGACAGCTGTCTCTATAAAGCATTCCCACAATTTCCATAGCCATTATTGGGGCGAGGTGATACAGATAGATGTGACAAGGCGAGCCCTGACATTTACCAGTCTGGGAAGCAATGCTGGAGGATTATAGGTAAGATATCAGCATGCTTCACCAGGACTCCCCATTGCAGAAAGCAACTCAGATCAACAGACAGCTTCAAGAATGCCGTAAAATAAAGACCCTGGGTAGAAATTATGTTCTCCCTCTATACCCAACTGTAGGAAGTACTCTAAAAGCCTGAAGGTGCTGTTCATTTATAAGGGTGAAATGAAGGAAGATTCAGCATCACATCTGCAATCTTCCAGGGCTAGAAATTTACCAGTTTACCAGGGAAAATCCACAGTTACCTAGCAGAACTTGATGCAGTTATCTTTAGTTCCACAAGCTGATGACATACATAAATTCATTTCTTTTTTACAAATAGGGAAACTCTCCAGAAACCATGGATTACCTGTGCTATCTTACAGCAGGAGGCTGGAGTATGTCTGCATTTGAAAGGACCCACCCCTATCAGCCAGGTTGCTAGACATCCTATAGAGCCTTAATAAATAGTTGGTCCTGTGTCCTGTCTGAAAAGCAATGAAGAATAGCTTTGTTTTTTTCTTTCCTGACCACCAGCTATTTTTCCATATGCCCAGCACCTCAAGCTGTCAGACATTTGGCAAACCATGTACTGCTGCAGATACACTCAGACATAATCCTTGTGTACTGCTCTACCCTGCTGACTGGGAGGTGTGAGCTGACCAGGGCTACTCGCTGTGCACGTGTGACAGCCACACCGTACCTTCACAGTCTCTGTCCCTTGTTCCCTTGTTCTCTCTCTTCAGAGCTGCAGACAACTGCGGTCATCACCGCCATACGAAGGACCCCGCTCCAGCTTGCTTTCTGCTGCAACTTTCCCCTGAGAGCAAACCACGTGCAGGCACCACAGATGCCGTATCTGAGTCCATCCAGTTTAGCAGTCTTTGAGCCAGAGCTCTTGGCATTACATCAAGCCCCAGAAGGAACCGGCTGTGCCTGCAAGTTGCTTTACAGATAAAGAACCTGCTTTGTTGTTGCTGCTGTTAATATAGAGGAATTGGAAGTTTCATTCTGTTTTCAAAAAGTTGTTTTTGCATGCAAAAGCACAACATCCAAGAACAGACACGGACAATAGCTACTAAAGAGACTTGATTGCTGTCTGTTGCAGTGTTTCTTTGTAGATTTAGCTACTAAAGCACCCAGCTGCAACGTGCGTGAACTGTTGATGTATACAGTTTTAGTAATAAAAAAATTGGATGTATTGCAGAGACTCAGGTTTCTAATGAAGATTTGAATTCACAGCTTTTCTCTGAATTCACAGCATGTAGAGCAAAGCAGACCGACCACTGGTGTCAGCTTGTTGTAAGCTAAGCACAGGACTGCCTACGTAGAGAGAACCACAGACTCCACCTCAAAACATTTCTTTCAGAGCACTCCCTTAGCAGACTAACATCCATTTAAATTTAAATACTTGGTTCTTCAGCCACAATAAAAATACAGCTTTAATGAGCAGGGCCAAAAAATAAGTTTCTCCCAGAAGGCATTTCCGTTTTCAGCTAGCTGTAGCCCTCAAGGGTAGAAAGAATCTGTCAGAACAGGAACGCAGCAACCTTCTATCTTGCTTTTGCACGGCTTACCAGAAGGTAAGGATGAAATAACTTCTGCTTGTTCTGCTTTTACCATTTTTGTTATTATATACTAACTACTGCAGCACACCTTTTTAAAACACTTCTAAACAAAGTGAGAGGTCCTTTTAAGAACAGTAGATGCCCCAGGAATGCCACATGCAGAGCCCACCAGGTCCCTTGTTGTAGCTGGACTCGCTGCCAGTGGCATGCTGCAGAGACCCGTGAACCTGTCGGATCAGGAGACCTGAGCTCCTCAGGTCCATGCCTTCAGCTAGCACTGCTGAGATGCTGATAAAGAAGTAGTCAGACATCTTCACTAGCAAAATCCTTAAAGGTTGTTTTAATAATGTTCTGTGTATCGCTAAAGGGCAAGTTCTGAGTCAAAAGTTAATGGCTTCTTACTTGATGCTCTTTAGACTGAGAGAGGCAAGTATTTCATCTCGATAGTTTCTCACATGGGTATACTCTCCCAGCTCTCGCAAAATGCAGCCCAAAAAGGCAAAAACTTCAGCAGCAGCATGTGCCTCATTTTCGATAGCTCTGTCAGCTTTGTCTCAAAGAACCTGAAATACAGTTTACATCTCTCCCTCCTGAAATCCAACGGCTGATGGAAACAATACAGGACAATATAAAAGTGCCAGTGAAGCCTCTGTAACTACTTAAAAACAGCAGAACAAGTAGAAAGTCATTAGTAAGACTACTGAAACCCACAAATTAAATTATATATTTCTCCCCTATGAAAAACTGGAGATTGAGCATCACAAACTATTCCAGAGGAAAGGACCAGCTGGGCAGAATTTTGAAAATCACAGCAAGCACATTAGCATGGACTGGGCATTTGGCCAGAGGGAGCTTACCAAAAACTGAAGGCCTCAGGGGCCTCAGTGGTCAGTGACCCCGAGGCTGAGCTCAGAAACAATACAAACCAAAATGAAACTCTTCGCAGCAGCCAGAAGATATTTGGTTTTGGTCGACTAACGCCAGCATATTTGTGTCCTTGATTAAAAGTATCTGAATGAAGCACTTAAAAAATGAAATATTCCAAGACCTAAAAAAAAAGGTTACATTTTAAGGGATAAAATGTTTAGAGAGATTTCAGTTTAGTCAATGTCTGATTCAGATTATTTTTGCCTAGAAATGAATAAAATATGGCTATTCACACCATCCAGCACAGGAAACTGCTTTTTGCACCTTTTCTACATACATAGTCAGTGGACAGAAGGTAAAAAATCAAGGCACCTAAATCAGGCTTGGGAAAAAATCCACTCCCTTTTCTGTGGAGCTGCGTGCCTAAGGTTGGGCTCTCTGAATATCCTTCCAGATGCCCACCATCAGAAACTCGCAAGGAATGAAAGCTCTGCTTTCTGAGCCACTTTAGTCACTGCATGGCCTAAATTTTGGGATAAGCAGACTTCTCAGAAAAGCTAGGCAGGGATCCAGTGACGCTATAGTTAATTAGAAACTGCACCTTAGATTTCAGCAACAAAAAGCCTTCCAGTAGCAGAGGACTCCCACTAGACTTAAGACAAGTTACTACCTTGTTCTCAGAGCAGTGCATGTGAAGGACAAGGCCACCGTTCCAACATTAGCTCTTGCAGACAAGCTTTTTATTATGAAATCATCCACGTAAATCTGTTAGACCCAGCACATTGATTGTCATTCCTTAGTGGGTAACCAAGATCAAGATCTGGCCTTTCATTTTCAGCACATAGTCCAATTAACAGCAGACACCTATTTAAAATAAAAGACTATTCTGAGAGCTGATTTTTAAAGATGGATATTTATCATTTTGTTAGTAGAGTAAATGGTTAGGTTAGGTTTAATTCATGTTTAATAAAATTCATGGAAGTTGCTGTATGAGAGACAAATACAATTAACTTTATGATGTATAATGAAATCCTAACTTTCCCTCTTTAAAATAACATACTTCACAGTAAGTATAGATTTTGGCAAAGCAATGTTCCGCTGCCGCACAGCACATGTTTAATGAAGTTACTCCTCAGCTGTTTGTTGCTGAACTGAACTGAGCCAAAATGAGATAAGCTAACTGAGTTTGTAAGCACTCCTAGTCCATTAAGGTGGAAGCCTCCACGGAAGGAAAACACTTTACTGTTTCAATCTAAAAAGTATGTCAGCTTATCGAAAAGACAATCATTCTGTCTTTTCACAAAGCAATTAGAGCAGAAAGCAATCACAGAAAGGAATTAAGAGGGATTTGTGGTCAGATCTCCCATCAGGATCACTCAGACCAGATGGATTCGTACAACCTCAGATCTCTCCCTTTGCCTTGTCACATCCTAGCCAGCAACAGCTTTGGCACAGGTATACTGAAAGAGTGCCAAAGGCACTTGCATGCATTACAATTAATAAGCAAGGTTTTAATTTACCTACTAAAAAAATAAAATACATTCTAGGAAGCGAATGAAAAGCCATTTTATTAACAAAACAAAGTATTTTCTGTGGCCTGAATATTACACAGTCCACCCAAACTCAGAAGGGAAGATTTTTGGTTTCAGAAAAAAAATCAAGACTTTTTGCATGGAAAACTATGTCACTGGAACAGTATACACTGCAAAATGGAGCTCTAATAGTCAATAAAGACAGAAAAAGGCAGTGCTTGCCACCTCATAGATAGCAGGTTTTCAAATTATGGAATTCATCTGTTACACTCCACTTGGCCTGCCTGTATCACTTCACCAAGTAATGCCACCATCAGATAGTTATTTTAATAGTGAACAGGTAAATCAACAGTGTAAAGGGTAATAGAGTGGGGGAGGAAAAAGAGACAAGACCATTAAGTCAAGACTTTTAAAGTCAAGAATTTTTGTTCTATTTCTCCAACACTGAAGAGTGAAGATCCCTCTTCAACTCACTTTAAACAGGGAGGAATGTGAAAAAAAATGGAAATGTCTTTCCAAGGCAACTTACTTAACAGAAGAGAAATCTTCAAGCTCATTTCAGGGGCAGATCTGTAGTGGTGCTTGCACTTCTCCAGCGTAAATAAGCACAAAGAACTTGACTGCCTGGATAAAGGATTTACATAAAGCAAGCTGTCACCCAAACTTAAGAGTGACTTGAGACTTCTTCCTAAAAATTCAAAGTCCCCATCTTTACAGTATTTGTTCTCCACAGCAGCTGTTAAGCCGTGGTCTTTGGTCAAGTAGTTCTCAAGGTCTAGGCTGCAAATCCTGCAGCTCTCTTGCGCGGGCTGTCTGTGCCCATGCTGCCTCCCGAGTGGGCTGCACGGACCAGTGATGGGTAGACCGCAGTCCTTTGAGCCTCTGCAGCACAGGCAGCGGTTGAACACGAAAACTGCCAAAAGCCTCAAGCAATGCTCCAAATGTGCCTCCGCGCATTCCCCGCTTCTCCAAGTGCTTATATCAGGATGCTGAAAGGGAAAATCACTTTCCTTGAGAGGGAGGTGTGTGAGTGAGGATTCAGCATGCAGGAAGATTCCTAGATAAAACATCTTGTTTTGTCTGTTTTCCTGGTGGCTGGCTTGCAAGGGCAGCACGTGAGATGGCCATCCTTCTCTGCATTATGAGGAGGCTCCCCACCTCCCCTGTGCTCCGAGAAGAAAGCAAAATGCACAGTCCCGCTCTGCTCTGGAACTGGAGACCAGTGGAAACATGGGCTGCTCTTCACCCCACCACTTAACATTTGCTAGCACAGCTGAAGCCGTCGGGAGGCTTTAGTAGCCACTAAATTTTGCTCTGAAAAGCTGTTTCCATCAGTTCCTTTGGCGACATCTCTTGTTTTGTTTTTAACTGGGCTTCAGTTGCTACGTTCGATCACCACACCCACACCATGCAGCACATGGAGACCTGGGGGTGAGTGGGACAAAAAAGAAGAGCTGTTCGTGCAGGGCATGTTTTCTAGTGTAAAGCCCTAGCACCCTCTGATAAGCGTGGTCCACACATAAAACCTGGTCCCTTATATATTGCTGCTGCATACATACTGTCACCACAGTTATTAACCAGTCCACTAGTCCTGTGTCTTCTAGCCTTGCCATTCCTTTTCATAACATAAAGTGTACCTATTGCACAAGAGATTATCTGAATTTTGCAAAGATCTTTTGTTCATCATTTAATAGAAGAAGACAGCATACATACAGGGAATATAAAAATGTTTTATTCACTGTCTTCCGCTGACTCTTACTTTACCAGTAATAGAGTTAATATATTTGTACGCATTTCCAATGTAGTATTTCACATTCCACCTGCAGATATATCTTTTTGTCTTTGAAACATCTATGAAATGCATTAAATAATCACCGTAAGCCATCTTTTGTTGATAACTTTATCATTTCACTGCCCTGAATTATTCATAGAAAGCCAACACCGTATCACTATATTATTACAGGAAAGCAATTAAGGTGGCTGTACCTTTTGGAAAAAACGGAAATCCCTCTGTTCTATTACTCAGAGCAGGTTGTTTCCATCCCCTGTTTAGGTCACTGTCAGGAAACATGAGAAGTTTGCAGAGCTGTTTGGGTGTATGCGTGTGTGATGGAGGTGGTTGGTCAGTAGTGTTACCACTCGCACAGGGAATACTGACAGGCCGTTTTTCTCAGCCCTAATGCCTGGCTCTAACAGAACACTTGTCACCAAAGCACGGATAAAGAAATGAGTGCACTTTGTTGCCCCGGCCGCAGCTGGTGAAGCAGAGGCCTGTCACAGCCTGCTTCCAGCTATGCTCCCAGGTGCTGCCTGCTGCAAGGCGCCTACGGTTCTCCAACGCCAGCTCAGCGCAGGAGCGGGTCAGCTGTACGACCACACCTGTGGATGAAACCTCGCCCTCGGCCCAGCAGATGGACGGGGGTGGTTTTAAAAGTGCGTCCACTGGTTTCAGGTGCCTTAACACCAGCATATTGCTTTCATGTACCTGTGAATGCTGCTGATCCCTTAACACCAGCCTGTAAATTAAAGTCTACATTGTGACTTACTTTACAGAAGAATCTGGGTTCACCTGAGCACCAGTCTTCCTATATCTGTTTGACATCTGATTTGGTAAAGACACACTTCTTTCTTTCACAGGGTATATGAGACACGAGTATTCAATACTTCTCTGGGTTTGTTTTTTTTCCTTTTAACAACTCACAGAACACCGAATAAAACACTATCCAATCTAAAACACATATCAAAGTCGTGGAGGTTGCTGGTTTACTGAAATCAACTGAGAAATCTGCATAGACAGTCAGCACAGTTTTTGTGTTTAGATCGGATCTAATGCAAACATGCCAGAGCACAGGAAACAGGAATTGTCCCGCCACAGTCTCGTACAGCCAGCAGTATGGCCTGGAACAGCCAGCCTGCAAAAAAGATCAATCCCATTGATGAACAGTGCTGACAGAAAATGGAAACGCTCCGCAGTGAAACATCTCACAAAAGCTCCCTATTCATCATCAAAAGCTTTTGCTATGAGAAAGCATAAATACTATTATATATAGATACATACATACAATTTTATGAGTTCCAGTAATGATCTATTCTTTTCTAGGAAGCACCAAAGAAGTTAATGAAACATTTTCTCACTCTGTGGAGACCCATTTTAGGTAATAACTGTAAAAAAGAAAAGCAAAAAAAAATTATTATGTAAAAATAAGAAAATTTTGCCATGAGGTTTCAAATTCTGAAAAAAAAATAAAAAAAATAAAAAGCCCCCCCTTTGAAAAGCTGATTTCTTTAAAAAAAAAATCCACACAGCTATTATTCCTGCTTTGCCACTCTCCCCCACATCAGCAACTGCTAGAGATGCTAAGGTGGGGCCACAAAGCAAGCTGGGACTGCACAGTCAAGTTAAAAAAAAAAAAAAACAAAACCCAAACCCCATAGAGCTCTTACTGATACAAACTGAGGTGAAGGCTTTTCCCTATGCGCAATGCTGTGCAGCAGCCGGATGAAACCAGAGCCCAAAGTAAATAACAAAACGGCAAGGCTGTGCCTGTGTCCTTGAGGTCTACAAGACATCTCAAACCTGTCTGGAAATCCTCCTCTCTGGGTAGTGGAAATTACTGGGCAGAGAGAAACCATTCCTGTAGGCACCAATTAGAAAAGAAAAATAGAATCTCCTGGCCTTGGGTAGCTGTGTCCTTCTGCTATTGTGTCCTTTCTTATCAATTGGAAACAGCCCTCGCATGTAGAGTGCAGGAAATCACCTCTAGGTTTGTGAGTAACTGCTTTAGGTTGCATGGAAAGAAAAAGAACCTCTGTCAATTCACTGTCTCTGACATTTGCACAATGAAATGATGGTCGAATAGGCACTACTCGCTTATTCACATTCAGCAACCCAGACCATAAAAAAACACAGGGAGATGGCAGGTTAGCTGAACGTAACATGCTGGGTAATTTATTATACACAGCTCCCTAATGAGCTGTGAAATAAATTCAGATGTGGCAATTTTAGCAAATTCAGAATAATCTCCATCTCTCAAATATCTGAGCTAATGATTCACAGTTTGTTCACAAATGGAAATGTCACTCTCCCAGCCTGTTGCTACTGGTTTTAATGTCAAGGGAGCAGCAGCAATTCCATGCCTCTTCTTTGCATCACAGAGGTACCTAAACGCTCCAGCTGAGCTCAAGTTTCTCTCCTGCCTGGGATTGCACAGTTAGTCTCTTTGCAGTGCCTTCACCGCACGGTGCACATTTCCTAAGAATTTTGAGACAGCTCAGAAAACATCTTTTGATCTAAACTTTGGCAAGGGCTATTCTGCCTACTCTTCCACATAGTCATCATAGCTTTTCTCCATTTAGCCATAAACCCAGTTCTCTATTAAGCATGCCTTACCAGCTAGGGTCGGGTTTTTTTCAGAATTGAAAGGAGCAGATATACATTACAGGGAGTAAAAAAAATACAGCGAGTATTTGCTTGTGACTCTCAAACGTACATGATGGCATGCAACAGGTAAGATGCAGATATTATTTGGTGTGTCTGTTGGGAAGTATTAAATATGATGAGCCCAAGACTGGGAAGCCTCAGCTAGCTTAGCCTCATGGTAACTATAAATTTATATGCTATAAACACACAATCTTTCTCGACCTACACAGCATTTGTGTTCTGTCACATCCAGTTTTAAAAGTCTCAGGCAAAGGTGATTTTGCAGACTATTACATTTCATTAACAAGAAGCTTTCTGGATACTCATTTACAGTTTTCCCTTCCTTAATTAAGTCCAACTACTTCCAGTTACACCTTTGTGTGCTTCATTAAATCATTTTAATTCCTCCTTGGTATTTAACAGCCTTCAGTTATTTGCAAACTGCTGAGCTCCATTCTCACCCTTTAGGTTGGCTAGTGGCCAAAACTAAACTAGCCAGCTCAGATCCTCAGCTGGCATAAATCACTTTAGTACTTTTAATCTTTCTCATACTGTACAAGTCGCTCATTCCAAGTCAACGATCTGCTCATCAATTTTTTTCTCTTTCAGTCTCCCTACTGATAATGCAATGCCCAGACTCAGCATGACATTCAAGAAATGAGTGCACCAGAGTACTTCTGTAAAGGCAGCCTGGATTGCCATTGGCTTTTTCTAAACAGGTTGCAAACCAACATATAATTCTGGTCTACTGTCAGAATAGTAGAGACTCTATCTCCTTCAGTATTGGCTTCTCGTGCTGCATATATGTGGATGTTTTTAATAAAATAATTGGAAAAAAAACCCAATTTAATACAACAACTCATTTGCATGTATAGCATTGTATTCATCTCTCTTGTTGAATCACAGAATCTCAGGTCTGTTTATGTTTAAAACATAAACCCCAAACAAATCTCACCAGAGTGCATGCCAGTTAAATGTATGGAATTAGCTGCTTCTGAAACGCAATGGCATGATACCTATTCAGACCTGCAGAGATGTGGGGAACACCTGTGGAGCTTACAGAGGTCTGCAGTACAGGACTGCAGGAAGGAAGTAGCAGTGCTGTCCTCCAATCTGAATTATTATCTAGCAGTGCTAGAGCTGCTATGCAAACAGAAACCTCGTCCTTGTCTATGCTGCTTGCAGTGCGAGTACGTTCCAGGTGTTGCGGGCATGCCTGTGAGAAACTTCTATTGCTTGCTGCTGAAGGAACGATGCATACTGCATAGTGCTGTCATGATGTGCAGAACTGATCTCTTTAATTAGATGTATTGTCCTCAGTAATTTCTCAATGACTTCAGCTGAATAACTGACAGAAGGAAATAGCTTCAGGCTTTTGTGCCTCTGAGGACTCAGCTTCCCTCCAAGCCCAAGGCAGATCTTGCTTCTGAGTTTTGCTTCTAAGCATAAGTGCGGTTGCACAGTCCAGGGTGTTCGGAGGTCATTTTGAGCCACGCAGTTTCCCAGAAACAACCCCACTAACAGTCTGCGGACGTGAAACATGACAAACCGATACGCTATGAAAAGTAATGATTTCTCGCAACAGAGAAGGCGGGCACACAGTGCTGATAAAAGACATGGAAGGTATTTAACACCCAGGTTTTCAATGGCCCGAGCAGAGAAGTTATTTTCCTCAAGAAAGGAAACAATCATGGCTGGGGTACTGCAAAATAGTGTGAGCTGAACACAAATGCCAGGAAATAGTTTTCGACAGAACTGACACAGCTGAACGAGTGTTTAGCAAACAGGTCAGTAGCTGGGGCTATCCCAGAGGGCTGCAAATGTCAACATGGCCAAGTAGTTTCCGTGTGAAGTGAAGGGAATTACATCCCACCCATTCTCTCGGAACAGCAACATAAGGGACAGTGGCACGACTGCCAGTTTCTAGAAAGATGACTGCTTCTCGCCCTTCCGCACTAAAATTGAACAGCTTTTGCATCCCATAAACTATCTACATCTATCCCACAGAGGAACAAAAGGATGACTATCTGAGAATTACCTACGTGCAGGTTAATGAAATAAAAACTGTCTTCTCAGACACACTGGAAACAGCAGTAGTAATAAACAGCCCTTCATGCTCACCGAAGATCAGACAGGGGAATTAGATGTTCAGTACTGGACAATTTGTATCAGACAATAATTGCTAATTAGACAGTTCCTTGCTTTGTCTTCTTAAATAACCAAAATTAACCATGACTTCTTTAGAAAATTCTGTTCTTTACCTTAAAGTACAGCAGACTGAACACTGTCAGCTTCTTGAGGCAGACTGATTAACACATTAGAAACTGCAGACCATGAGAGAACTGTTTCGAACACAATGATTCTCAAGACCAGAACTGGCCATGTTATCATTTAAAGCTGCTCTGCGGTTGCTCTAAGCTACACCATACATATGGGATCATAATATAGACAGTACCAGTGCAGAAAAACCAGCAGACCACAGGCAGATATGATCTGTACCTTCCTTCCATGCGGGCTGCATATTTTTTCTGCATCATTAATAGATGCTAGCAGTATTACAATGGGTGCTAATATTTGTCCCATCGACAATCTCAAAGGTCAGTTCTGCTTTCAGCCACTAAGCGGTTGGCCCAGATCTGTGCCAAATGTGCTACAGCCACAGCGATGCAGCTGCTGTTAACTCTTGACATGAACATCTCCCATCCCCACACAAAGCTAATTTTCCTCCAGCTGAGAAACGTGCAAGACCTTTGGATGTCTTTCTAATCCCAGGATAATCCACATGGAAGTTGAGATTTGACTTCAAGCCCTTTGAGTAGCGTTAAAGAGGCTGTATGTAGCAGAGTCCAGCCGAGTTCCCAGTACACGTGAAAAATGAATGATATAAGAGGATAAGAGCCAAGTCAATACAGGAAAAAGTTGAAATCTGAGTCATTTGCCCAGCAATTGACAGGGAGAAAAAGTTGCAAGTAAGGCTGAAAAGACAAACTTAGACTCAAGTTGAGTTCTCGTCTGAAGTTCTGACAAGCCACTGCACTGCACTGCAAATTTTTCTGGACTTTAAAGGCTGCAGTTTGAAATTAGCCAATTTTTAAACTAATGAAATACAGGGAAAATGACATGTATTTTCTGTTAGAGAAGTCTTCCTTTCTGAGGGGGATCGTTCCTTTGTTTTCCACCACTTAACCTGTTTTTATTCTGCTGCTCACACTAACAAGCACCATTATGGCTACTGGATTGATTTTTCTCCGAAATCATACTGTGCTGTAAATCAGATCTGCAGAGATTTTAAGCATGAATCTTGCAAGTTTTGAGGTTTTTGAGGTTTCCTGGAAAAATCCACCTCTTGGAGCAAAGTTGTTATGCTACAGCATCAGCTTTCATTAACAAAAAGTTAGGCTTCTCATCTTTGACACCACATGCGTGACATTTTTAATGTCCACGTTGGTAGGGCAGTGTCTATCTCCGCAGAGAACAAGTGGAGCCCTGATTCTAGAAAGGTACTTCATTTTACATGTTACGATCAACTTCAGTGGGAATATGAAGATAAGGACTTTCAACCACGTACAGAATTCTTGCCATCACTGGCAATCAAATGTGCTGCAGAGGCTCGGCCTCACCCCAACTTGCTTCCCCTGCCAGTCTGAATTTCAGTTTTTTTATGCTTTTCTCATTCCCTCTGTAATCAGTCCACACACATACACATATATACACTCCTTCTCAACATCTTTACCTCTGCAATCCTACAACTAATCCAAGAGTCAATGATGAAACTGTCCGTTGACACCTTACATAAGCAATACAACTTTTGACACATGTACCCTGCCTGGAATACTAGTCCTGCCTTCTGCCCCAATATATCTAATTCTTAGGGTAGGCCAGACAGTGGCATGCTCTTTGTTGTCAGTTTTAGAGCAGTTTTACCTCAAGACCCTATCTACTTGGGATGCAGCCACTTCAAAAAGAAGAGATTTGAGAGGGCAGTTATCAACAGTCTCATGCAATGCCTGTTTCAATTAAGCTGTGTTGAGCCAACTGCACTTTGAGCTTTTTATGCCTTTGTTTGCTGAGTATGAATCATCTTCATCATTTGTGCTTTCATTCTTTCACTGATGGAAAAGATAGCAGGAAAGGATTCCTCAGGATTGATTAACTAAGCTCTCACCCCATTGCCCTTGGTAAGTTTAAAGAGAACTGGAGGTTATAATCATCTTTATCACTGCACATTGCACAGCCATGCAGATTTCCATCTTTCATTTTATCACATCATGACTTTGCACTTAAAGGAGTGCATAGCTCTGCTAAAACAACCATCTCCTCTCTCTTCAACCAGCAGTTGCTAAGAAAGTTCTGGATAGCTACAGCACGCTGTGAAGCCCCCTTCAGTGAGCATGGCTTTATAGAAGTGCTTATTGTGGTCTAGAGAACTTGACATTAATCATGTGAGGGTTGAAATCTGTGCTTCATCCTATAGTACCTGTGTAATCTTGGGTCGTTCAGGTTGGGTTATAGGCACAGCAGGACCATGCCTGTTCTGAATGCCTGTGAAATTCATGGGCCTAGATTTGTTCTTCAAGGATAGCACTCATGGCAAGTGTATGAGCCTGGAAAAGGACTACAGAGCCAAAAGGGTGTTTAAGGGAAAAGCACAGTGCAGGACAAATTGGAAAAGAGACATCGCAGGGGGTCTCAGAAATCACCCTTCTCTTGAGCTTAGAGGCACAAAACAAAAAGCAAGAGCCAATTCAGTTCAACCACTACAAACCTTATCTTGGATAAGGGATGAGTGCAGGAGTCTGCTTAAAACATTTATAACAAGTAAAACTCTTTTAACTGAGGAAATGCAGTCCAAATTTTGGAAACTAAAGCATGTACTGTGTCTCATGGACCAGTGGTAAAATTCTTGACTAAAATCAGCCTGAGAAGGAAAGCCAGCTGGCAGGCCATGAGGGTGCTAATAGACTCTAATCACCCTCATCAACCTCTCCTGATGCCTCCAGCCTGCACCCATAGCCCAGGAGCTCTATATAAGCTCAGGTTTGACCACTCTTCTTTCTGTGAACTGTGTTGTAGAGAAGGTTTGAGTGTAGCCTTGTTTTTTGCTGAGTCTGAGTTGCTTACCACATTTCCTCGCTTGCCCTGGGACTTGCTTCATCCTTGTGTGTTTGTCTGATGGTCACTGGGCTGTTGCTGGGACTTGTTA
>Ga0065711_1039006_pt1 | contig 18222 bp, 7 predicted proteins | sample Hoacrofraction12_FD_59098 | JGI IMG/M metagenome (GOLD analysis project Ga0065711, IMG submission 59098) | Hoatzin crop microbial communities from Cojedes, Venezuela - Epithelial fraction 12 v2 (version 2) | ecosystem: Host-associated > Birds > Digestive system > Esophagus > Crop | place... | reverse complement strand
GTTGGAAGGGACCTCTGTGGGTCATCTGGTCCAACCCCCCTGCCGAAGCAGGGTCACCTACAGCAGGCTGCACAGGACCTTGTCCAGGCAGGTCTTGAATATCTCCAGAGCTCTGTCTAGCTTACTTTGGAGATTGTGAGATGTCATCAGTATCTGCAGGAAATGGCTCAGCTTACAGCAGTTCCCGTGAGGAGCGGTAATTCTGGCTGCCCTGTGTCTGTTGCCCTCTTGCTTCTGCCCATTACGCTAACCTTCCACTAACCTTCCAGTGGAGTATGTCAGAAATACACCTTTTCAAGATGGTTTTGCATGTTTGTTAATGAAAGAAGTTATCTGAAGTCACTGTACCATTTCTTCTTTGTATGCACCCCCTTCCTTAAATGCACTCTATGAAATTAAAAATATTTAATTATGCTAACTATATAATTCCAATATAATGAAGTTCAGTATTTTTAGACCAGATTAATGTAGTGTATAATTTTACTAACAGAAGAACATTTTAAAATGTTAAGTAATGGCTTAGAGGGAAATAAAAAGACAATAAAAAAAAATTAAATAGCCTACTCTGAATTAAAATTATGTTAAATCATCTGTTAAAAAAATTGCACAAAACCTTGTTGTTCCCTCAGCTTTCAAAGAAAGGTTCGCCAGGTGTGTCTATACAGGGGTAGTCCAGGAATGTTTTCTTCTTGCTAGTTCTGGAGGTTCATTCTGGGATATGATCTCACTGAGAGTCTTCTGTGTCCCAGTTAACACTGGGCCTAATCCTGGGCTCACAGGCAAGAAGAGACTAGAGCTGTATTCCCATGGGTGTCTGAAAGGGAAGATAAGGGTGGCCAGAGCTGGGTGGACATCAGCCTCATGGTGAAAAAGCAAATACTAGTATTCAGACTCATGATGGTGGGAATGAAGTGAGCACACTCATGAAAGTGTCAGACTAGAGAAAAGCAAGAACTCCATCCTGCCTGTCTTTAAGCAAGTGAATCAATCTTTTCTAAGTCTGACTGCCTGCTCTTATCCCACCTTGCTGAAATGCTCAACCATTGCTCAGATTTAATTTTTCCACAAACATTGCTCTGTTGGACTGGTGTTCTTTTCCTTTTATTAAGCACTGTTTTTTGTTATGTGCCTTCTTTATTACAACCTCTGTTCACAGGCAAAGCATTTAAAATACCTGATATTTACTCATACAAATGTTTTAAATAAGTCACATGAAAGTCAATAAAGCCAATTAAGTTAGAAGATTAATATTCACTATGGAAATAAAAAAAAAAAAGAAACCTGAACAGCAAAAAAAAAAAATGCTTCTAAAGCCCAACTCCTAATATTTCATTAGGTGTCACATCTTAATAAAAAAATCAATGAAGTCAGAGAGGGCAATTTGCAGCTTAATATATATCAAGTCTCCCTTGTCTACAGAGAATGTAATTGTTTAGTACTCTGGCTGTATGATATCAAAGCAGATAAGGCCCATAGTAGGAGTGGGGCTGTATAGATTGGCCTTAACTGAGGGACACATCATGGATACACATAACATAATGACACATTAGGGAAGTTCTCTGTGCCTTGCACAGCACAGATGGGAAAATGCTGTGGTTTAGGACAAACAGATGATATCACACAATCTTTAAAGTCTTTAGAATAGCTAAAAAGAGAAGCAAGAGTACAGATAGCTGTGCATCACCAGCCACTGAGTTTACTAACGAGTGTTAACAGACAGCAGTATAGCACTACACAAGTGTAAGCTAATACCACTGTATTATGTATTAATGAATGGTCATATTCCTCACATCAGTAGGTATTGCGGTTTGTACGTCTCTCTGAGCCATTTTTCCAAGGCTGTCTCGAAAAAAATCAGAAATTTACTATATTCTGGGATTTTTATAGCTTTGATTTCTGCTAATCTCCCATGACTGAATGTGTGTGACTTGAATGGAATTTTATCTATTGGTAGACACAGACACAGCAGCTAGGTATCATTGGGTGACATTACAGAAAATCACTAATTGCAAGAGGGACTAAATGTGCAAGAGGTGCAGAGCCTCTTCCCACTTCCTAACTCAGGCAAAGTTTGGGGTCAGTTGTTATATGGCAGGTGCAGACTCAAGCTTTTAACCTATGTAGTGATGAAACTCACAGGGAAAAGATATGAAGAATTATCTGGCATACAATTCAGCTAAATTCCCTCAAATAAATACCATCTTATCCTACTTACCAAGCAGCAAAGAATTTGTCTGCCATAGAAGCTGTAGAACCCACACTATGAGCATTTCTTCAGATCTCTCTGGTGTGGGACCTATTGAAAGCAGTGTACGCCACTACTTCTAGTAGTGTTTCTGCATGGACACATCACTCAGCTGCAGCTTCTGCATCAGGAACAAATCCACAGAGTTGATAACACAGATGCAGTCCTTGAGGACAGTCAGTTCCCTTGTACTTTTTAGTTTCTGCTTTTCCCCTCAGAGGTGCCTTAGCTTGAAACACGGTTATCTTTACCATGGGACACACGACAAGTTTCCTGCTGTCACCACTTTGCCCCTTTTAGTTTCTGTTTGTCCATTTTGACCTCGCTGGTTTCTAGACACATGGAAACAGGTAAGTACTGCAACAGCATGTGTGACTGAAAAGCAAAGGAGAGGGAAGAGCAGATTTCCACGCAAAATATCAATTTTGGCAAGCTTGTATATTTGCCCTAAAATCTAGTTTCTAAAACTCTTCGGAAAACCAGGTTCCATTGAATAAACTAAGAAATGCAGAATAAAAAAGAAAGATAAAAATAAGAAAGGATAAAGTGAAAGCATACTAGCTGTGTTGTTTTTCAGAGTATTTTGACTTTTCATTTTCTAACTGGTCATTTCCTTTCATAATCAAGCATTTCCTTTCCTTTTCAGAACTGAGTCTTTTCAGAGTAAAAACAGGAACTAATAGTCAAACACTGTGAGGAAATATTTGTTTCTAGTGCAACTAAACATTTCAGGTTGACCTCTATAAAGTACAATAACATTTTTGGGTGTCCCAGAACAGATACTTTGTTTTATTTTATTGGTTATGTTGCTAACACCAAATCTTACATTTTAACATGTGTAAGTAAACCTCCTGCTTCTTGCTGTCTGCTTGAGCTATATTGATCAACAAACGCATTCTTAGCTGTCTTGTTGCCAGTTTTCTAAAGTAACAGGATTGAAATCAATTGAGTAAATAGTCTTCAATAAAATAAATGTCATCATCTTTAATTCCTATATTTCCTTCCAGACATTTTAGTGATCTGCAAACTATGAGGAACTTTTACAGGATAAAATGGATTTTTAACTGCTAAATTGGTTATTTTTCTCTCCTGCCATTCCATTTTTGCTAGATATTTAATAAAAATAGCAATCTATAGCAATATCTTTAAAAGCATATAAACCAGCTGTCTTATAATGGTTGGAGACTGTAGCAAATGGTTTTCAGACATGTGACACACATTTCAAAAAAAGAAAAGTAAATCCTTAGGCTAAAGTCAATTTTTACTGGCAAAATAGTTACAATTTATTTATTCATAACAAAGAGTTAACAGCCTGTATTTTGGTCTTTTGCATTTTAACTTTTCTACTTCAAATATTTCTCTTGTTTGATTTAGTTATAAATGTGTTTAACATAGAGGTAGATGTTCACAAATTCCAAATTATGTTACTTTAAGAAATGTACATCAAAAAACCCAATATTGCATTGAAAAATCAGAAATCTGTAAAGCGAAAATATCATTTTTTTCTGGTTTGTAACTAGGGGCAGTGCTGAAGAAAGGGAGAGAGGACAGAGGTAAACGTGAGATCATCCTTCCTCCTGCCAGCCCTGCACAATTTTGACAGAAAGTTAGACAGCAGTCGTAGTACCTCTTTCCAGAGTGTCCAAGTAGAGAGAGGCACAATGAAGGAAGACCCAGCTATTTTTGGCTAGAGATTATATGGAGGCAAAAAAAGAGGTACCTCTTTCTGCAGCTAGCAAGTGAAAGACAACTGAAGTGACTGTAGGCAGAAACTCCTCTGAGTGGGTGTTTTAAAATGCTGATTATAAGGGAAAGAGTAACATGTGTTCATCTGACTTCTGATTTGTCTGCTGAAGTGCTCTTTCAAGTCTGGTTTTTACCCTGAAATGTGTGTTCTGCAACAAGTTTTTTGTCAAGCTTTCAGGCGAACACAGACGACTAATACACTTATTTGACAATGGTAACAGTATGAAAGGAAAAGGTCATGTCGACTTTCCCCTTTATGAAAGGGGTAAGCTGAAGCAGAATCAAAACCAGCTTTTTCCACTGTTGATTCGTATTGTGACCTTTGTGAGATTGTTTAAGCTCTGGTCTTCCTCTCTAAAACAGGGATAACCTTCACAAGTAACCCAAAACGTACTGTTAATTCACTTGCCGCGAGCTACTAAAAAACTGTGGCAATGAAAGGGGTAGATTTAACAGGAGTGAAGGGAAAGAGAAAGAAGTCATTCAGGGGACTCTGAATTTCCCCTAATGCTGCCCAATTTGGCACACCCTGCCAATGGCCTGATACTACACAGCTGTACAACATCCATAAGGCATCCTTCAGGACTTCAGCTGAGCTGAGTACCTGTCTACAGAAGCATGTATAACTATCTAACGATGTTAAGAGATTACATTAGATCTTACATTTACACTAATTCTATTGTACCAATATAAGGTAGTTTCAAAGCACGAGTGCAATTAAGACATGAGGGGAAAAAATCTATATAATGTACATCATTAAATTTTAATAGGGAGTTATCTGCATTTTATAGTGAAAACAAATTATTGTAAAGGGACTACTCGCTTCTAGTTTCCTCCAGGCCTCTGAGCAAAATATGAGTCTATTACATGAATGAACTAGCTCAGCAGCAAAAGTGTATTGTCAAGACCTTTTAAACTTTCATTTGGGAGCCAGCAACTGTACGCCTCAATAACAAGTATCTTCATTTTGTTACAAACAGTCAGAGAAATACCAAAATGTGAAAGGTGATTGTGCCCCTGACAGCCCACAGACACTCTGAAAAGTAACATTCTCTTTCTTGGGGACATCTGTGTATACTCCATCATAGTAATTTTTGTCAGCTTCACTTGGCACATGGAATAATTCTTGCCTTGAAGCTGTTAGATCTATTTGAATTAAATTGTGAGGAAGAAATTGGGAAAGGAAGGCTATAGGAGATAATTTCTTTACCTCTTTCAAAGATTTTAAAGTGAAATAGACTGTCAAAAGCAGACAGTCCACAGAAAAACTATATTCTTGTGGAATTAGAGCCAGCTAAGTTATGCTTCCTGGGCACTCTCTGTTAGCCAAGTGGGGTCTGATCCTCTACTCAAGCCCACAACAGTCTTTCATCCACGTTCCTTACCCAAAAGTTCATATGTGAATGTGGGCACAGGGTAGACTCCGGAGCATCTCCCAGAGAAAAAGGTCACACTCTAACACAGCATTTTAACACAATCCCAAATTCACCTTCATACAACCTGAATAGATCTCTTTTGGTCGAAGAAAATCTGAAAGTGAAACTCTTCAAGTCACCAATACACATATCTGTTTTTTTTTCGTTCAGGCTTGTATTACAGCCTAGTCAACAACAGTGAGACTCAAAGCATTCATCTCATACATTTTGGCATACTGCCTCTTTTCAGTCTCCAAAAACTCCTCTTTTCCTCCACTTCACGTTCAAACTAGTGCAAGGCTGGGCGTAAATCTAATGCAAACACCAAGCTCCTGCCAGTCAGGTAGAGTGCACAAATTCTCCAAGGTTTCTCCTGCTTGTCACTCACACTTTTCAGTGAGGTTTTATAGCTTCTCCTCACAATAACCAGAAAGACAGTTCATGCTCCAAACTTGGCAGTTCAGCAAGCTTTGCAGTCACGCTATCATTTGGATTATTGTGCTCCAGCTTCCCTTCCAGTGGGGCCACAGGTGTTATTCTCTGTATATTTGTTCCTGTCTGGGTACCACCCTCCATTCCCATTTCCTCTTTATTAAAAATCCTTGAAGTAGATGGCTTGAAGGTCCAGCATGACACAGTATGTTATGCCAATAAATAAAATGGTGCCAAGGGCAGACTGAAATGCTGGGATCTAAGTCACAGCTCGACCCTTTCCTAGCTATGTGTGTTCAAACAGCATTCAAATAGTGAGACTATCACAGTAAACATATATATTCTTAGGTGAATCACAAATGGAGCATCATTTGTCAGCTGGAAAAGCCATTTACTGTTCTGTTTCCCATGATAGCTTCTCCACCATTATTCTATCCTGTGCTATCACACTACAAATCAAGAACTGTGCAACTAGACTGAGATTAGAGGTGATTTCAGAGTCAGGAAGGGCTGATTTGTTAAAAAATTATGTTAGATGCGGAATTCACAAGAGCATTTTCTTTCTGAACCCTGGAGCTTCTGGTTCATTTGGCCACACATATTTTGATGCAGTGTGTCATTGGTCCCATGCACAGTGAAGGCACTGCGAGACTCCAGATTGTGGCTGTGTTAAGCAGGAACAAGAAGTAAAACTATGCTGAGTTTCAAGACAGTTGCCAGATTTCTATTTAATTTTGGTATTTTGCACACTTTACTGCTTGGAGTGTAGAAACACATGTTTCTTTGCACTACCTGACTTACTGGCCATAGTTAGGGAATCTTATTATATGAATTCTGTAAAGATAAAACTTAAAAACTCATGAAGTTTCTTGGTATAAGTTTTCTGGACACTGTGTCCAGGGGCCTGGCATTCATTCTGCTCCGTGTTTTGCATTCCTGCCAATCCCGGAGTCGTTGCAACCACCAGTTAATCATACAGCCTCACAGTGTTAACCCTCCAAGCCTCTCAATCCACAACCCCAGCTCTAATTAAACCTGAATGCTTCCTCCTTCATAACATTTCCAAAGCTGAGTACACTTTTGCTGTTTAATCTGCTAAAGGTTCTTCCCAGGCCATCTTCTTCTCCTGCTCAGCAGTCTGGAACTTCTGTCTCACTGGGCTTTCTAAGGTGAGCCTCATACTGTACTTCCCCACTGAGCTTCACACTGACCATAACCACTTCTTCTCCCTGGCCCTTGCATTTGCTGCACTGTCTCCTCATCATCTGCTATGCAAAGATTTAGCTTATAAAACCCTCAGTCTAGCAAACCGTAGCTTTTCTTTTCTGTCAGGAATCCACTGAGGTGAAATAGGGACTTACCTGTGTGGACCCTCTCATCACTATTTTCTGATAAAAATTTGTACAAAGCTGGAATGTCAGTAACAGTTGGTTATGAATTTTTCAGTCATCCAGGATAGAGAAAAAAACTGAGGAAGAAAAATGGAAACAAGTACAAGTTAGGTAGGTCTAAAAAAAATGCAGCTTTGTAATTCCAAGAGCTGCTTCCTTCTTTAAGTCAGACTATAATATGAAGCACAAGCCATAGACAGCAGCCTCATACCTTCTGTTTACAAGGTAGCTAATATTTCCCTGATTGCTTGTCTCTCTTGTTTTTACAGAGTGCATGGAAGGTAAGGTGGATGTCTTCAGTAATAAAAATGATAAAAACAGATTAATCTGGGGAGTGGCAGGGGAAATTTATCTTCTTTGATGTTTAACAGTCACAGGAGCATGGCCTCAGATGAGCCTTCCCAACACAAACCTTCAGCTGAGTGTAAACCTTCTTGAAAGCTACTTTCTTCTTCTCCCTGCTTCCAGGCTGCCTTGATGAAACACAAATAGCTCATACTGACATGTCTGCCAGCTGAGAACCTCAGCCAAGCCCCTCTGTTACACTCCCTTGGCTGCAGCTAAGAGCCTGAGAGATTATGATCCGTGGAGGCAGGAGCAGACGCAGCCGTCCTAAGCAAAATAAGAAAGCGAGCCATAAAGCCAAAGAGATGGAATATACCATTATATGATAATAATTATCAATAACGCTTAGGTCAGGAGGAGAAGACAGGCACAGATAGGGAGAACGGTGGCAGCACTCTTTCTGCAGCAAGTGTGTTCTCTTTAGAAGAGGTAGAAGTGGTCCTCGTCTTCAATATGGATAAAATGCAAAGATGGCTGTGGAAAGCATATGTACAGAGAAGAACAAAATTTACGTTGCCTATACGTACTGCACATTGCGGGGTAAAAATCTCCTTCTTGCTCGCAATCTTTTATTTTGAGTGTGGTATCAAAACTATGACAGAAAAGTATGTAAGAAATAAAAAAAAAAAAGAGTCAGCATCTGTCAGCTAAAACGTTTCTTCACCAGAAACAAAATACACGTTCAGCCAACCATACTTTTCCTCAAGGGATAATGCTAATACCTAGAAATGGAAATAAGAGGGGAGATAAAGCAGCAGAAAACTCCCTCAGCTACTGTTTTCAAGTCTTCTCTGTGACCTCTAGCGTGCAGCTTTGCCTTGCCCTCTCCCAAACCTCAAATTTACCATCCTTTCGCTAAGCAACCATAGAAAAGAAAGGGAATTGGAGGTGAGAATAATCCCTTATCCGCTGCAAGGTGGCTAATATTTTTGCATCCTGCCATTCCTTCATCCAGTCTTCACGAATCTCATGCATAAACAATAATATGCATAACACCAAAGCGCCATCTGTGAGCATGGCTATGTCACTGGCTGTCAGTTATTTTATGTAAGATAAATTGCGGCCGCCACATGATCTTAAATGAAAAAAATTAGATGAGAAGAGAATATTTTGCTTTACTCATCTCTGTTGTCTTTATCTGTTGAAATACAACAGTTCCTATTTTCTCAGCCTCCAGCAATTAAAGCTTGTGTCTGTAATGCCAGAGACAGTTTCCCGCAAAGCTTTTATTGCATTTTGTGCTGTTCTTCTATCAACAGCCAGTTTTCTTGCACAATACCTTTTATAAATATGGAATAATCTTCAGATTTTAGAGGAAGCAATTCTGCACCTATCATGTACATTTTAGCTTATAAAGAAATTTGGGGAAGCTGAAAGAAGCACTTATTTTGAAGAATAACTGTTCTGCCATTGCTGGCAAAAGATATCTAACCTGAAACGCATTGACTTGTTTTCATAATTACACAAAACAAATACAAAATTTAAAATTGCTGTTCTAAGTGGCTCATATAGACATATTCTACCTTTTATTCTACCTTTTACCATAATATCATTAACACCTTATTTATCTCAAAATTTTTATTACACTTTTTAGGTAGCATAGTAACGAAATAGAGGAAAAGAATTTTTCTTGCAGAAAAGTTAACTTTTCAAGAAGTTTCAAAGAAAATCCAGATCTTTGTAGAGAATATTTTCTCTCATAAAAAGAGAGCTTTTTGAATCTTAAGCAGCTTCTTCAAATTTTAGCAAATATTGTATACAGACAGGCGATCTTATCGTTTTCCATGTTGTCTGGATGTATTCTACTGATGTGTTTCTTCTTTTTTTACTACTATATTCTCACCATTCATGCCTCTGTAAATTTTATGCCTTTGTCCTGTCTTATCTAAACCCAGATGGTCATCTCAGTTCTCAGACAGAAATTGATTATTCTGTGGTGGTGCAGTTATTTCCACTTCATTTCCCTTTTTTGATTCTCACGTCAAAAGACAAACCTAGTACACAAAAACATGATTTATTTTCATCACTTTCTGACCAGATCATCATAATTTTAAATCAATTATAATTTAACTCTTCTTACCCTGTTTCACCCAGGTAAAATAACTACACATATTATGGTTTTACCACAAATAAGAAAGGTGATATACTGCAAATAGCCAAAGTTCCTTGCAAGACGCAATTTATTTTCAGAGAGAAAATGCATGTCTCTTCTCATTATCAGCATCGGGCAGAATACTACAGGCTTCCTCTGTATCCTCTATATACTTATGGGGAAGAACCCTCTAGAAATTAGAGGACTAGGAATGTTTATTTTCCTTCATTAATTGGTCTTTTGATGAGATTGCCATTTTAAAATGTATTGTAGTACACCTGTAAAAATATTGGATACTTTATGGATACTTTAGATTGAAAGATCTCTTTGGCCAGTTCAGGTCAGCTGTCCTGGTTGTGCTCCCTCCCAGCTTCTTGTGCACCTCCTCACTGGCAGAGCATGCGAAGCTGAAAAGCCCTTGACTTAGTGTAAGCACCACTTAGCATCAGCTAAAACATGAGTGTGTTATCAACATTATTCTCACACTAAATTCAAAACACAGCACTGTATGAGCTACTAGGAAGAAAATTAACTCTGTCCCAGCTGAAACTGGGACAGGTCCAGATACACTCTCAAGTTTCAGAAATCAGGAAACGAAATTTAAAAAGAGACATTAATAGCTTTATAAAAAGTCATGGCTGTAGAGTAAGTCTCTTGGGACATAATTCTTGATTTCAGAACATGTTGGTTTTTTTCACATTAGCAAAAGGAACAGAACAAGAGCATTCAAGAATATTTGTAGAATAGAGAGAGATTCCTCGGGTGAGCACCTGGCTGTGTAGTTGGTGTCAGCAACAGGGATCTGGTTTTTATCACCGCTGAGGACTGAGGCCTGAAAGGGAGAGACAGGATGCACCCAGCTGAGTGGGACAAAAGCATCTTTGGCAACCAGCTGGCCAGTGTTGTGAGGAGAGCTTTAAATTGGGAACAATGGAGGAACAAGATCATAATCCACAGTCAGGCAAGGAAGTAGTGGACCTGTCTGGAGGAACCATTCTTTATATGCCTCAAGACAGGTACTCAGTCATTAAATTTATGGCAACTCTCTCTCTAGACCAATATGAAAATATATTTCTTTAAATGGACTAGAGGTGGGACAGAACAACAGCAACTAAGTTCTATTAAATGCTGATAATATTTTTAGTTTTTCCTGTTAGCCTGAGCTGGAAATGAGAATCCATGTTGTTAGACATCTTGTTGCAACACTTGAAAAATCATGCCTGCAACACAGTGCTGCAAGCCCTCAGATTTTCTTCATGGTTGTGACGTAGCAGGGACTGAAATTTTGACAGAAGTCTGCTAGATTAGGCACATATCTGGCCCACAAAAAGACCTTCACTCCCAGCACTGCTCCGCGGTCTGTAGGTCTTATTATCCCAGATGCAGAATCGTTCAGTCTCTTACTCAAGAGATGTCATTAGCAGCAGAAGAATCTCTTTCTGCAGAAAGACTGCCAAGGGGCCAAAACCAAATTGCTTCTGCAACACTACAAAAGTGCAGCACATGCAATCCTGGGGTCTCCACAGGAGTACGTGCATATGGCTGTAGCATGGTCAGGATGGCAAAGCACATCTGAAGTGCTGTATCTGCAGACCTAGGACTGCTGGAGTGTCACAATGAGATAACTGAAAGCAGTGCTGCAAAGGGACACTGCAGTCCACTGGTGAGCTCAGTCTGTGCTACAAAGACTGAAGTTACTTAATGCGGTAGCAAATTATTTAGGTTACTCTTAGTGAACTAATTTTCAAAGAAGATAGACCTAACACTGTCTGTAAGCCTCAAAGAAGCTTCTGCAGGACGCAGAACAGAATTCTAGTATTTCCTGGTTCAACTTTAACAGAGATGTGCACACAGAACCCCAAAGTTTTGCTATAATGTAATATAATATATTATAATATATAGCATACATAATTATCATTTTAAACTCACAATTCACCTTTCTGTTCAGACCTAGAAAATTTTCAGTGAACAGGAACCAATGGTTTCATGTGTTGCTTTAGTTTTGTAAGCATTTCTTGTAGTTAGTCAGAAGTCTGAGACTTTGATCTGAACACATTTGATACCAGAGACTCCATCAAGTCACTTAAGGACTGCTTTGCTGGTGATCTGGTGCTCAGATATTGCAAAGGTTGTTAGCAATGTCAAAGCAAAGAATCAAATCAAGAAAAGTAGTATGACAAGATGGTCAGTGAGGAGTGGACTTTCTAGACTCAGTAAGAGTTGTATGGATTGACAGCTTGCCCCCTTCTCACATACAAGGGTATATCCACACAGCTGAAGGCAAAAAAGTTAGTATGGCTCAGCAGTCTCCGCAGTTCTCTGCACCAGTTCTGTTGAAATGTGGGTTGGACAAAGAGTATACCCTGTCATTTACTGTCAGTTTGTCCTGGTTACTTGGTGGTTTCCAGTGACATGACCGTTCCCTAATTCCTGTTTGCAAGGTGCCATTAGATGCCTACCCACTGGGTATGTATTTCGCAGTACACTCTGATTTGGCTTTTCTGATTTAAATAATTTTTCGTCTCTCTTAAAAGACCTTTAATTTAACTGAAGTTTCTTTTCAATCTGTGAAAAGAACTTTGTTTCATAATACCTCAAACAATTTGAGAATAGCTGAAGTTCATTGACCTCCCACTAATTTTATTTCCAGTAAATTGAGAGCTTTGCATTTTAGAAACTTCAAACCCTCTACATAAAAATACAGCTATGCTTGAGAACTGAATAAGACCATGCATAACATTCTTAAACATGAAACTAATCTTTGAAGCAGAAAATGTCTTCAGTAAGAAAATGTTAATTCATTCATGTGTTCTGAAGAAAAAAACATAATTAATCCAAAGACTTAGAAAGCGCCCAGGATACCCAATAGCAGACTAATTTATGTTATCCATTTCAACCACTCTAAACACAGCAAGATTTTTATGTTACTGTTATGAGGAATATTGTTACGTGGAAATACATAACATTTCAGAGTGAAAGTAAACAGAATATATTCTACACAAACAGACCAAGTTCTACGGACAGACACCAGGTTTCAGACTCCCAGGCACTCCAGTTATATCATTTGCGCCCTACCTGTTTCCTATTTCTTTGTTTTTGTGGTACATAAACACTATAGATGCTGATCACCCTGATACCATCCAGTAAGCACAGATTCTTACAGTGACACTTTGTGTGCAAAGACTCAGTAACAAGCAAATTGCTCATATAAAGAGCAACTAATTGAATGTAAATAAGCACAAAACTTTTGACTGAATTGGGGCCTACATTTTCTACCCCTTTCAGCTGCAGCTCAACGTCACAGAGGGAGAAATGGGACAGTTACAAAATAAAACCCAAACGTATCTTGAAACTGGGAGATGGGAAAATGGAGTAAGCACCACTTACATATGAGTATCACAGGTTTTGCTTGAAACTTCTGTAATAACACTTTATTTATTTTTTTTTAATATATTCCTGATAAGAATCACTTCTTTTGGCATGTATGTGTCCAGCAAGATGCAATTAAACAGTTTCATGCTCTTCTACCAAAAATCTGTTAGACTGTTTTGCTTATTTGCTTAGTATCAAAGTGTCAAACTCATGAAAAGCAGCACTCATTTATCTGTGTACAGAGGAAATACAAAGATTTAGGTACCATTCAAAAAACTCCGTATTACAGTGCTGGCTCCTTTCCTAACTGACTAAAACTAACCCAAAGGATGTACCATATCTACTTATGTAGACACAGAAATTATTGCATGTATTTATCATACTCATGCTGATAGTCAAACTGTTTTGTTACATTTAACTCTTGTAAATCTAAAGAATATATAAAGATGAAGAATTAATCTGGGTGGAGCACAGCACCAAAGGTTGTGAGTTACAGGTGGTCCAAGAGCCAAAGTTTTTATTTAAGGTGTGGTCTTGTAGTACGCATAATTTTAGAATATTTTTGAATATAGATCACATTTTAAGATGCTGTGTTATATACAAGAGGTGCACAGCTCTAGGGAATTTAACTTTTGTGTTCTAATAAATGTGCATGTGTCATGCTATTCTTCGCCCTTCCTCATAGAGTAACAAGCTGTTTTCTGGAAGGTAGTCAACAAACAGTGGAAGAGACTGATGTCTGCCTCCTTTCCTGCAGACTTTCAATGGGAAAGGAGAAAAAAAAACTGAAAGAAAAGGAGGAAAAAACTATAGCTTCATGGTCAGTTTGACAGGATACTGCCTAAGAGAATGACAGTCGCTGGGCAAGTCACTTCCGCTAAAGGTTTTGCATGTGCAGTCTCTATTTTGCAGATGCTTGACTCGCAATACTTGTTTAATCCACCCCCTGATGGTGTTTGAAATCTAACTCTTGTCACCTCATCGTTTCAGTAAGATTGCCTCCCATCTTCAGCAACATGTGTGTCATCCAGGGGGATTATTGAGACCACAGCAGAGATAAACTGCCTGTTCATAGGTGTCACATGAAAATCTAGCTTTACACCTGTAGCCCGCGGTATATGCTACAGGTGCATGCCTAATTACTCTGTGAGATGGCAGATGTGTGATCCAGTCACACGCACAAACTTTCTCCACTATAGAAGGCTAGAATAGCTAGAGTTTTCTTAGTGAAATCTGATTTTTTTTTTGCTATTAGCTGTTCAAATGTACAAGCGTTCATAAACTGTAATTTAAAATGGCTAAAAATATTTTATACTTGATTAAGAATGTTGTGGTACAGAGGCCAAATTGGAGTGGAAGCAGCTGTGTTCAAGCCATTAAAAACTGTATTAGCCCCTGAAACAGGGCAGCAGAGCACAAAATGCCCTGGGACATGATCCCTGTCCTGTGGTAGTAGACACAAGACAAAGTCAAGATAGAGAGCATTCTATTTTGAGTTTACATTATGAAATTCCAATACGTGAGAATTCCCCTTGGCACACTTTAAGTTACTGGCCCAGATTTGGAGCAATATTTTCCAGGACAGCAGATGACAAACTGGCACCATCCCTCCTCCCAGATCGAGCCCTATCCAAGCTCCAAATAGCTTTACCCAAAAAAGCGAAGCCCAAACTTATCAAATCAAAATTCATCAGCTTTGTTTGTAACATTGCTAAACAGAACTATATTTCCCAGCTTCTTTCTCAGAAGTGAAGAAACCATTTCTGTGTAGGTTTTCAATCAATCACGACTACAACCTCAACAAGTCATTGAAGAACTCTGGCAAAAATACCCAGCATGCAAAATTTCAGCACACGTATTTAAAATTGCCAAAAGGAACAGCAACTGAAAACAAAGAATTATAATAGACAGGGTCAGGCAAATTTAATAACGAGCAGTGCTACTGTTCTATAATTTACATTATTGGTTTTAAATCTATTATTTCGAATTATTATATTCAACAATTATCCTAGACTACTAAAGCCGCAAAGATAGGGTGTGTCTACACATGTCAATAATGCTCTCATTTTATCACATAGATGAGATCTAAATTGTTTCCAAATCCCTTGACTTCTATTGACTCACCAGTAATAAACAGACTTTAACACCAGCATCTGGTATGCACCATTCCCTTGTGGTCTCTTCAGATAGAGAAATTGATTAACCTTGATGGAACCCTGCATGCATTGTCTGCACATGAAATAATAAATTAATGAGTTTCATTTATTCAGTTAATTCTGGTTATTGCTTCAGCTGTGTCCTTAGAAGCAGCTATGACTTTTATTATTTTATTATTGACACCTCGTGGAACATTTTATACAGTGAGTCCAGAAAAAAGAGAGCAAAAATACAGCCATGAACTGGCGTTCACCTCTTTTCCTTAAAAGTTCCATTAAGTGCAGTGGGAGCTCCATATCACATCCATTTGACACTTTTATTTTCAAGTGTGCCATAGTAAACAATCATACATTAGATTTTTTTAATTTTTCACACTGGTACTTCCAGCATGACCTTTTCCTCTTCATGCTGATTTGCTTACACTGTGAAATCATGAAAAGATTGATTCTGAACAAGGCAGATCAGAAAATTATTTTTAGCAGCCCATTGAAGGTCTGGTTTAGAGCTTGCAATTGGATATCCAGCTTAGGAAGTATAGCAGAAATCCAATTGTATACATGCACTGGAAAATACTGCCAGGTATGTTGCACTGAAGCATACAAGACAATTGACTTAGGTGACTCTAAATAAATGTATTACTGACATAAAGTATTCTTCAGAAGTAAAGCTAGATCCTGCAAAGCATTTGTTTCAGTGGGAAGGTTCCCAGGGAAAGGAAACTAGAAAATAAGCTGAAACTACTGAAAATAAAAAACAAAATCAAAACCACCAAATGCAACCAGAAACTTAAGATTTCAAATTATTTTAAAACATTATAAGTTATGATGATTTTGGTTTCTGAGTCAATATAACTTCCACTTTGTGTGTTTAGTGCTCCCAGAATTTTTCATAAGTATGTACTACCATATGGGAGAGGGTTTGTGATAAACTCTAAGCAATGCTTATCCACAATTCCATCCACTGTGTTGGAGAAAGTTCAGCACATGCTAGGACCTTCTCTGAAATTGTATTTGTAAAGCAGAATATTGCAGATGTTTTCTTACATAGAGAGCTATACATGATGTGGATAGATGTGCACATGTTGTGTGAGTAGTTAATGATGTTTTTTTAAACTGCAGCCTTAAACTATAAAAGATCAAGATCTGATTATCTGTTCTCAGTAAATTTGAAATGAGCGCGCACACACACACGATACAGGGAGCTCCTCCTATACAAAAGCTAGACTCTGTATAAACGTGATTTTCTGTTCAGGTTACTGAGGCACTTCACTGTTGGGTATGCACACGCCCCTTTCAGATTCAACTTGCTATAGCTATTCAAACTAGTACCACGACTGCCATGTCTTTTTAGTGTATCAGATCATGGATGGTGTGAATTCATGTTTTAACCCGTTAAATTCTGCAAGAAGGCAGTGGCATCGTCCTTCCTAAGGAACAGAATATCAGCAGATTATTGTTCCTTGCAGTTCTCAAAGATCAATGAGTTGGGCATGGTAGGAAAACCAACAAAATAAGTCATGGCATAAAAACACAAAAATATACTTTTTCCTTTTTTGTAATCACCAGGGCATATGCCTCTACTCAGTACAATTAGGCCAGGAGCCAGACATCTGTATTCCAGTTTCTACTGTCACACCCCCTGGGGCTAAGTAAAAAAAGACTTTCATCAAATAAAAATGGTGCTTTGAAAGAAAGAATAGTCTTCTTAAAACATTAAATAAAGATAAAGGCAGTAGAAAGTGGGAGAGTGACCCAAATCAAAATAATCGATGTAGAGTCAACACGCACTTAAGGTCTGGAGGATATGGGAGCTCAGCTTTAACATTTGCCTATAGGTCATACAAACCAGAATTAAAAATGTGAATCTGGTGACCAGCAGCACTGACCGGGCTGTGCCCATAAATTTCTTCTTAGGTTTGAGATCGCTTCCCAGTAAAATATGTTAGTTCTTGCTGACATTAATACAGAAAAAAAAAATAAATGAAATATGTATTTCCCTCAAAAAGCATATTTAAGGAAGTTCTTAACTCAGTTATAGAAATATTTATTAAGTCATCTTGTCACCTTTTTTCATTTGCATTTGTCAGCCCGTCACGTGCTTCAAGCAAAATCACCAATGTTAATAAACGATTTTAAAGAAAAAATTCTACAATAGTTAAAAGGCCAGTAGGGAAAAAGAGGTGAAATTTTGCAATTATTTTTAATCCATTAGAATACAAAACTGCAGTGAAAATTTTCGTCTGAGTATTGAGATTCAAAAAGCGTTTATGAGCCATATAAAGGGCAGAAGAAAGACACCTAAGCCAAAGTGTTATTCATGTGCTAGGTTAAAGTGCTGCATTGAGTAGTATCATAGAATAGAATCATAGAATCATAGACTCATAGAATCATTCAGGTTGGAAAAGACCTCTAAGATCATCAAGTCCAATCATCAACCCAACACCACCTTGCCTACTAAACCATGCCCTGAAGTGCCACATCTACATGTTTTTTGAACACCTCCAGGGATGGCGACTCCACCACTTCCCTGTGCAGCCTGTTCCAATGCTTCACAACTCTTTCAGTAAAGAAATTTTTCCTAATATCCAATCTGAACCTCCCCTGACACAGCATTTCCTCTTGTCCTATCACTAGTCACTTGGGAGAAGAGACCAACACCCGCCTCGCTGCAGCCTCCTTTCAGGTAGTTGTAGAGAGCAATAAGGTCTCCCCTCAGTCTCCTCTTCTCCAGGCTAAAAAATCCCAGTTCCCTCAGCCACTCCTCATCAGACTTGTTCTCTAGACCCTTCACCAGCCTCGTCATCCTTTTCTGGACACGTTCCATCACCTCCATGTCCATGTAGTGAGAGGCCCAAAACTGAACACAGTACTCGAGATGCAGCCTCACCAGTGCGGAGTACAGTGGCATGATCACCTCCCTACTCCTTCTGGCCACACTATTCCTGATACAAGCCAGGATGCCGTTGGCCTTCTTGGCCACCTGGGCACACTGCTGGCTCGTGTTCAGCCAGCTGTCGACCAGCACCCC
>Ga0065711_1039005_pt1 | contig 18222 bp, 9 predicted proteins | sample Hoacrofraction12_FD_59098 | JGI IMG/M metagenome (GOLD analysis project Ga0065711, IMG submission 59098) | Hoatzin crop microbial communities from Cojedes, Venezuela - Epithelial fraction 12 v2 (version 2) | ecosystem: Host-associated > Birds > Digestive system > Esophagus > Crop | place... | reverse complement strand
ACAATCTGAAAGGAGAGTGCTACCAGGTAATTTTTTTTTTTTTTTTTTTCTTTCATTAGGAGTAATATTTAAAATACAGTTGTACCTAGCCTGGAAGACTGTTATGGCAAGGTTTTGGGGGAAAGTTATCTGATTTTTCTTAGCTTCAGGATGGATTTTTTCCTTTCTTATAATACTTCTAAATTTTAGTAGCTGGCAGTGGGATTTGTGTTAGAAGTATACATTAGCATAAAAGTATTTTAACTTGCAATCTGTAAATTATTTTAAAAATAATTTACGCAGCTTTTAAGGAATGTGAAATAGGAGAATGTTTATTGCCATAGCTTACAAATAAAGAGGAAATAGCATTAAAGATGCAGTGTTAAACATCATTCCTTAAACTGATGAAGAGATAGAAGAAACATGTATTTAAGTGAGTTGTCCTGTACTGTTGAGACTATCTGAATTTGTAATACACATTTTAAAAATAATTTGCAGGTGAAATATCTTAATATTACACTACTAGTGTATTAAAAATAAAAAATTCATGCATCCCTGTAGTTAAGGTCTTTCTTGTTGCATCTGACACAGCTTGCAAACTAGTCCAGATGTAACTGGACGTCGTCAGTGGAAATCTTTGCTTTCTTTTTTCATTGCTGCTCCTTAAGGCTCTCACAGATACTAGTTTACAGGTGTGAGCTAAAAAAAGCATGCAAAAATTCAGATGTGTTACTTTGCATGAGTCAGTGGCTGTTCGTACAAATACGTTATTTTACTCCTATGTTGGGGGACTACTAACTGTCCTTACCATTTGGTAGGTAGAATAGCGGTCGCCCAGGTGATCTGTGACAGAGCTAGGAAATTCAGTGCTTGTAGTGCCTATGTGATCATTGTCGTAATTCCTACAACTTTTCCTCCTTTTCGTGTGGTGTAAAAAATTGAAAATGGATCCTAAAGTTAAATGCATATTTAATTTTGTACTTTTCCCCTCCTCTTAATTCCTGTGAATCTGCATTTGTTCTTTTTACCGGGTTGGTTTTAACGTATTTTGAGGGCTAGCTACAGTATTTCGTTCTTACAGGTTCTAATTGAAGACTGTATTCCTGTACTGAAGAGGTATGCCAAAGAAGGAAGGATGTTTGATTATGTAATTAATGATCTGACGGCTGTTCCAATCTCTACGTCTCCAGAAGAAGGTTAACCTTCTAATTTATTTTCCTGAACTTCTGAGGATTTTCCATATTTCTGCCCATCCTCTGCATAATAGTTGTCAATTAGCAACAAAAACCCTTTGTGATTCTTGCCTTTTTAGTAGCAAAGCTGAGAGGCAAAGAATGATAGTAACATATCTGTTCTTTCTGCATTTTTCTTGAATGTTAGAATAAATTTGCAAGTGCCTAGGACTTTTAAAAACTGTCCTTTCATTCTAGAATAATATGAACTTGTGTAACTCTTGAGAAAGTATTTGGGGAGTTCATTCACACTTCAGTAGACTTCTCCCTACTTTATAGTTTCTTGCAAGCGTGTGGAAGATTACTGTGAAGAAAAACAGAGATACTTCTGCCATAATTGCTATTGTGTGGGGGTTGTTTGGGGGTTTTATAGGGTTTTTTCTTTCTTTTTTTGAGATGTAGGATAGCTACTTTTTAGCAGTAGATATGTTGCAAGTCTTAACTATGTAATAGCGAACAAACCAGTAATATGTTGTTCTGTTTTTAAATCGTACTCTGTAGATTCCACATGGGAATTTTTGCGGTTGATTCTTGACCTCTCGATGAAAGTCCTGAAACCAGGTGGAAAATACTTCACACAGGTATGATATCCAGATGCAGAAACGCAGATTGCAATACATATATAGCAATACGCATTTTTCAGGTTAAAAAAGGGGGACAAAACCAAACCAACTAACTAAAGATCTAATAGGAAGCTGTTTTTCTTCTTCTAATGACTCATTAGGGATTTTTGCATTAAATTTGGGCTTTGCTAACTGACTAGTCTTTTTTAATTATTTCATCTGCATTTGTAGCATTTATGTCTTTGCATTTAAAAGCATAATTTCAAGAATCAGGTAGGCATACTACAGAGTATTTTAGCTGTAAGCAATTCTAGGAAAAGCAGAACAGACGTACTTTATAAACAGATACATGGTTTTTAAGCTAATGTCTCCAGCTGTAGAGTGTAAGACATGAAAATTTGTCATCCATAAAGGTGTAAGAATTTGACATAGGTGGAATGGGACGAGCAAATCAGTCATTTGGCAGTAAATACTCTTTTTGCTTTCTCTTCACTCCTAATGCAAGCCACTGGTTTGGCTTCTGCAAAACGGATTTTGAACATCTGAATATGTTTTGTTGTAATGTTTGACACTTTGAAGTATTTTATTTAGTCACAAATAAGATTTTGTCCTTGTGTATGAAGTTTTTAATGCAGCATTATTAAAAAATAAATAGTTTTGGATTTGTATACTTGCTATAGTATAGCCACATCATGGATAATGTAATTGTGGTGTTTCTTTCATCTGAAGATACTTTTTGTATGCAATCCTGAATTCGGAAGACCACAAAGCTGCATGGGATTGTACAAAAATGTGACAAGACCCAGCAGATGGTTGAGTGGAGTACAAGTCTCTGTAGTTGTATTTCTTTTGTGATGCCCATACCCTAGCTAGTCTTCTGATGTGTGGAGCATCTAAGTGTACAGCATTTTGAAACAATCTTGTTAAACTCAAATAACCTAGCTAAAATTGTGCATTTGAACTCTTCCTATCAGTGTGGAGTTTCTGAGGTGTGTAAAGGAACTGGTTTGCTGTAAAATTGGACAGGTATACAAAGAAATGCAAAACTCACAGAATGAGGTTTGTGGCAACTTTAATGTGCTGCTTTATTTTAAAATACTGTGGTTGTATGGGCAAGATAAATTATCTTGTGGTTGAAACGTAAGCCATGACTAATATGGTAATTGTAAATCTTAATGGCTTTTCTATTAATAGTGGAAATATTTATGACAGACTTTGATCTTGAAAGGACACTACATCTTCTGGACAGAGCAAGCATTTGTTGCAGTTGTGATACTTGTAACATACAGAGTGAGACTAGCTGACTTTATTAGAACGTATGTGAATGTATGTCTGTGGACAGGTATGTGTCAGGCTTTGTAGAAGGACTCTGGGCTTGTGCTGAAAGCTGGAGTGATGGCTGTGCTGCAGTCAGAGTACAGGGAGATTCTGTATCTGCTGAAACCGGCAGAGGTTGAGACTGGTGCAGCTCTACTGCTTGTCCTGTCCTGATGGCAGGAGGTAACCTGGCTCTCCAGCATCTCTGTGCAGGAAGAAAGGACAGCAGTGCTGAACAGTCCCTGGCGGGTTTAAGCCGTCGTGAAACTGTGCAATATCAGTTTCACAGTCTCAAAGCAACAAGGTGGGACATGGCAGGATAGGAAAGAAACAACATTAAAATAGAAGTAGCTTGAATTTGGGCTGGTGGCTAACTGGTAGGCAGTCAAAGGGCTGGAGTATAGAAACAGTGTACTCTGGCAGCTTAGTCTTCCTTAGTGTGTTGAAAAAAGGAAAATTAATATTGGGACAAACAGCTATCAGTTTTTGATATATTTATTGATACACTGCCCAGCCCATTTGATGGTCCTTGTGGCCTCTTCCCAGTTGGGCCTGATTAAAACCAAAAACAAAAGAAAAAAACCCCAGAAAACTCAGTAACCCGATCATAGCAAGAACAGACTTCTAGGGGTGCTTTAAATAAAATCAGCTGTCTATAACTTTCTTTAAATTAGGTTTTGAATTAAACTAATTGAAGCTGGATATCCAAATGTTTGGGTTAGACTATGGACGAAAGTGCAAGCATCACCACTGCTGACTTTGGTAGCTGAGCTTAGTCACACTGGGAACTCATAAATGGTTTGAATGCTCTGATGCATTAGCTGTTAAATGCCAGGTTTTATTTAGCTCAGTGTATTAACTTCAAAAATGTAAGTTACTTTTGTTCCAAGTGTCTACTTCCAGGATGCTTATCTTAGGTAGCAGGCTGTACTTCACTCGCTGAAGGAATCACATGCCTTTTAAGGTAGTTGCGTTTATAAAATCCAGGACTGCGTGCGTCTCCCTACCGTGGGCTTTCTTGAAGTGCATTTTGGTTCTCTAAAACACTAGATATGTTAAATATCATCAAGAAAAGCAACTGGGGAGATATCCGTGTATTTGTTACAGCCTGACTTTTGCTAAGATGAGGAAATCTCTCATAGGAAGGGGCATACTAAAGGGTCATTGTCCTGTTGGCTATGGGCCAGTATAGCTGCTGTTGCTGTTGCATTGTGTTGTACGAACGTTAGACACTTCTGTCCTCTGTAGTTTGTAGCCTGTCCAGTTCTGCTTTTCTGCTTGCAAGGGTTACCTTGTGCATCTTGGTAGAATGTAATTTATTTCAACGCTCAACCAAAAGCGGATTTCTGTTCACAGGATGCCAGCCTTTTACATATTGTATCGCTGCCTAAGTCCCTAAAAGTCACTGCCAGGAGAAACAAATGGAAATACTCATCACCTCTTCATTGAGCTCTGCACAAGTTTTGGAAAATGTTGTCTTCAGCACATGATTTTGAGGTGTTTTACAGTACGCAGCATACTACAGCTTTCTGTTATTACTAGGAGCAAACTGCTACAAGTGTTGGTCAGGACTGCTGTCAGCAGGCAGGGTCTAGAGCTCCAGAGTCCAGAAGTGTTGTCTGGAAAATGGTCTTTGAAATAGTTAGAGATGTTCTGGAAATCAAAGCAATTGCTAGTAGGTTGATAACGTGGAAGCAATACAAATAATGATGGCAGGACATGCAGTGCTAAAAGAAGATGCTACGTACTGTAGGCTGCAGCATAACATCTTGTGCTCCTGTTCCGGATACTTTGCTGTAGAGTTCTGTTTTACTGTTTGCAGCCTAACTGAGAATTAAGTGAAACTTGTTGTGGTGCTCTGATATAGCTCTCAACTTTCAGATTTTTTTCCTATCTCTTAGTTGTTAATGTTTCATAATTTCATGTGCATTAACTAGAAAAAAGCTCCTAATATCCTACTAGTTACATAATGACATTTTTGATTAATTGACTTAAAATCCATCCAGGTCATCAAAGCTTCAGTGCACAGAAATGCCTGTTTTTTACATAATTGCATTGTGCAGATGGCATGATGTCTGTCTTTTTCATCTGCAGGAGATGACAAAATGGATGGTGCCATTGCTGTGAGTCTTGTCTGGTGCTGCACAGTTGATGTGCTTGCTGAAGAATATTGGCAGGCCAATTTGATTTCGGTTAGATCTTGCAGGCCTTAACACAGATAGTGTATTTTTAGGATGGTTATGCACATTACAAAGAAAAGAAAATTTTTGAGGAAAGTTGCTTATGTTTATAGCTGCTTTTGATTCATATCCTTTATTTCAATGAATACCAAAGTGCATTAAGAAGGGGGCATGCACCCGGACCCAAGAGCTGAGAAGTGCTCCTGGATCAACAATTTGCAGTTACCTATTCAGTGTTTATAGTAATTTCCTAAATTTTTTTCAAAAACAAAACTCTTCCTGGGAACGCTTAATAAAAGCAGTTAATCCTAGTGTAGATAGAACTGCACTAATGTCAAGCTGAGAGCAAACTTAACAAAAGTGAAGTTTCACTGACTGATCTGTTAATACATTATTGTGAAATCATGTTTTCTTGTGGGGTGGTTTCTGTTTGCGGCTCACCTCATGAACATAAATCAGACATGTGTTTGTACAGCTACAGCAGTATTTGCGCTTGTCAGTAGTCTGTTTTCCCTCCCCAGGTGCTCATGCTTGTAGTATGTACTACAGCATTTACAGGTCATGAATTACTTTGAGTTCTGGTGATTATAGTAATTCTTACTCAAGCGTGACACGCCATGTATGGCTTGCTTTCCCAGATCTGTGTGCCTGACTTTACTTGAGATCTGGCCAGAAGCAATCAGGCAATAAGAAGTTCTGATGCAAAGCCAGCTCAAAATCCTAAGGGCCATTCTCGTAATTTCAGGAGCACGTCAGATCTGAGCTCTGAAAGCAACAGTTACATAACAGAGCAAGGAGGTGTGCTATGGAGAGGATTAAGAGGAGGCTTTCTTTTAAACTTTGGCAAAAGTCAGACTCTATAAAGGAGAAGTGAGATTTAAAAATGGAGGTGTGATGGGTTTAGGTGGGGGTTTTTGGCTAGGTGTTTCTAAGCAAGTCATGATTAGTGTTTCCATAGGTTTGCTAATTGACTATGAAATACAGGAGTATATTATGCACTCTAATAAAAATTAGGTAAAAGCTACCTTTTTTTCTAGATAAATATAATTTATCTAGGTATGCTTATCATCTGAGATTATAAAAACAACTATGTTTTTGGCATGCTGCTCTAAGACACCTGCTTGTTCCCTCGGGATGGGGTGGTGATCCTCAAAGCATCTCCAAGTGCTGCTGCAGAATATTCTTTCACCACGAGGTGGAGACTGATAACCAGTATTGCCTAACAGCTTATTAACTTTTATGGAGACATTCTGCCTGTGAAAGGTTTTTCAGGCTATTATTCGTATTCTGAGGGGATGCAAGAACATGTGTGGCCAATTTTAGAATGAAGGAGGGACTTTTTGCTTGTTTCAGCTCTGGAAAGATAGAAAGGGCGGTTTATGGATCTCATTCTCTGCTGGTATAAGTTTGTGTTTAAGTGTATCAGCAGGGCAGGGGAGAGGGAGCACCTCCATACTTGCTTTACACATCCGCAAACAGTAATTGCAATTGGAACAAAAACTTATTTGTAGGAGTAGCAGCCTTGCTTCTCAAGTCCTTGTGTTTTTAGTTGCATCATCCATATTGAGAGTCTGTCCTGGTCCTATGTAGGCTGTGAAAGAGAGGTGAGCTTTAGGGCCTCTAACCTGTAGAACTTGCAGCCCTGTCTGTATGTTTAAGACTTGATGCTTTTTTGCAAAAACTTAGTGTTGAACATAATCACACTACTCTGATGCTTAAGGGTCACATGGCTTGCTGTGTGTTCTTCCTTCTCTTTCTGAAGCTGGTGCTTTGAAGTGTTTAGTCATGTAAAACGGGTCAGTGGGGTGCTCAGTATTGCCTTCTCCAAGGGGAGCCAGTTACAGGTGCAGGCTCCAAATCATCGTGGGGTACAGAGGTGGGAGTGAGTGAGGATGTAAGAGCTTGACGTATGCTGAGGTCTGGTTTTGTCTCTCATGGACTGTCCCAGTGTCTTGTTTCTGAACATGTTAAGTGCTTTTATGCTATTGGACCTTCTGAAAACCAGTGTGATTTTTACATTGCCGAAGTGATTTGTTTCCACTTCAGTGGAGCATGTGTACTTGTAGATACTAGTGTGATATGTTTGTGGTGTTTTTCTGAACCATCACCGTCCTGTGCCTTCTGTGTAGTATGGGAGGATTGTCCCAGCAGCTGTGAAAGTACGCTCTGTAAGATGCAGAGACTGATTGTAAAGCTGTCTGTGTGTGTCAGTGGATTACGTGCAGCTATGAAAATACCTTTTTCTGTGCTACATTTTTGCTCTGCTGATCTAATCCTTTGAGGGTTGAGCAGGCTATCATTTTCAGCCTGTTTATGAAGTCGAACCTTTAAAAATACCTCTGAACAGGAATTTGCTCCTTCTTAGTCTGGGTCATCCAAAGCAGGCAGGATAGAAACAGTCTCAGACCACTCATGGATTTGGGTTCCAGTAAACAGCACTAACCACTGGTGCAAGGGATCAGATGTCTCCCACACGCGGCCCTTCAGCAAGCTGTTACTTCCTGGCTGCTCTCTAATACAGCATGGCCCTGCCCTCTAGATGTCCAGACCACCGTGATGTTGCTCCATAGTTATGCTCCTTTTTTTGGCTACTGCGTGGGTTTTCTAATTAGCACTTCCAAAGAGGGAGCAGGGTTCTCCTTGACTGCAATGTGGAGAGAGACTGGAAGAACGGATGCACGTCCCTGTGTGAGCCTGTGTGATTTCTTGTCAGTTTGGGAACCTTTAAGGGACAGACATTTTATTTGCTTTTGTTATTGAGAGTTTACTTTTAAATAATTTATCATTTGGCCAGTGGAGGTACCTTCAGTCAGGTTTGCCTGCATTATCTCCTTACAAGCTATTCCTGTCACCCAAAACTCAAACCTGGCTTTGGTGCTAGGTGTTTCATGCCCTGTGTATCTCCTTGCTTCTTGGTCACTCTGAAGTGAGGAAGGAAAATAAAACCAAAACTTGGCCATGTTCAACTCAGGCACTTGTCATTACAGAATAAAAATAGAAAACCATGTTAAATTAAAAATAAAAATTAAAATGCTGTAGTATGCTGTCATAGACAAGGAAGTGCAGTAGCAATGACACGTAGGTAGGTGTAAGATGTGCAAGAATGATGTGTAAGAAATGGACAAGTGTGTAAAGGCACCCTTCATCTGCTTTCAAGTCACTAGTTTACTTTCTAAGGTTGGAGGAAGCATAGTGGCTTAAAATGAGCATGTAACCAACTGATGGACACATCCCCTTATAGGTGGGTAAAGTTAACTGGAACTTTTAGGGTTAATTTAAACGTTCTTTGTTACTACTTATTTTAAGGAATGTTTTTTATTGTCTGCCTGGAACTGTATTTATTATTTGAACTTGTTGTGTGTTATGCTGCAGAAACCTGAAAACTAAACCCATGGTACTACAGAATGTATGCCTTATGAAAGCCCAGAGGAATTGGTGTTGGGAGGCAGGCATGAGCTCTCTGAAATGTGTGCAAGCACTGAGCAGACTCAGAATGCAAAGACTGTGAAACAGTTCAGGAATCATCAGACTTAAACAAGGTCTTGTAAACACCGATCAGTTAATCTCAAAGTTTAAAACTACCTCAAATGCTTTAGTATCAGAGATGCTTGTTAAAGGGGGCGGGGGGTGGGAGGGAATCAGCATTTCCGAATTTCTTATCTGTCAAATTGTTTGACATGGAACAAAGATTAGCTGAGGTGGGAGGCGGATGGAGGAGTTCAGTAGGGGTTTTGTATATGTTGAAAATTGACTTGAACAGTGTGTGAGAAAAAAGAAAGTCTGATTTTTGCTGATTTCCCTTTGAAAAAGTGTAATTGGTGAGTCATCAGCTTTTAAACCTTATTAAACACTCAGTTCAATATTAGTTATTATTTGAGTATATGGTGGCAGTTCAGAGCAAAAAAATGTATTGCTCTACCACATAACTGCTTTCATTAGGTGAGGGGAGTTAAAATGAACACAGATTGTTAGACTGATCACTCTGTTGCATTGTGGGCTTGGTTTCCTGTGTCATATTTTAGCAACACAAGAACATCTAAGTGTGTTTGACATAGTTATCGGCACTGTAGTCTTCATTGATAAAGCTGGTCACTTATTGTAGAAAGGTGTTAATAATAGGTGAACTTTTTTCAATCAAAAATTATTGAAAAATCACTAAGTTTTGTAGATTTTATTTTTGTAATTCTTAGCTTTTTGTTGAGTAAAGCCAAATAATTACAAAAAAAATGTAACTGTGGAGAACCAAAAAATCCAGTGGTGTGTCTGCAGAACGAGAGGTTAATACAGTTGTCAGGTGGGATGTCTGAACCTGTAGGGAAGATCTTGATTTGGAGATTGGGGAGTTGTGGGTTTGAATAGTAAAAATTGCTTGTTGGCATGTTTTATTGTTCCTGTAATTTGTTTTCCACGCTGTCTGCAGTGATTTGCCTGTTGCTGGAAAAGGGAGAAAGGATTAAATACTGAAGCGACAGGCTGGGAAACTGTGGATACTTTAATCTTATTGTGCATCCTGTTAAACTTCCTCCGTCATAGTGGTACGCTCCATAAATTACCTAGCAGTGTTTTCTATTTATGACTCAAATTACACATACAGGTGGTTTTTTAGTTTTATTTTGCATTCAGTCTGATGTTGAAACAAAATTACATGTCTGGTAAAGGGTGTCTGAACCGAATAACTGCTACAGTCACCTGGGTAATAACAGGTTACTAAAAAGTGCTACAGTAGTCTGTTCATTGTTGTGCTTTGTGCAGTTGTGTTCGGATAGGGTTCATTTCTTACCTTTTTACAAACCTCTTCTTCTGCTTTCTGATACCAAAACCCAAATGATGTATTCAGTATAAAGCACAACATCTTCCTTTACCAAATAACAAAGTACATGTTTGTTTGTGGACTGTGAGCAAAATGATAATTAAACACGTTTTACACAAGTTCTTTCAAGAAAGCTTTCAAGAATAGGATTTTTTTTAAAAGATGCTGCGTATAGGATTTTTTAAGTTGAGGTTTTCTTTTCCACTTGAGTGTGGTGCAAGAGTTTCAGAGAAATAACAGTAAAAAAATCCTACCAATAAAAACTGAAAAGATCCCCAAGTCGAAATGTGCACTATACACTTTGTTTCTAGTTGTCATATGATGTTACATGGAAAAGCAATGTAGATGGAGCAGTTTAGAGCTACTGATTTCAAATGATACCTGCTTGCTTCAGTCTTTGACCCTTGTACGTTGTTTTAAAGAGCACAGGTAGTATTTGTTGGTCGAACTTACCGTAGTTCCTTGTTTTGTAAAAATTAACTTTCTGTGTGCACTTAATTATTTTAAGGCCATTTTTAAAAATCCGGGAGAACCAAGAAGCAGAAGTTAAACAGTAAAATGTGGCTTTCTATAAGACTGTTCTCTTGGAGTTAAAAGCTTCACAGTGTGTTAGCAGAGCAATGCACGTGTGTGAAATATAGGTAGTGCAGACATTTTGGAAGTGTTGAATAAATGCTTTGTTCCTGGGGTCCCAAAGAACTTGACGTTCGTTTCAGGTTAGAGGTCTTAAAGTTGTGACTGTAAGAGAGCTGTAGTTTTTAATTAGATCTAGCTCTTTTTCTTAGTTGAACCAGCTGCATTCTTTCAGTCAGATCCAAGTTACACACGTTATCTAAGGGCAGGAAGGGATACAATACCTCATTCCGTAACTGAAAAAAATACCAAAATTGTATGCATGCACGTGCAAACATTTACAAAAGTCATTCAAAGCAGAGGGATGATGCCGCCATTCCATAGGTGGAGTCTGTTGCTTTAGGCTTTCTTGTTAATGTCTTTGTTTCTTGCACAGTTCAAGGGCTTTAAAGACCAAGAGCATTACTCTGCTTGGAAGTGCTTATACTGGAAGGCTTTTGCTCTCTCCAGTCATGAACAGAAAGAGTCAACTACAAACCAGGGAGCTGGCTGTATTAGTAAATAACGGTTTCTTTCCTTTTTTTTTTTTTATTTAACTAGACCTTTTTCTGTCTAATACATATTCTTGTATCATCAACACTAATGTTCTTCTGATCTGAGAATATTGGGTTTGCGTGGCAAGGTTTTAGTAGCGGGGGGGGGGGCTACAGGGGGGGCTTCTGTGAGAAGCTGCCAGAAGCTTCCCCCATATCTGACGTGCCAGCCGGCTCCAAGATGGACCCACTGCTGGCCAAAGCTGAGCCCATCAGCGATGGTGGTAGCGCCTCTGGGATAACATAGTTAAGAAGGGGGAAAAAACTGCAGCGGGATAGAGGAGTGAGAATATGTGAGAGAAACAACTCTGCAGATGCCAAGGTCAGCGCAGAAGGAGGGAGAGGAGGTGCTACAGGTGCCAGAGCAGAGGTTCCCCTGCAGCCCGTGGAGGGGACCATGGTGAGGCAGGCTGTCCCTCTGCAGCCCATGGAGGTCTGTGGTGGAGCAGATCACAGAATCACAGAATGGCAGGCGTTGGAAGGGAGCTCTGTGGGTCATCTAGTCCACCCCCCCTGCTGAAGCAGGGTCACCTAGAGCAGGCTGCACAGGACCGCGTCCAGGCGGGGGTCTTGAATATCTCCAGAGAAGGAGAATCTACAACCTCTCTGGGCAGCCTGTTCCAGATATCCACCTGCAGATATCCACTGGCAGCCCGTGGAGGACCTCACACCAGGGTACATGGATGCCCAAAGGTGGCTGTGACCCCGTGGGGAGCCCGTGCTGGAGCAGGTTTGCTGCAGGACTTCTTAACCCCATGGGGTTCCCACTCTAAAGCAGCCTGTTCCTGAAGGACTGCACCCTGTGGAAGGGACCCATGCTGGAGCAGTTTGTGGAGGACTGTCTCCTATGGGAGGGACCCCATGCTGGAGAAGGGGATAAGAGTGAGGAGTCCTCCCTGTGAGGAGGAAGGAGCGGCAGAAACAATGTATGATGAACCGATCGTAACCCCCATTCCATCTCTCCTCTGCTTGCGGGGAGGAGATCGAGAATTTGTGAGTGAAGTTTGAGCCCGGGAAGAAGAGAGGGGTGGGGGGAAGGTGGTGTTAGGATTTGGTTTTATTTCTTGTTATCCTACTCCAATTTGATTGATAATAAATTAAACTAATTTCCCCAAGTTCAATTTGTTTTGCCCGTGTTGGTAATTGCTGAGTGATCTCTGTCTGCCCTTATGTCGACCCATGAGCCTGTTGTTGTATTTTCTCCCCCCTGTCCAGCTGAGGACAGGAGTGATAGAACAGCTTTGGGAGGCATCTGGCATTCTGCCAGGCTAAACCATGATACTGAGGTAAATAGCAAAAATTGGGTCTCTTGCCATCATTCTGTGGGATTTTGGCTCATATACTAGGTTACTAGGAACAGTGTATTCATTAACATGGAAGTTTGCTTTTTTATTGTCTTTTTTTGTCTGCTGTGGGTAATGTTGTTCCTCCATTAGAAGTGGTAAAATGTGTGGGAAGCTCAGAATTTTTATGCTGAAAGTAGCTCTGGGGAAGTGCTAGTTCATGCTTCTGTTTCTACTGATTGGAAATCAGAAAAAGAAAGTAGGCTTTGTGCTAAAAGGTATTTTTACTATAAGCTCGTAAACCTAACTATTAGGGGAGGATGGGGACGCCTGTCTCCTGAAGTTGTCTCATCCTGCTCAACCAACATATGACCAGATGTGCACACACTGTGTAGTCACTTGTGGTGTGCAGCATGGTTGGGCATAAGTTTGGGGCCTATAGGTTGAGCTGAAGGTTCCTCATGAGAGTTGTGGGTGTAGGAAGACCACAAATCAAATCAACTGGCTGTCAGTGTGCCAAGGACCATTAACATCATCTCCCCCTTGACCAAAATTGCAGAATGTCTTGTCTCTGTGCTGTGCCACAGCAGCAGTATGTTTGTATTTGGTGAGTCTTTATTCAGCATCTTGTACCTGGAAAACAAAAGCTGAGTAATTTGTGATCATGCAGTGGTGACTATATTCAACTTTACTCCATTTTAAATTAGTGTCCAAATTACGTATATTTGCTACACTCTTCTTAAGGCTGTAAAGTGTCAGCTAGTCTACTCAGTTATGTAAGCAAGAAACTTGACAAGTGTTTTTTTACTAAACTTGTAGAACTGATGTTTATTGCTTTGGTTGGTTTGTGCTTGTTACTCTGGTGTTCTGTGGGCTCACTGTTACCACTAAATCTTCAAACCCATTATGGATATGGATAGTCACTTTTCTAATTAGAGCTTTCTCTATATGGGTGTCCCAGGTATATGTTGCAGTAACTTCTGCTTGTTAATACTTTGCTTTGGACAAGGTTGTGCTTGTAATTAGGAGTTGTTTTGGTTTTGTTTCTTTAATTCCTCACCATTTGTAATCCTTGAGATGTGTTTGTATTCCAGGAATGACTTGTTTGGGTAATATTTGGGAAGGAATGTTGTGAATTAATTGTGTCTGATATTTCTTAGTTGCACTGTTAGAGAAAAATAATCTAAGCACTGACTTTATTTTGTTCAGAAAAGGGTACTGCTAATATTCTTAGATAGGTAAGACATGGGTCCAAGAAAAAAAGTCACAGGAATCACTTCCTTTTTGGAATCACGATACACGCAACCTCAAGACAATGTAGCCTACAGCCACAGAACTTCTGTATAATCTGATTTATTTTGTCATATTGCTCTGGAAGAATCTGTTTAAAATTAACAGGTTATAGGGTTTTTTATAATGCATTTAAATGTTGTAAGACCTAGGCAATGTTAAATAATGGAGGAAATCTGTATGTTGTAATATAGTTTACTAGCATATTTAAGCAATCATAAAGAAAATGGTTACTGAGTCGATGTTATAGGTAAACAACACATGGTGGTCTGTTTTAACTGGAAGCTGTAATGCAATGGTTGCTTCTGCTAATGAGAAGATAGATAATCCCCCCATACTTATCCTTTCTTGAAAAGATACGAATGGTTATTTGCTGTAGGCAGAATGAAGACAAGCTGTGTGGTATATACCTTCTAAATATTAAATATTAAGACCAGCATATATGTGGTTCTGAAGTATGTGGGAGACTTGCATTAATGTAAAAATATATACATTCATCTGCAATTTTGCTTATTTGTTTGATTGTAACTGGGACTTTTCTTCTTTTCTTCAGGGAAACTGTATCAATCTGACTGATGCCTTGACTCTGTATGAAGAACAGCTTAGCAGGCTTTATTGTCCTGTGGAGTTTTCAAAAGAAACTGTGTGTGTTCCCTCCTACATGGAATTGTATCCTTAAAGACTAAGAAAGAGTGGGGAGTATGTATTAATAAATCAAGCAAGCCTAGATTGCTTGGAGGTGATGAACTCAAGTGCAAGAAGGCAGTTCTAATTTAAACACCACTAATGTTTTTTCATAGTAAATGAACTACTGCAGTTATATTTTGAGGATAATTGCAGAAGTTATTTTTAAAGGTGCCATAAATTCACAGCTGGTGAAATGATCAGCAGCTTTCAAGATCAGACTGTTTTTGTTAGTGTTTTTGAGTGTTTCCAAGTGTATTGTTTATGTGATGTCGGATAAACTGTATGATGAGGGTAATGCTGCTTGGGAGTTCTGGCAAGGCTGTATCTTCTTTTTCTTTTTTTCTTCCACAAACAAAGCCAAACTAACTTCATACAGAGTAGCATGATCCAGATCTTTAAATATTCTCTGACAGATCTATTATTGAACATACAGCTGAGAATGGATTTTTTTTTTTTAATGGGGTGGGAAAAAGTGACTCCTAACAATTATTACTTACTAGTCAGTGTTACTGGGGAAAAAGAAAAAAATCCCAAGTGGAAGGGTATACACATTTCATGGCAACATCCCATTCCTAAAAAATATTCCTGTAGAATTTGTTCGTTTTGTGGGTAGCAGGGAAGTTACACAAGGAGCAAGAAGTTTTGGCTTCAAGCCATTTAGCTCTAGAGGGAAATTCTGATCTGCTATAGGGTGTTTCTGCTGGCTGTGTTTGCCTGGAGTATTTACTGCTTTTGTGTGATCTCCCAGGAAATGTTTCTGCAGGGTCATGACTGCTGTGGCTGTCCCTCTCTTGACAGGAGAGATCTTTCCAGGATCTGCTTATTCAGAATACGTTAAGGGTGTGAAACTGCCACAGCCTTTCTGTTCTGTGCGTTCATTTTGCCTCCCTTCTCTGTCTCTAGTCTTCATGCTGTTAAATGCTGCTGCCTGCTGTTCTGGACTCCATGCTGACTGTAACAAGCTCCTCCTGTTTCTCGTTATTGTCAGCTCTCCAGTGAAACTCAGATTTAATCTTTACATTTTCAAGACAAAAAAAGAGTGAAAGATGATGTGAAGGTATTTGCCTGTATAGCTTACAGTTTCAGAGAAACTAGTTATTTTTGCCTTTACAACTGCAAGGTCTTAATGCAACATTTATGTGATTTGAAGTGTTCATCCTCAGAAAGTCTTCTGAATACTTATTGCATTGTTTATTTAGGAGTATGAAAAATGTTTCTAAATGAATAGAGTAGCAAATGCTACTTCATTCCTTTGAAAAATATTTAAATGTTTCTAGCAAGCTAACATAAGAAATATTTTAAGCAATAAATATTTAAATTGGCCGTTAAATAGGTGTAACAGAGCTTGAAAGTGAACAGTTCTTAGACAAATGGGCAGGCTTTATTAGTTTGCTTTTGCGGAATGAATTAACAATGATATAATGAGACAGGTGCAGGAATGTTAAAGGAGAAGTCATCTTGATGGCTTCAGATTAACCCAAAGTAAGTACTCCTGACTTTTAATCTGCCCTCGGACTACTGATAGACCTTTACCTGCATTTCAGGTACAGGTTATGCCTTTCTTGAAGCTTAAAGATTTCCAAGTATGGGTATGTATCTGAAAGGCATATGTATCTGGATGCTGTTTCTCAGATGACTGAGAGATATGACAGTTTACAGTAGAATTGTGGCAAGTAATCAAAAATTAGAGTTTTTCTTTCTGAAGAGTGTGGCACATTTGTGACATTCATTAAAGTGCCTGAAATCTCTCGAGCTGTTGAAAAAATCTTTTCACTTAGCAAATGTTCATTTTCATAATCTGCCCAGAAGTTACCTGCATGGGTAGCTGAATGTAGGCAAAGTACTGAGCTGTATTACCACTTTTTATAGTTACTTGTTTTGCCTACTTCAAGAATTGTTATGGTGTGTAGTTACTTGAAATTCTGGTGTTTACCAGTGTTGTTGTGGGGGTCATCTGACATTCAAGTAGCTGTTGGCATAAAGCCAGCTCTATTTTTAGGAAAATGTATGTGTTTCCGAGGTTTCCATCAGGACCTTATGGTGAACATGGAGGCTCCCATCTGGAGCGTGTGTGACCTTGCTGTGTAATGACAACAGCATATATCTTTATGTGGTTTTACTAAGTTCTAAATCCCAGAAATCTCTGCCTTACTCTGCAGCTGTTGCTGTAGCTCTAAAAAAGGTGATGTTCATGTCTCATCCTCCCATCTACTACTCCAGAAGCAAAGGAATTACGCAGCTCTGACCTCGCTCATGTGCCCAGCATAGCAAGAGAGCTCCTGAGGATTAGTTGTCTGTCCTCCCAGGAGGACCTCGGAGAACTGTGCTTTGAGCATAGCTTCTGTGTCACTGTGCTGAGGCTCGGTTCATCTCCTGCTGGAGGGGCAGCAAAAAGAGCACTGATACAGCTGCCAGTTGCTCTGTTTGCTTCTAGTTCAGTCTGGGCAACATAAAGGTCTGCTTTCTGAAAAGTGTTTAGGCACTGAAGGCAAACACTGCAGAAGCTGTTAGGAAAAAGCCCAGGCAAAATGTAGATGCATCTGTTAAGTGAGCATTCGACAGAACCCCTGTTGAGGTATTTTAGAGACAATAAGACGTTTAAGTCTTTGCCCAGTAAGATACCTGGACACCTAGTGTTCAGCTACTGAACATCTCAGTATTAATTTTTTGTCTGAGTGTGTGTGTTAGGAATTCACAAATTAGGTAGCTGGATGTCTCATTCCTAGTCAAGCTTGTTAGTTTACAATTGCAAAGACGAGCAAGAGGGATCCCAGCTTTGTGAACTCCTGGTCGAAGTTTGGATTGCCCTTCCCAAAGTACTTCTGTAGTTTGTTCAGTGGTTGCAATGCAAAAAATTGCACCGCCTGAAAATCTGCAGTAGGAATTGCAAAACATCAGTTTGCGAAGGATTTCAGTTTTAGTGGAAGTCGGATGCTGTTTTGAACTGCTGAGCCAATAAGAGGATTCAGGGAGATATAAATTCTGAGATTTTTACCTAGTCCATTTTCATGAGCTACCAGAACTTTTCAGAATCAGAATGTAAGTGAAAAGAACTACTTTCATTTTAACTCTGTACTGCAAACTTTGCTCTTTTTTTTTCCTTAACTGCTTATTTTTTCCAGATGGGTATTCTATACTATTTGGAAGAAACAGACTGACATCTGAACATCAAGATGATTTGAGATTATCCTAAATGTACATGCTGCATGGAGCATATAGGCCTGCCACGTGCTGCATATTGGCATCTTGAACCTTTAAATTATATGCTGTAGATGATCCTGCAACTTAGTCATGCTATTGATTGTGAATTCTTTAAATGTTTTTTATTATTATTTTAATTTAAAAGGAAATGGAAAATGTATATTTTGATGAGCTAGGGTGTTATTTTTGAAAGTCAACTTACAGATGAGTAAGCGGCAAAACTATATAGCTGCTGAATGCACTGAACCTTTAGAATGTGATCCTTTTTATTTTTTGTAGATCTTCACAAACTGATTGATTAAAAGACATCTTTAGCATTTCATCCCTGAAGGGTGGTCCATGGAGTTTGTTTTGGGGGATTTTTTGTTTTGTTTTTTCACCAGATGTTTTATCTGTGGTGCTTTTTAAGGATGGAGGGGATTTTGGTTGATATTTTTGTTTAAATGAACACCACAGTGCTTCCATATAGAGGAGGAGGACATAACTAAAAAAAAAAAAAAAAAAAAAAAAAAAA
>Ga0065711_1039004_pt1 | contig 18222 bp, 11 predicted proteins | sample Hoacrofraction12_FD_59098 | JGI IMG/M metagenome (GOLD analysis project Ga0065711, IMG submission 59098) | Hoatzin crop microbial communities from Cojedes, Venezuela - Epithelial fraction 12 v2 (version 2) | ecosystem: Host-associated > Birds > Digestive system > Esophagus > Crop | place... | reverse complement strand
CACTGAAAAGAGCTTGGCCCCATCCTCCTGACACCCACCCTTCAGATATTTGTAGGCATTTATAAGGTCCCCTCGCAGCCTTCTCTTCTTCAGGCTGAACAAGCCCAGTTCCCTCAACCTCTCCTCGTATATTTATATAGGTTTAAAAACAGAGTAGCACACCACCTAGAAAATTAAAAAGTTTAATTCAGAGACCTACTGAATTCTTTAGGGATTTATTTTGTGCACTGAGAGGAGATGATCTGTTTTTTTGCCTAAGTATTCACTTCAAGGCCCTCTCACACAGATGTAGGCAGCACTGTTTGACACAAAATACATTTGGGCAAATTTACTGCCAGCCTAGCCTTCAAGGTGTGCAGATAGACATATAGTAGGAATACATAAAGTGGAAGTAAAGTAGACCTCTTTAGCACAACTTTGACAAAGTTTTTATTGTATTTTTTTGTTAAAAAGTAGTGGCTTAAAAAAACAAAACAAAAATGTAAAAACGAATGTTTTTAACACAAAATTCTGATTATCAATATAAAATATAACATTACAAGCCCACCTCTTCTTTAGACTAATTTTCATTTGGAGGTTCTTCTCTTGCTGCAATTAAAAATATAAATATTTCTAAGTCCAAACTTAAAATCTTTAAATTTTTCAGAAAGCTGAGTTCTACCATTTTCCCAAGACCCTAATAAGTAGAATGTGCTCCTAAATTACAGCAAAGCCAATGTGGGTTAAGCCCATTAGTGAAGTTCTATACATATGCTAGAAATTTGTTTCTTACCAGGAGAGGTGGACTGAGCTCTGTTAGTTCAAGGTGTGTCTACCCTCAGCTGTTCTCCCGCATCAGCAGGAACTATCTGCCTCCATGTCATTGGCCCTTCCCCTTGTGACAGCAGAGGGTGGCAGAGACAAATACTTGGCCAGAAGTAAACATCCTCAACTGTGGTTCTCCACAGTTCATAACACAGAACAGAAGAAGGCTGTTCAGATTGCATTGTCTGATTTTGTAGGGATGCTGGTGTTTCACAAAGGTAACTTTCAGAAGAGAGCACTGGGATAGTGAAAGTACTCCCAGCCAGAACAACTATTTCTGCGTTAAGCCTGATGGCATCCTCAGGTATAGGGTAACACCAGATGAGGTGATATAGGTATGTATATGTCACCAGTAAAAAGAACAGAAAAGTTACTTAAGGAAGTGATTCAGAAAGACATCCCTTTCTTCTTTTGTGGTATTTTAATTGGTGTCAATACAGATACTAATAGAACTGATTCCTACATTGACTCTAGTCTTCCTGTAAGTCCAGTTTATTTTGTCTCTGGCCTGAGTTCAAAGGTGGTGGAACAGGTCCCACACCTGAATCACAGAAAATATAATACGTGAAGCCCCTCATAATTTCATTTATTGGACATATATTTGTGGAATCAAGCATGTGAGGGTTTTGGAATTATTCTTTAGAAGTTTAACATAAATTATTTCAGGATTCATACTAAACTTAGTTTTTCTATGACAAAGTATCCTGGGACATTGTGATTAACTGTGCACTTTAAGGAAAAAAAGAAAGCAAGAAAAAAACAAAAAGAGCATTCTGGATGAATGGCTAGCCCTTCATCTGCAACCAGACTTGACTCAAACAGCCCAGTTTTTGTCCCCTTATAAAATCAGATGAGATTTAATGCATTAGATTAGGATGTAAGGATCTAAAAAGAAGAAAAAGAAAAAATCACATTCCTGAGATCACTCATCCTTTTCATGAAGCATCTTACAATTTTTGAGTTTGTGAAATTATTGACACAGGTTCTCTCCTGGATTGTTTGCCTACATTGTTTTGGCAAGACTTTTCTAATGAACAGAGGAGAACAAGGCTGACTTCTGGTGTGGAAAGGCAAGAACATGGTCACTAGGAGGCGGCTGCTCTCAAGTATGCTGGGACAGCTAGAAACTAATACTTTTGGCAGCTCTTTTCCCCGAGACTGTTGTCTTAGCTGAGCAGATCAAGTATACAACCATTACATTATATTTCTGCTATTTTCTTTATCAAACAGAGTTGTTACTTTGAATCTTCTTTTGTCCCCTACTTCTCTTGCCTTTTCTTGTCTCCCCTTCTTTCTTTGGAGGTTAATGGGATGTAGCTCATCAGTGATCTTGGGTCAAATAATTTGGCCATCTCTATCTAGCAGTCATCTAATGAGTGAACTAGCTCTTGATGCTGGCAAGTATAGGTCAATCTGATTTTGTATTAACTTGAAGAAGGTCAAATGGTCTCTAAATTTGATAAATATCCCATTTCTTGAACAGCTGATGGAGAGCATAGACAAGGTGAAAGTTAATACAATTCTGGACTTGTACAGCCACACAAATAGGTACTACAGCTTAATTTGCACAGGAGATAACTTAGATTCAGTTTATGCTCTGGAAACTGATTCCTATGTATCCCAATTAAATTAGAACAAATAATGACAAAGAGTGTATTTGATAAATCTAGCCTCTTTCAGTACATGAGCAGTCTCTGAACAGCCTGATATTTTTAAGCCGCATCTCTCATTAGAATCTTCCTCAGAAACGATTACCTCAGATTTTGCTTTGTGCTTTTTTTCTTTCTTGACAGTTTAATCATAAAAACATGAAATTAGAGAAATGTTATTTGAATCTAATAAACTAAGTCTTCTGACATGACTTCTCATTATGAGACTGGACAAGCATGCAAACATTTCTGGCATGAATATGGAGACATAAATATGACGTGAAGTTTTTCTGCTTATGTTTTTCTGACCTGTTTTATGTGTATTTAAAGCAGAGAAAGGATTAAGATATGTCATAAGAATATCAGAAATGGGAATAAAAAAACCTCTGAGAAGTGTAGAGAAAAAATAAGGCTCTGGATTGACAAAGCACTTAGGAGAACACTGACAAAGGAAAAGGAAACCCAAAACAAGGAAGGAAAAAGAATAAAGGAATTTAGACAAAATGATGTGACCAAAAAGTGTCCTGAGGTCTGGATCTCAGATGAAAAGTGGAGAGTCTGTGACTATGTCTTTTACAGTTAGAACTACCTCACTGAAGAAGTAATACCTCCCTAGGTGTCATCTCAGTGTCTTCAAGTCTTCCTGTGAAATTTTTACATGTTTTCTGCAAATGTGCCGCTAGTATAATGCTGAAGCATGGAAGCTGGCCTAAAGTGACCAGAAAGCTTTGAATTTGGCAGGACTGAATGTATTCACAGTTTTGGAGGAACATTTGTAAATATTTCAGTTTTAATTTCCAGCTATATCTACCTTCGGGTTGCAAGAAGAGCCTTCAGAATATGTTGGGCAATCCTATTCAAAAAGGGATATTTTTGCAGTGGATGCATACAAAGGAAATAATGCTGGTTTTACCCAAAATGTTTGTAACTCACAGGTAGTGTCTGTGAAGTGCCTGAAGGCTGCTGTCAGAACAGAACCTTTCATACAAGTGTTGAAGTTCCTTGGGAAATAAAACGTCTATGTTGTGAGACATGAAGAGTAGTCTCCCAGAGATAAGAGAAGACCAGAAATATTTGGAAGGTATATTGGTATTACGTAAGTTATTTCATTATGAACTACTGACAATATATGTTCACTACTAATATCTCATTTGCATTTGCCTGTTAATTTGGAGAATTTTAACGAAATTCAGTTTTACAAATGAGTAAGAACATTTTCGCTTTAATATAACACTCATACATATACAAAGACCACTTACAGTGAGATTTATTTGAACGTATTGCGGGAATTCTAAAACCACAGCTGCAGAATTTCAACTAGAGGGTAAGAGTAGGCTTTGAAAAGTATGAAACTGGATGAAATCAGAAACATGATTATTGTTACTGATTATTATTATCATCCATATATGCCCTGTGGCATACAAATATATGTTGCTGTCACAAGACTTGTAAAAAATCATAGAAATGATGTGATTAAGCCAAGCAAAGCTTTTGATTAGAAGAGTACTGACAAAGGAAATGTCAGTAATTATCAATGTCTGTTTGTTCCTTTTTTGTTGAAAACTAAATTGACATAAAACGGTAAAATATGTGATTTCCATAAAAACATCAGAATATTTTGTTAATTCATACGCTGCTCATTCTGTTTCTTAGAAGAACAGGAACTTCATGGCAGGAAGTACTGGATTCCAATATCCTACTTTACCTGTGTCCACCTACTCAGTGTGGTGACATGTGGTGAATTATAATAACAGACACTTGTGTCCATCGTGTATCCTGGGTGATATATCCTACCGGGAGGACTAGAGGACTTCGATAGAAAATTAGAACAGGATACATCAGTAGATCATCTCCCATGAAACAACACCATGATATCAAAATAGTTCGTATTATGGGGGGAATAGAACTTTTTTCAGTCAGTCATATGAAATCCTAAATATTCCACCGAATCATCTTTTTTTTAAACATATATGTATAAACATTTTGAGGCAGATTAGTTTCCTCATATTGACTTCCATGAATCTGGGCAAACGTGCACACTGAAGTTCTGTGTTGAATGTGATTTCCAGAATAAAATTATGTGCAATATGTCAAGTATGTATTTTGAAGCAAATGGACAGAATTTGTAACTTAAGAAGAGAAAAATATGTTAGGCAATGTAATTTAAGAATCTTTTCCTTCTACTGCTCTCTGTTTATCTGAACTTTTCTATTCTCAGCTGTCCCTTGTATACACAAGCAGTGGAGCTGCATTCTCAGAAGACTCTCATTGTTGTCTCTAGGTAGTCTATTGCCTGAAAGATTTAACTGAAAAATACCAGTCGGCCAATACTTTTCAGGTAACAGGAAGGCTGAACATCTTCAGTAACTATGGACATTTTGACAGTTTCTCAATAGATTGCTCAATTTATCTTGTATAAGCATTAAACACAACGGAAAAAAAGAATAGCCCAACACTCTCAGAAGGGCAAAATATTACTTGAATGATTTAAAAATTCTCTTTCTGTTTCACAGTAAATAAATCTTTCTAAGTTTGAGCTGACTTGAGATTGACTTTGAAGTCCCCAGGCACCTAGGGTGATGGTAAGAAAGACAGCAACAAACCCATAAGTGACTTGAAGCAAAAGGATAATTGAAGGAGAGCATTGCTTCATGGGCAATTCTTTACCTTTTCCAGATTTCTTTTTAATTTTTCTTCAAAATAAAAAAAGGAAGTAAGAAAGGGTAGAAAACAAAGCAAAAAAGTTATGCAGTAGCAAGAGCAACACTTAGCAATAAATAACACTCAGCTTTAGGATATTGATTGTTCTTCGATTGTCCCAGTGTATAGCAGACAGTCGCATGGTAACCATCACCAAACATGTACTATGCTACATGCGTATGCAGTGCACAAATGTAGCATGGTATCAGATCTTGTTTACTCAACACAAAAGTTAGCTGTCCATAAGCATTTTAATGAATATGTTTCATGGAAATTAACAACATGATAGAAGGACATGTTCAAATGTACTTCTGTTCAATAAAACCCTTAACTCTACACACACTTGAATCTCAAGCAAAATTTAAGAAAATCAAGAAGAATTTATGCAAATTAATATCACCAGTGTCCAGAACTACCAGTCAAGGACCTGTGGTAAGGCAGTGTAATATAACCCAAATGGGACATTGACCTAACAGGAATATATATCTTCTGATACCTGAGATAGCTTTCTTAGCACTGGCTCTGATATCTCTCCATGAACCAGCATTATACCAAAAAGGTATGCCCTACCATTATGTGAAGATATGTTCTAAAATCTTTCATTTGATCTGTCCTTTTAAATACAGCTGGAAACAAATAAACACTTTCCAAAATTATTAATACCTAGTTCAAACCAAGTATCTAGGTTCTTAGCTTTATGCTCACTCACCTGAATTTGCTAAATCAAGGTGCAGTGTACAGCTATTGCGCTAGTCTTGGCCTCAAACATTTTGCAGAGAAAAAGTGGATTGCTGAATTTGAGCCTTATATATTAGTAATTGCTTCTAGAATTCTAGAAGGGAAGACGAGGATTTTTCATAGGATCACTAATTATATTAAAAAAACACTCGCAACACTGCATCTTGTTCTAAGCACCTTTTTTTTCTGATTCAAGTGCTGGAATACATTGTGCTCATTGATTGTTATTGTTTTAGTTTGTGTTGCATTGTGGACAACGCAGCACAAAATAGGCAAAATTGATGTCTTTTTTTGGGACTGTCTATAGTATGTTGAGTTAGTCTGCTAGTTACTACTCTTCAGTCTGCCCATAGGATAAATTTTCTTTATCGTTAAAAAACACATCTTACCTCAAGTCTGAGCTTTGCTGAGTTCCACCTTCTGTTATTGCTTTGCTGTCTCTATTAAAAGCCTTATAGTATCACTTCTTTATCTGGTTCTCAAAGTTTGATGAGCCAAGATTCAAAAGAAAACATCTGGAGCAATAACGGCTTTATAGAGTCGTCCAGCCAGACCTTGGTAATATATGCAAAGTCAGGAACCTCATCAACAATCAAATCATGGATGACACTAACCTTTTTAGGCATTGACTTAGCAATTAAATAGTATGAATCAACATGTTGGGTCTCTGTCAATCAACAACACGTGCACTGAATAGGAGATGTCAGGTAAAGCTAATAGTGCTGACGTTATATACATCAGCTTACTCAGGACCTTATTCTCCCTGTTGGAGTTCTGTTCCCCGCCCTTAGTTTATAAAGAGCAACATGCTCCTTCCTGAAAGCGGATAAAGCAGTAGTTTCACCAAATTCTCATGAACTCATCAACTCACAGAACAGGTACAGAGGCTTCAAAGGATTTGTAAATAGGGCTTATTCTCAGTAGGTGTAAGTAGCTGAATGGGTACTACAGCATCTGAGACAGATTTGTTCTCTTCTGATATGGTTTAAACTATTGCAGAGTAAGGTGAGTTATGTTTCATGAAATTTTTGGGACTTGTCTATGTTGGAGTGTTTTATTCTCTTTTATTCCTTCCTGTGAGAGACAAGAGCACAGAATTTTTCCTGTCTTCACAAGACAACTTTTAGATTACAGTGCACCAACGTTTTAATATTTTAAGAATTTTGTAAGTGGAGTCATCAGTTTCTCTGGTAGAATTGTGATAGAATTGTGTTCAATCCCTGAAGGAACAAACTAAAACAGACGAAGAATTATAATCACTCAATTAAAACCATATTCTCTTTTTCATTCTAGGTTTTCAGATAGTCTTGCACAATATTCTGCTACATGACTTCGCAAATAAATCTTAATAGTAGTTTGTAATTTTTGGAAACCATAAGGTGAAGCTACACTTCAAATAGCAGTCACTTGAAATTTCAAGCTACAATAACATGTTTATTCAAGGTGCAGAGGGAGGTAGGTAAAGTTTCTGTGATATAGACTTCTGATTAACGCTACTTTTTATGCCTGCTACTATCAATTGCCTTCATGGGGAAGGTAATACGAGATACTTCATTCTGAAACACTTGTAGGATATCACAGAGCTTACTTAGTAACAGATCTGCTCTTGAAAAATCTCTGAAGGACAAATTTTAATACATACACCTAAGGTCTTTTTTAATTCGCTTATTCATTCTTCTTCATAGCTGATGACATGGGTATTATTTAGATATTATTCATAGACTTTACAATATCTTTTACAATTTTATTAAACACATCTCAAGTAGTTTGGAGGAGATTGTGGAGGAAAATAAAAACTATTCTCATTTCAATTCATTAGTAGTTAATCTAGTACTCTTCTTTAAAAATAAAACAGGTGATGTGTAACTTGAGAAGAAAACTGAAAATATGTTGTTTTTTTAAAGGCTTATTCATTTTCACATTTTCTTTTAAAATCTGATGGTTTTATCCACCAGAATAAAGAATGAGTTATATTTTATTCCTAAAATGAGTTTTACAGAAAATAGTCATAAACTCAACTGTAGTAGATTCATTTCTCTAAAGTTACTGGCACGAATGGACCCCACAAGGACCCAACATCCAGACTACTTAAGACCCTTTCCAGCACTACCAGCCTATGCAAATCTGCTGACGTGACCCATGCGATGTAAATGATCAAACGTCCAGGAAAGTTGCAGCTTGTCTCAGGCAGAGTGGACAGATCATGAATTTAGCAGTTGTTGAAAGACAGTGGTTGAGTTTCTGTTCATCCTGTTAATGTAATATTATCCTTTAAAGCTGGCAGGAATTTCATGGAGTTTGATAATGAAGAAATGCCAAGTCCTGCACTTGTGTGCTGGTTTTGGCTGGGATAATCTTTTTACATTGTAGCTAGTATGAGGCCATGTTCTGGATTTGTGTTGAAAACAGGGTTGACAATACAGGGATGTTTTCTTTATTGCTGAGCAGTGCTTACACAGAGACAAGGCCTTTTCTGCTGCTCACACCACCCCACTAACAACTAGGCTGAGGGTGCATAAGGAGCTGGGAGGGGACACAGCTGGGGCAGCTGACCGCAACTGACCCTACTGAAAGGGATACTCCATACCATATGATGTCATGCTCAGCAATATAAAGCTGGGAGAAGAAGAAGGAAAGGGGGGATGTTTGACGTGATGGCATCAAGTAATTATTACACGTGATGGAGTCCTGCTTTCCCAGATATGGCTGAACACCTGCCTGCTGATGGGAAGCAGTGTATGAATTCCTTGTTTTGCTTTGCTTGCATGCACAGATTTTGCTTTACCTTTTAAACAGCCTTTATCTCCTACCTTGAGTTTTCTCATTTTGTACTGTTCCAGTTCTCTCCCCCATCTCATCAGAGGAGAATGAGCAAGCAGCTGTGTTGTGCTTAGTTACTGACTGGGGTTAAACTATAACAGCATGCCCTATTTGGCAAGTAATGAGATTAATACCTCCAAACAAATAACTTTTACAGGTGTGGACACATGATGCTGTAAATCATTGAAAGATACCTGTAGTATGTAAGTAAACTAAGCAATTAGAAACAAAAGGCAGTCATGACAGGCAAGAGGAGACTAAATGGTAAAATATATAGCTTCTGATTAGATTTGAATTATGGAGAGCCATGACTTCTATGCCTTGGATTCCAGCTATCAGACAACCATGTTCTATTTACTTCACAGGATGGTAACACCTTCTGTTTTTCACGCTTTTTTTTGATAAAGAAACCTCGACAACAAACCCAGTGTCAAGTCGAGCTCTGTGGCTGGCCCAGGCTGAATGAGTCCAGCCTTGAAGGAGGAAGAGGAATCAGGAAGTATCTGAGTTTAGTATTCATCCAGTGAAGGAACATAACACGATATCAGACAGAAAAGATAAATGTTGTTTTGTAGAAAAATGGATAACTCATACCTACAAAGCAGTAGTTCATAAAATAATTTGTAATCAGAACATAGCTTGGAAGACCCTTGCTTAAAAGATTTACTTGGAGTAACAATGGCATTTGTAGAAAAAAGCTGCTTGTAGGCAATTCAAAAACAGAAAGGGAGGCTAAATTTATCAAATAGATTTTTTGCTACAAATAATTCTCCTAGCTCTTTCATCTGTACCAAATTGGCTATCAATAATGCATGGAAATGCTGAGACACTTCAAGAATTGGGTATCAGGCACTCCATTATGTAATTAAGGATCATTAACTACATTAATTACTTTTCTAATTCTTATATTGTTAACCGATCAGTAATGCTTTATGCCAGGAATATACTTTCAAACTTCCCTGAACCAGTGAAAAAAATACATCTTGCTTATGAAACTCCTCCAGGTAACTCACAAAAAAGATTTGGTCTAAGCTAATCTTGAGGAAGCTCAAACAAAAGCCAGATGACTAGACCCCACCTCACTAGAGGATTAAGAAAAATAAAGATTGGCAAACCTAATATTTCCAGGTAGTCACTAGATAGCACATAGTGGCTCAAGAGAAAAATAACGTAACCATCTATGTTTATGGGCAGAATACATGTAAGATGAGAAGACTGCTGTGGAAGATCTGTAGGACTGCCAATATGAAAACAGCAGATTTTAGCATCTGCCGTGTGAAAATGCTGGTCATATGAGATAAATCTGTCAAAGGCTGAAAAACTTGTGCTGATTGCTACAGAAACAGTACAATTTTCCTTCAAGAATTTTTTGATAGAGTTCCTCTCTTTTTAGTTTTCATGATGACTCTTGAGGGGATCTTGATACTCTAACTACATAATAAGAAAATCATACATTAAAATAATTTCTGTGAATATTCTAAAAGGTCTTATTGCTTCCTAAGTCTTTGTAGCCAGCAAGAGCTGGGCAGTGCTGCCCCATGGTTATGTAGACAAGGATTTTCAAGTAATGTAAAACGCTAAATGGTATTATGTTAAAAGTTAATAAAATTTCAGCTTATTCCATCTGGTAAAAAGTTGATTGGCAACTGGGTTGGGGATGCTCAGGGTTGCTTGCCAGTGCAGAGCTTCCATAGCAAGCTCTGGTACTCCTTGCCTCATAGGTCAACAGCAGAACACTACAAAAGAAGGAAAAGTCTGGAAGAGCAGGGTCGTCACAGTATGGCAGACTGGTCTGATAGCCAGTGCTGTGGTTTAAGGTGGAAGAGTCTTTGCCATGGAATTACAGTGCTCAGCACAGGATATTTTAGTCTGATGAATTAAAAAGCAATTTCAGTTCAGTTAGAGCAAACTGTTACTACCTCAAGGAAAATTCTTCCCGTGTCCAAGCTTCTTCGTGTTAGTTGATCTTGGTGAAATGTGCAGCATAGATGTACTTTACAACCCTATAGGTATTGCTCTTGTTGGTATTGTCTGTAGTTTTTTTCTGAGGGGGACTTTGTCTTGAGAAACACAGACCCCATAAACCATGGGGTAATATGTTAGCCTGTGTGTTTGCAAGTATTTGTCCAGAACTGGAATCCATATGTTCAGTCTTCTAGCTCTAAGAGAGAAGTCTTTAACTCAGATACGAGTAAACATAATAAATATCCTTTACCTAATATAAAGAACTTTTCATCTACTCATGCTCAAGTGATTTATGAAGGAAGATAAATATCAGTATTTCTGTTTTACAGATTGAGAAGCACAGACCAGTGAGCAGAAATGATTTATTTACGGTCAGTGGGGCTGAGCTGAAAGACGAAACCATTGTTTCTAAATGCCACCTCCACAGCACCAAATTTACAAACTTCCAATTATTTTTGTCTAATGTGATGTGGTTTGTATTCCTGTCTTCATATATAGATAATGTTACAGCAACACTTTTGCAATAGTGTCCATCAATAATATTCCTAATAGTATTTCTTCCCCTAATGATTATGTTATAGAAACAATGGTGAGCTTAGGATTTGGTTTCTTTTCTTTTCTTTTTTTTTTTAATTAATTCTATTATCTCCTTCAGCATTTACCCCGTGCTTTTTGTATATAGTCTTACATTTTCTTAGTGACTGAAGTCACTATCCTTTGGTCTAAGACAGGAGGTTTCATTAACCTGATGTTCTGCTGCTACAATTGTTTTGTGGGGTTGTGATTCTTTTTCAGCTTTCACTACAGCGTTTAAAAGCCATATCAATATTCCAGAGTTACTTTGCATTGTTTACAGCTTCTGTGTAATTTGTTACTCACCGGTGAATCACCTTGAGTTAGATGTTACTTATATGAGTTCCATTTTTTGTGGGAATTCCTCAGTTATCACAAAAATTTTCCAAAACTTCTAATCCTGGCACTGAGCAAAACACACAAAATTTTTGTCATATTTCAGAAAAATGCTTAAATATGTGCTTACTACTATGAACATGCTTACATCTCCTTGTATGTGTTGACACATTTGTCATTATTTTGTTCTAGGAATGGCATTTTCACAGGACACCTTATTGCTGATTTTCAAATGTGAATCAAATATCTAGCTCCTAAAGTTCATCTGAAAATAAACTTTCCAGCCTAAACTTTGCTAATACAAAAATTTTTAGGTTTGATTGAAAAGTGTTCTTCATAAGGTGATTTATTTGGTCCTATTCGAAAAATACTTCTGAAAGTACAATCATGGACCTTTGTACATCAAGTCTAAGAAGGATTTTTGCATATCAAATACTGCTGTGAATCTTATAACTCTTTTTTTTTTGCCTTCTAGATGTGGAGGAGCAGGGAAGAGCAAGACAAGTGTGCATTTCCTACCATTAGGTATCAGTTCATGGTTCTCTTAGACATTAAAAATATTACCTTCTCTCACTAAAGTGGAGAATTTTGACTTTATTATACAATCACAACAACATATGTTTTCCATGTATTGCAAGTGAAAACAAGCTTACATGGGTGCTTCTATATTTTTACTAATGCACTTCACAGTAGGTTTCTCTGATCCAGGTAAAAAAAAGAATCTGCTTTAAAACATGTTTTATACAGAAACTGTCTCCGTCGTCATTTGTGTTTTATTTTAACATTCTCGCTAGCTTGCAAAGTATTTTTAAGTCCAGTGTCATCTTGTGTATATTATCTAGATAAACTCTATCTGAAAAAGCTAACAATAGTCTGTCAAGAGTATGACTACCCACCCCAGGGGTGCAGGATAAGGCAGTTCTCATTTTGAGCAACATTATGCTGGATAAGAAAGACAAAGATGGTGCAAATAAAGCAAGAACTCTAATTCAGAACCTGGGTGGCAGTCAAAGTCTGTGGGGGTAGGACACAAATAACAGAGTAGCCTTTTGTTTACTATTTCCCTGTTGAAAGCAAGATCTCCAGCAGTTTCTTACAGCTTTTGGTGCCACTAGCCCTTTGAACATGGAAAGCTTGAAGAATAAGAGAAGTTTTAACATCAGCTCTTTCCACATTGACTTGACTGGATTTATTTCCAATGTAGCTGGAGCCAGAAGCATTCTTTCACTGGTTACTCGCATAAAAAACAAGACATCCTGAACTGGCATGATCTGAATTTTCCTAAGCTTCATTACCACCAAAACTTTGGTACCAGAAAAAAAGTAATCCTTCAGAAAGGAGTGGAAAGATATAGATTGGTAGGTACAGAGTCCTCTTAAAGTAGGGATCAAAGATCAGAAATGATTTGCAGGTTTGGGAAATAAGTGCTCATAAAAAGCCTCATCTGCTTTTGATGGAATTCCTGAAAGTTGGTGCACAGATGAAGAAGCAAACAGATTTTCCCTTAATGATGTCCCCAGATTCTTAAATTAAGCCTAACAGGTAACAAGATATTTTCTGGATTTCAAAAGATATCTTGCATCCAGGTGCTGAAGCACATCTTTTAATGCCCTGGAAACAAAAACTTAAAAATTCAGCATCAAAAAAACCCTATAATTCCTCCACAGATGTCTCATTCTCAAATATAGCACAGGAGCATTCCTCTTATGTGGAGCCTAGTTTTTCATAGCGTAGCTCAGAGTGCTTGCAAAGGCAAAATGTAAGCATGTTACAACTTGGATCTAGTCACATAAGACCTCAAAGGTATAACATCCGCATTTTCAAGTGGATTACTTATGGACTTGGAAAGCAGATAAGGTGGCAAGTATTCCTAAAGAAATAGCTATGCTTGAAGAAATAGATTGCAAAAACGCGTATTGAGGAATTCTTTCAAAATCGGCAGCTGGCTGACTTGTTCAGAAAGACCCTTAGGGCTAAAGTTTCTCCTCAGCCTTTTCTATTTTTATCTTAGTAGTACTTATTGACAGTAATGTTCCTAATGTGTATCTTCAATTACAGTTTAAGGAAACCTGAAAGATAGTATTGTAATATTCTTGCTACAGTAATGTGAAACTGGGAGACTTGAGACTGTGTCTTTTGGCTTGAAAGCTAAGTACAAAAGGACTGAATTCTTTTACCCAAACTATTTAAATGGTATCTAGTGTAATTTTAGAGCCTCTCAAGTACTCAGTCTGACCTTCTGAAGGACATAGGTTTATCTAAAATGGTGTGTCGTATCTGTCAACCCAATGTAGATATTTCGGACAGCTTGAGGTATCTCAAATGGTATTAGATGTCAGTGTTTGGGCAAATTAATCCCATCCTTTTACTGAAAGAGAGTAAGGTAAGTTTACCAAAATTTATTTAAGATTTCTGGTAGGCTGAACAAATTCATTTTGCATAGCCATATGCAACAAATTATTTTCTGAAGCACTGAGTTTATCAGATCCGTGATGATGCAGTTCCTTTGCAGCCATGCTGTAAATCTGGTGGAATACACAGTGTTCAATGCATTGTGTGTAAACTGCCCAGCTGACATGTTCATGCCCAGTTGGTTTTGCATTTCTTGAAGGAATTTGCCTTGCTATACAAGAGTTATATACTGTATATGCTTGTATTTCTTTCTGGAGATATTGGACCTGGGAGACCAGAACACAGATCTTACTGGCAATAACCAAAGCAAGAAAGATTTTCAGTACCTTGACTTGACCCACAGCCTTTTCCACTCTCTAAGTCCCCTGCTCCATTGAGCAGTGAGGACCACTGCGCTCACTCTCTCTGTAGTTTTATTTTCCTGGTCATATAATTATAGAAGCTATTATTTAGGCTTTTGAAATATCTCTCTACATTCATCTCCAGAAGACCTTTATCTTTTGTAACTCCATTGCTGCCTGCTTGAGAGATGCCTCTGTACTTCTTCTGGGCAGCCTTTCTCTGCTTCCACCTCCGGTGCATCTGCCTCCCTTCTCCACCTCCCCCCTTTCTTCCAGGGTTCTCCTGGACTGCTTCTAGCTAGCTATGTGGTGTTTAAGGCTCCCCATGAATACCAGAGCCTGCAACCATGAGACTACTCCTAGTTGTCTAAAGAAGGCTTTATACACTTCTTCATGCATCTGTACCTGACACGTACCATGACAGGTTGTGTTGGCCTGACCTTTCTAACACATAAACCTTTATCTCATTCCTAATCTGGTAAAACTGAAAAGTGTATCACATTCTGCCTACTTATTAGCTAGTATATATCAAAAATAAGGCACATGAAGCCAGTACAGAGTGTTGTTAGTTTGTATTTATACTCTGACAAGCAAAAATCAACATCTTTATTTGATGGCTTTAAATTCTTCCATTCACATAGTTATATTAATGCGATAAAGTTTCTGTCAAAAGAAAACCACTTTTAATTTTTTTTTGTCCTTTCTTGTACAATGAGAAAAGGTATTTTTGTTAAAGAGACTGCAATGGAATTATTAGTGCCTCTTTACCTTGTGTATTGCTCTCTCTATGCAGGAGCTACACACAATTTAAAGCATCAATAAGAAGTAAATTGTTGCAAATTACTATTCTTTCCTCAGTATCCAATAATTTGCTAGAACCAATAACAATGGTGTCAGAATGTAGCCTTGGATCAGTTGTGTTCTGTAGTGAGCCCATTAATTGTTCACACAATACTAATCCTTTAAGAATATTCAACAAGCTCATGCTAACTCCTTGAGGTTTTTCCTTACTTCTGTTTATAGACTTGAGTGCTGTATTTCTCCTGATGTTAATGCTCATGAACAGCAAGCAAAACAGACAGAAAAGAAAAGCAAATGTAGGCAACTCAAAGCTTGAGCTGAGAGTTATTATCACAGCACTGAAATAAAATTGACTATTTTGCTGATAAAAGAAAATGATGATGAAGTCCTCTTTCAGATCTTCCAACTTACTGTTTCTTTATCATTGATGTGAGAACTCTAGAATCTGTGATAAATGCACATACGTGCAATTCTCTGAGAGTCCTTGACTGATGTATCCTTTAAGTATACTTCTACTTCCAAAATTAAGCGAACTTTACTTTGGAGATGAGTTGATTTCTCAGATCCAGGAATATACCTGGACTTGCTCAGAAGTAGGTGGGAGGAAGAATTAGCGACGACATCTGTGCTTTCCAAGTAAATGTACTAACTACCCACAGAGTCAGAAACACCATCTTGCTGTCTTGTTCTGAACTGTGAAGATCTGAGATATCTTAAATCATGTCACATTTGCTATGAGCTATATACACACACTCAGACAGCTACTGTGAACTGCTAATATGCAGTAGCATGTTACCCTGCAGTAACTCATTTGCATTTTGAAGCCATGAGCCAACAGACTTAAATCAAGCTGTTCTGCCTGTAAATTGAGAATCCTATCTACTGAACTTGACACCCCCAGCTGGTGATGTGTAGCTCACTTCTCAGGCAAGAGGTGAATGTTGTGCCAGATTAGATATGATTTGTTGCCTTCTTCCCAGTTACCCCATCCTCATTTCACAGCAAAAGTATGGCATTGAAAGATAGAGAGAATGAGAAGGTGTTTCCTACCTCACTCCATGTCAGGACTTGCTTTTCTATGGCACAGCCATGTTGTGGACAGAGGCAGCAGATAGGTTGTTGACTTAAAGAAGTGACTTCTGAGAAGGGATTACCATTAATAGACTGCTTCCTCCTGAAGAAGTATTTGACTGGTGAGGTGAAATTCTGGGGCAATTAACACAATTGTTTGTATACACAGGTCTCTTCACCCTTTTAGTAAAGAGACTGTACAGTGTCCTCCTAGTCACAAAGGAAAGCGGTTATTAATTCCTAGTCTCCTCCATGAGAGAGTTTTGTATTCCACTGGAATAACTTGCACTTTCTTGACTCCCAAGTAACCTCTTCCTTACATGGGAGGTGGTGGTAAGTAAGGGAGAATGTAGTAAGGAAAGTAGGTCAATTTTCACCAAGAGACCGGACCAATGACAGTCTGCTGAAGAATGGTTCTGGTTTGTTAGCTGTGTGTAAATTAACATCTGTGAATTTCATAATGAACACTGCTTCTTCTGAAAGAATACTGTTCACTGGTGTTCTTAAACATGATTGTGGTGTTTTATATTTAAATATCACACTATTATTGTGAAACAAGTGAATTCTAATTTCTAATTGAAAGAAATGATAAAACTGTAACTTCACATTTAAAAAAAAGAGTTTCAAAAAAATCCCCATATTGCTAAACAGACAGTAGAGTTAAAGGAGCATCAAGACTGGATTTATGAGCCTTGTCAAAATTTCTGACAAATCTCAGATTCAGTGTACTATGTTTTCATTTTTTCACTAATGATACTGTGAGACTCTATGAACTGTAAAAGCACTTGGAAGTGAACCAGCTGACTGCACAGTCAGACCAAGGCAATATTTCCACCAAACTTTAAAAATCTGTATTAACAGAAGTCTACTAAGCTAAAAAAGTCTTCTCAAAAACATCTTTGATGCCTTTACATACACACAAGAGTACAGGGATTTTGCAGTTAAGTATGTGAGGGTTTTGTTGAGCAACAAGCTGAACATGAGTCAGAAGTGTGGCCTTGCAGCAGTGAAAGCCAATCGTATGCTGGGCTATAACAGCAAGAGTGTAGCCAGTAGTTCGAGGGAAGTGCTTTTTCCCCTCTTGTTGGTACCTCTGAAGTATCTGGATTATTATGCCCAATTTTGGTCTCCCCAGTGCAAGAAAGACCTTGGCATTCTGGAGTGAGTCCAGAAGAGCCACTAAGCAGATTAGGGGGCTGGACCACATATGAATGAGGAAAAGCTGGGGGAGACTTGTATACCCACCTTGAGTGAAAGTTCAGGGGAGACCTCATTGCTGTCTCCAACACCTAGGAAGCGGTTATGGAGAAGAAGGATTCAGACTCTTCTCAAAGGTGCACATCAGAAGGATAAGAGACAATGATCACAACTTCCAAATTAGAAAACTCTGGTGAAATATAAGGAGACACTTTTCCACCATGAAGGTGGTCAAGCACTCACAGTTTGCCCAGAGAGGCATCTCAGTCATTGGAGATATTAAATATTTAAATGTACAATGCTGCAAGCAACCTGATGTAACAAGAAGAATGGTCCCACTTTGAGCTGCAGTTTAAAGCATATGAACAAAAAGGGTCTTTTCAGTTTAAATTACCCTTTGAGTCTCTTAACCTGTATAGTTATAGTTAGGAAAGGTCCACTGCTTGGACGAATACGTGTCATGAAAGTGGTAATACACCATCGTGATTTAACTCCAGTCAGCAACTAAACACCACACAGCTGCTTGCTCATTCTCCTCTGATGAGATAGGGGAGAGAAATGGAACAGTACAAAATGAGAAAACTCAAGGTAGGAGATAAAGGCAGTTTAAAAGGTAAAGCAAAATCTGTGCATGCAAGCAAAGCAAAACAAGGAATTCATACACTGCTTCCCATCAGCAGGCAAGTGTTCAGCCATATCTGGGAAAGCAGGACTCCATCACGTGTAATGGTTACTTAGGAAGACAAATGCCACCATTTCAAACATCCCCCCTTTCCTTCTTCTTCTCCCAGCTTTATATTGCTGAGCATGACATC
>Ga0065711_1039003_pt1 | contig 18222 bp, 15 predicted proteins | sample Hoacrofraction12_FD_59098 | JGI IMG/M metagenome (GOLD analysis project Ga0065711, IMG submission 59098) | Hoatzin crop microbial communities from Cojedes, Venezuela - Epithelial fraction 12 v2 (version 2) | ecosystem: Host-associated > Birds > Digestive system > Esophagus > Crop | place... | reverse complement strand
CAGCCTTTCCTCCCAGCACAGGGGTTCCAGCCCTCGCATCATTGCTGGGGCCTCCTCTGGCCCCGCTCCCACAGCTCCAGCTCTGTCCTGTGCTGAGGGCTCCAGAGCTGGACGCAGGACTCCCGGGGGGTTCTCAGCAGAGCAGGGCAGAGGGGCAGAATCCCCTCCCTCGCCCTGTGCCCACGCTGCTGGGGATGCAGCCCAAGGCATGGTTGGCCTTCAGGACTGCCAGCACACACTGCCGGGTCACGTCCAGCTTTTCACCCCCCAGCACCCCCAAGTCCTCCTTGGCAGGGCTGCTCTCAATCCATTTTTTGCCCAGCCCATATCTGTGCTTGGGGTTGCCCTGACCCATGTTCAGGACCCAGCACTTGGCCTTGATGAACTTCATGAGCTTCATACAGGTCCACCTCTCAAGCCTGTCTGGGTCGCTCTGGATGGCATCCCATCCCTCCAGCATGTCAACCACATCACTCAGCTTGGTGTCATCTGCAAGCCTGATGAGAGTGTCCTTGATCCCACTGTCTATGTCACTGACAACTAATAGGACTTCACCAGAAGATCATGGTGAAGGGATGGACAGTGAAGCCCTGAGATACCACATTGCAGAACCACAGAGGTACCACATGCCGTTTCTCCTCTTAGCTGGCTCCTGCACAACATCCCAGGTGAAGCTCTCACCACTTTTCAGCTTGAAAACAGTGCTTTGCAAATGCCTGGCATAGGACCTCATGCTGCAACAGCAGATGAAAGAGCTGAATTTCTTTTTGTTATTATCCCCACAAGCCAGACATAATAAATTATTCCAGTGGAGTGATTTGGTTTTCATGTAGCTTCCCTGCAGCTGTTCGGCTTGGCTGATGGGCCCAACCCCTCCTGTGATGTTTTGTCAGATTTCCACCCAGATGGCAAACCTCTTCTCTTAGGAAACCTGCAAAAACAAAATATGAGGTCGCCTTTTATTCTCCAATTCTTTGGAGTTTGCTAATGTGCAAAAAGGCCATGCCCAGGGCAAAGACCTGTTGGAAAACCTCTGCTGGGCAGGAGGCAAAAAGCCGAGATGGGAATCACAGACTGAGTAAAATGAAAGCGGAATAATATTCCAAAATTTCCTGAAAATGTTCTCAAGCACTTTCCAATTCAAGCCTGGCATTTATAGCTTTGACATTCTAATTGACGAGCAAGGCATTTTTAGATACTGAACTTAGGCACAGAAGAATTACTGTAAATAATTGCCAAGCCCACCTCACCATGGAGAGCCAGGTCAAACACCTAGCATTTTCCTTCTCTTCCTCTCAGCTGCTTCTGATATTCCATTGTATCCCTGCCAATCATGCAGAAATGATGAATCGTGAAGCAGAAGGCTCATAAATTCTGAAATTGGCTTAGAAATCATTAGAATTGATGTACTCTGGATCCTTTTCCATTGGTTTCTTGGATTTGGCACATTTAGGCACACTCAGAATATATACTATAGCTTTTTCAACATTCATGAGGGCTAAAATAAACTTTTATTTTTTCTTTTGTTTTTTCTTTTTTTCCCAAAGGAGGAAGAAATGAAAGCTCAGATATTCAGCTCCTTGAACTGGGGCTTTAAGAAAAACAATACACATCATGACCCGCACAATAAAATCATGAGAGTTAGCGACAGTCTGGACTTCATGTTTTAAAATTCGTTGTTCTGCTCTCATTAACCTACGCTAGCTGGTGTGACACATGGCTTCACTGGAAGGGAAAGAGGTGAAGGGAAGCTAAATATGAGGGTCTTCACCACCATAAGCATCCTCTCGCTGTGTTCCCAAACAGACAGTTTTGGTAGCAGTTCCTTCTTCTGCTGTGGTTTGAGGTGTTGAAGGGCTCTGGATGAGCATTATTTGGAAGATGGTAGATCATTTGTCATAGCTCACCTTCCTACTCAGGTGGGATGGGTGATACTGGATTGCAGCACCCAAGTTGTTCTTACTTCTCCTAGTCTCTTTATACTTTGCACCTTTCTGCGGCAAGAAGTTGTCCTTGTTTTGGAAGAAGAACAGATACCACTGGATTCTGGGCTGAACTGCATCATCTGGGTTAAATAAAACAATACTAAAAAAAGCACAAGTTCTGTTCCCATGATAGAGCACGGTAAGGTTTACATCAGATGACGAGATGGCTCTGCAACACGAAAGGCCCAGATCCACTTAATATTAACTCGCCTTTGCTTCTCTGAGTGCATTTGACTCCAGTGGAAATCAAGAGATGAAATACCTTCCTGGAGGTGGACCAAAATCACTATTTTATCATGATTTGCTCTTGTTTGTCCCTGAAGAACTATAGGATTGCCGGGGGGTGTGGGAGGGGGCACACAACGCTTTCTCTTGTCACTGATGAAAAAGGAAATAATTTTAACTGGGCACAGAGAAAAAGAAAACTCTTTTCTCCCTGCGGTAACAATAAAAGGTTCTCAGGCATTTCCTCATTGATACTACAGCATCAAGCAAGCATCAGTGGGGCTCCATGGGTTCATAACCCTACAGCATTTGGCGTCATGCGGGTTCTGTGGATCCCTTCCAGGTTTTTGCTACCACAAAGAGTCAGATCCCGGACCCAGCTGCAAGGACGGTGATTAAGGAAACTATTTCCTAAAAGAGAATATATATTTTACACCTTCCTTGCTGTAACTTAGCAGATCAACCAATTCCCCCACTAGGTTCTTGTGCGTTGCTGATCATACCTGCCTTTTACCAGCTGGTACAGAAGTAGCTGATCAATGTACATTCTCGTTACTTGAACTAATGTTTCTTTATGCAATGAGGGTCCATAATATGTTGCATGTGGTTTCCATTTGGGGCTTTTTGGGATCTTTTCCAGGAAGTTTCAGGTCATTACCTCAAACCTTCCTCAGCTGAAAAAGAATTGAGGTAATAACCCACAATATCCTGGAGGAGGGGGGAAAAAAAAAGAAAGAAAAAGAAAGAAAGAAAAATTTCTATAATGCAATGAAGACAAGAGAATGAAAATTGCATGCAGGATAGATAGATGGAATGTGGCCTTTGGCCCTTCAGCAAAGGTGTCATAAAATGTGCTGTATTGAAGTAGTATGTCAAAACGCAAGATCTTGGGCAGGGAAGGGAAACGGCACAAAACCAAAACCGACGGGACCACTGCAAAGGAGTGGGCCTGATCCTCAGCCCCTGATCAACTTTCACCTTGCAGAGCTGAATGTTAATGAGTTAAGAGGTTTCATTGGAGTAACGGCTGGCGTTTTGGGATGAAAGAGAAAGTGCTGTGTGTTAAGAAACCTCTTAAAAGGCTTCTGATGTGGTGGGGGTGGCTCAAAACGATCACAAGGAATCACTACCAAAGGAAGGTCAGTTTTAAGCTGAAGTGTAACTTATCCAACTTTATTCTCCTTCTCAGCCGACACTATACTTCACTCTGCTGTTCACTCCTCTTTCCTCTCCCCATCTGAAAATTGCCTTGGCTACAGAAATTGCCGTTTACGTCCACTTTGTGTTTTCTGGTTGTGAGCCAGCTACCTACCGATCAAGCTAACTGACCCCAGGCTTCAGCCAAAACTATTCAGCACCTACAGTCCTTTTCAAGGAGGGGAAAGAACTGCCTTGCAGGGCCTCAGGAGAAGGGGGCTGGGGGGTGGGGGTGTTTATAACCCAAACACATGCAAATCACTTTAAAAGTGGGTTTTTCCAAAGTACTGGAACACTGCCTGCTCCTCCTGCTTTCTCTTGGGTTTAGGAGTGTCCAGTGGGTTTAATTAACAATAGTGGGTGTGTCAGATGCCCTGGGTGTTTTGTGAAGATTAACTCAAAAAATACCTGCAAATATCTTCTTTCAGGTGATATCTGAAATGATCTGTTTGAAAAGGTAGAGAATGAAGCCTCCCTGAATGGCAAATTCTCAGTGGCCTTTGGGTGGAAAAGGCCATATCAAAGTGGCTTTGGAAGTGGCTCAAATTACTGTTTCTGCTAAATGACCGATGGAGATATTCTCCTTTGTCGTCGTGTTTTCTTATTGCTAACCTGATGGAGTGAAAATTGTTCCTGTTACTTCAAAGGATGGGGTCAGCTGGATGGATTTTGAGGGACATGACAGGAGTTGCTAAGTCTTCCACAACCCATCCATAATCAGCATGCTCCAAATGTTCACTAAAGCATCAAACCAACATCATGCCAACAGGCAGAGGTGGGGACTGAGCATTAGCCTTCAGGTCTCAGATTTCCAAAACCTCAGGGTGACGCTGGATAACTACATCAGAAGGCTTTCTGGGGACCTTATTTTCAGAAGGTGTTGAATAACCCTTCTTTGAAGCAGGTCCCTCATTGCCTGCCCCTCTCCCCCACGAAAACGAATTAGTCAGAATTCAGTTTGAAACGCATTGCTTCTGCAAAGCAAAACTTCACATACAGCCAAGCACTGTTGTCTCATCTGTGGCTCTGAAGAAATGGGAAGCAGTGCGCTGAATTGCAAAGCACTAGGGATCTTCACACTGCTCAACATTTGCAAAGGTGTGTCTCCCATCTCCACTCCTAGTCCACATCATTTTTAGAGCTGACATATTTTTTTTACATCCACAAATCACTAACATAGCATTTCTGTACATCAAGGACCAACATCTCAGAGCTTTCTGAGACCTGAGACAAAACAGAACACTTTTGTATCTAAGGAAAGCATGCATTTTTCTTCCACTTCTCATTCCTCCTGTATTTCAAGGTGGTGGTGTCATCACCTGGCAGTACTATTCCAGCACAGACATCTGATGAAATCGGAGGCCCACCCTAGGAAGTCATGAAATCAACACAAGCTTCAGGAGGTGTTTCTGGGATGAGACACATATTGTGTCTTTGTATTCTGGCTTCTATAGAGTATCAGTTGACTGCAGACTGTGACTTTGTACCTCTGCCATGTTGACTGCTTGGCTATCCTTTTCAGTCTGAGTGATGAGTGATTCCCACAACCAGTTGCATTGGCGGCACCTCCAGAAGATACTTTTATTGACAGAAATTCTTTTAAATCACTTCTTGCTTTTCATTTAAGGCTTCTTTCCCCAGAAATGAAGGTCTGTGTTCTCTTGAAAGACAAGATGGGATTTCAGAACACATCTCCGCTTGTTCATCTTGGGCTTCAGAGACACTACTGAACAGCACTAAATTCACACACAAAAAAATCTGAGAACAGCTAAAATCATTTCCCAGATTGAGTAGTGTGCTTTGTAGATTTGAAAACAGCGTATTTTGGGTGTGTGGGATATTCTATATTTTGGAGCATAAAGAAAAGGGTTTTCTGTTTTTTGCTGCACGCTTTTAGGAAAAAAAAAAAAGAAGCCTCTATCTCTGGTTCTGGTCCCTTTCAGCAGTCGTAATCAAATCCACACGCTTTGGACTAATATCCCAAATCAGATACCCGCCAAAAGGCCTGCAGATGGACCAGGTTTAGATTAATAAACAGTTTTAGATCATAGTGTAACTCCAGGAGGGACTATTAGCTCATCTGACCTGTATATTGCAGGCTATTTAATGTTACCCAGTTACCTGTATATTAAGCCCAATAATTTGTGTTTGACTGCAGCTCATCCTGAGTAAAAAACCCCATCTGTTTTCAAAGACACAGGAGATATCTTCCACTTCCTTTGGTGTCTTTTCCCAGCACTAACCGCACTTACTTCCACATGTCTAATCTTTAGAATCTGAGTTTGTCATGCCTTGTCTATGAGACATGTGCTCACACTAGCTTTGCTCTTCCTCCATTGCTTGAAAGCCTCTGGCAACTTGTATTCTCCTCTACAAGTTGCCTTACATGGTAATCAAGTCACACCCTGAGTTGTCTCTTGATGGCTGAGCAGACTGAATATTTAAGTCTCTCACTGTAAGAGATTTCCCTTTTCTCTTGCTTTTTCAGCATCACAAACCCAACATCTCTGCTAACTTCAACTATCTCTAGAAGTCAAGCATCTACACCGTGAGTTGTCCAGATCATTTTTGGATGAGTTCGCCTCCGAATTGGATGATTTTTGTCCACTGAGGGTGTCTTTCTTTAGCTGTGCAGGACACATTTGTCTGCTATGTGATTAAAGTCTGTTGGGATAAACCCCACTCCTGAGGCTTGGAGAAATGCCCTGCAGGCCTGAAAAAGAGCAGGTCATAATGAAAATACATTTAGTGAGAGATTTAAACCATTGATCTGCTCAGTCACCTAGCACTAATTCTGGCGATGATTTACAAATCTGGTTTTGAAATTCAAAAAAGAATAACCTGCAAAGCTCAAACAAGTACTGTCCCCATCCTCTGGGGAGACGCCTGCTCACCAGCACCCTTCCATTTTCTTGGACAGAAAGGAGCAAAGCTGTACCTTTCTCTCCCCTTCTGAGTCACATGAAACAACAGTTATTTCAAAAGCGGTTATCTGAATAACGTTGAAAAAAAGGAAATAATTTCCCCTGTCTTCCAGTCCTTCACCCCTCCTCTTTCTGCATCATTTTCCAACTTGTTTGACAGATTACAGATTTGAAAGAAGGTACTGCAAAGGCCCACACTATTTAGGTTGAAACCCCAGGAGATCTTCAGACAACAAAAACCAGTCCTGAACCAAATATAATTGGAACTTCAAGCCCCAGAAGTGCCTCACTGTGGCCTAGTCAGACCTTTCCTCATGAACAAAGCAGCTTTGAGATGAGGTCATGTTTGAGAGCAAGCATAAGCATAAAGCAGTGACTTCTTGACCAGGAAGGTCTTTATGAAGCGAAGCATTGGAGGGCCACAGCTTCCCGTTGAATTTCTCCAGGCATTAGAGCCCAAATCTCATGTGCTGAGAGCTACTCAGAGGTTTTGATGCATCAACAAGAATTGCCTGCTGACATCTAACAGCCTGTACAAAAGCAAGGGGGAGACATGGGGCTTTCCAAATTCACGAACCTGAAAACATGCCTTCTGGAGCATCCCCAGTACATGACTCTCAAGCCATATAGCTCTTTAATCCTTCCTTCGCAAGCTCAGACCTTTGTAAAGAGACCCCTGAAGCCAGCTCGCAATCCCCTCACATTGAGAGGACCTATCCATCTGCCTTCACTCATCTTGAAATATTTTTAAACAATGTGTTTCCCTTAGTGGGCTGTGTAGCACAGTATTATTTCCTTCTTCATGAGTTTCTGCTATTTCCCTGGTGTATCTCTTTATTTGTTTATTGAATTATCCTTTGAACTTGCTTCTGCTTCTTTCCAGAGACCTCCAAATTATTCTTCCTATGCTAATCTTCACCCCATATTGGCCTGTGCTGCCCTTTAATCCTACCGAGGCTTAACAACGATGAATTTAAATTGCAAACTCTTCCAGCTATTTCTACTTTGCCGGAGTAAAATTCTCCGTGCATTCTAAGATCACAACCGCGATTCCTCTAGGCATTTTATGGTCCCTCCGAGTCAGCTGAGCAGAGGTCAAGAACATTTGGTATTGCCTCTTCCAACATTTCATTCCTCCCAAGCCTTGCAAATCCAGCAACGCTGTGATTCTTCTTTGTCTGCGAACCTCTGCCTTCAAATCTTTCCTTTTGCGCTTATCTACAGCTTTAGACCAGACCTTGGCTATTACCCAAGTGGCACCATGCAGAACTGCTTCTACTTCTCCACACCCTTACTAGCAATCAGCACCCTCTCTTGCTCTCTCCTGAGTTTCAATTGATTTAAGTCATTCAAATTTCTGTCTCCGTTTATACTTCCTGTCATCTGAGTGCCATTTTCTTGTATGACGACAGTCTCAAAGGAGACTAGAAATAGGCCATAAACCATAATTTTTGGCACTTTGCTAGTTCCTTCAGTCCAAGTACTTGGCGAACAATAATTTAAGCTTCAGCATGAATGTCCTGTCCACTTACGTCAAGTAGAGTTTGCTGCAACATGAATGAACTTTCTGCTGTGGATATTTCAACCCTATATGCTATGACATGAGCTGGCAGAAGCTATCTGTATGGTTTAATATTTATACTGCTGCATTGGCCAGAAGTCCCTGTTAGGACCCATCCATAAGGATGTTTTGCCAGCTTGGGCTGATCTGAAGCCTGTTGAACTGAGAGTCTTCCAGTGACATCCAATGGCAGTTCCACAGACGTTACAAAGCACAATGGCAGATCCAGGGTGGGATGCACAGGCGCAGGTGCCTTTTCATTCACTGGTCCCTAACGTTCACTTACATAAGAGCAAGAATATTTAGCAGATGTCTCATTCAACATGGTAATTTCCTCTTGAAGTTCACCTGTTTTTAGTCTTGATTCAGCCGTGAACATTGCAACATCAGCTTAGGGTAAGTGCTGCTGAATCTGATAGCCCAACAGGGGTGAGACTGCTGCAGCTCCATGTCCCCGTGTTCCCCACATCCAGCACACACACACACAGACATGCAGTACATATGTACGTGTATACACATCTGCACATAAACATGTCTGGCCACACAGATCATCATAGATGAAAAAGACAGCACTCACACAAACAGAAACACTGCCAATAGCCTCCTCTTGTCTGGCTAAACAGGGTGAAAGCCCGTTGGTGGAAAGTGTATGTATATATATGCATACATACTGCCCTCAGGCACTCAATCTGCCCAATGGCTGCCCAATCTCCCAGCTGCCTCATGTACAAACAAACATCTATGGTAGTTGACCCAAACCCATAACCTTACCAGCAACTGACCACCAGACCTGAGGGTCTGCCCGTAGCTGGTTTGGATCCCCGGTTCAGTCCAGTAGCCAACTTGCAGATGCCCAGTATCTGGCTCGGCATTATGGCCACTCCAAAACCTGGCTCCCAAGTCTTTCCTCCATTTCTCCATCTTTGGTCTTTCCCTTAAAGAAAACCCCAATGTGCTTTTTTCCTTGGCATCTCATGAGTCCCATACTCTGTAGGCAGCAACTGTCCTCAGTCTGCAAGGCGACCGTGAGTCTCATTTCTCAGGGCTTTCATGTCAGGGCCATGGGTTTCACAGCAGGAACATGGGCTGACCCTCCTCCTTTCATAATTCTGGGAGTAGCAGTCAGGGTTGGTCTGGTGGGGGTCCTGAGCTTCCTCCATCTGTAATGATTCATCTGCTCCTTCCAGCTTACAAAGATGAGCTTTTAATCGCGCAGCCTAACAGAGGTGAATGTGACAGGCATGTTGGTCGCTGAAGGACCATGCAGAAGTTCATGGGGCTGGATGGACAGCAGGAAGAGCCTAGCTATATGGGACAGTTGAACATAACTAGCACTGCATGGTCATCATTGGAAGCAAAGCTCCAGGTACAATTTGCAGCTAATACTCTCCTCGCCCTGATGTCAGTGATGCCAATCTCCATTGCGCGTCTGGCAATCAAATTCATGCAAATGAGATTTGTGCACATAAAATAAACTGAGCCAGAGATCCTCACTGTTGCTAAAACCCTCGAACAAAGCAACCAATCAAGGGGAAGAATTGTCTGGAACATCTAAAATATGGGATCTTAGCCTTCTCTTGAAACTAAAATTTGCAGCCTAGGAAAAACCCAATAGAAACAGAAAAATTCCTCTAACCTTTGCAAAAATATGTTCCTTTTTGCCAGTAAAAGCCATTCCTTAGCAGCACCATTTGGATAATTTGCCTCTACATCTTGTTCGTCTGTCACCTCACAGGCTTCAGATTTTTGTGTGTATTCATCACTGGTCTGTATATAAGAGAATGAGTGGGGGGAGAAAAAGAAGGCAGAGATTTTGGCAGGAATCCCTGCCTGGAATGAATATAAAACTTTGTTTTATTTAAGTGATCTGGTTGTGTGTATGTGAGAGAGAGAGAGAGAGGAGAGAGAGAAGAGAAACAAATAAAGATAGTTTTTAAAAAACTGAGTGTGAAAGAAATTCCCCAGAGAGACAAATAAAGGACTTTTTTATTGCTAATAACACATGTTCTGGCATGTGCCTTGCAAGTTGTTAACCCACCTTGAAACTGGTGAGTTTAGTTGTTGTTGGTTTGGGTTTGGGTTTTTGTTTTTTTTAAATCTTTCTTCTGACTTTTGAGTTGTTGGAGTAAGGGAAAAAAATCATATAAAAAAACCCAACAACACACACAACAAAACCCCATCTTCCTTCTTGCTGTTTGTTTGGAAACCCTGAAGGATGAAGGAATGATTTCATTCCTTCCCTTCAATATACTGCTAAATGCCCCTGATGGACTGGGGTGGCTTTGCGCCAGCTGATTACATTTGGGCTAGACTAACAGGATGGACCCAACATGTTGGAGTGGGTCCAGAGGAGGGCAACAAAAATGATCGGAGGGCTGGAACCCCTCTGCTGTGAAGAAAGGCTGAGAGAGTTGGGGCTGTTCAGCCTGGAGAAGGCGAAGGCTCCGAGGAGACCTTATTGTGGCCTTCCAGTACTTAAAGGGGGCTTCTAAAAAAGATGGGGAAAATTGTTTCAGCAAGGTTTGTTGTGACAGGACAAGTAGTAATGCTTTTAAACTAAAAGAGAGGAGATTTAGGCTGGATATAAGGAAGAAATTTTTTACACTGAGGGTGGTGAAACCCTGGCACAGTTTGCCCAGAGAGGTGGTCAATGCCCCATCCCTGGAAACATTCAAGGCCAGATTGGACTGGGCTCTGAGCAACCTGATCCAGCTGAAGATGTCCCTGCTCACTTCAGGGCGGTTGGGCTAGGTGACCTTTAGAGGCCTCTTCCAACCCACAGCATTCTACGATACTATGACATCCATGCTTCTCACTGGTGGTGACCCCAGCTTTCAAATCTGTCTCCAGCCCACTCTGCCGTCTGCTGACTATCTCCTTGTTGGATGTACAGGTGCCCCTATACTATCTGTAATGTCCCAGAGTGGGACCTGCTTGTACCCATCCTGGGAGTAGCTTCTGTCCCCTTTTTCACCAGGACTGAACACATCAAGAAGAACATGGTGACCTCTGTTCCACCCCGTATTCTCTGGAGTTTCATTCACTGCCCAGAGCAGGAAGGTTCAGATAAATATGCAGGAGTTTTCAGTGCTTTTCTGATCCATACCACTTTCCCTCAAGCTTTTTTGAGCCTTACCCTATACTACTTCACGTCCTCCAGCCCTACTTTTCCCAGGCCCATGGGGATTTCCCCAAGTAGGAGCTGCCAAACCAGGACAGTGTCTCTGTGATGATGACAAACATCTGGGAGAGCACTAAGAGACGAGGCTGCCAAATTCTCCCTCTTGTGATTTAAGCGAGACTTGGCCTTCTCCCCACCATAACCCAGAGCTTTCTCTGAGCAGTGAAAGTAACAGTAGACATTCAGATAGGGCTCTGTCCTTTCTTCCCCCAAAGGTACCCAAACACTCAACACTCTGTCGTCTGACTGAGGTTGAAATCACAGAAAAGCTGAGCCCAGAGGTATCCAGCTCTTTTATAGACCACTGCAGACCTAGGCTGAATGAAGGACAGTGACACTGATGTGCTGCCTAGAGGGACTCCATCCAGGGATACTGTAGCCCCCCAGCTGTGGCCAAGAAGAAGACCCTGTCCCACCATGTCTCCCAACCCATAGCCTGAGACATTGCTATCATCTCACACCCTTGACATGGAGTTACGGACGAATTTTGGGATATAGGAACACAAAGCAGAAGGGAACTCCTCCCCAGGAAGGAAAGGGAGAGGGAGATGGTCATCAGCCTTTCAACTCATCTCTCCATGACATACAGCACGAGACCAAAGGGGACATGGTGTAGCCTCTTTCCCACTTAACATGACCAGGTATTTTAGCATGGGAAGAACACAGTGAAGAGCACAGTGACCCTTTGTGTCAAGGAGAAGTTGTGGGGGCTCATTTGCTGTTCAGACAGAGTGAACCAGAAGCAGTGACTATTTTCACTTTGGTGGTCTTCATTCCTGGATGGTTGTAAGACAGTTCTGCTCAGAGGATGCCTCTGTCGGTTGCCTTCTGTTGCACGTATCAGTGGACGTATTTTTGTGGATGTCACCTTTCACCCTCCCATCAAATACCATCCCATAAAGGCATCAAGAGCTACAAGCAGGCAGAGAAAAATTTTAACCTAACTCACTACCGAACAGCTCAGTCTTTGAACTGAAGAAGGAAATTCAGCTAACTGGGTTGTTCCTCAGCCATTCATCTGCAAGGGGATTTCTCACTAATCCCTAACCTGTTGGCTTATCCTGGAGTCTGAGTGATTACTCATGGCATTTTTCCCACAGAGTTGTTTGCAAATGACTTTCTAGAGAGGCAAAAGTCAGCGAGAAAAATTATTCTTCTCCATTTCTCAGCAAGAAAAGCCAGACATGATCAATGTACAAACCTCTACAGTGTTTTGTCAGGCTGGCTGGGTCTCAGCAGCCCCAGTGGATGCAGCACAGCTACCGTCTTGCTATGCCTTCATTTTCTCCCTCTAGTCAAAGGCAGATGAAACACAGGGCTTCTCAGGCTGTCAGACAGCCAAAGTGCTGCTTCTTCAACTCTTGGAAAAGTCTCTTTTTAAAGCAAAAGCCATAGATTAACCTTAGAAATTGTTAAACACTTCCAGAACCCCAGTATGCCCAGACCCAAGAGTTTGGTGTGACTTTTTAAGAGGTATGGCATAGTCTTTTCATTTTTGACCTGATCTGCCTCAAGTTTGTTGTTTTGAGTTCTGGGGATCGCTGTTTTCTGCTCACCCAAGAGAAAATCACCAAGTGTTTGAGGGAGCCTCTCTGCTTTGGTGGATTCCTCAGCACAGCATTGGGCAAATTGTGCAAATAGGCCACAGATCGTAGAATCACAGAATGGTTTGGGTTGGAAGGGACCTTCAGAGATCATCTAGTCTAACCCCCCTGCTACGGGCAGGGACATCTTTCACTAGATCAGGTTGCTCAAAGCCTCATCCAACCTGGCCTTGATGATATTGCCAGCTGTCTAAGATAATGGTCATCCATGTCTCAGGACTAATCCCTCCACACCCAACAACAGCTTTCTAGAATGTCCTCCCAAGACTCACATGTTAGCTATGCTGCCCGAAGGGGACTGAGCTTACTGCAGCAAACCAAGCTACCTTTCATCTTTGTGCAATGTCCATGTTGCTTTTCACTTGTTCCAGCTGCAAAAGGACATGTAGTAACACAAGTCATGTGTTTTAAGGCACAAATGGGTCCTGCAGTAATGCAATTCCTTCTCCATTGCCACCACGCCGCATGGGATTCCCCTAAGGGAGATTTTTCTCACCATTAGTTGTATGACTCGAGACAGGGCTTCTTCTCTTTGCAGTTATGAGCTTTAACTCACCACTGCTTGAACTCGAATTTTCCCTTTTGGTTTATAAATCCAAGCTAAAAATGTGACTTGTCCCTTGCTTAAGATCTCATATAGGTCCTTACTGTGATCCCATGGGAGAGGCAAGCATAATCCTCTTTTACTAGGGAGGAAATTGAGGCAGAAAAGGTAAAGAAAACTAAACAAATTGTTGGAAATGCTCTCGGGTACTAGGTTCCTATTATTGTATTACAGAAGTGCCAAAACAACTGAAACCTGCTTGTTATTCAACTCCTTGGAAGTTCAAGTCATGTCATTGTAGTGGCCTATGCCTTCAGCTGCCAGCTTTGAACATTTTTGCTCCTTTGACACATCCATGGCCAAACAGTGAACTGTCAGAGCTAGCAGGAGTTCCTGACTCCCAGCATGATGCTGCACAGATCAGAGCATCCTGCATCTATTCTCCAGCCAAAGCAGCACACTCCTACCTCTCCTCCAGCTGTCCACCCTTCACAAGGCAACAGGAATCGCTTGTAAATCTGAGCCATGCGTCTGGTCTCACCCACCTGGCTGACACCCATCTGACTGGAGCACCGACTCCCACACACACTCTTACGGCTCGGAAGACAACTTTTCTAACCATCTCCAGCGAAGACACTGGTGAAAGCAAAACTGAATATGAAGCAGATGCTGATCATAACTGAATTCCCCCAGACGATATTATCTCATCTCACAGCCAGTAGCTATTATTTGTTGGTGATGCTCCGGTGTTCTCCTTTCCTTCCTTTTCCCTGTGGATCCATAACCATGCCTTGCCCCTGTTTTCTCTTAGTTGGAAGCCAGTTAACCTAACTTCAGACATAAAACACGTATTTCCATCCTCACCTTTTCCCCTTCCTGCTTCTTGCCTGTAGTGTGATCCTCCAGCAGTTCAGCTACTGCATTTTCTTAGCTCCTTCACCACTGTGGCAACAATGACACTCCTATCTCTAACTCAACTACCATGAAAACAATGGACAAGTGTCTGAAAGACAGTAGTGCAGAACTTCAGAAACTCATACAGCATATACAGGGGAAATCTGAGGTGTACATCAGTGACTTACTTCAAGGTGAATTTGGCAAGTTTTTAAAGGCTACTTACCTGTGCACTTGAAATCTGGCTTTCTTCCTCTCTTCAGGTCTCCCAGGTATAGAGATCACCTCACAAGCATCTCACACCACCACAAGTGTTATTTTCGTACAGCGAAACACCCAGAAGACACGTCTGACCTCACATCTCAATTTCTGCAGGGATATTTATTCAATCAAGTTTTCATGCAGACTGAAGAAGACATCAAGATAGCACTTAACAAAGTGCACCAGATGCATCATCTCAAAGGTAACCCACCTGACCATCCTCTTATCTTGCCCATCTAAGTTCCAGGGCCCTGGTCCCTTGGCAGTAGTTGCTGAGATGCTAGGAGTTTCCGAGTTGAAGTTTGGCAACTGGCAGCCCCTCTCCTGGTGACAGCTGTCAGCCCCTCACCTGGGTCTGCAGCGTCTCCATGTATCTCAGATCTTGTGCTTTGCCTGTGTGCTTTCAAGCCAGAGCCAATTTCAAAAGTTTTGGTACCATTCTCTTGTCCAAACCTGAGATGCCTTTCTAATATAAAGAGGGAGGGAAATCTCTTTGCTCTCCCCAACCAACGATTTGGTGAGATCTTTGGAATTTGGGAACTCTGGAGATCTGTCTAAAGTCCATGTACTCTTTCATGGAGCACACTCCCCATGCAACTCTGGGTGAGCACGGCATGGTGAAGAAGAGGAGGTTCATTAGGAACAATCCTGCACTTCAGAGAAACAGCCTTCTGGATCAGTTCAAGATGTGGACAGGAAAAGTCTGTGTTACGTGCAGAGCAGAGGATGTCTCTGTGCCCATGGACATTGCATATAGGGTGATGATAGAGACCAGGGTTAAAGGCCTGGGCTGAAAATCTTTGTATTATGAGGAAGACATTAGTCAAGAACTTTTTGGAGGGAATGGAAGGAGAAATTTCCAGTCACAGTTTCATGCAGGGAAACTGAGGCCCAAGATATCCCTGTGTGGGGAGAAGGGTAGATCACCCTCTATCAGTATTAAGAGCTGATTAATTTACTGAATTCTGAAGATATCCCACTTGACTTCGGACTTTCAATGTCTCACCTACAAATCCAGTGTCTGCCAAAGGGACATTTTTGTCTAACAGGGTTGCTGCAATGGGGGTCGCATCTTACAGGTGATGGCCAGAGGCATTGATTGAAGAGACACAGCAAGAGGTTGGTGCTGGGAGGTTATCTGTTGCTGACACTGCCCAGATGAGTCTTGTGCCCAAAACATCACCTTCATTTACCAGACCTCTGCACTTTCCAAAATTACTGAGGACTTGTCATTTTTGCAATTGATTTGCTGATGATTGACTCTTTCTCCAAACATCAAGAACAAATGATAGGAGGAACCAAGTTCAGCCTGGGTATGTATGGCCCTTTGCCTGCTCCCACAAGAGGAGAACTTGTCCCGCAGGAATTATATCGTGCAGAGAGAACTGGCTGGTAATAAGCGAAAAGCTCTCTGGAGAACTCCTCCTGCCTGTCTAAGTTTCTTTTTTTGCCTTCTTTTTGTCATTAAAGGTGCAGTCTCACCTCACACTTGGTCTCCCACTTGGCCTTTCCTCCAGAGCCACACTAAGCTGCTGTTGGAGGATCCACCCCACAGTTTTTTTATGTCTCTCCTTTCTCAGGCTGTAACATGAGAGAGATGGGTGTGGGGAGGTTTCCCATCAAAACATCCTCTGTCAGATGTACTTCACGTGTAACTTTGCTGACACAGATCAGGGCTGGAGGAATGTCATTGAAGCCAAACCTTTTGTTTGGAAGGGGAAATCCAACAAATTCTCTGGCAGCTGGGCTTGGTCTTCAAGGATGATTTTTTTCTAACTTTGCTTGAAATATCAGACACTCTTCCAGCCCCATTCAAGTCCAAGAGAATTTCTTCCTTTTATGTCTTCTGTTCTTTTCACGTTTTCTTTTGGAGGAGAAGACTAGCAAAACAAACAAACAAGCAAAAATCTTTGGAGTGTAATTGATAGACCCAAATTATTTAATTTGGTCTGGAAGCCTCCTGAAAAAAAAAGTTCAAGAAGGTAAAAATGAAATTGGTATTCACCCTTACAAATAGCTTAGCTAGAACAAGGGCAAAGCACGGTTGGCAGAGACAAGCTCCTTGATGTCAATGAGGGTCTGTCCCACTGATGTCTCATTATTTTTCTTTTAAACAATATGTGAACAGACCACACAAGTACCAGGAGGGCCAAAGGATAGCAGGGAATTGACTGCAAGTAGCCAGCCAGGACCTCTGATTTACACTCAGCAGACTTAGTTTTGCCCTACAGTACAGAAATAGGACACAGGAGAACCAGCTGTGAGCACTCACAGACTATTAAAAACGACAAAACAAAACCCCTGTGCACAAAATACCTCATTCTTTAATTAAAATAGGACAAGAGAACTGACATAAGTCTATTATTTGATTTTAAGATCCTGTTCCCATCTATACCAGATTCATCGGTTTTGAGATGATTGTTTGTTTCTGTACTCAGCTTTGCCAGCTCCTCTTTGCACCTGGACTGCTCTTTCATTAGCAGTTTTAAGGCCTTAATTTAGCTGAGGTTTGAAACTTCTCAAAGGGCCAATCTCATGACAAAAATGTTTTTAAAATAGATACCTCCTCGACTATCAATTATAGCACAGAAAAAATAATAAATGTTTAAAGGGGAATATTCCCTGTGTCACTTTGTAATGCTTGTTTCGCATTTTTCTGCTCCAAGGGGAATGCAGGCTGATCACCACCAGTTTTATGCTGGCTGGTTTCCAGTTACCTTCACTTTCATTTGTATTCAATTTCCACGTTGTTTTCTACAGTTTCTTGTCCGGAGGCTTAGTGAAGCCACAAACATAAGCACTGAAATTGCAAACAGTGAAGAAAGAACCACTGATATGCATGAAAAAATAATAGGAATATTATATATTCTTGGTTTTCCCAGGTCTATAGTGACTTTAGGTAGTGCAGAAACCCCTCAGCACTATAGTGAACACATTATTCCAGCACCGTCCAGGAAAGCAGCAGTCTTGTGCTCCTCCTGCCATGCTTACTTTTCCCCATGCCCTCCCCAGCAGCTCCTTGGAGCCACCACAACCATTTGTGTCATTGCACAAGCTAGATATAGATATTCCTGCAAAACAACTCAGGAAGAGAAGTTTTCACTTCAATTCACTTTGGTTGCCTAACCTGCTGTAACATGCAGAATTTCTTGTTGTGGGGCAGGAGGTGGTGAGGTACATTTTCTCCACGGCAGTGACAGCTTTGACAGCTCATCATGTTCCTTGAAATATTTAACCTAAAAGAGGGAAGATTTAGATTAGATATTAGCAAGAAATTCTTCACCACGAGGGTGGTGAAACACTGGAACAGGTTGCCCAGACAAGCTGTGGATGCCGCCTCCCTGGAAGTGTTCAAGGCCAGGTTGGATGGAGCTCTGAGCAACCTGGTCCAGTGGAAGATATCCCTGCTAATGGTAAGGGGGTTAGAACTATATGATCTTTAAGGTCCCTTTCAACCCTTACCATTCTATGATTCTATGATTCTATGATTCTATGATTCTATGATTCTATGAAATGTAACCTTAAAACCTTCCAGGATATGAAGGACTCCATTATCCTTGCTCTGCAAAACACAGAGAAATGATCAGGTGATGGTTACCCCATGTAGACCTTTAAACATGAGTTCACAAGGCAGCCTCCAAAATGAGACACCCTTCAAATGAGTCAAAACTTCTTGTACAGGATTCATCCTTCTCTGCTGGGTTCTATGAGGTAGGCAGGAAGCTGCTCGAATGCTGGATGTCCACAAATCCATGGGCCCCGATGGAATGCACCCACGAGTGCTGAGGGAGCTGGCGGATGTCATTGCTGAGCCACTCTCCATCATCTTTGAGAGGTCCTGGAGGA
>Ga0065711_1039002_pt1 | contig 18223 bp, 22 predicted proteins | sample Hoacrofraction12_FD_59098 | JGI IMG/M metagenome (GOLD analysis project Ga0065711, IMG submission 59098) | Hoatzin crop microbial communities from Cojedes, Venezuela - Epithelial fraction 12 v2 (version 2) | ecosystem: Host-associated > Birds > Digestive system > Esophagus > Crop | place... | reverse complement strand
GGGGGGGGGTGCCGCCGGGAGCTGGTGGTGCTGGGGGGCGAGCAGGTTTGCCCAACGGTCCTTCAAGATCAGTCGCGAGCGGGTCGCGCTGCCCTGCCAGAGCTCACTTTCCTTTCTGGTTGTTGCAGGAACCTGTCCGAACCCGTCATGACGTACAAGCTCCACAAAGAGCTGGTTCTGGCTGCCAGTAAGTGCTGCCGCTGCCCTGCCGACGTTCCCTCGCCCTGCCCTCCCCAGCCAGCCTACACCAAAATCGCTTGACAGAGCTCTGCCAGCCCGACACCGGGGTGCCCGGCCGCTTCCCCCTGTAGAAGGAGGAGCGACCCTCTCTTCGGAGTGCTTAATTGTGCAAGGGGGGTGGTGGTATCTCTTCCCCTCTGTCCTTTGCTATCGCAGTGCTCTTTCCTCTAACAGGGTGTCATGCTCCTGGAGGGTCTGGAGAGCCAGGGGATGTCAGCTAGCCTGAAATCAGCACCAGTGTCCTCCCACAAGACTTGTTTCTTGATAGTGTTAGTACATTTAGTTTGAAACCTGAGGGAATGGGGTGTGCTGTTGCCACACAGACAGATAGGTGCTCCCTTTGGGCCGTGAAATTTGTCCTGGGATGTTGAATCCAAAGTGTCTGCCAGCACTCGTGAGACATTTTTCTGCTGCAGCCCGTGGGACTGACCCGCAGCCAGCATTAACGGCGATCAGCCGAGTGACAGGGGCGTGCTGACAGGGCATCGACTGCACCAAGCCGGCCAGTCCCCCACGGCCCGGTTGTTAGTCATTGCTTTCACATAAGCCGTAATAGTTCTGAACAGGCTGCACCCTCAGAGCGTGTTGCGAGCCAGCGTGCCGAGGAGGAGACTAGGGGCGTGCGGGGGGCTGTCGTCTCCCTCGGCACAGCACTACTGCGTTTGGAGGATCGCGGCACACTCCAAAACGCTTTGGATTAAAGCATCCTTCACACCCTCGTGCCTCCTTGAAGTCAGCGGGAGGGTCGGAGAGCACCTGCTGCTCCTCAGTTTGGACCTCTGGAGAATTAATAACGCTTGTTCTTTCTTGGAAAGGAAAATGTTCCACCACCTGCTGATTGTGCTCCAGCCCAAGATTTATTAGTTTCAGAACTGGTTAAACCAATGATGACTGGGTATGTGCAAGACTATAATCCCTTCCCTGCCCTCCCTCAGAAACTTGCACCATTAAAGCTTCCCAGCTACCAAGATCCCACACTATTCTTTTCACACCGAGTATTTTATTGTTTCTGGATTATTTATGCTCCTAAGGCTGACCTCTTTGGGTCAGGGACTCAGTTTTTTTCCCTGCAGGACGTTTTACCGTGTTGTTCAGTGTTTCAGCTATCTGGGCTGATAAGATACCCAGCAGAGGTGTGTGGGCGAGGGTGCAAAGGGGAGTACCCGGCCGTGCTCAGAGGGCGACCCTGAGCTCCCTTTCAAGCTTCATTTCTCCCTCTTTCCACTGCATTTTGTTCCTCACAATGATTACCCTGTTGCTATGTAATCTCACTTTCCTTCTGCTTCCCATCGCCGGGTTTGGCCAGCCAGCCCTGCGCTGCAGGAGGAGCAGCTCCCACAGGTTTTCTTTGGCTTTATCTTTCTCTTGTGTATTTACTGTGAAAGTGGAGGGCACAAACTTTTCTTTGTGTTACTTCTTCCCAGAATCTGAGAACCTGGACTACAGGCTGGGAGCCATTCACGCACTGGTCTATAAACTACCTGACAAGAACCGAGAGATGTTAGAGCTCCTCATACAACACCTCGTCAAGTAAGCAGACATTTTTCTTTAAATCCAAAGTAAGGGGAAGAAAGGAATCAACAGAACAAGCCTTTTTTTTGTGACAAGTTTGCAAAATTGTATCCACCACAGTCCCCCCAGGAATATACATTTGAACTGCAGAAAGGGTGTGATCATCCTGGCTACCCACTGCATTAAGTGGCTCTTCTCTTTCTAATTGCCACTTTCATCCCCTTTCTGACAAGCATCAAGCAGGAAATAATTTTAAAAAGAAAATACCCTCTGACAGCAGAGCTAGAAATCGTCACCTCTCATTCCAGTTAACAAGCACGTTCGGTCTGGGCTCTGGGAATGGCTGTAGAGCCTGTGCCTGTGGGCTGACTGTGAAGCATGCTTTGGTTTGGTCTCTGGCTCTGTGGACTCGGTGTCCTGAGCCCTTAGAGCAGCACGAAGGCTGGAGCGTGCCAGGCTCTGCTCTCGTGCAGGCGTGCTGGGTGCTTGGTGGCATTGGGCAGCGCTGCTTCCTCGTGCTTCCTCCACTGAGCTGCTGAGAAGTCTGTTATTGATGATAAGGCCACCAGCACTGCAGTGGGGAATGGGTATTGTCCTGCCTCCTTGCCACACCGAATGCGAGGGCTCAGCGTGGCGGCTCTGCCCTCTCCGCCCCAGGGAGCGGCAGGGAGAGGCTTGTGGTGAGCCGTGCTGAAGCTCAGAGGCACGGGAGCAATCTGCGTGCGGGGCAGGAAGGAGCAGGGCTCGCAGAAGCAGTGGCTTTTGTGTGACGGGGCTTGCTCTGGACCTTTGGAGATGTTGTTTCCAAACCAGACTGTTTCAGAAACAAGCAGGGCTGGGATTGTCCTGCCCTGGCACTCGAAGGAGGGGGCTTGGCCCTCGGTGCCATGCCCGCTCTCTGGGGCGAGCAGGCCTGGCTGGGGGACCCTGCCAGCCGTCCGGTTCCAGCCTTTCGTGCACGTCTTCCAGTGGTTTTTAGAAACCTTTCTGCGTAAGTGGCAGAGCTGAGAGTGTCTGGCATGCAGTCCGATGAAGCTAACGCTGTACTTGTCATCACTGTTTATTCCTTAAAGTGCTTACACTGAAATTCTGTTCCCTTTCCGCTTCGTGCTGACAGAAACCTCTTTCACACCAGAGCTACAGGACAAACCCAGAATTCGTTGCATGTCAGCATCAGAGTCTCTCTCCCCTGGTCCGCTGCTGGGAGCAGGGAGTGCCCACCCAGGGGGTTAGTGCTTCGGTCGGCCACCGGTGCTGCTCGCAGGCTTGCACAGTCCTCTAAAGCTTGAAGGCTGCTGGGCAGAGAGAGCTCTGTTCTGTGGAAACGGGGATTCTCTCAGAAAGAAGAAGCTGTGCAGAGATTTATTGAAAACCTCCAAAGTGTGCTTCCTACATTCAGTCCTCCTCCTCAGAGAGAGGAAAAATCAAAGCCAAAAGTCGGTTCTGGATAAACTGGCTATTCCCATTTAAATGATTCCTTTTCTGCCTGTGTTGTGCAGGTGACCTTTGACTGAAGAGTTAAAGGATGAGCTAGGAGTGAGAAGGGATCAAGTGAAAATGCTGTCAGCATGTTGCTCCCCCAAAGAGTTGTCCTAGCCAAACGTGCGTGTCATAGCTAGAGACACATTTTATCTCCGGTAGCGCTGGGAAACAAATTCTACTGAAACAAAATTAAATCGAATGACTGATTCTTACTGCGTCCTTTTTTTATTGCTTAGAATAAGATCTGTTTGGAAAAACCAAACCAAAAGCTCTTCCCTCTTTCCCTCCTCTCCGCAGCGTATGTGAGCACAGCCGAGAGAACCTGATGTCGCCGTCCAACATGGGGGTGATATTTGGACCTACCCTCATGCGAGCACAGGAGGACACCGTGGCAGCGATGATGAACATCAAGTTCCAGAACATCGTGGTTGAGATCCTCATCGAGCACTTTGCGAAGGTACAGGTGGCAGCCCCGGAGCACCTCCACGCAGCTCCGGGCTGCTCCGTCGTCTTCGGGCAGACTGTTGCTGTGGCAACGGTGTGGAGCTCCGGCTCCTTCTTCTGGAGTCTCCGTAGGGGCTGGGATTTTTTTGTATGAGATGCCGTTCTGAAATGCTTCAGAAGGAAACAAAAAGTGTAGCAGATCTGTTCCTTGCTGTTGCCGTTAGCTAGTTCCGAAGCAAACTCTGAGTCTAAGGATTTTTGCTTTTGTTTTTGAGTAAGAGGAATCTTTATTGGAAAAAAGAAAAAAACAAACAAACAGTTTTATGCCTGGACATTACAGGACTTTACTCTTTCTTACTGGACTTACTCTTTCTTAGCTGAAGGCAGCTTCAACGGGCACAGTCCAACACTACACAACTATTAATACAGGGGAAAAAAAACCCAGCGCAGCCACGTATTGAAAGGTTGATGAAACCAGTTCGGCTGTGTGTACGATCTGTTCAGACCCAGGTGCAGGGGTGGCGTGGGCAGGTGCGGGGAGGGAGCTGCTGCCTGGGCTGAGCTGTCGGAGAAGGCTTCAGCGAGCGGCCGGTGCCCGCTGTGCTGGGGCAGTGCTCTGCACCCCGGCGAGGGCTCCGGCAGCGTTTGCTTTTCATGGGCTCTTTGCTGAATTTCTTTGTCTGAGAGCATTGCCTAAAATGCACAGTCTGGATTAGTCTGCGGTGGTGAGTGCTGAAGATTCAGCTGTAGACAACAGCTTTTTGTTGTGTGGCATTTTGTCTCCTGATGGAAAGCAGAATATTCCACTGTCCTCTGTATTAGCACTTTCTCCTCGTGATAGCTTAGGGTTTTCAGGATGGCTGGAGGATGGTAGAGCTGTGTGTTGGTACTTAAAAACTTGAGCAGCATTTGCATTCAGATCGGTGTACCAGGGACCAGGTTGCTTTCCTGATAACAGCACTAGGTTCGAAGGAGCGCGTTTGGACCTTCAGCTTTTCACAGTACTTCACGTTACAGAGTGTCCAAACCATCTCTTATGTCTTAGAGGTAGGGAAGGTTTGAAGCCATCCTTTAAAGGACGTTGTCTGCTGGGCGGAGGATGGAGCAGCGCTCCAGCAGGCAGGGCAGCACACGTGCAGAAGCGAAGCTCCCTTTTTGAGAAAGGAAGAGGAGACTGAAGATGGAAGAGCGGGGTGCTTGCAAAAGTGGACCAGATGGGTGGTGTGAGAGTCGGATGTGGTGCTGGGGACTGAAACCAGAGAAACAAGATGAAAGAGCTCAAAGAGACTGCTGAGTACCCACACAAGAAGCTCATGGAAGTGACAAGCTAACTTCTTTGCAGGTCTGCAAACACTTTGAACAGGTACCCACAGCAAAATGGCATTGTCTGTGTGCTGGGGTCCTCGCCCAGCTTGCTACGGAACGGAGCCTCTGTCCTCCCCTCTTGAGTCAACACACGACCCACACTGCCACCTCTCACAGCTGGCATTAAATCTTTAATTAAGCCAGACATCTCTCTGCTTGCTTTTAATTTCTTTAGCAATAAGGTTATGTTAGTAACATTTATTAGATTGAGCTTGTAAGTTTGGTGTCAGCACTGAAAGTGTCTTTAGCTCACACATAAGCAAACACTCTAAATGAGTCTGGAGGAAGAGAGGGCTGTGGTTGGTCCAGTGCAATATGAAGGCTCTGAGGACAAAGTAACTGTTCATGAAGTCTTTGTGGATAATTACTCTTTCCACAGCTTGTATTTCAGTGCCGTGCTTAAACTAAATAAGTTGATCACTCTGGAAACACCTTCTTCACTGTACAAACCTTCTGAATATGAGCGTCTGTCAATATTTTTGTACTTTCAAGTTGTTTAATTTGGATTTTCATTTAGAAGGCAGAAGCAAAGCAGAGGCTGCACCGACATCTTAAAAAGAGTAGTTTGTGGTGGGTTTTAGCGTGGTTTTCAGATGTTGGAAAGCATCTCGTGAAAAGAGCATTCTGTAGTACCTGTACAGGCATCTGTGGGGATCTTAACACTGGGGTTGTTTTTTTCTTTAAAAAACAATACTGGACACTTGTTGATGTATAGGAATGAGGTTGGTGTTTCCAAAACATTGCCCTGCTGCAGGTAAACCTTTGCTATTTTAATGATACACGAGCTGCTGCTTTTAGATCACGGGCTGTTAGTGTCACAGCAAACTCCTCTGAATCCGGAGTGGAGAAAATGTCCTGCCCCTGCAAAGGGCAGAGCCTCTGCTGGCGTGCAGCAGCCACGCCGTGTCACCGAACCGGCAAAGAACGGCAGCTGAAATTACAGGATCGGGGCTCAGACCTCGTCGGGGTCTTTGCCCTGCGTGCCCCAAGCGACCCGCACGGGCAGCTGCCGAGCGTGTCGTTCCTCCTCCCGTCACGCAGAGTAGGGCGGGCTGAGCCGGGAGCAGAGCCCGAGTACCAGCGCGCTGTGTTTGTACCGAGCCTGCTGGGTGAAGGCCTGGGCAGACCAGCCTGGCTCCGACCGTGCCCCCGCGCTGCCGGGGCCCACCGTCGCCGTGCTACACACTGCCTGGCCTTTGGGAGCCAGACGGTTAAAGCAGGGCTGTGTTTTTCTCTCTCTTCCCCCACCTTCATTTCCCAGAACTGCTCTTTGGCTGGGAGAAGAAAGAACATGCTTTTGGTCTGAATTACAAAGATGGCGTACTCGATCAAATCAGAATGTTAATTTCATCATTTAAACATTTTGCTGGGTCACATGATAAAATTGTTCTTCCGTGACGAAGCGTGTGCCGAGGCAGCAGTGTCCCTCCTCAGCGGTGGGTCCGGCACCGGCTCTCATCCTGCCGACAGCCAGGAGGAGCGAGCCAGCTCCGCGTTCTCCCCGGACGGGCAGCGCAGCCTCGGCTCTCGGCAGCCCGTGCCACCCCTGCTGTAGTAACTCACTCTTCAGCGCCTGATGTGAATTCAGTTAATATCCATGGGAAAAACACAGGAGCCGTTGGTTTTGTTCCTCACTGTGGTGTTTCGGATCTTCAAGAGACTGCCCGGAAACTTAATTCTTTTTCAGCTCTGGAAAAAAAACCTCTGACATAAATAAGAACCTCTAAATTAAACCCAACCAAATAGGTGCCATATGACTAGTGAGAAAAGGAGATAAAACTCCTTAGCAGCATTGTTTTTATGCCAGTATTTCATCCAAGATAATTTCGCAGTGCCACACGCTTCATTGTAAGCCAAGAGCTGAAGGGTTTTTAGCGTTAAATCTAAAACAATACAGTGGTTTGTTTGGGTGCTTTCTGTAGATTGTATCACCTCACTGGTGTGGAAAACTTGATGTTTCTCAGAAACTGTCAGCTCCAAAGCTTCCTTCACCTGCTCCAGGATAACTTGCTTCCACACATCTTGTCTGTATTCGTGATTTTGCCGCGTTAATTAGCTCGGCGCTGCAGTTGCTGCCGTGGGCGTGCAAGGTGCAGAGCAGGCAGCCTGTCTGCAGGAAAGCCCACGGCGCGACACGTCTGCAGAGCCAGAACTAGAACATCAGCCCCTCTCCAGCCCCGGCAGCCGGGGCCTTCGCGGGCGCTGCCGGCCCGTGCGAGCGGCGGGTGTGTGCTGTCTGTCCCTCCGCAGCGCGGCTGGGTTCGCAGGGCTGGAGCCAACGGCTGCGAGGGCTCTGCCCAGCTCTCGTGGGCCACGGCTGGTCAGGACAGTTCCAGCCCCCCAGGGCCAGCCAGAGGTGGCTCGGGCCGCAGACGGAGTTGGTGCGTGCTGGAGAGCAGAGGAGCCGGGCAGCCCTTGGCAGAGGCGATGGGTGGCCGCTGGGTCTGCGCTCCTAGCTCCGCACGCTGCTGCGGGGTGCCATTTAACGACACCCGGTTAATGAGGCGAGCCCTGGTGGGTGTCATTCGCCCTGGTGGGACAGGAGGGCCATCTAAATCTGTCTGCCTTTACAGATCTACTCCGGGCCCCCCGAAGACACCACCGCCCCCCCGGTGCCTCCTCCCAGGGTGGCTGCGCGGCGGCACAAACCCATCACCATTTCCAAACGTCCCCTGAGGGAAAGACCCGTCTTCTTCGGTGCTTCTGTGGAAGAAAGTGGAGGTCAGTCCAGCTGCTCACTGGTGCCTTGCCTACCTCTCACCCCTCCTGCTGCCTCGAACACCTCTCCAGGAGCAGTGGAGATGACAGCAGCAGGGCTGCACTTCCCAGGCCAGGAAAGTGGCAGGCAGTGAGGTCTGTTGTTCGGTTAGAAAGGAAAGCAAAATAATACTCACATATAGGCTGCATCACCTCAAAACTCAAACTCTGTGGGGATTTCTTTTTTTCTGTCACCTGCAGCATTCTCCGTTAGCTAAGCTAAGACTGGAGTCTTGTCGTGCCGGAGCACATCAGCCCCGAGAGGGTCTGCAGGGCTGGCTCAGCCGCTGGCGGCTTTGCATCCAGAGCAAAAACACTGAACACTTTTTCAGGACCCAGTGACAGTATTTTCTAGACCAAGTACATCTCTGCAGTTAAATTCATTATATTGTAAGGAAATGGTAAGGTCTTTATTGTCTTGTCAAAGGGCACATCAATTTAAAATCATGTTTCTCTCTGCACCCAGTGTGCTCTGTCATTGCAAGCTGTGCCCTAGATCACGTCATCACCGAAGAGGTGGAAAGTCGTCTTCTCTGTTGCAGCTTTCAGAGCTTTGATGATGTTTTAGGCTTAATACTACGGGTGTACTTTTTGGTACTGGCAAAGCACAACTTGATTCAAATCGCTGTTTAAAATCACAAGACCGCTCGTGTAGTTGGAGACGGCCTTGCGTTTGAGTGCTTCTCCGAGCTGGGAGCAGAAGCGTTAGCGCTTGGCTGCACCAAGGCTGCAGGGTGCAGTCGCCTCATGGCCGCGCTTCTGCGTCCCGTGCGTCAGTCTCTTGCACGGCAGGAGCAGTGAGGTGAATGCGTTTTGGAGGGACAGAAAAGCATGGTATGCAGCTTCTCATGAGCAAGAGTACTGGAAATTTAAAAGAAATCTGTAACTATATTCTGTTCTGCTTAGCGTTGTTTCAGTTTTCTTCATTCCTCAGCGTTTGCGTGAGCCCCTTGCTGTCTGCGTGTAGCCGCGAGTGAGGAGCTGTTGCTGCCAAAGCAGCCGTCTCCTCCAGGCCCCCGGCGAGCGTGCCGGTCTCTCTGCGGAGAGCTCTGCTCTCCGGCGGGGCGGACGCGATGGCTCGCGCTGCTTCCTAACCCCGTGGCTGTCTGTCCCTTGGCTCCGCAGCAGACTGGCACGGACAGACCCCCAACGGCAGCGGCAGCGTCGGCACGGAAGCCCCCAAGCCGCTGCACCGCAGCCGCCTGCCTGCGTCCCGGCCCGGGGGGGACGAGCCAGGGCGTCCCCCCACCGAGGGCCGGCCCGACCCGCGCGCCGAGGCGGAGGTGGGGAGGCTGGTGGCCAGGCTGCAGGACGGAGGAGTGAAACCGGCCAGCAAGGCTGCCAACGGGGTGGTGGGCAGCCCTGCCCTGAAGACCTCCACGCTCCAGGCCAGGAGACCGGCTCCCCGGCCGGGGATCTGCGGCAGAGAGGGTGAGCGTGTGCTGGGCCGGGGCTCGCGCCGGCGTCGCAGCCGAAGGGAGGCAGGAGTGCCGTCCTCCCGGGGCAGCCCGAGGCGCCCGAGCCATCCCTCCCCACTGCACACGGTGTGCTGGGACGGCCGGAGCGGGCGGCGGGTTCCTCACCCTGGGTGTGTAGCAGCGATATAAAGACCGTTAAGCCCGGAGCGGTTTGTGCCCAGTCTAAGCAGCTGTCAGCGCTCTGGGTTGCCAGCCCTCTCCTCAGCAGAGATGAGCAAAATGGCAAAAGTCGCTTCCGCATTTTAATCTCTGGTCATTTTATCTGTCAGGCCCCCTGTGACAGGTTACCGAGGCTTTCCTGAGAACGTTTATTTCAACAGTTCATCCGTTGGCATGAAGTTTAGATAATGATTATAATTTGTGCTCTCATAAGCGTTATACAGAAATTTATTATACATAGCAATAATTAGTTTGGAGCCAGACCTGAGCTGGCGCGGGCCGTTTCAGCGGAGGAAGGCAGGCGGGCGTTGGTGTGTCTGCGTGCCTGGAGACGCTCTCCTCCGCAGCGCCGGGGAGCAGGCTGCAGGGCCGTATGCCGTGCCGTAACAGCGGGTAGTTGGTGCTGAGTTTTATAAAATACTCGAGGCGATGGTCTTAATAAAGGACTTGCTGCTTTCTGCAATTTGCCAGCTTTTCCTGTGCACTTTCCAGTGCTTTTCAGATGCTGTCATACCCTGACAGCTTCACAGTCCTGTGTTTAGAAAATAAAAACCAGGCTGCATTCTTGACAAACGACTCCTGTGTGCAGTAGAGAGAGAGAAGAAAGGCCCAGCTGGGTAGCACAAACACCAAATTCGTCTCAGTGGCACTGCTGGCTTCATTTAAGTTTGTCACATAAATGTTAGGTGGAGATCTGCATTTGGAGGAGTAAGATAGCTTTTGAAGTTGGCTTATACGTCAACTGCATTTAGTGCTTCGGAGTTTTATGGGTTTGCATTATGACATGAAGCGCGCTGACAGCATGTCCTGGAGCCACAGCGTAATAAAACTGGCTGTGTTGATCCGTGAACATATATCTAGCAGAACACTGAAGTCGTAATAAAGTTATATCACATCTGTGTTGATACTTGCAAATCAGTGCGAGGACGCTGTATTGAGCTTTTAATGTGCACAGTTTGGGGATAATTTTGAAAAACTGGAGAAACCAAGAAGAAGTATAGGCTGTAGGATTAGAAAACAGGCCTTTTCCTGAGAAATCCAAGTTATACAGCTTACCAAGGAGAGAATTTAGGGTCAGAACTTAGAAGTGAAGGTATGGAAGAGAGCTGGCTGAGGACTGGTGTTTGAGCTCGCACACTAGGATACAAGGTTCAGTAAGTAAGGATTTGACAAAGCCTTGGTTAAGTAGTTGCAGCAATTAATTGTCTTACCAATTAGAAAATCCTATTTGACTTTTTCCTAATCAGAAACAGAACTCTCTAGCAGTGGAAATGTCCTCACTCACTTAAGTGAATAACGAGGCTGGCTGGATCTTGGGGAAGCAAAGCAGCCGAGGCAGGACCTCAGGCGAGCGGAGCAGGAGGCTGGGCAGAGGACAGACAGGTAGTGCCACGGTCCAAGACAGACACTCGGAGAAGCAGTGGCGCTGGCTGCAGGGATCGCCGATTTGTGCCATCCCTCTCACTTTTGAAGAGTGGCACTGCACAGGTTTTAAGAAAACTTGTTCCCAGGCAATATCATCTTGGCAATCAGCAGCTATGTCAAGGGTGTCACCACAGGGCTCAGCATCAGCCCCTCTTTCTAGTGCCAGGTCGGCTGTGCTGGGGCAGGCAGAAGGGGAACTGCCTTTTCCTCAGACTCCTGCCCTAAATTCTGGCTGTTGGCAGCTGTCAGAGAGAGGATGTTGGGGCAGACAGACAGACCGACAGAGCTAAGCCGCTAACTTGTTGAATACCTCTTCTTAAACGTCTAACCCTGCACCAAAGCTTCATGCTCAGTGTTTGTCATCTCCAACCTCACAGGCGAGTACGACGGTGTCCCTAAGCCACGATCCCATGGCGATAAGCCCGTGATAACTCGTCCCCCCGTGAGACCTCCGGACCCACCGTGCAGGACCCCTGTGCCTCCGAGGCTGGAGCAGAGGCCGGATCTGATAGCAGGAACCGCAGAAGAGACACATTCCTCCGTGTAAGTCGGCAGGCGCGTGGCACGCGGGGTGGGCAGCTCGGCCCAGGGTGGCTGCTGGCACCTGGGGGCTTGGGGAGCGTGCGGGAGGACGGGGTGAGCCCAGGAGCAGGAGCTGGTGTTGCCTACCGGGAATTTTGGAAGCAGAGGAGGAGAAATGCCATGCTGGCTTCTGGCACCGGTGGCGTGCAATGGCAGGAGCCCACGGGCGTCCCTTCAACACCAGTGCGAGCGTGGGTCTGAACATCGCGTTGGGAAGCTGTGCCAGCCTGGGAGGGGAGCGTGGCCACAGCAAAGGCAAACACACGCGGGGAAAACAAAGCTCTGAACCTTCGCAGGCACAGCCCTGGGGCTGAGCTGTGCCCCATCCCCTTCTCTGCTGTTTCTCCGGTCAGTGCGATGGAGGGCCCCTCCCCGCCTGGCTCCGAGCGTGCCTCTCAAAGGAGACGCTTCCCAGGGAAGGACAAGATCCAGCTTGGATCTCTCTGGAGAGAATTCTGTGGAGTTCAGCTTTGTCATCCGATTTCATTCCGATTTTAACGAGCCAGAAACCCTGCTGGCTTCAATGGGAAATAAAAAAAGAGAAAAGGGTGACTAAATACACGGGCACTCAGCCCAGCAGCCAGGACCGGCGGGTGGGGAGTCGTGAACTGAAGTGCCTCTGTCCGTGGCTCCACGCCGCCGCGGGTGCCCACCTCCGGCAGCGGTCCCAGGGGAAACGCTTGCTGCAGGAGCAGCTCCCACGCTGGCCCTGCGCTGGCCCTGCTCTCTGCGGAGAGCCCCAGTAAAGCCGCGCTGGGCAGCTGATCCACGCCCTGTATTTTCGCTCCTTAGTCCATCAAAGGTGCCGTGAGGCTCAGCACCACGCCTGCAGGGCAGGAGCAGGCCTCGCCTCTGCTCTCTGAATTACTTTTCTTTCTTTGAGGACAGTTGGAAGGTAAATATGGAGCGCATAAAAAGTGAAGGAGAGGCCATAAAAAGTGATGGCTGCAGGTTTATAAACCAGCATGTAGGAATATTAGATTAGATTTAGATTAGATATAAGGAAGAAATTCATCACTCTGAGGGCGGTGAGGCCCTGGCACAGGTTGCCCAGAGAAGCTGTGGCTGCCCCCTCCCTGGCAGGGTTCAAGGCCAGGCTGGACGGGGCTTGGCGCAGCCTGGGCTGGTGGAAGGGGTCCCTGCGCATGGCAGGGGGCGTGGAACTGGATGATCTTCAAGGTCCCTTCCAACCCAAACCATTCTGTGATTCTGTGATCATGAGCAAGAGCATGGAAATAAGCAGTCTAGCTAAAAGCGACCGAGGGCCACCTGGCCAGGGCGATGTGAAGGCACAGGGGAGTGGAGCTGGCAGCACAAGCAGCGTGGCTGCTGCCTCGGCAGAAAAGATGCCATTTGAAGGTGATCGTCTTCAGTGTCTGCTAATGCTGCTGCTCTTTTCCCTGGCATGGATGAGATCTAATTAGCAAATTGCCTTACCGGGTAACTGGAGTGACCTCTCTTGTTCTCTGTGCAGGGTGGCCTCTAGGACAAAGTTCTTTGAGACAGCTTCCCGAAGGACAAGCAAGTAAGTGTGGCACTGGGAAGCTGGCGTGTCAATCAAAGCAGCCGCGCTGTGTCGGGTGCTCCCTCTGAGGCAGCGTGAGTCAGCTCAGGAAGCCCCAGCCCCAGCCTTTCTTGTCTCGTACTCCGGGCAGAAGATGGGTCTCAGCTAAAATGCTGGAACCAAACAAAGAGCACAAAGGGCGAAATGTAAATCCAGATACAGACTTGACAAGTCAAATGTAAATCTGTTAAGTAACAGACATATCTATGGATTCCTTTTATAATGCGTGTGGATCTAAGTCAGCGTAGTGCACGTTGTACTTACTTCTCAGCCTTTGCGAAGAGCAGAGATAAGATCATGGGAGAGAAGAGGAGGGCTGGTTAGATCGCAGCAGCTGATCAGAGGTGCGAGACCAGAGAGTGGATGGTCCTACACACAATGTATGTGCAGGCGTAGCTCCACCACGGCGAGGTACGGTGTGATGGAGTGACAGCTTGAGCGTGGAAGCCTTCGGGCTAGGCTGGGATGGCAGGGCTTTGAATTGCAAGCATTGCAGTTTGTTGCAGCGGATTTTGTTTGTAATAATACCTGCTCAAATAAGCTTCGGCTTCTCGCTTCACCAGCCTCTGCCAAAAGTGCGAGCAGTTTGCATGTAAGTCTAGTAAGTGTTGTCTGCTGGTGTTGACAGTGAGCTCACTTGTACTGAAAAACATATCCCTATCCCTGACCTGGCTGTTACCCAGCCCTCTATTTAGGTTTGTGGATCTGAGTTTGACCTTGCTTATTGCATTAATTTTTTTCTGTATTCTTCTACTTCCTTATACACAGTTCTTCATCACCACAAGGCAGGATCCCGGGTGATGAGAGCTGAGGCTAAAGGTACGTGATTATGACAATAAATCAAACAATAAACCAAAAGCACACATGTAACACAAAATCAGCATTTATGAGGTGGTGGGAGTCCAGTGGGGCCAATGGGAATCTCAAAGGAAAGATGAGGAGAAATGTCCTTCCTGTAGGAGACCCTTGCAGAAGGAAAGGTAATGGCTGGAGGTGGTCTGTGCTCTTCGTTGGGGGTAGCATGGCAGGGGGGAGAAAATCGGCCTGCTCTGCCCTTCTGAGCCTCCTGGCTGCAGCGCTCGGGGCACACGTGAGCGCTCTGCTAACGGCAGTGCCGAGATCTGCGCTTGCTCTGGTTGTGGTTTGGCCATCGCTGGTGGATTCGCGCTGCTGCATAGAGCATCCTTGTCTTCTTCTTCCAGACTTGGTAACCACCTCAGCCCAGCTAGACCCAGGAGATGTTCTGTGCTGGTGAAACGGACATGTCTCAGCTAAGACTTTTCCAGTTCCAGTGTCCCTGGAGAGCAGCTATCTTACCGGACGATAATTTCAGAGCGCACTGTCATAAGTTGCTTCAGAAATTAGAAGAGAGGGAGATAACGATGGAGAGAAGACCCTACCCAGACCTACGTGTTGAACTGTTCCCAGTCCTTCCGCCACTCCTCTCTGCGCAGGACGCTCCTGGGGCCCTGGCAGGTGACCGGCAGGGCTGGGTGAGCACTGGCAGGCTGCAAAGGGACGGTGGAGGATGGGAGCGGACGTTTGCCGGCTCACTTGTTGGGAGATGCGCCTTGGCAAGGGTGACCTTGGGCAGACGGCATCGAAACGCAAGGGGCTGACTCCCCGTGCTTGAACGCAGGGGTGGAGCGGCTGGAGTTCGCACTGGACCCCTTGCCGTGAGAAGCTCCTTCCTTTGTGTTGTGTTTTGCTCGCTCAGTAAGCTATAGTGTGTTTGTCAGTGTGTAGGAGAGCAGTGTGTGTTGCTGGAAACACTGCTTTTGCTGAGGCAGGACAGGAACTGGCTCTGCGGGACGTCTCTTCATCTCCTCCCTGGTGTCAGCGTGCCCCTGTCTGGGCAAACCGCGCCGGCAGACGTGGCTTTGCAGGGGGCTTTGCCTGAGTGGGGCCGCGTCCCCTGCCTGTGTGGGGGCTTTCCAGGCAGTGCCGGTCGGGTCAGCAGCGTCCGAGAGCAAGGCTGGGAGAAGGAGGTGGCGGGCGCTCCTCCTCCTCCTCCTCCTCCTCCTCCTCCTCCTCCTCCTCCTTCTGGCCCTTCTCCTCCCCCTCCCGGGTGAGCTGCTCTCCCACCAGAGCTGCTTCCCACAGGCCCACCAAGAAGTCTCTGTCCCAGGGTTATTCTGGTGGGCCAGCACAGAGGTGGCGAGCAACTGAAACTCGCTGAGTGTGGGTCAAAGCCCACCATTTTTCTAAGAGGCCCCCAGTTTCTCGTTTGCTCATTACACTGATTTCCAGCCCAAGAGGTGTCCAGTCTGTTTTCTTCAGCAGCGGCTGTATAGATGATGCCCTTTGGTCTGGAAGGTTTCTCCTGGCCAGGACCACCCCTAGAACCCCTGCTAACAGTAGAGGAGTGTTCGTGGTTCCAGCTGGCACCAGGGCTCAGGTCCTGAGCCGCAGCATGTACCTGTAAATAGGCAATGAGCAGCTTCCCCGCTTCCCCTCCCAGCCGAGAGGCAGCTTCCCTGGTCTGAATGATTTTCCTCGGGTGCTGGGAGCATTCCCAAACCAGTGGCCAAACTGGTATCCCCGTTAGCTGCTTCCCAGGTGCTCCATCCTCCCGAGCCGCTTCGCGTCCTGCCGGCGCAGGTTTGCTGGTGGGCGCTGCCGCGGTGCTTGCCGCTTGCCGTGTGTGCCTCCAGCGCCTGCCTGCCCTGCTCCTGAACGTGCTCCTGGACACGCGCATGTGTGTCGGCGGCGCTTCTGCTCCCGCGGGCGGCTCGCTCCTGTCCTCCTGCCGTCGGTAGTGGCATAGGCATGGCTTTAAAAAAAAAAAAATACACAAAACAGTGATATCAGTGTCTAGACTGTGTTACACACACCGGCATCTCAGGGCTTTTCAAAGCTGCGTGAGCCCTTTCTGCTGCACCCTCTCGCGAGCAGCCGGGAGGTGCGAGCAGCACCGAAACAGCGCGTCGTGTTGTTCTGATCAGGTGTCTTAGAGAGCAGAGGAGACTGAGCCAGCGAGCCCGAAGGTGGGAGAGAGGTGCCCTGGCCAGCCCAGAACAGCCGTGGTGCTGGGGGAGCCTCTCCGGCAGCCTGGCAGTGCAGCTGCCAGCCCCCAGCACCCCAGCTGCCCCGGCCTCCTGCCCGGCGGGGGCAGGGGGCTTCGTCCCCTCCGGGGTGGCTGGCCCGGTGTCGGGCTGCTGGTTCCTCCGTGGAAGGCCAGCGCTTCCCCAGACACCACCCGCTCTCGGGGCTGTCACTGTGGGGAGTGCCCGGGCTGCCATGGTCACGGCCGGCTCTGGGGGCCCCTCCACGCTGCACAGCACCCGTCCCATCGGAGGCGGTGGCTGTTGAGTCCCCCGCGCTGCTCGGGTGCCGTCAGCCCCTGCCCGCTGCCCGCCATGGACCCTGCGCGGCAGAGCCGGGGTCTGTGCCAAGGCAGAAGTCCCGGGGAGTCTGGTGCGAAGCCTGGCGCTGTGAGCAGCGGAGGGAAGCAGCTTGTTAGCTCCGTATCTCACTGTGTGCTCTCAGCGCGTCTGTCGCGCTGTGTCTGTGCTGGTCGCTCCTCGCCGCGCGGCCGGGGGGTGCTGGGTTGTGCGGCGGGGGACTGGGGGGCACGGTCCCTGCTGCCCACGCCACGGGAACGACACGGCCGCGGGCCCCTGGCCATCAGCCGTCGGAGCCGTTCTCACATGTAAAAGCGTAGATTACTCCAAGTGTTTATAAAGTTTCCATGAAGTGAAAAAAACAAAGAATCCAAGCGTGCTTTTTTTCTCGTTTAAAGCATGTTCCGGTGCTGCGCAGGCTGCAGGCAGCCCTGTGCCGTGCAGCCCCCCTGCTCGGTCCCCGGGCCCCGACCGCAGCCCACCCTCCCTGCGCTGTTCCCCCCGGCGCGGAGCCTCGGATCTGGCGGGGTCTGTGTGCTCGGTGTTTGCTCGTTTTAACTCCAGCGCTCTGAGTCTTGTTCAGCTGCCTCAGTCCAAGCAAGCACCTTTCTACTTGGTCGTGATCACGGCGGGCACAGCACCGGCGTCTTCCCATCCATCCGGCGTCTTGTTCCCCTCCTCGCTTTTGTTTTCCCGCCCAACTCCGACGTTGTCACATTGTGCACAAGCGCTTGGTTTTGTGGGCTTCTTGCTTTGGTTTAACAGAGACCTCTCGCAGGAGGAAGCGGCTTGCTGCCTTACGTGGGCGTCCCGCAGCCCGCTCCTGGGCCTGGGCTCGGGGAGACGCCCGGCCGAGGGCGTGCGCAGCAGCTCGCAGCAGCGGGCGAGCTGCCGGGAGCGGGAGGTGTCGGGGGGCGTGGGGCCGGCGAGCCCCCCAGCAGCCTGCTCGCCGCGCTGCCCTCCCCGAGGAGCAGATGCGGCCTCTTGCCACCAGACCTCCTAAACGCACCGCGCGCCGCTTTGTGGAGGGACTCGTTCGGCCGCGTTTTGAACCTCGTACCGCGGGTGGAGAAGGCTGAGCTTGGGACCCGCTCCGGCGCTGTGAGGTGCAGGAATGCAGCTCTGGTGTCCGGGGGGCTTCCGCTGAGCGACGGGCAGCGCCCGCGCCCTGGCCAGGCAGCTGCTGGCCGGGTCCCTCCCAGGGTCCTTGCTGCAGTTATTTTGTTCCAGCCCTCGGTCAAGGGCGCTGAGCTTCGCAGCACGCGCTCCAGGTTTGCAGGCTCGCAGCAGGTCTGGGCCTTGCTGCGGCACCGTCCCCTCCGAGCGCGGTCCTGCCCGCCCGTTCCCCGGTCAGCGTCCCCCGAGGGGCAGCTGACACAGGGTGCCGGCACCCCCAGGCCTCTGCCTCTTGCTTCCAGCCTCGGGAATTGCTGGTGGCCGTGACCCCCCCTGCACCATCCGCTGCCGGGAGCAGGCATGAGGACGTGTCCCCAGAGCACCTTCCCCGCAGCGTGATTTACTGCAGCTCCCTGCACGCTGACAGTCTTGGCCTTTCTCCTCTTACCAAAGAAGAAAGTCGCTCTCCTGGCAGGGAGCGAAATGCCGATTTCCTGATGGCTCTGCTCTGCGTTAGCAGGGGCCGAGCGCCGGCCGCGTTGCGCAGCTCCCGCGTGAGGCTCGTGGTGCCCAGCGTGCAGGGCTTCCTTTGCTCCCTTTTGGCTTTCCCTGTCTTTTCAGCTGGAAAAAACAATCCCAATAACGTGGGCTGGCAAGAACCCACCGTCCTGATCAAATTGCTGCCGCGCGACAGGCCGGGGAGCCTGGCAGGGGCCTCCTCGCAGCTCCTCAGCCCGACGTGCGGCCCCTGACGC
>Ga0065711_1039000_pt1 | contig 18225 bp, 13 predicted proteins | sample Hoacrofraction12_FD_59098 | JGI IMG/M metagenome (GOLD analysis project Ga0065711, IMG submission 59098) | Hoatzin crop microbial communities from Cojedes, Venezuela - Epithelial fraction 12 v2 (version 2) | ecosystem: Host-associated > Birds > Digestive system > Esophagus > Crop | place... | reverse complement strand
GCTTTTTTTTTTTTTTTTTAATCTGGAAAAATGCAAGTGGTTGCTACTGTCACTGCTGCCCTGTTGTGTGAAAGAGTGAGAAGTAACAGATAAGGTTGGAGAAAAGTCATTGAAACTGCATCCCCTGCATCCCTATTCTGTAGTCGTGCCAGGGCATCAAGGTTCATAAGCAAAGCTGTAATCTCAAGACCTGTAAGCCTTCAGAAAAACTGAAGTCTATACTAGTGAAATGGGGTCTCACCGCCCAGGCTTTTTTAATGAACAAATTAGCAAAAGCACAGTGCTTTCAGAATATTGAGGTCAATATAGCAAAAGTCACATTGTAAAGTCACCAGTTAAGCTGTCTTAGAAATAGTAGTTTCACTAATAAAAGTTTCTTCATGAATTTAATTAGAATTTTAATTAATTAAAAATTATTTTTCAAAATACAGAACACAAGAGGTAAGCAAGCCTCTTGCCTTTATCTTATTATGTTGTAACAATAAGACTGTACTTTACCACATGATTCATAGTGTAGTTGGGTAACATTTTATGATAAGGTCTGTTTCAGCAGTACTGAAAGTAGAATACACTTCTCAGTGAAAAATATTTAATTTTTGTCAGTTTCTGTTTATTAAATATTTATACCGTAGAATAAGATTTCTTCTTCTTTTTTCTTATAAGTCCCTTTGCAGCTTTTTGTGGACTGACTTAGAATTAGAAAATAAAATACAGAGCTGTTGTCTTTTGACCTAGAATCTCTGACCTGTGAGATAAAGCGTCATTGTTTCTGCTTGAGGACCTGTTCAGCTAATTGTTGAGTGATGGCTGTGACACAGCTGGTACATGATTTTGTTCCCAGGGTAACTCTCCCTTACAAAGTGATTCAGAATCAATCATTTGTTTTATAGGGATACAGCAGGTGTTACGTGCTGCACATGGGGAAAAGAGACATTTTTACTGAGAGGGTCATCCTTTTATTAAAATATCCTTTCATGTCCCTTTGTGATGTAGAAAGAACATTTTCAGTATTATAGCTGAAAGGACCGTAATAGTTTCAATAGGAAGGATACTCAGGAATTTCTCCTTTGCTTAACATGAGTTCCCTAGGACTAACATGAACTTTAGAAGCTGTAATAAAACGGCAAAGACATACCTTTTTATTTTCTCTTACCTTCAACAAAATCATACAGTCTTTCCATGCACCCCCACATCCAAGAGCATTGGTTCACAATAATAATCAATAAGCTACTTCATATTTACAACACAGAGCAGAGACCATCTTCTTAAATACGAATGTTAGGCAGTTAGGACAGAGTTCATCTCCCAGCGAAGTCTGCTGGATATCTGTGCTTCCAGTCAGGAGAGCTGAACAGCATTTATAGTGCTGGAATTATTGCTGGAGAAGGCAAAAACTTCTACACAAACAATTACATATACCTTCTTGTTCTTGAGACAACATCAGAAAAATAGGAGGTAGAATTTGTTCCTCTCAAATGGATGAAGGAAGCCTAATTCTTCATGATTGAACAAGCAACACTTTTAAACACAGACCCTAGGTCCAGATTATTATGCATCTGAATAAAAAAAGAAATAATATCTTATTCAATGCATTGAGCTATCTGTAAGGCTCAAACAAGTGTGTGGTTTTTGATCTATTGCTCACTTTGTAGCTGTGCAAAACATTCCTTGACTTCCGTGAGGTTTTACATGCAGGCAAAGTCCCAGAACTTGGCTTATTGTTTCCAAGGAAAAGTAGAAAATTTTGGACAAGGCACAAAATAATGTTTACTGAAAAATAAATTATTTAGAGCTGCAGCAAGAGTTACTCTTTCAATCATTTTCTCAATATTTTCTAGGGGTTTTTTTGTTCCTTTTTTTTGAAGAATATAATAAAATATTTCTTCATTTATATTAAATCAGGATTTTTTAGCTCAGAGCTTTGAAGAAAATCTGTGATTGATTTTCACAAAATTGACTTTTCTCTTAAAACTTGTTCCTGTTTAATCCAACCACAAACCATCATTAGCATAAATTTTTGAGACAGAGAAGATCCTGTCAGATTAATTTAAAGCTGTGGGAAATCCCTTTCAGATTTATCACCATTTTACAACTTGGAGAGACGTGGATTTCAACAAGGCCAAATGCAAGGGTCCTGCACACGTGTTGGGGCAATCCCAAGCACAAATACAGGCTGGCAGAGAATGAATTGAGAGCAGCCCTGAGGAGAAGGACTTAGGGGTGCTGGTTGACCAGAAACTCAATGTGACCTGACAGTGTGTGCTTGCAGCCCAGAAGGCCAACTGTATATCCTGGGCTGTATCAAAAGCAGCGTGGCCAGCAGGTCGAGGGAGGTGATTCTGCCCCTGTACTTTGCTCGTGCGAGACCCCACCTGGAGTCCTGCATCCAGCTCTGGAGCCCTCAGCACAAGCAGGACATGGGTCTGTTGGAGTGGGTCCAGAGGAGGGCCACAAAAATGATCAGAGGACTGGAACACCTCTCCTATGAGGACAGGCTGAGAGAGTTGGGGCTGTTCAGCCTGGAGAAGAGAAGGCTGCGGGGAGACCTTATCTCAGCCTTCCAGTACCTGAAGGGGGCCTACCAGAAAGCTGGAGAGCGACTTTTTACAGGGGCATGTAGTGATAGGGCAAGGGGTAATGGCTTCAAGCTAGAAGAGGGTAGATTTAGATCAGACACAAGGAAGAAATTCTTCGCTATGAGGGTGCTGAGGCACTGGAACATATTGCCCAGAGAAGCTGTGGATGCCCCCTCCCTGGATGTGTTCCAGGCCAGGTTGGATGGGGCTTTGAGCCATGTAGTGGAGGGTGTTCCTGGCCATGGCAGGAGGCTTGGAACTAGATGATCTTTACGGTCCCTTCCAACCCAAATTAGTCTATGAAAAATTAGTGATAGTTTTTGGCTGCTCTATTACTTGGCAATATCCCTTATCATTTCAATTACTTCCTTGACATCATCTTTTTTCTTGAAGGAATGCCTTTGTTTCTTGATGGTTTGTGTAAAGGAATTTGTGGTGGGTTAGCCTTGGCTGACAGCCAGACTCCCACCTGGCTACTTAATCCCACTGCAACAAGACAGGAGGAGAAAATGGGAAGAACAGGAATGATAAAGCTTGTCGGTGGAGATGAAGACAGGGAGATCACTTACCAGTTACCTTTGTGGGCACACCAGACTTGATCTGGGGAAAATTAGCTTAATTTCTGGCCAATTAAAATACATATTTAATTATGGATTTTGCAATGGGAAACAAAAAGACCAACATTAAAACAACTCCTTTCCTCCCGCCCTTTCCTAGGCTCAACTTCTCTCCTTCAGTCCCGACTCCTCTCCCTCACAGTGGTGCAAGGAGATGGGGAATGGGGACTCATGAGCAGTTCATAACAGTTCCTCTCTGCTGGGCCTTCCTCCTCACACTTTCCCCCTGCTCCAGTGTGGGTCCTTTCCACAGACTGCTGTCCTTCAGGATAATCCTGCTCCTGCTTGGGTCCTTCATAGCCCATAGTTCCTCCAGGGTCGTGGCATGGGGTTCTCCACGGGCTGCAGTGAGGGTATCTGCTCCAGCGTGGTTGTCTCCAGGGGCTGCAGGGGAATCTCTGCTGGGGTGCCTGGAGTACCTCCTCTCCCTCATCCTGCTCTGGCTTTGGTGTCTGCAAGGCTGTTTCTCACACATTTTTTGCCTTACTCATCTCACTCAGAGCTGCCACACCGTATTTTTACTCTTGCTTACATACGTTTTCCCAGAGGTACCACCAGCGTCACTGTGGGGCTCAGCCGTGCCCTGTGGTGGGTTGCACTCCTGTGCAAGTTCATCTTCACCATATGTCCTTAGAGACATGGTCAAATCTCATTGGGGCAGGAATCCTAAAGCAGAGGAGGTGTGTTACCAGCAGATGTCTGGTGTGGCAACACCCTGGTGGGGGCCAAAGCGGGGCGCAGAATCTGCACACATCCCAAAGACTTCTGCCATCACCTCTGCCACTATTGTGAGATAGACCTTGCGGCAGGCTGGGGTTTACTGAGATCGCCTGTGTAGTAACGTATCACATCAGGTGAATAATATGGTCCCCAGTCGGTTTTACGGGCAATTCACTAACCTTTTGGCTCACTAGGAAGCTAACATTAACAGTCTTGCAATTCAGAAATTTGGTTTCTTTGATAATTATCTAATTCTAAGTTAAAGGCTCTGTAATTGTAATTCTGCACTTGCAGTTCTTGTATATCCTTACTTGATATAAAAGTTTATTAAATCTTTTCTTTTTATTGATTAAAGTGAAAGTCCTGAATATAAAAGCAAACAAAAATATTGTATTTGATGGGATCAAAATGCTATCTGGAGGTGAAACATCTTTCAAGATTGGGTTTACACAACGTACTTGCAGGATATTTCAAAAAACAACCAGAATACATAAAAAACAAACCACCTCGATGTAAGATGGGACTCTCTCATTGTTAGGGTTAAGGAACACTAACATCTAAGAATCATTGAAGCCAATAGACAGATTGATTTCAATATGGCTTTAAATTAGCACAATTAGCAAGGCCCTGTATATTCAGCACAGAAAAGTCTATTGCTCTGAAAGACCCAAGACCTAAGACATCACAGCCTGCCCCAGCAGAGGCAAGACGCAACCTTTAGCAAGCAGGAGGACCAGAGCCTCAGGGAGATCAGGTGAGAGGCAGTCTAGTCCTATCCAGCCTGCTGTTAGGCCTGTGGCTATAACTGCCGGTAATACTACAGGAGACTTGATTCCCCTGCATTGGAGGGTTAAATCTGAAGCACTAACACATCGAAGAAGATTCTGAGCTTATTTTTTACTGATACCAAAATGAAGAAGCTCAGCTATAGCCTGCGTAGTAAATGCACACCAGAGATTCAGGGGAGCAAGAGAAAATGCTTAATAACAGTTCTCCTCAGAGTGAAGTTCTTGATAGTTGACATCATTGCTGTTTAGTTTAGCTGTTTCCTGTGTATCAACTCTAAGCAGTGATACAACAGAATTAACGTATGTATTTATATATGACTTGATGTATGAAGTATTACAGATCATTAATATTAAGTATCAATAATTAGCTTACTATCAAAATTAATTAGTGTGTACATGTAAGAGTACACTGATTTCATAGTAAAAATCTTACTGTAGTTACTTATGTAAGACTATCATGAATTTCTACTATTCTGTTCACATAGGCACTATCATTTTTTGTGAAAGTCCTAGCCTTTTGCAGAAAACTACCTTAAAACAAAGAATTAAAGCATCTAACTTCTCATCCATTCCAGACGGATTTGTATATTCAATTCTTTTTGTCAATCTTAATCTTTCTTCAGTCACTTAAATGCTGTCTTGTGTTAGAAATAAATAATAATTTTCTAGGCTTTTCTTGTAACAGTATATGTATGATTTTAACTACACTTTGGTTATGCTGAAGAGGTCTGAAGATGCATTGTATCTATCTTTCGAACTATTAGAATACGAAGTATAGGGAAATCAGAGACAGATGAAGTGAAATTCAGTAAAGAAATGTGTTTCTACTATATGTCAATGGTCTCAACAGAGAAAAAAAAGCATTTTTTTAATTGATAAAAGTAAGTGTTGACTGGCTTTTACCCCTCTTGCCCTTACAGGGCTCATAATACTGAGATTAAGCCTCTGATTCTGCCAAACCCCTCTGTGAATTAAGTATATCAGTAATCAAATCAGAACTTCAAAGTCCATTCTACGTTCTGAGCATCAGCACTAATTATTTCTTTCAAAACAACCCCATCAGTACAGACTGGCAGAAATCCATTGGGCTGCACACATTATGGATGGCTGAAATAAGCCTGCAGAGGTTTTACTATGTAAATGAGGCCTGGCTTGAATGGAACTCCTATTGACTTCGGTTTACGACAGTGGAAGTTAAAGCCTGTCACCACCACATTTCTTCCCAAATGTACAAGGCAATCTAAGTTTTTAAAAAAACTAAAATACAATTGTCAGTGAGTTTTTATAGATCTTTACTTCCAGTTTCTTTAAAAGGAGAACATTTTAATATATTTTACAAGTTCTAGAATGTATTGATTGCTGAAATTTGGGTTTTTACAGAGGAGGAAACAATTCTAGCAGAGTTATTGATACTGGCGTTGCAATATTCTGAGAATCCCTGGTATAAGGGACAAATTTTCTCAATGTGCCACTCACAAGAGACATCAATCATTTCACTCTCTTGATGGTTTTAAATGTCTTACTTTTATTTTGTGCTGTCTTTTGTATCACCAAATGCATACCATTACATGTAGGCCCCATTATTCATTTCCACCTTTTTTCCACATTCGATTCTTTCATCTCACATTCTTATTTGCTGTCCTTTTCATTTCTAGTAAATTCCACTTGTCTTGACTTTACGTATGGTATTGCAAGTGAAACCAATTGCAGTGATTTCTTCATCTCTTCTTCCCTCTGCCTCTGACCTTGTTTACTGATGTTGACAGGATGCAAGTATGTATTTTTAAAATCACTTTTCTAAAAAAAATTATACTTTTTTACATTCGCAGAGAAAATGTTAAAATCTCAAATATTTATGTTCTTAAAAAACTCTATTTTCATTTGTTTGTAGAAGAGAACCACAAAGTCAAAGCCTTCTATTAAACAGTAATAAATTTAACACTGCATGTTTCAGACATCATATATGTACATATTATTTACTGCAAGCTGGAAAAGTATTATTCCTCAACAGAACACAGTGGCTTTGAGCAACTGCTTCAAATGTGCAAGTAATTAGAGTCTTAAGGTGTTTTTTTTTGGTGGGTTTTTTTCATTAACAAAAAGTATTTCTTTTTACAAAGCTGATGAACATTGAAATGTGGGCAGCTTTCTGAGGTGTGTTAAATCTTTTTTAAAGACTGATGACCAGATGTGCAAATGGTCATGTATGGTTAAAGAAAGTAGGAGCAGAACCAACAAATCAATGTCTGTCTGATCAGTTATGTGGAAATTAAAATGCCATCACCCTACGCAATATCAATTGCATTTTGTTATTTTGATCAAGCCATCACTATACCACTAGATTGAAGGGGGAATTACAGTATCTTCAATTAAATTGAATCTTCATATATGCCTACTGAAAAGACTGCTCCTTTTTTCTTCTCTACATTCAGTGCTTCTGGCCTTCTGTATAGATCCTGACCCGTTAATAGGTAATAAAAAAAAAATTAATACATGTTCATGAATTTGGCTTTCAAGACAGCCAGAGTTATTAACTTCAATAGGTTCTTTAGCACTGGCCCCATAACTTTGCTATCTTTTTTTACTCACTTTTACCAATGATATTTGCAACATATTTCATTGCAGCTTGTGGCAGTTCAGTGTAATGTGGCCCTTATAAGAATTACCCAGGTAACTCAGATTTACACTGAACAGGCTGCTCAGTAAAAAGTCTTCAAAGCTCAACATTAACTCAGAGGAGTACCCAGCTGATAGGATGCAGTCATTTGAGCTTGTCACTGTCAGTGCACTTTGCATCTTAGCAGAGGTAAAAAAAAGGGCTTAGCCAAAAGGCAGAGAATTAGGGATGACTTACAAAAATTTAGAAGTTTTTATTTTTATGTTTGAAAAATAGACTTTCCAGAATGTGGCTCCAAAACAAACAGCTAATGTCTTGCTCGGGCCTTCGTTTTACCTTTATCTCTTTTCCTGCTCTCCTTGTCTTTGTCCAACAAAAAACCCAAGCAAATCAATGCATTGATTGTCTGCAGAAGACTGAGTTTCTACCTGATGTTTCAGATGCTTTGGAACCGAGAACTGTGGGACTTGATTATTTTTTTTTTCTTTAGTTTTTCATGTGAATAAATCACAACATTCTCTGGTGGTCTTAACTGTTAAGGGAAAGTAAGCATATCCTTACCTTACAATGACATCAGCCAGCAACCTCAGCCCTCGTGAGTGCATCCCATCAGGTCACAGGGACTTGTGTCGGTTCAGTTTGTTTAAATATTCCCTAACTTGAAAACTCAAATGATGGTTAAGTCTTTCTTGCTCTAGACTTTACCACTGCTTTCAGGGGACTGATGTCCTGAAGGCTGGTCTTGACAGTAAAATCTGAGGCAAGATGCACTGAGTTCTTTGTTCTTTTCTGTGTCCCCTGACTTGCAGCCCCGGGCCCTAATTTCCCTATTCATGTATTTGTTGATGATACATCAGTAGAAGCCCTTCTTGTTTGCCCTTCATGTCCCTTGCCACATTCAACTACAGATGGGCTTTGGCTTTCCTAACCCCACCCTTGTGGGCTTAGAGTGTCTCTGTATTCCTCCTGGGGGACCTGTCCCTGCTTCCACCTCTTGCACACTACCTTTCTATATCTGATTTCAGTCAGAAGCTCCTTGTGCTATGTCTTTGTTTTAGTCAGCAGCTCCATGCAAGCTGCTGGCTACTTTTGCTTGAATTCCTGCGTTTCAGGATGAACTATTCTTGAGCTTGAAGCTCAGAGTTGTGATCCTGCAATTTGTCTTGTTGCCTGCTGTCATGATCCTGAACTCCACCATCTCAAAGTCACGGCAGCCTTAGCTGTCCCTGACCTTCAAATCCACAAGAAGATTATGGAGCTTTCAAAGATCTGACAGGCTCAGGCTACTCCTCCTGTGGAAGAGAGAGACTTGAATGCTGGTACAAATGGCCAATATACAAGAAAAGGGCTAAAGTGTGTCACCGTTTAACCCCAGCTGGCAACTAAGCACTATGCAGTTGCTTGCTCACTCATCCCCCCATGGTGGGATGGGGAGGAGAATCAGAAAAAAAAAGGTATAACTCGTGGGTTGATATAAAAACAGTTTAATAGCACTGCAAAGGAAGAAATAACAACAACTATAATAATGATATTAATAATAATAATAATAGAATATATGAGTGATGCTCAGTGCAATGGCTCACCACCCACTGGCTGATGCCCAGCCTGAATCGGAGCAGCGATCGCGGTGTCTGGCCAGTTTCCCTGCCTTATATACCGAGCATGATGTCATACGGCATGGAATATCCCTTTGGCCAGTCTGGGTCAGCTGTCCCGGTTATGCTCCCTCCCAGCTTCTGGTGCACCTTCTCAGTCAATAGAGTGGGAAGTTGAAAAAGTCCTTGATTTAGTAGAAGCACTACCTAGCAACAACAGAAAACATAAGTGTGTTATCAACATTATTCTCCTACTAAATCCAAAATACAGCACTATACCAGCTACTAGGAAGAAAATTAACTCTATCACAGCCAAACACAGGATGGGCATTTTGCGATTATTGTAAAATTGTGGTTTTACTTCTTTATCAGTGTCAAGATGCTATCACTTTTGGGACACACTAAGTAGATACAATCTTCAAGAAGATTAAGATAAGCTACCTTTCTTGCAGACAAGTATTATGGCTGCATTATTAAAGCTGACAGCTAATTTTCATTTAAATGCTTTCTATAAGATGTGCTTATATTTTGATTTTCATTATGTTGATACTATGTTGATACTGTTCACAAATGCTACATTTTTCATTCTCACTTATTTGCATTTATTTGATCAGAGTCTAGCCTTAAGACTTCTTACTATTGCATTAAGAATGTCATGCACCACAAGATACGATGCCCAGTTCTATTATAAAATCATCATGCCAAATCCAATTAGCAAAGATTTTTTGATGAATTAACCTTGTGATGGCAAAATATACACTGCACCTGCTATTCTGCTTTAGTACCAGACTTTGGCCCTCCTACAGTTAAATCCTAGGTTGTTTTGCTGATCTCTTTCAGCTCACTTTTTCCTCCTTGTGTTCAGACGTCGCTACCTCCAGATGTCTAAGATTATTCTGTCTCATTTATATGTATGATTTGCCTCTTCAGTTTGTTCTTTCATCATTCCCGGTACTCTCTCATTGCAGAACTCCGCAGCAGATGTTTGATTTTTCCCTTGTACCTTGCTTTACCTCCAAGGAGCCTTGCAAATGTTGCTGCTCCAGACAAGAGAGAAAGGCTGATCACTAAAGCCCATGAATGACCGAAACAGAAGGCTATTTAACAATCTAGCTGGGGAAAGAGCATTAACAATTTTCGTCTTCATGCTTAAGGGTTCTGATCCCCAGGGTAGCATAAATCCACATTCTGTGGAACTGAAAAGCAGTGTTCTCATATGATGGTGATTCATACGTTCCCTCCACTTCTGGCAGTTACCTGTGAAGAAAAAGCACAGGATAAGGAAAGAGTTTGCCTTTGCTTCATCTCCCTCACTGCCTGGAGGGGCACAGTATGAGGAATACAGACTGTGAAGCAGTACCAGGATAAATTTAAGAAGTCCATAATGGGCTTAAGGCAGCCTAGGGACCTGAATCGCAGGTCTGGCATAACTTGTCATGGCTGAGCCTACTCTGCTAATCTCATCAAATATATGGTTGTGACACTGTTTGCTGTCTTTGGGTACTAAGGGCCTACAATACCCCCTATTCTCCTCAGTTACCACTGGCCTTGGCCAGAATCCTAGCCTACAGCATCAAAGGCTGCCTCTTTTGGGGCCACTCCTGGGTGATCTGCTTTTGATGCAAGACGAGTCTCCTGCTCCACCACCACCACTAGTGGCATCTGCCCTGAGAACAGAGGCAGGTATAAGAAATATGCTGTTCCCTCTTGCTTATGAGGGAGGGAAGAGGAGGAAACTTGGGCTCAGTTCTGGGATCAGATGCTTCATCATACTGGGCAGCAAACACAGAGGTCTGAAGTGTGGACCATCTGTCATCTCTTCAGCTGATAACCTGCCACGAAAACAAATCAAAGCATCAGTAGCTGGAGAGTAGGTTTGCACAGCCAGCATCTGTGTCAGATGGACCACTGTCTTTCAAGTACAAGGAACACGACTGCAGCTAACACAGCAGGGCCCACACATCTCCTGACAAAGATCAGCTCTGGCAAAACACCTGTCTGGTATTCACAACTCCCAGCTCCTCCTCCTGCTCCCAATTTTGCAGTCCCTTCATCTCCAATCACCAATACTAGCTGGCCCAGACCAACCTGAGCAGAGTCCAGCGAGGCCCTGACACACAAAGGTGTACATACAGGGTTCACGCCTGACCCTTAGGTTTGGTGGCACCTCCTGTCTGCCTAGGAAAAGAAAAAGGAAACATGGCCTTAGAGGGCAGGGAGGAGAAACCTCTTTTGACAATGACTAGGATCAACAAATCATTTTCCAGGATTTTGGGCTTCTTTTGGACCGTGGTATAGTGTCCACACTCTCCAGCAGGATGAGATGTACTTCTGCAGGAGGAACTCCGGTGTTGGTGCCCTAGGAAGGGCAGCCTGTGGTGATCATGGCAACCTTTGTTGGCCCACTCCTGGGTCTGGCCAGACAGCAGCATTGCACAAGCATGCTCACAGCAAGTGGGTACAGTCTTCCCCGATTTCAAAGACACCCTCTGTTCCTGCATCTAAGTTATAGGCATTCCTTTCCTGCTCCCGAGAAATATGCCTGACAGCAGAGCCCCGGATGAGATCCACCAGGTGTGCCCGAAAACGGCGGGGCCAGCACAGCCTGTGGAGTGTGCTCAGTGACCACAGACCGTCACTGACAAGCAGCTGGAAGACAGAGCTGCACAGGAGCTGAGGTGAGGTGGACACCAGATGGTGAAGTGGAAGGGGACCCATTCCTAGAGATGAGGGAGGCAGAAAAGACTGAGGAACTTACAGCAGGGTCGTGGCTAACGTTGAGTGTGGGTGAGGAGCTATTGTCATGAACAGTGCTTCACCCAAGTGGCTCCATGCAAATCCAGCAGCATCTGTTGCTTTCCAGAGAACCTCTCTGCAGTCAGAATGAGTGATATCCTATCCTTTTCCAGGGCAGGGAAATAGAATCACTTGGGTGCTGTGTCTACCAAGCTTGATCTTGTTTGGGAGATGCACGTACCTAATAAAATTGCTCCTCAATAGTACTGTGCATGCACTAGGAGGGGTGTGGGACCCTTCTGTATAACTGGTTGCTATGCAGCTGTATGCCTCTGGAGCTATTGCTTTTACTGCTGCAGTTGCTATAGGAGACTATCAGATGAAGTGATGAAAGATTTCTCCCTTCACTCACCATGGCATATTGCCCGGCTTTGTGTATATTGCATACCAAGCATCTGATCCTAGCAAAAATCTATCCCTGCTTTCTTCCTTCTCCCCCACTGGAAACCATGGAAACCAAGCTGACTTGATTCTGCCGTGGACAAAGAATAGAGGGATGGCCCAGAGACAAGGCCCTTATCAGCTCCAGTGAGCTAACCCCTTTCTTTGCCAGGAATACTCTCACAACACAGCCTACAGGAAAAAGTGAAGGCTTTGTTTAATCATAGCTGCAACTTGATTATACTACAATCCTAATTTAAGATACCATTTAAGAATATTCTTTGATATGTTACTTGCTTCTGTATACTCACTGTCATCACACCAGGCATGCCCAGCCACCGGGGAGCAGTATCTGGACTAAGACCACTCAGATCCGTTGCACTCCTGGAAGTTTTCAAGGCAATGATTGTTTTTTAAATACCGAGATGTTGGACTGAGCCACGTGTAGTTCTCCTGGTTGGTCCGTTAGTAGGCCAGCAGGTTGCAAGGCTGGTGCTTTCCGACTCACGGAATGATTTGTTAAGCTGGAGCATTTTCAGGGCTGCAGATAGGCACACACAATTAATTTTCCTGGCTGAACTAAGGGCCTTCCATCTGCAAGGCCAAGAATAAACTACTTTTGTGGCCTTGCATGCAGTTACTGGCATTCAAGTGAGTAGTGCAACTCCTTCCTTTACATGCACTCTGTGAGAGATCACTGAGTGGTCACAGCCCTTACGGCATCCTCAGTCTCTTTTTCCCCTTCCAGCACATTGGGACAAGAAGAGGCCTAACTGAAAAATGAGACCCTAAAAAGGAGCCACTGGATTCCAGCCTGGGTTGCCAATGACAAAAGGATCTGTATTATTGTCCAATCTGAGTATCTGTTGTAGCTTATCAAAGAACTGGGATTCATGCTGAGGTATACCAGAACACGGGCTGCAGTCTTGATCCTGTGTATGCCCCATCTTAAACGTTTATAGTTTTTTATCCATGTGCAGCTTATCTCTCCCAGCTGCTGAGCTAACTCTCTTTAGGTGGCAAGATATACAACAGTTGGTGCGCAAATCTTTCTCTAAAACCTCATTCCTATGGGAGATCTTCACAAAGAGAGACAATGGTTGCCATCTTCTTGGTGCACATAGCCTTCTGTTGTCTCTTGACTGTAATGAGAACTAAGCAGCTCTTCTGCCTTGAGTTGACATTCCAGGAAGGAAGAAAAAGAGGTGTTTCTCTACTACAGTGCTAGGGCTGTGTTTGACATGGCCCTAAGTGAAGTATAAACACGGAAGAGAGGACGTAGTGTCAAGGTCAGCTGGGATAGGGCTGAAAGACTGCCAGAGTGAAGATGACAGAGTGGCACGGCATTGTCTATACTGCCTACTGGGATTGTTCCCATGTCCAGACCATGCCTAGGCATAGTTGGTGAGTGTGCCAGTTGGAGCGGCTAAACACCTGCCATAGGGGCTTATTAAATGTTAACCAGCCTGGAGAACCCTGTATCACTATTAGACTGTTTAATTCATGTTATGTAAATACACATAATCCTAGAGTCCATGGAGTATGTTAACACTGGCTAGAAGATTACAAAAGAAACAGCAGAGTGGTTCTTCTAAGCAAACAAATTTTCATGCAGAGACAGAATGAAAATGCTATGCAATTATCCTACGTAATACAAATAGAGTGACTTCATAAGTGGTATAAAAACGTTTGCACCATTGAAGCAAAACCACATAGCAGCAGTGTCTTGTTCTTGGTCACAGCAATCCTAGTTGCAAGAAACAATTATTATTTCAAATAGGAGGCAGATACGGACAGGTCAAAGAGCAGCAAAGGCTGGCTGCTCCCTAGGGGACAGAGGGCCAGGAATCAAGAGCAATAGCACAGCTGACAGGGCAAGGGTCTCACCAGCCAGAGCCCAGTCCCACAGTACCTAAGCAAGGCAAGCAGAGCAGGCCCAGTGACAGTGGCCAGGTTCAGCCAAGGGTCCAGATCCTCAGACAACTTCATGGTGATGAGGCAGGTGCCAGGTCAAGCCAGGATGTTAGTCTGAAGGACAGGGTCTGGATCAATGTGGGCTAGGGCTGAACTAGAGACCAGCACTCCAATGACTTCGCTCAGGCAGGGACCGAACATCCAGGGCTGAGCTTAAACAGAGCTTCTGGGCCTTGGGGCAGGGTGATTAGGTGGAGGTCACACAGAGCACTGAGTCCAGGTTGGTGAGGCTTATTAGCATCCTCAGAACCAAGACAGGGCAGACTGTGCCTAGACAGCAAGTACACAAGCAGAGAGCAGGCAGAAACCACACAGTCTGCATAAAGACAGTCATCCACAGTCAAAAGGACTTCAAAAAGAGGACAAAGATTTACAGAAGAAACAGCAAGGATATTTCCATGTGGAAATTGGTCAAAAGGTAGCATGGGAATGGAATATTACATTGAACCCTGACAAGTGTTTCTACCAGCAAATTAAATGTGCTTGGTGACATTCCCAGGCATTACAGCCAGCTGGCACCGGATGACCTGTGTCTATGCTTTTAAGCTGTCTTGGCTTTTAAGTATCAAACCACATCCAGCTCAGGAAGGTCTCCATGCAGGATATAGAAGGCAGGACAGTACTCTGGGAATTTTTGAAGTGCTGGCTGTCTAGCAGGAGGAGAGCTCTTTTTCCTGTCCCGAAGGCATCAAGTGTCAAGAAAGTAGTTGGTAGGTAGGGCACGAGCCAGTAAATGCGTATGACAAAAAGACACATGGATCTCCTGTCCAGGAGAGTGTCTGTCCACCAAAGTGACTTACCATTCCCCATTTCAGAAGTGGGGCACATTATGAGTTGTGGGAGAAGTTACAGCTCGCTCTGACTCTGCCTGAGCTCTTGCAAAAGCCTCCGCAGCACGCATGCTAAACGAATCCTGAGCTACCGTGGACCGACAGCAGAGTTCATGCTGGGACATCCACAGCCTCAATTTTGCAACTTTCCTAGATGAGTCTTTGGGCTGTGGAGCTCTACCCAGTCAGTCTGTGATTGCTTTCTTGCCAAGGAGAGAACTCCACACCTGAGAACAGATCACAGCAAACACAGAATAATTTTTCACTTTGTTGAGGCCACTTAGGATTTTCCATATCTAAGTCACCCCCTTCTGTTATCTATTTCTTTTCAAGCTGAAAAATTCCACATAATTTCTGCTCAGTAGAAGCCAATACACTCTGATCACTCTTGTTTCTTCCTCTGCACCTCTAAGTTATGACTCATTTTTTTAAGACTGTGCAGTCAAAATCTGTTGTGAGAACCAGCCATTTCGCCTCGTCCTTTCTCTTCTCTCTTTTAATGAGCAATCTTTTTTTTTGTTTTGATGAGAGCACTTTTGATGAGACACCTTGACTGGATATTTTTTTTAAATTCCGAGTATGCTTATCCATTTCCTTGTTCACTGCCTAAAAATAAAAAAAGATCATCAATTTGTGAGGGAAAACTCTCTGCAAAAAGTGTATTGACTTTTGCTTGTTTAGTAATTAATAATAGATCTATTAATTCTTTTTTTCATTCCACTTTCACTCAATTTTCTTTGCATGAAGGACAGACTTCTCGGCTTGTAGCACCCAGCAGCACTTTTCAAAATTTTGCATGACATTTACTACTTTCTATTTCTCTGGTAGCAAAGTAGATTTAAGCAATAGATTAGACACTACACTTAGATATTTGGCAATCTGTTTTACAATATTGCCACAACCCACTGATTCTGAATTTTTTTTACTATTTTTCACTCTTTTTTGTATTTTCTGAGATGTTTGTCTTTCCTCACTTTTCCAAGGGAAAAGCATTTAGGCTCCCACTTTCTAAAGCCCTTTGTGCTTGCTGGAAGTGATCAAGAAACATTATGAAGCATGACCTTGAAAATCCATGGTTCATAAAAATCTACATCTGTGAAGAACATTCCAGACCCACCTCTTCCATTTAGTTTTGTTTTGATACATGTTGTATGTAAACCTTCTACCAGCTATTGATGACAACCAAAAGAGTTGCGTTCAATACACAATGAGTGGTATTAGATAGTCTGTCCCTTTCCAACCAGAATTTTTAAAACTAATAAAGACATATGGCTTCTCTATCAGAACTTTCTACAAAATTCCAGTTTTTCTACAAACTTCATATTGTATTGTATTCTACCCTTTAAATATATAGATAGAGGAGTATAGCAACACATAGATACAAGGGTAAAGTATATATATATGTAAAAAGATATATCTCTAAATATATAGTTAACTGATCGGGAACCTAGCTTTGCTATAACATTAACAAAGCATTCCTCCCTCCGTTTTGGTTATGATCTCTGCTATATAAAAAAGTGATCGGTTAACAAAAGAGTTACAGTGAGGTCTCTTGAAGAGGTCTATCTTGAAAAAAGTGGAGACATACTGTAAACTTCCATTCATCTAGGTCACACAGGTCTAATCGAACTACTGTATATATGGGCTTCTGATTAAAGCGAATGTCAATACAGCAATTTCAACCATGTGTCTTCTGTTACCCACGTTATTAAGAGGAGCACAACTTTTACAACTTTACTACTTCGGAGAATACAAAAGCAGCCTGCTTGGAGATTTTTTGAGACATCTAGGTAAGTCTACTAGTATGAAGTGCTCTTTCAAAGTTGATACAGAGGACTTTACAGGGAAGTTGTCACTAACTCCATCATGCCATTGCAAAGGTTTCTTTCGAACACAGAATGTGCATACCTGAAAAGTGATTTAGTCTTTGGTATTACAGTTGTTCTTTGGAAAGTTTGAATTCCTTCACTAAAAACACATTGGTCTATCATATTGTCGTGCTGATTACTTCGGGTTTCGTTTCTATTTTAGGTGGACAACAGTATGCAGGATTCTATAAAACACTCATGCAAAAAGTGCTTAACTGCTATGAAAATTCAGTAGGTTTTCTGGGACAACTATACAGACTCTCTTTTTCCTGGTCACAGACTCACAGTAGGATTTGGGTTTGAAGGCGCATCCTGAAGTCATCTGGTTCAATGCCCCAACTGAAATCAGGACTCACTTCGTAGTTAATCAGTTTGTTTAGGGCCTGGGACATGTCCTCTTTTTTTCCCTGTCAGATAATTCTGATGGATTTTTAATATTTATAGCCTGTGACTAGAATTTTAAAATACCCCAGAAATAACAGGTTGAGACAGCTGGGAAACGTGACCTTTAGTGCCAAAAGGAATGCAGCAACAGGTACTGGTAATCCATAGGAAAGTGTCCAAGAGGGCTTCATATTTTCAAACACAGTCAGGAATGAAGTTTTAAAATATTTGCATGTGAATCAAAGACACGGAGCATGGAGCTGGAGAGGCCTAGGTGAGGTGGAGTTTGAAAGTAAGAGGATTGTATGGGAAGGGTAGGTGGGAGCAGGGAGAGGAATTGGGTTGGGAGTAGTGTGGGGAGTATTGGCTGACTTGATGAAAAGGGTGTAATTACAGGGTGAGGGCTGGTGGACTGGAGGTGCTTTCAGGTAAGAAGGCTTGAGGAGTGGGAATTCTGTTTGATGAGTTTGTGGATACTCAGAAGTAGGAAAGTTAGAGGACTTCAAGCTCTGACAGACAAAATCAGAGATAAAGGTTCCCAAGCAGGAGTTTTAGCAACACCTCTGCACCCTAGCTGAGGCATTGAGAGGATTTTTGGGTGTACTCCATGTTTCCCTGCCCTGTGTTTGGCATATCTGACATAAGACTGCTTTCTTATTTGGCTTGTTCTGTTTCAATTCTGCATAGCTAGCATGGAATGACGTTGCCATATGAACAAGTTTCTACTCCAGTCTTAACCCTGTAAAGGTAGAAAAGGTTGGGGAAATTGCTCAAAGACAGATGACAAGCCTTTTTACAATATACTGCTGCTTTTGCTTCTGAATCAAAAAAATCTTGTGAACATTCCTTTTAATCCCAAATTACTGGAAGGAGAGATAGCAAGTCATGTTTTATTCTCAGATCATCAGGTCAATGATCCATATATGCTGGTTTTGCAGCAGTAAAATGCTGCTTTGAATTCCTTGTAGACTTGCTGCTTTTATCTAACTGTCGGGGCGATCGGCTAAGTCCTGCCCCGAGGGTCGCGAACCTGGAGAAGCGGCGGAAGAATGCAGCCGACTCAATGTGAGTGATAAGCA
>Ga0065711_1038999_pt1 | contig 18225 bp, 8 predicted proteins | sample Hoacrofraction12_FD_59098 | JGI IMG/M metagenome (GOLD analysis project Ga0065711, IMG submission 59098) | Hoatzin crop microbial communities from Cojedes, Venezuela - Epithelial fraction 12 v2 (version 2) | ecosystem: Host-associated > Birds > Digestive system > Esophagus > Crop | place... | reverse complement strand
GCCTGCCGGGCTCGGGGCCGCTACCCCGCGGCCGTCCCGCTGTGGGCGGGCGCGGAGAGCTTGTTCTGCCCCTCAGTCCGGCGTGCGGCGCTGGCAGCGGGCAGGGGCGGTTTGGCTCCGAGAGGGGAGCTGGGAGGGCGCGCTGCCGCCTCGGAAAGTTTCAAGAGGAGGAGGTGGAGGTCTTCCCTGCAGGGCGGTGTAGCCCTGGCCGTGGAAGGGCAGCTCAGCTCCTCGCCGGCCTGACTCCAGAGCATGGGCTGAAAGCGATGTCCCTCTCTCGGGTCGAAAATCCCTGCTTCCTGCTGCTTCTGTTCGTCTGCCAGGCGATATTTATCCTGATCCTCTACCGCGGTGGGCCTTCGAACGTGTTTCGTGGGTTTTTAGAGTCCCGTCAGGCTCTGGATTACTCGAGAACTCACGATGTGTATACCAACCTCAGCTTGTTCGCCCGAGCTCCCAACGAAGAAACGATGCCGTACTGCTCGGCGCAGTCGCCGATATTCGGTAGGTACCGACGCACAGCGTCCGCAGCACGGCGTTGGTACGCGAGGACGCCGGGCGCTTTGGAAGTTGTGGATCTTTCAACTTTTCCACTTTAAAAGTGGTGTCCTGGGGTAACACGCTGACAGAACTGTGTGTTAACAGACTCATCTTTATTGGTTGTACGAGGAAAGGTATTTTGCTGATCTGCAACCTTCCAATATTGAGGATTTGGTTACGTAGAGATTGTACAACAAGAGTGAAGACAGTGCATGGTGTTAATACCAAGTTAGTAACTTTTTTTTTTTCCTTAGCAGTCCGATATGAAATGTGCCAACAGTTGTACTTTGATAACTGCAGAATTTTGCCCTCTGACTCACTGCAACTCCTGGGTTCTTTTGTCTCAACCTTGTATCAAGCCTGCAGTTCAATATAAATTGATTACATTAACTTTAAATATCGTTTGTATGAGAATGTAGCTTGGCACCTTGCTCTTCACGTTGATCTTTTTGGCCTGTTATTATGTGTCCTTTAGATGTAGAAACTTCTCCTTTAGACTTAAAAGTCTGGTTACGGGTTAATTCGTGTTTACACCAGGACCAAATCAGATCTGTTCCTAAAGGCAGCATGAGTCCAGCTCCTACGCTACTAAAACAGTTGAGGAACTTTTAAGTAAATACAAAATCAACGCCATAAAGCAAGTTTGTTGGTAGCGAAGCGGTGCCTCTCTGGTAATAGTGAACCAGTTCCACTCACACAGCCAAGAACGGCTGAGTTCTGTAGGCATCCACTTGCAGTGGGTGTGGGGATGCCTAGTTCTTAGAGTACTGTGTAGTAAGTCACCCTTGTCTGTTTCTCCATACTGCACAGGTTTCTGCATATCTAAGTCTTGCACGTAACTAATCTGGGAGTACTACTTCATAGTTGCCCTGCTGTTCTAGGAAAGCTGATCACCGCGCGTGGAGCACAGTGAGAGCAAACGGCTGACTTTGGTTCGCAGGTGGAAGTACTGTGGAAAGCTAGCACTGTGGTTACTCTTGTGTGAAGTTGCTTACTGAGGTTAGAGAACTCTGCTGGGACGCCTTGGATGAGCCTTTTTAGACTGCGGTCTTGGTAATGATGCTTGTTCTTTTGGGAAGTTTCCTTCCTCTGTTGCTGAAGTGGAATGAAATACATACAGTATGCACCATGAAATTGTATGATAACTTTGGGGTATATGCTTAAGTTTTTCCCTAGAAGGCAGCTCTACTAAATACTGAAATACTGTGAGTACAGAGCTGTTTGCACAGGTGCCAGCTGTAACAGTCTTAGTGCAGTCTCTGTTCATCACTAGCTACAGGCCATCAGTTCTTCTGGGAAGTTACAACTCTGTGTTTCAGACTTAATTGTTTTACTTGAAAAAGCACAGCAGAGATCTGCCTGTACCCTGATTGTCTCCACGGCTAGTAAGAATCCGCTGTCCTGAAAGAGAGTCAAATGAGAAAGCTTTGGTCTTAAGAAACCCTCACTCTCCCCACCCCACCCCCAAAAAAAGAACCCCAAACCCCAAACAATCCTAGGTGCAATTCTGTGCAGCTTGCCTGCAAACCATCAGATAAGCAAGACTAGTTTTGTATGGAGGAGGCAGACACAGAGTAAAATTACACTAATCAGTGCTCTTGGTGCTGTGAAATCTTTGTAAGACCTTCTCTTCTGCCCATGCCTGGGAGCGCTGAGAACAGAGGGGATTGGCCTGCATGTGGTATTTCAGAACTAAACTGAAAATATAATGTTATAGACAGAAACAAACAGTGAGTTGACTGGGAAAAAAAAAATACGAGGCAAAGTAATTTTTTATGCACCAAAACTTCCACAATTAGAGTTGAGCTTATGAAGCACTGTTGCTGTGAGACAAATCATTTGGAGCATTGATACAGATTCCGCTTAATAAAAAAAGAGCTCTGCTACAACTTAACGTTTACTCGGTGATGCTTCTCATATTTAAAGGGAAATAAATTATTCCTTTTGGCATTACTATATGCCAGCCTCTTCTCGGTGGCTTGTTTTTGTGGGGTTTTTTTTTCTTTTTTTTTTTTTTAACCTGAGAAATACGTGCTACTCTGCAAGGTAGTTGCCCTTTGTTTTTTATTTGATGGGCATATATGAATAGATAGATAAATACTTTATAAATGTCTTTGGTTGTTATTATCTTCTCTCAAGGGACTGATCTTTCTTGGAAGTATTATATCAGAGAGTACGATGCCTTTTAATATAAATTTCATAAACTCCATTAAATGAGATTTCAAATCAATTCTTGAGGGCTCCAGTCTCCAATTCAGAGCTGGTAATAAGTCACTGTGTCCACTCCAAACTGTGTTAAAGTAACTGGAAGAATGCCAAATGGCTTAAATGATTTCTGCATCAGGGCTTTTATGAAGCGCAGTGCTTTTTCCACTTATGTGTATAGTGGATAATTCCAATAACTGGTTGAATGTAAGATCAACTTGCAGCTCATCTGTCTCTTTCCTGCCTCCTGAATCCACAGCGTCTTGGTTCTTCCAGGGCTGTGGAGTAAGAATTAAAGTATAATTGGTAATCATCTCTGCCTTGGAAGAATTAGGCTTTTGCTGACTAATGTTACTTTTTTAGTGCCTAACTTAGTGGTGTCCATTGAACCTTTTGTGACCGACACCTTGAAAAGCCTTGTAATAGATACTCAGGGTCTTCATTAATATTGTGAATACATTACACAAGTTTGGTCAAAGGTTAAGGCTTCTACGCAAATAACCAATTGCCTGTTTCCTCCTTGTTTTTGGAAAAAGCGAAGTGTTTATATGTCCCAGTTGTGTTTACTCAAACTTAACAAAGTAGCATGTAAATTCAAAATCAGACTTTCTCACATTGCATGCAAGATGTGTTGGTTGTTTCGGTTCATCTTTTCCTCTTACCAGGAAGAAGCTTGATGCTAGAAGACTCAGGGTTTGTGGTTTGGGGTTTTTTTTGTAAGAAGTACTTTACTTTGTGCATGTCTTGTGCTGAACGAGTTGGTTTGGCCCTTGAGGACTTTAATAGTTGAAAGTTCTATCTGTAACTCTGCTGTTTTAACTATGCTGATGCTATGGAAGAATTTTTTTTCCAAGCCCTTCTTGTAGTAGTTAGTCTCTTTCACTCCCATCTGTCATAACCTTTTCATGAGTGTGACCATCTGTTGTGGTAATGAGTAGCTCCTGCTGCATTTCCTAATGGATGCGCTCCTACTACAGTTTCGGATTGAAAGAGAAGTAAAAAGGTGGTAATGCTGAGGTTTATTTTCAGCTGCATTTGAGGCAGCCTTGTGTTCTGTCACTAGAAACTGCTGCTTAAATGAAGGCTGTTGGTCTGCCTTTTTTTTCTTTCATCCAAACAGTGGTAAGCTCTACAAACATGACTCTGTTCATGTAGTGTGTGGTGCTGCGCTTCCTCGGTGAGGTATTCGTCCATGCTACTGGTCCCGTTTGTTTAGCTTGTGTAAGTTCTACTTATTCTGGTTGAACTCAGTAATTATAGCTGCTAACTCTAAATGTGTAGCGAGGAGTTTAGAAGTCATGTAGTTTATTTCTTAAGATGTGATAGATCTGGTCAAAATCAATAGATCCTCCTCATAGTCAAATGTCTTGCCTAGGAAGTAAAGCAAGCAGGCAATATGCTGTCACTGGCACCAGCTAACAATACAGACAGGGAATTGTTTTAACTCTACACGCTGAAGTTTCATACTAATTAAATGCCCTCCGTGTGATGGTACAGGCACGGAAGGAGTTTAGGAACCAGGCTACGCAGAAACTGCTGGGAGACTTCAGGATGTTGATTCTGCACCTTCTCTGTATTGGGATCCTGTGCTTTGTAGCATGTCTAAGACGGGGTTTTCCTCCTTTCCCAAAACTGTGCTTTAGCAGTTTTATTTTGCCTTATTTGGTCCAGCCTGCAACTGTTCTGTTCACATCTGGGATTTAACTGGATTACAGTGCGTTAGCCTTTTGTGAGTTGGGCAGCAAGGAGACCCGAGAGCCAGAATTTAGCTTGTGGCCAAGGAGCGTAGGGTAGCCAGAGGTTTTGGGGATGTAAGTCACAGACTAACTTTTTTCTGTTTCCTTGGCATATACTGCATTGAGTTTGTGAGCCAAGTTGTTTGTAGTATGGAGCCAGGCAGCTCAGAAGAACACGACATCTTGAAAAACCTGAAAAAAAGCAGATATTGCTCTCATGGATCATATGCTTGGGTATGGAAGGAGACAACAGGAGTAAAACTTGCGTGTTGTGTTACTCCTACCCTTATATTAAAATTTAGATTTTTTTTTTTTTTAATTTAAGGTTTATCGCTACACAATCTTAGTCTGCAGTACAAGAGCCCCAGATGTGTTATAGAAAACAAGACCTTGCCTTTGTGGGAGAACAAAAGGGATTAATTCCCTTTCTTATATTTTCCTTGGAGCAATGATCTGTAGTTGAAATCCAATCTGGAAATAACACTTCTTTAGCAAGATCCACTTGTCACATCAGTGGCTAATGGTGCTTTAGTTAAAAGATCTGATAATCAGCGAGTTCATAAATCTAAAGAGCAACATAAATTACAAGTTAAAAACAATGTTGGACTGAAATGTGGTGGTCTTAAAGGCAGAACAGGAAACTGCGTAGAAGTAGGTAATAACATCATAAAATCTTAACGATAAATGTGACCTAGATTCAGGGGCCCACAGCATGATTCTCTGAAGCACTACTCTTCTGTTTCAGGTTTGAAGGTATGGCAATGTACTCCAGTTTCCTGCTGAGGGTAACAGTCAAAATCAAATTCCTCCTGCATTTTAGATGCTTAGGGAAGGATTGAGACGTGATACTTAAGAGTCAGCTTTTGCAAGATATTGCTGAGAAGCAAAATTCAGGTTTTCCTTTTAAAAACAAACAAAAAAACAACCAACCAACAAAAACCATGAAGTGGGATTCCCAGGGGCCAGAGTTTTTTTGACAGTGTGAGGAGTGGGATCAGTGGCTGTTCAGACTGACCTTCAGGAAGTGCCATTATGTGTGTTTCTTGAGGAGGAGACACTTATCAGTTATAGGTTTGCCCATCAGAAATGTGAGGTGTACCAACTTCCACATACCAGCAAAATGTTTCCCAGTTCTGAATGGACAACTTGAATCTTATACTAAATTCGGTCCCTAAGCCTTCTTAGCGCTCGTAAAAAAAAAACCGCAACAGAACAATGGAGGGGTGTTGCTTCCTTCTGTGTCAGTTAAACAGGATGTGGGTGAACACAGGCTCATTTTTTTTTCGTTAGAATTGTAGCAGAGACTTGAATGTAGGATGGGCTGGAAGAAGTATCTTCTGGACTCACCTGCTCAAGTACTTAATTAGACTTAAGACACACCCGCACCTTTCCCTGCTCAAATTCAAGCTACTAAACACCAAGCCTAAACGTTTGCTTTCCCAGGCTTCACTATTGGAAGTTTTTTGAGAGAATAATTTATTTCAATCGTTTAAGAGGGAGTCTGACTTACAAGATGCTGAAAACTTGGTTTAAGACAGCTATAGGATTAATATGAGCTTGGAAGGAAAATAAAAACTTATTTATGGTTATTTAAAACCAAAACAAAACAAAACGCATCAACTTGCCTCACAGGCTTCTGGTGCAAAAAAATATTTTGTCTTTGGATAGCATGGCCTGCAGGGAATTGTTGGTCCTACTTAAAGCTGTCATTTGAAATTGTCAGTTTTTAACTGTCACTTAGGTAAAGGTTTCTTCCTACTTCATTCAGGTAATAGATTTTAATCTTGTTCTGCATTTGTGCTTTATTTCCTTAGAAGCTGATAGTGGTTGGAAACCACTAAGACACACTGCTTTGTGTATAAATACAACTCTTCTGCTAGTTCTGGAACCTTGTCTCGCTGCCCAGAAGGACAGGCATTTAAAGAACTATGGGATTTGTTTGTTCATATTGTTACAATGCGAGACTTGTGTTAAAATGGTGATTGACACTTTACATTGATTTGTTCTTACTTGTGACTTGTAAAAAGCTTTTTACATCTGAAGAATGGAAGAATTCAGATAAAAATGCAGAATTAATTTTTTTAATTAGGTAAAAACTGTTAAACATGCTGGATATGTTTTGCATTTAAAATCAAGGTGCTGAGTAGTGGAACTATCTTATGTAGTTTCTTTTGCTACCCTGTGCCTGTTCCTGAAAATATGTGACATCTCTGTTCTTCCTTCTCAGTTCTGTCATCTGCTTCTCCCAAAATTTTGAAGTACTGCCTGCTTAGCACAGTGTATATCATTAAATAGTAGAGCAGATACAGCCCTTTTGGCATGTGATTTTAAGATCAAATTGAACTTGAAACCTAACATTTCCTCAAGTTCATATTCATCTCCGCTTTAGACTGTTTCTCCCCCAGCTCGCTGAGTATCCTTTTGGACATGGTTGTCTTTGAACCTCCTCTGAAAGAGGCTTGGAGACTTTTTCCATATGGGTAGCAAAAGCAGACATGTCTGTTCATCGCGATTCATTTTCAGAGCTATTCTTGCAGTGAATACATTTATTCAAGGATCCCATCTAAGCAGCACCAGACAGAAGGTTTCCTTGTGTAGTAGGGACCCAGTACCAGGACAAAGCAGGCTGCGCAGGAGCCGCGTGAGGCTTGCTGGCTGCGCTGGCACTCGGGATGCTCGCTGGGTGATCGCCTGCTGGGGAGCCGTGAGGAGGTGACCAGCAGGCAGCGGTGGAACTCATCATGTGGGCGCATCTGTGTCATGGTGTGAACTGTTCTGTGCTATGGTAGAGCTGGTGTCTTTAGTAGTAAAAAGTAATCTAGCTAATCTGATAGGCTTGAGTGGAGGCTGACAAACATCATTGATCTTACTTTGTTTTCTGTCTCTCCTTACAGTTGGTCCATTAACCATCACCTTCAGGGTGCTCCATAGTGAAAGAACAATCATCAAAAAAAATCCTTTTGTTCAGTCTGGTGGCCGCTACAGACCACCTCACTGCGTGGCCCGCTACAAATCGGCCATCCTTGTAGCCTACAGGAACCAGGAGAAGCACCTTCACCATCTGCTCTACTATATTCATCCTTTCTTGCAGCGCCAGCAGCTCAGTTACAGCATCTACTTGATTCAGCAGGTAACTCTGAATTGGATGTGCCTGGTGGTGTAACCGAGCTGCCCGGCTGAGGGTTAGCTTCTGAACAAGAAACGTGAATCTTCTAATGTGGAAATAGCATTTTTTGCGTGAGTTTAGAGCAGGTCAGTTATATGCTGTCCCATCTCCTTGGCTGCTAATGGTTGAAATATCATATCACTTGTCAAGATCATCGTTCTGCTATTGATTTGTTCTGCTTTTTCTGGTTTTTTTTTCTTCTTCTAGAGGAATAAAGTTGTCATTAAGTGGTAACTTGTATTTCCATCTGTTCAGGAGTTGAATGTGGTTTGTCGATACCTTGTCAGTGTGGCTGCTGACCAAAACTCTTGAGACTAAATGTTGAAGTGGATATTTTTAGTCTCCATCAAATAAAACCATCTGGCTTGACCCTGCTGTGGGCCAACCTTTGCAGGTCAAACAGCCATTTTTAACTGACCTGAGCTGGTATTGCAAAAAATCAGTGGTGAGAGAGCAAGTTTGGGATTCATTAATTAAAACTGATAGATGATTGGGAGGGAGAAGCTTTAGTATTTGTGACCAAGATCTGTTTTCTCATTTCTAAGCTGTAATAAGCAGTAGTCGGGGGAAAGTGTTGATGTGCAGATGTACACCTGAGCATTGACTTACTGGTCTCTTAAGTCAGCCGCCTGCAGGTGCCCACGGTATAGCCCCTGACACAGCAAAGCTTAGAATTGCTGAGAATATCATGAAGAGAATGGGTAAAATTTTCATAGTCTGGGGCATGACGTTTGCAGCCAGTGTTGATTCATCCCAGTGTCATTCAATTGAATAAGGCTTTTTTACTAACATCAGTTTTAATTGACTTACCCCTTTTGTTGCTTTGGTGAAGAAATGTAGGTTTTCTTTTCCAGGTGGGGAACGGTACGTTTAACCGAGCAAAGCTGCTTAATGTTGGTGTCCGGGAAGCCCTGAAGGATGAAGACTGGGACTGCCTTCTCCTGCACGATGTGGACCTAGTACCTGAGAACGATCATAATCTCTATGTTTGCGATGAATACTATCCCAAGCATATGGCTAGTGCCATGGATAAGTTTCAGTACATGTAAGTGCCTCCGTTAGCTTTGGATCTGTGTATCCTAGTTGGTTTATGTTCTGCATAGAAAGTATGAATGGGGACAGTGAAAGATACAACCTTTAAGAGGGTTTTTTGTTTGTTTGTTTTGCAGTAGTGACTTCCCTAGAAAAGGCTATTCTTGACCAAAGTAAGCAATCTTGAACAGTTCCTTGCCAGCAGTTTCCTGTTCCACTCTTAGCTCAGCAAATGACTGGCAGATTTCTGTTTGCTTTTCCTTCCAGAATAAAAGTATAGAGTGGGAATGACTGGATTACGTGGAAGATGTGTGATAGTATGAGGGTATTTTGAACTAGCTCAAGATGTGAATTTCAAAACCAGTTTTACTTTGGTCTGGGGGCCGGGAGAATGACGAGGGGGGACAGCACACGATAGAAACTACAGTGTTTGTGCTCTTTTGGGTTTTGTCACTGTCATGACTGTCTGTAAGGTATGCAATAAATAGATACATGACTTGGATCACACTAAGTTTGTGGAGGACTGGTATAAGCCTTCAATATTGATGCTTTTCTTTTTCCTCTCTCTTTTAGTCTGCCATATAAGTCCTTTTTTGGGGGTGTATCTGCTCTGACTCCAGAACAGTACATGAAGATGAATGGGTTTCCGAACACATACTGGGGCAGTGGTGGTGAAAATGATGACATTGCTACAAGGTACGAATGCACGGGACAGGCTTAAAATGGAACCAAGGTGGCTAGTGAAACATACAGCATTACCCCAGGAAAGGAACTAAGATGGGGTTCCTTAACATGCTTGCAGTATCACTACAATCTAAAATGCTTTTGGTGTTGGGGGTGGTTAATGTCACAAGATGCTCAGAATCTATGAATCCAATCACTGTGTTCTGGGAGGACAAAGCTTTCCTCAGACTCTGGAGGGCAGAATGTTACTCCTCATCCTTGTGCCTTCAGTCGCTCTGGAGCATGTCCAAGGAGTTATAACCACCGGTAGTTGCCAAATGACTCCAGTGATATGCACACCCCGAGGGAAGGAAGGCATCTGCAAGCTTGACGAATAAGAAAACTGAGAAGGTACTTATTAAATTCTCGGGACAGTTGGGAATTTAAGTTATGTTGGGCATCTAGGTTGCTCCAAGTATTATCTAATCACCAAGACTTGGAATTAAGGAACACAAGGAATTTTAACTTCTTTCTTCAGTGCTGGGTGATGGAGGAGCCTGCATACTATTGTGAGTCAGTGATGGCAAGATCTGCTGTTTTTTCTTGTACTTTTGTTGCCATGGCAGCAGCAAGCTATAGAAGTGAATACAATGAGTTTTAGTTCCAGGTACTCTGCCTAATGCGAATTCTTCAAGTAAAAAATCATGGCTGTAGCTTCTTTACTCAGCTTTTTAGGTGCACTGTGCACCTTCATCATTCTGCACTGAGGCAAGCTCATGGGGAGTTTATAAAACCGTACTGACAATAAAGGCCTTGTGTGTTTTTTGGTCTTGCACAGTGTGACAAGTTACACGGTTTCGGTGGAATGTTCTGTTCGAGGACTGTAGGAGTTTTTACAAAGCAGTATTCTTCTGGGAACTGCAAATCAGATTTTCTAACACAGAATTCCTCCTTTTCCTTTCAGAGAAAGCTAACTAAAAGGGTACATGATTGTTTAGAGATTCAGCATTTACTAAAGGAATGGAGTGCCAGGAAAATAGGTCTTTAAATCAAACACTACAATGCTGGGTCTATTCAGCTGTTCTTAGTACAGCTTGGGCATCTAATGTGGTTTTCAGTATCAGTGGTAGAGTCATGTCGGTTGTACAGAAATCTCTTCAGGCAAGTGGGTTACGTACATCCCAAAATGGCCCTTTCTTGAAGGGAAGTAAATCGTGTGTTGTTTCTCTGAAAATTTATACTAACGATTAGCAATGTCCTGGCCGGCGGGTACATGGAGGCCGTGGACAGTGCCTGTTAATGATTTCTTCACATACTGGAGTCTCAACCTGCGGAAGTTGGGAATGAGCTGGCTGTTTTTGAATGGGCAGCTCGATGCACTTACTGGGATTGGATTTTTAGGAGGTGCTAAAGCACTTCTTACCACATAACAACAAAATTAATTAGTATTTGAAACTGGACACTGAAATGGAAAAAAAAAAAGTCCCACGTAAAGATTTTATGCTGGGATACTGCTTATTAAAGCAGAGTTAGTGGGGGGAAAAAAGAAAAGGCTGCTACTTACAGCTGACAGACTGTAGTACTCTGTACTATGAGTCCTAGCAAACACCAGGATCTACCTTTTATTAAAAGAAAACACTACTCTAACTGGAACCACTTGCATGTTAACATTATCAACTACAGGGAAGTCTGTTGGGTTCTTCTTAACAGTTCAATATTACGATCTTCATTGAATCTTGAAATGCAAAAACTGTAACAGCAAAGCTAGTTTAGTGTTCTTGCTTTTTCCTGTCTTCTTGATTGAATGTGCAATAAGCTTGTGTTCAGAAAACAAGAAACCTTGTCTAAAACTCAATCTGAAATACTAGCATGTCTTCCTGTCAATGAAGCGTTGTAATCATTTGATGGCTCTAGACTAACAAATATTTTCAGTTCTGTAGCCTCTTCCAGCTTTCTAACGTTCCAGTTTCAGTGCAGCTTGCTGCTGCACCAGATCTCAGTGGAAGGCAATCAAATGCTGCAAACATGCCAGTTAGATAACCTCCACTGAGCAAACATTCGTTCTTATGTTCACAGGAATTTTCTCTGTGGTAACAGAGGTTTGCTAGCCCCAGCACTATTACAGGCACTTTTCATTGGTAAACTAACAGAGATGACATCAGCAATCAGTTGCTTGAAAGTCACCCAGAATGGTGATTTTTAGGAGCTCTCTTCTGGAATTCTGAGCCTTCGGTTCACTTTTTTCCTGTCTAACTGTCCTGCAGCTGAGCAGCTCACATCTGTCTGGTGCCTGCGTTAATCACTAATCTTTTATGAAGCCAGTCCTCTAATCAGGGCATCTGAATGAAGGGCACTTCTCAAAGAACAGGGAGAAGCCTAATCTCAGTCTGAAACGCGTGACTGGCTTCCTTTCAGAAACTGCCGGGTTGGAGGTTTTGCCCTTTTATTTTTTTTCCCTCTTAAGTTTAGGTACTAGACCTCTAGGCAGTAAGAGCTCTGGTCTTACAAGGAAGTGAAAATAATGCTGAATTGTCAGATTCATGGAAATTGCTCCTGAATGCTCTGTATGCTGTTGTTCATTCCCTGCTTGCTCTAATCCTCTTTGCACCCTGCCAAAGCACACTGCAGCTGGGAGCTTTCTATCCCCAGCCGGGTTAGAACCTGCTAGAGCAGACAATGCGGCACTGTGGTGGTAAAACTCGTTCCCTTCAGCTTCTGCATTTTGCTTTGATTGCATTAACACTGAAAATAATCTCTGACTTTGAATTTCCCTGTAACTAAGCCTAGAAATGACATCTTTATGCCTAAGCAAACATTTTGTTTGTTGTTTTAAAGGATTCAGTTAGCAGGAATGAAGATAGTCCGGACGTCACCTCACCTTGGACGCTACAAAGTGATGGACTACAATGAAGGCACAGAGACACAAGAGCCTTGGAGAAGGTAACTGTGGGGGGGAGCAGTTAGGAGGGTGCTCTTTGCCTTGTGGCAGGTTGATTGTTACCGTCATCTTCCTCGGAACAGGCAGAAAGTATGCCACTGCTTGTTTTTTTGCTTTAATGTGGCTATTTGAAGAAGGCTCCCAGTCAGTTTCAACTGAATGATTCTGCACCCGTCTCTTCATTTGAAGGGTTTCTCCTAGCTTCCTACTGTTAAGGACACGTGGGAACTAGGAAGCTAACACAGATGTAAGCATCAAATTATTCAAGGAATAAAACTTTAAAAAAAATACTGCCTGTTGTAAGTAGGGAGAGTTCAGTTTGAAGAGGCACTTTTGCTACAACCTCCCTATAATAAAACCTTGCTCCTCCATCTGTGTGGATTTACAATGTGCCATTAAAATAGTGGAAAGCAGTACTCCAGTTTGAAGACATGAGGAAGGTGCTATGAGAGACCTTAGCAAAGACTCAGTTTTTATATAAAAGAGCTGGAGGAGGGTGTTGGGTCAAGCATGGTGGAAACTTCTGATACCAACACTGCAGGCTTCCCTCTGTCATCTCAGAACTCAGGTTTCCGTAACAACCCTGCCTTAAAACCTACCTGCAGCAGCCTATGTACACCCTTGCTGCAAGCCTCTGTGTCGCACTCCCAGGTGCTGCCAGTGTCTTGGGTTTTTGCAGACTGTAGTTGCCACCTCACTGGTCTCCCTGTCTGATTCAGTTCCAGTCCAAACTGTCCTCCTGTAGAATACTCGGTGTGAACTCACTCTAAAATGCCTTCTCTCTCTAGTCTGTGTTACGTGATGAGAATTTTCTTGGCGTGTTTCTGCAAGCAGCTTTCATCTGCTGAGTCCTTACCCCCTCTGGAAGACTATTTCTTCTGCAGCTTCAGCTGCAAACATCACCTCTGTTCTTCTATCTAACTGCAGGTATTCTTCCTTCTTCAGGCCTACGTCCCGACACAACACCAGAAAAACATGGAAAGATGATGGAATGAATTCATTAGAGTTCAAGCTCCTTTCCAGGACCAAGCATCCTCTTTATACCAACATCACTGTGGACATTGGATATGTTCCTCCATTTTCTTAAGAAAACAAAAGCAGAGTTTGGGCTCAGCATGGCAGTATGCATATGGGCATTCAACCTCCACCTCCTGTTGCAGTGTGGGGTCGGCGTCACCCGAGACTAATCCTTTTGTCTTTCATGCATTTCACTTTTCTTCTACCTGTTTAAGATTTAGAAGAAAAGGCTTCAGGAATAAGGTATGATAGCTAATACGCAGGCTCTGGCCTACTGGAAAAATTGTCAAGGCACTGTAAAACTGAGCCAGACCTGCCTCCCAGCCCTCGGGTCATCAAGGTCTCCTTGACAGAAAGCTGACCCAAGTTTTCTGGAACCTGTGTTCCACAGCTGGGTAGCTCTGTCCTGCTTTGTGCCAAAGTATTAATTGGGATGCAAGCTCTTCTGTCAGACAGGCCTCTGACATGCTGTATTTTGCAAAAGTGTTGAAGCCCGTTCCAGTTTTGTAAATATCGGTTGTGAATTTGAGTAAAATAAGTTTATGTGTTTGGGTTAAGATTTTCTAGCATATTTAATAAGAGTGTAATAAAGGAGAAACCAGACACAACCAGAGCTTAAGTCCTTGTTTTTTTATGGCCTGATCCATCAGTGTTCAAAATGTTTTTATTGTAGCTGTAAATAATTCAGGCTGAATGGAACCTGAGGCTGTCACCCAGCCTAACCTCCTGCTCAGACTAGGGAAATCAATCCACTATTTCAGCTGTTGCTCAAACAATTATCTTTCAAGGTTGATCTGTCTTCAACATAAAATACTTCTGAGAAATGAAATACTAGTGGAAAAACTAAGTCAAACTTGTCAACAGTGGAGCTGTGACCCTGGCAGGAACGCATTTGTACTTACTTGACTGTGAGACTGATAGAGTCTGCCCAAGACCTTGCCCCTTCTGTATAGAGAAAGAAAGATTAAAGTCAGGCAGTAGCCCTGCCTACACCAGGTCCAATTGTTTTGCAAGCATGTCACAGGGTATTTTTTTTATTGTTCCTTGTAGATACTAAAATTCCCTGTTCACTGACAAGCTGCATCTATCCCACTTAATACCCAAGAACTTATTTAAAACTTCAGTCTTCTCTACAGTTGAAATAATGTGTCAACTGGCTAGAGAATCATTCAATATTATAGTAAGCAGCAGTTGTTTTTTGTCATGTAATTCTTCATATATATTGTGTCCTAAACAAAACTCACCCAAGCCTCGCTTCACATCTGCCTGCAAGGGATGCACATCCGACAACCGGCTGTAACAACACTGCTCTCATCAAGATTTTTGCAGGAATCTGTAGCACAGTAGAACAGTGAGTTGTCCACAGACTTTTACCAGTCTTCCAAAACACGAATCACAAATAATAATGGCCTAGGTATGGCATATGAACATGCACTCTGCTAACAGTGTGGCCCAAAGCATTAAAAAATGGGGACAGGAATTTCTTTCCATCTGACATAGTTGGCCACTGCCTTTCCTTCCAGATCTCCCCGGAGTAGCACACAGCCTGCAGCCCACTGCAGAACCGAGACTTTCATTTTGCCACAGGACCCTTCAGTAGTCCCACAGCAGGGTGAGCTGAGCTCATGAAAGACAAGAGAGGCCTTCTGAATTCAATGGAGTGTATTTATTGAGAGATTTTTAACATCTCCTCACCCATTACCATTATTGCCCTTCCCTCACCCATAAGCAGTTTTCCCTCAGGCTGGAAAAAATTAGCTTTTCTCAGCAAGTTTGTAGTTGGTGAAGAATTCTTAGTTCAAGTCCTTCCACCTGACCAGCCCAGACAAGGACACTTTGGCAGGTGTCCCAGCGGAAGGTGCACAGAAGAACATGAGGACCTGTTCCCTCAGGTCAGTCCACATCTCTGCTCCTCAGAAAAGGAAATTCTCAACCAATCAGTTAGATGCTGTGAAGAAAAACTTTCTTCTGTGCTACTGAAGTACTCTTCAAGCAGAGTGCCAGGAGTCATCTGCTGTAACAGCGACTACAAACACGACCTGTTGCCATTTCCTGTGACCTGTGTGGTGCTCATACTTATGAGACCTTGGGCTGCACGCTGAAATCCACCGTGACGTTGATGTATAAAGGGTTATGTTCCACTGAGAGCAGTTTATATGAACAAGAGTTCAGCCCATCTGTTTTCCACGTTCTAGACACCTGATGTAGAAGCTTCATCCTGAGGACAAAGAGGAGAAAAATCTTTACTGACGTGCATAGGAGAGAAGTTCTGAATTCTCTGTCACTACTAGTAAACTTGGAGGCAGAGCTACTGCCATTCCGTATCTACTGGGAATGTAAAAGCCCTGCTCCTCCTGTCCTCAGCATGGACAACCAGGCATGGGGAAAAAAGAACTTCGGTTTAATCTCTGAAATCACACGCTCAAATCATACCCATCTAACTGTAACTGCGGAAGTTTCTAAGGAACATCACCCAGTCGATTCTAGGCAGATCTCATGTACAGAATAGCTGCCAGCTGCGAAGAGGGGTGTCCGCCAGAGCCTCTGCGTACCCCAAAATGCCTGTCTGGCCTAGAGCAAAGAACTTGGCCCCCAGCTGCCTGGCTCCTAGCCACATGCCAAGACAATGCAAGGTGGAACACTATTCTCGACTCACCTCTCTCTATTCTCCTCATTACCATTGTCTCGTTTGTGGAAGATCATTGTGTACCTGGCTACATCAGCAGATGGCCTCACCACTCTCATCTTCTGCATCTCAACCCTGGAAGAAAACAATAGTGCCATGAGCAAGACGTCACCTATGAACAAGCTCTCAAGGAAAAATACAACATGTGGAGACTTCATCTCTTGTAGATGCCATCAAAGCAAGCACAGAGGACTGTGCGAAACTCATCTTCATCTCTTCCACAACCCATTTTGCCAGAGAAATGGGGCTCAGAGTTGTGTTTCTGGAGAACAGGTCCAGGAGGGTGACCTATACCCCTTTCTTTTGAACAGAAGCAGGTAGCTACTAGAGTAGAAATCACGTAGAGCTTTAAGCACACATTATACAACAGAGTACATTTAAATTAGTATTGTCTGGCCTAGTTTGTACTGCCCTGTATTAAACCTAGGAGGTCTGCAGCAAGATTCCACATATTTTGCAACAGTTCATCTCAACTCCTGCAATAAGGCAGGAGCATTCTCCACTTTAAAAAAAAAGCTTGTTTTCTTTTTTAGTAGTTGGCAGACAGCTGCCAAGTTGTTTTTATTTGTTGGCATGAAGATAAATTTCTTTCTGAGAACAGCGCCAGAACCACTGAGCCCCATGGGTGGGTGTAAGTGTCTGGCGTCAGGCACTTGATTGATGGGAGCTTTTGGCCTTAGGTGTATCTGTGGAGCACAACAGTTCTGCTCTGTCGGCAGAAAGGGTTAACTTCATGACAAAGGAATTCAGGAATAGCCCAGGTCTTTGCTAGTCAGATCAGCAACTGAAATAGCAATAGGAAACAAAGAATTGAAGAAATTGAGCCCCTACAGCTTTCCAGTGACTGTTGGTAGCAGTGAATTATCAAACAAAGGATCTGAAAATCTCTTTGTGGAGCACACCTTAGGAAGGGGCCCAAAAGAGACCATCACATCTAGCACAGAGGCACAAGCCAGGACCTAGAGCACTCTGGCCCCACGCTCTTGAAGATACTGAAGGGGATGCTGCCATCTGCTGCCTTCGCGGAGGAAAGCTGCAAGGATCTCCGTACAGCCACCCACCGAGACAGCAAGCTGCCCATTACCTGCCCGCTGCAGGCTCTGTAACCAGCCCAGCCCAAGGTCTACGCAAGAGGAAAGGCACGAGCCAAGTCCAGTCGCAGTGTGCACTCTGGGTCATACGATTTGGTTTCCACACCATGACCGCAAGAGCTGCCAAGGTGCCATGCACAAGCGAGCATCATTTTTGATTCCAGCTGCTTGCAAACATTGTGGGGACCCTCAGCAGATCTTAATGATCTCCTGCAGAGCTGGTTCTCTGCTGCTCACAGGAACATCTGAACCACCACCACCTTTTTGTTCGCTCATTAATGGTGACACTTCTCAGGGAGATGGGGAATCAGATGGTGCCAAGCCATCCCCTACCACTATAAAAGCCAGCCCCCCAAGAGGTCACAGGGAAGAAGCTGGTGTGATTACGAAGGGACAGAAATCCATGTCACCAGTAGACCTTTCAGATTTCTTGAGATACACCTGACTGATCTGCTGAACCAACCCAGAGAAAAACTTACATTTGGAACTTCCTAACTTCAACACACTTGATTTCACCAGTGTAATTATTTAATATCACCAGGGATATGAATTTTATGTTCCCCAAATATTCGCTTGCATATTTGTCATGGTTTAACCCAGCAGCTGTCAACTAAGCATTGGACAGCCACTCGCTCACCCCTCCTCTTCCCCCCACCCCCCAGTGGGATGGGGAGGACAAACGGACAACAGGTAAAACTCAAGGGTTGAGATAAAGACTGTTTACTAGGAAAACAAAGGAAGATGCTAATGATAATGCAAAACAAACTATATATAATACAATTTTTCTCACCACCTGACAACCAATTTGCAGCCAGTGCCTGAGGAGTGATCGAGGAACCCGAAAAATGGCAAATTTCACCAAACTCCCAAAAAAGACCAAACTCCCGGAAAAGTTCAAACTCCCAGACAAGAGAGGAAGTGTTTAAGGCCAGGCTGGATGGAGCTCTGAGCCTGAGTCTAGTGGAAAATGTCCCTGCTCATGGCAGGGGGGTTGGAACCAGATGATCTTTAAGGTCCCTTCCAACCCAAACCATTACAGAATCACAGAATCACAGAATAGTAGGGGTTGGAATGGACCTCTGTGGGTCATCTAGTCCAACCCCCCTGCCGAAGCAGGGTCACCTACAGCAGGCTGCACAGGACCTTGTCCA
>Ga0065711_1038998_pt1 | contig 18225 bp, 23 predicted proteins | sample Hoacrofraction12_FD_59098 | JGI IMG/M metagenome (GOLD analysis project Ga0065711, IMG submission 59098) | Hoatzin crop microbial communities from Cojedes, Venezuela - Epithelial fraction 12 v2 (version 2) | ecosystem: Host-associated > Birds > Digestive system > Esophagus > Crop | place... | reverse complement strand
GGGCAGCCGGGGCCGCGGACCCCCGCGCCGCGACCAGGCGGTGCAGACCGGCTTCGTCGGCCCCATCCGCACCCTGGGGCTGGGGCTGGGGCTGACGCCGGGCCGGACGCTGGGTTCCCCCGGCTGCCGCCCCGGAGCCCCCGCCCAGCCGCTGCCTCCCTTCCCGGCCGCCTCCCGCTTCGTGCCCGGCACCATCTGGTCCTTCTCGCAAGCCCGGCGGCTGGGCCCGGGGCCGGAGACCACCCTGGTGCAGGGACCGGGGGTCTCCTGGGTCCACCCGGACGGGGTGGGCGTGCAGATCGACACCATCACCCCGGAGATCCGGGCCCTCTACAACGTGCTGGCCAAGGTGAAGAGGGAGCGCGACGAGTACAAGCGCAGGTGAGAAGGGGCGGCGGGGAGCCAGGGGGCCCCGAGGGTCCCCAGCCCTCGCCAGGGAGGCTGCAGGGCTCTACCCGAGCGGGCGCGGGGCTGGGGAGAGACGGCCCCGGCCCTGACGTCCCGGGAGCGCGGGCTCCAGGCGGCGTGAGGTGAGGTTGTGGGGCATCAACGTGGACCTCGGAAAGCATTCCTCTAGGCCCGGGTCTCCTCGCTTGCTTCCCGGTGTTCGAACCCTCCCGTGATGCTCGCTGCGCCCTTTTCCGCCTTAGCAACCCGTCACGAGGAGCTAGAAACGCCTTTCCAGGCGGGGAGGAAATAACGTGACTCCAGGAGCTGGTGCTGTTAAGGGGAGGGGAGCTGCTGAAAGTAGGTGAGGAAGGTGAGCGTGCAGCGGTGAGCAGGTTTGGAAAGGCAGCTGGGAGGAGGAGAAGGAGGAGGAGGATGCTCTGGAGACGTAGGAAGGTGCCGAGAAGCCCCTCGGCAGGGCAGCTGGCTCCCCCGGGCCCTTCCCACCCACCCCCCCGAGCCGGCGAGCCGTGTGGGAGCACCCCGCTCCTCGGGGGGGCTTTCCTCCCGTCCCAAAATAGCTGCGGCTTGGCAGCGCGCCTCGGAGGAGGGCGAAGCAGAATGCAGAGCTAATCTCTCGGCCGGTTCTTCTTTCCCGTGCGGGGCGGCTGCTGCTCTTGCGTCGTGCCAGCAGCGCTTTTGTTTCCAGCCGGTCTCCGAGGCTGCTCCCGGATCCGCACGTAGGATGAGGTCAGGCAGCGGGCTGGCGTCGCTGGGCCAGGGCGCGGGGCCAGGCGAGACCATCGCTGGCGGCTGACGCCCCCCGAGCGGCCGATGTTTTTGACTCACTTTACGATGCCTTTGAAGTGATTAGAAAGTACCTGACTGCGTATCCGAAGGAGCGAAAGGGTGTGCTCTACCCACGGGAGCTGCGCTGCTGACCTGTGCTTCACGGCCGTGGGTTCTGGTGCCCGGATCAAGGCTGGCGATCCAAGATGACACCTGATGTTTTCGGCTTTGTAAGGCCTCGGCTGAGCAGAGTTGCCTGTCGGATGCTGCGAAGGCACCGAGCGAGGCACGCGGAAAGGAAGAGCTGGCATCTCTTCTTTCCCACCAATTGCCACGTGTACCTAATGCCTGTTACTACTAAGCGAGGTGTCGGGCTCCTGCTCCAGGGGTGGGCAGCTCTCCTTCCACGCGTTTCTCAGATCAGGTGGCAGGGAGCTGGAGCCACCTTTTTGGCCTGGAGCGCTTGAGCCTCATCCACTCGGAGCGGGTCAGCCAGGACCGGGTTGGGTCTGTCGGTGCTGCTGAGGCTTTGGGAGAAAGGGGAGCTCTTCAGGTTTGTCCCGCTCTGACAAGCGGGCTTTGGGGAAGGCTGGGGGGGAGGGACACAGAGGGAGCAGGGACGCGGGGGGCAGGCAGGGGGGCACCACGGGCTGCCACAGGCCAGTGTTGGTGGTGGGATCTATTTTTGGACTGTGTTACCAGGAGCTGGGGGAAAGCAGACCCCACCCCCAGACCCTTTCCAACACTGGGAGCTTTCTGATGTGCGCACCCAGGTCCCAAACGGGGGAATGGGACAGGAGGATCCCATTTCCACAGCCTTCTCTGTGCTGAGGGCTGACACCGACATCCCCCTGGGAGCAGAGACCTCCCTGCCGCGGCGGGCTCTGATCTGCCTGGGGACAATGCAGCTGCTGTCCTCCCTTTGCCACCTGCCTGGGGGCAGAGGGAAGAGACCGTGTGAACACAGGGCTTCCCGGTTCTGTGACCCACGTTTTGAGCTCACGCTTTCTTCAGGGCAGCATTGCCACCACGCACCCCATGGCACTCGGAGCGGTGCAGCAGCGGGAGCTTCTCGCTGGATATGCAGGGCCTGAAGCTGAAGTCTGGGGTCTGGGAGGGGTGAGAAGAGATGCAGGAGCTGTGCTCGGGAGGGGCATACTGAGGCTGGGTGGCCTGGAGAGGGGCAAAGGGTCCCTGTGGGTAGCATACAGACCCACCAAGTGCTGGGGACCTGAGAGTCTCGTCAGGTTTGTGCTGTCTGCTACATCTGTATTCCCAGGCGATTTTTGTTTTGAATACTGCAAGGACTCGCTGGAGGTGTGGAGTGAGTAGTGTTACGGCACAGTGTGGTAGGGTGGTTTGGGTTGGAAGGGACCTTTAAGGACCATCTGGCCCAACCCCCTGCCATGAGGTTTCACTAGGTCAGGTTGCTGAAAGCCCTGACCTTGAACACTTCCAGCGATGGGGCATCCACAGCTTCTCTGGGCAACCTGCTCCAGTGTCTCACCACCCTCATCACAAAAGAATTCTTCCTTATGTCCCATCTACATCTGCCCTCTTTCCATTTGTAACCGTTGCCCCTTGTCCTGTCACTGCAGGCCCTGGTAAAAACTCTCTCCATCTTTATGAGAAGCCTCCTTTATATATCGAAAAGCCACAAGAAGGTCTTTTACTGTTGCAATTGTCCTCCCAGGAGGTGCACCAGGCTGCAGGGCATTCGCCATTCAGGTGAAGCTGGAACACGGGAAACGCGCAGCTTCCAGCCCCGAGCAGCCCGCGGGTGCCCCGCAGTAACCGTGTGTGCCTTCTGCGGGAGCAGGGTTTTCAAAGGTGTGGGGGGTTGTTTGTTTTGCTGAGTGAACTTGTGGAGGGGACACGCTGCGGGGGGAGCTGACAGCACTGCATCTTGCCACGTCCCCAGCTTTGGGAGGGCTGGCCTGTCGCCGGCAAGGAGACGGCCGGGTCTGTCCGCTGCTGGGACCCACCTGCCCTCGCTCTCTGCCTTCTCCCCGTGCTGGCGTGGCCCGGTGGCCGTGGCGTTGTGCGGGGCACCCTTGGGTGCGGCTGGCAGCGGCCGCCGGCCGGGCTGGGCTGCAGGCGCCGTGCTGCAGGCAGGTTGTTATTAGGAGTGGTGCATTGCAGGAGGGAGCAGGGAGGAAGGAGCCAGGCAGGAGGCGAGCGGCAGACAGGTTCGTCGTGGATGGGTGTGCAGATGCCTCACTCGCAGGCCAAATCGCTGTTGCCTCCTGCCTTTAAGTCAGTGTTTATCTGATCTGTGCTCATCTTCCGTAGCACTAGTGTGAAGTGAATCCTTCCAAGGATTTGCAGCTATGCTGTACTTCCCCAGTAAGTCCGGGCTACGTAGAGATCCGGAGGGAGGCGGGGACCGAAACAGAGAGGAAGCGCCGTGCTAAGAAAGATGCTGAAGATTTTTTTCTGGTGGTGGAAGGTGTTTTACTCCCTGCGGAGGGAGGCCTTGTTTGAACAGTTCCCATATAAGGGCAATTCTACCTTTTCACTTTCTCCTTCCCTCTCTCTTTGTCTCGCTCTGCCCCCAAAGCGATAGGAACCCCCTTTGACTCCCCTTCTGTAGCTGCGGTATGGAGCCAATGCTGACACGAAGACTGCACACTTTGTTCTTGTTTGAGTAAGGAGCAGCGTCACCAGCCTTAAGAGCTGAGAAATTCATAAGCCGGGACTCTCCCACGTCGTCAGACTGTCCTGATACCCCGAGATAACAAGTGTGAGGGCTTTTCGTACGCTTTCCAGTCTCGTAGACCTTAGGATCTATCTTTCAAACTTAGTGTGAGTAAGCGAGAGGAGAGATTTTTCACATCCTTGTGCAGGGTCGCAATGTCTGTGTTGGTGCTTGCAAGCATTAAATAGAAACCGGAGAGCACAGCACCAGGCAGGGCCCAGCTCCAATTGCTCTCCCAGAGAAATCCTGCTTCCTCGGAGAAATCTGGCTCTCCCAGAAGAGCCAGGAGCCGGGTAAGAATGCAACAGCCCTGCCCCATGCCGCACCGCAGTGCGTGCCAACCCGTCTGCTCTATGGGATAGTCATTTAGCAAAGAGTGGTGCAGCCTGGTGGCCTCCCAACAGACCGTGGACTGGGCCAACACCGCAGTGTGGCCCAAGATGATGATCTCATGCAGCAAAATATAATACAGTAATTGCTAGGCGATGTGTCTTTGTATAGAAGTGCCGGGCACCTTGCAGCTCAGCCTTTTGCAAAGCTGCAGAGCCTAATATAGTACCCACCAGCCAACCCAGCATAAACCGGGATGATCCCTCCTGCTTCCTTGTAGGATGAAACGAAGTTCTTCCATCCAACCTGTTGTGCAGCAGTACAGCCATGGAGATGTGTCCCTGCCCGGGTAGCGTGGCCGGGTGCGGGGCAGCCCTCTCTCTGCGTCGGTACGGGCAGAAGAGCAGCCCTTCGCGCTGGCGCACATCATGGCCGCTCACGCTGTAACATGGTTTGGCATTGGGTTGGGTTTCCTGCTTCTGGGCAGCCTGAACGGCAATGCTGCAGACACAGAAATGCAGTTGCAAATGTGGTGCAGATAGGGGCAACTCTGCGATAGCTGCCAGCCCCTTACTGAGTCTTGGAGCTGAATCTGACGTGACCCCAAGGGCCTCAGGGATGGGTGGGGAGGCTGGTGGGCTGCGTTGAGCTGTGGGCTGGCGCCAGGCAGCTGCCACACAGAGCCTGCGGTTGGTGTCCCCGGCTCCCCCTGTCACGGAGCAGGCCAGCCCATGGCGAGGGCAGCGGGGAGTGTGGTGGGGCATGGTGCGTGGCTGGGGGGGGCTGATGGGCATTTGGCAGCTGCTGTCGTCTGGAAACGAGCGGCGATGCATTCCTGGGCACGTTCTCCTTCCCGCCCTGGTGCTGTCATCACCCGCTCTTGGATGGCTTTGGGGTGCGCAGCTGCCGCTCCCTCCTTTCTGGCAGCCGGCGAGGCGAGGCCGGTTGGATCTGACTAGCGCGTTTGTCTCCCTAGATGGGAAGAGGAGTACACGGTGCGTGTCCAGCTTCAGGACCGAGTGGTTGAGCTGCAGGAGGTGAGCATCACTGTCCCCCCTTTCGCGTGCACCCCAGCTGCCCCACGCTGAGGCTGATTTGCACGTCTCCCTCTGCCCGGGGCAGGAAGCCCAGGAGGCTGAAGCCTGCCAGGAGGAGCTGGCCATGAAGGTGGAGCAGCTCAAGGCAGAGCTTGTTGTCTTCAAGGGACTGATGAGCAATGTGAGTCCTTAACCCCTCTCCGACCCGGCAGCAGTGTCCTGCCCGAGCCGTGGGCTTCGCAGAAATGCAGTTCCTTGGGGGGGCATGTCCAGCACGGGGGTAGTCTGGCAGGGTTGGTCCAGGGTGCAGTGAGCAACGTGGGGATGCAGATGCAGTTCTGCAGTGCAGGGGGGAACGTGAGGGCTTTGGTTGCCCTTTGCCTTGCCTAATCTTCCTCCTTTATCCCCCTCCTGTGGCGCCACGGCTTCAGAACATCACAGAGCTGGACACCAAGATCCAGGAGAAGGCCATGAAGGTGGACATGGACATCTGTCGGCGCATTGACATCACTGCCAAGCTGTGCGACGTGGCGCAGCAGCGGAACTGCGAGGACATGATCAAGATGTTTCAGGTGAGAAGTGCCTGCCGCTCCAGGCTCAGCTGCTGGCTCTGGGGAGGAGAGTTCGTTCCCCAAAGGAGGTAGAAGAGACAACACCAGCCCCCTGCTAGGGGAGACGCTTGGTCACCCTCACCCTCGCTCCTTGTGGTCCCTTGCTCTCTGTCTCTCTCGGGAGGACCAGGCGAAAGGGCACGGAGAGGTGGTGGAAAGCTCCAGATGTTGCTTTGGGCGTCGAGAATGCCCTCAGCCTCTCGCTGAGCTGTTGCGTTGGGCCGGGGGACCCCGCAGTGGTAGGGGAGCAGCTGCAGGAGGGAGACGAGTTGCTCAAGTGTCTGTCTCTAACTCCATCTCTCTCCTTCCCCTTCCCCTCTCCGTCATCTTCTCTCTGTCTTTTCTCTGTCTCTGTCTCTTTTCTCTTTCTGGATGTTGCTGCCTCTCTGTCTCGCTCTCTTTGTCCCCACAGAAGCAACTGGTTAGTTTCATTCAGTTGGGAAAGTGTACAAATTTTAAATTTTCTATAAATAAGGTCGGACTGTAAATATTGACATATTTCATCTTTTTCAGACTCCGTCTCTTTTTTCCTGTTTCTGTCGCTGTGTTTCCCTGTCTTTGGACTGGGGTGGTGGGCGATTTGAGTTTTTCTGCAGTTAAACCACATTGTTTTTTCTCATCGGATTCATAGATTCCATCTTTAGTTGCTTAGTTTTAATTTTAGAAAATGCTAAAACCATGTTTTATCCATTGCACCATCTTTAACCTGATCATAATGAGCCCGTCTCTCTCTTTCTCTCTTGCTTTTCTTCCTTCCTTTCTATGTTTCTTTCTTTTTCTCTCTCTTTCTCTCTTTCCCTGCCTTTCTGTCCCTCTGCCATTCCTTTCCCCTCCATCTCCTCCCAACTACCTGCTCCCGACCTTGGACCCGGCCTCGTTTCTGTAGTCTCTGCACTTGTCTCCCGTTAAGGTCCCAGCCTCGGTGGGGCGGAAGCGGGAGCGCAAGCAGGTCAGTGACGAAGACACCTCGCTGTCAGAGAGCGATGCCTCCCGAAAACCTGAAGAGGAAGAGGAGGACGAGACCACAGCCATGAGTATCAATGAGGAAATGCAGAGGATGCTGAACCAGCTGTGAGTGCGGCTGCTCCGCACCTCTGCTGCCAGCGCCGAGCGAGGCCCCGGCACCAGGCTCCCCGCCGGCACCGGGATGGGGAGGGCGGGGGGGGTCTGTGGCTCCCCTTCCTCGGGGAGGGCAAGATCACAGGATCGTAGAGACAGGAGGTGCTGCCATGGGGTATGTACTCCCTGCGGTCTGCGGCGCGGTGGGACTCGCCCCAGAGAGACCCGAGCCCACCCGTGCTGTGGGTGGGAGCTGGTCCAGCTCCTCCGCTTGCCCCCCTTCCCACCTTTCGGGAATCCCTGCCTGAGTTTGTTGGGGCTCCCGGCCATAAAGCCAGACCCTGCCCCATCAGCTGTTGGGTTTGGGCACACTTGAGCTCACGCTGGCCAGGCCCCCGAGAGTTGCAGCCCTGCCTGTGAGCCGGGGCAAGGCTTTCGGCACTGCCACGGCCCCCCCCTTGCCCTGCCTGCTGGTTTTTCCTGCTGGGTGCTGACGTGCTGTTCCCTTGCCCCCAGGAGGGAATATGACTTTGAGGATGACTGTGACAGCCTCACGTGGGAGGAGACAGAAGAAACGCTGCTCCTCTGGGAGGACTTCTCTGGATACGCCATTGCAGCCGCAGAGGCGCAGGGGGAGGTAACGGTGGTGTCGGGTCCCCTCGGGGATCCAGCCCTGGGTTGGGACACTTGGTCCTGCCTGAGCCTGGGAAGATGCTCCCTCCAAGACCAGACCAGCCTCTCCAGCCCTTGCAGGCCTGTACAGATGCTTCCCCTCTACACCCCATCTTCTCTGTGTGAATACGTTACTGCATCCTTGTGAAGGTCTCCTTGTTAGACAGACCTGTAGCCTGAAAGATGTGCTGAGGGCCATGGCCCACGCATGTGGGGAGAGCCACAGCCCTCCCAGAAGAGACGACCTCCTGTGGCTGGTCTGGTCTCTGGTGGTCCCTTGCTCGGGCTCTCCAGCCTGCCTGCCCCCTCTGCAGCAACACTGCCCAAACAGAGGCCTCAGTCTGGCCAAAGCCGTCCCGTGTCTTTGGTCCTCAGCAGTCCCCTGGGGACATGTCATGTTTGGGGACGGTCGGTGCTCTCCAAAGCTTCTGTGTGTTGCTGGGCTTGCTCTGGGCTGACGTGCTCACTGCCCAGTGTGGCGAGTCCCGGGTCTCTCTACCCCGTGCTGGCAGGACTGACTCGTGCCTTATTTGTACTACGCTGCTTATGTTTCTTCCTCTTTTCCCAGTGCTGCCAGTTCTCTCTCTGATTTCTCTCTCTCTTGCCTTTGGTTCCTCGTGTTGGACACCTCCCTGCCTCTAAACATGCCGTCTGCTCTCCTCAACAGCAGGACGACAGCCTGGAGAAGGTGATCAAGGACACGGAGTCGCTGTTCAAGAGCCGTGAGAAGGAGTACCAGGAAACCATCGACCAAATAGAGGTGGGCGGAGGAGGAGGAGAAAGTGGGGAGGACATGGCACAGAAGGGGGTGAAATGGGGGAGTGGGTCCCTGGGGGAGGGAGACACTATCCTGGAGCAGGTGGTTGGTAATGGGGGGTGACAGCCTCGGGTATAGCCGTGCCCCCTGCCCTGCACCGCACCGTGCCCCGGGCTCATGTCCGCACCTTTGCCCTTGTGCAGCTGGAGCTGGCCACGGCCAAGAACGACATGAACCGGCACCTGCACGAGTACATGGAAATGTGCAGCATGAAGCGAGGCTTGGACGTGCAGATGGAGACTTGTCGGCGGCTCATCACCCAGTCTGGGGACAGGTGAGCTTCAGCGGGAGAAGGCGGCCAGATACCCGAGGGTGTCGGAGGGCTGGGATGCCTGTGCTTTGGGTGAGGACTGGAGCCGGGGTGGTGGTGAGTGGGAGCTGAAGCATGGGGTGGTACTGCTTCTCTGCCCCTGTGTGGCATGGAGAGAGGGCAGTTCGGGGAGGTTGTTGGGCTCGTGGTGAGCAGTCTCCATGCAGGTTGGGGTGCCACCTCTGCAGAAGGTGGGCTGCGCACCGGAGTCGGTTTTGACAGGTGAAGCCAGACACCCCCAATGGAGAGATGAGGTGGCATTGTGCGGGGACATCCCCACAGGCGTGTGGAGCCAGCGTGTGTAGATCCCCACAGGCGTGTGGAGCCAGCGTGGCTCCAGGCTGGGGACCTCTGTGGTGAGCTTTCGCTGACCCCTAGCCTTACATGCTGTGGCAGGGTCCTGCTCTGGGCGGGCTCCTCCGGCATCTCCCCCAAGCCCTGCTTCACGCTCTGGACCTCTCGGCTGGTGTCCTCTGGGACACCCTCCCCAGCACCCCAGGATTCCCACGCATGCCCAGGGGAGCGAGAGGGGCACTTTGGCTTCTCTCCGCCGTGCTCTGGTGCCCCCTGCCCACACCGAACTGGGTCCTTTCCCCCCACCCTGGGCAGTGCTGTGACCGCTGCCCTTTGCTCTTCTCTGCAGAAAGTCTCCTGCCTTCACCCCGGCCTCCAACAGCGAGTCGGCCCCGAACGAGGAGAGCGAGGAGTCCGACCGCGACCCCCCCAGCGACGCTTCCATCAGATAATGAGGGGAGGCCCCGCTCCCTCGGACCCCCTTTCCTGGCACGGGGGTGCCTGAGCCGCGCCTGGGAGAGACTGTCAGGGACGTGGAGCCGCTGGTAAACGTCTGTCGCCCAGGCTCGCTCCCGTTTCGGGGTGCTTGGCAGATTGCGCACCCCCCACCACCGGATACCTTGCAAATGGGAATAGCCAGATTGTCCTGAGGGCCCTCGCCGGGCCGCTCAGCCTCCAGCCCCTTCGCTATTCTCTTCCCCTGCTTTGGTTAAACTGCGGTTCGGGCTGGGAGGCTCCAAACTTGCCACGGTGGCGTTCTCCAGGACCTGTCCCCAAACCCATCTCCTCCGTCCTGGTACGCTTGACCTGCCCCCTGCCCTCCCTGCACCACACGGAGCCGAGCGAGAGCCCTACCTCCTGCAAACTGGACCTGACACTGGTGCCAACTGGACCGAGCCCGGGGCTCTCCCTGCCCTTGCTGCTGGCTGGGTGCCCGCTGGTCCCCATGCCGTGCCGGGCACCCCGAGGCCCCCCACCAGGGCCAAGTTCCGCTCACCGTGCACTTTGCTTTGCCGCACATCGGCGGCGCGCTCGCGTCTGTGTTACGGGGAAGAGGGATCATTAAACGGGACAGTTTCTTTTTCTACAGCTCAGCCAGGTGTGGGCTCTCCCTGGGCTGCCACGGGCACCGCATGGCTTGGGGCAAGGGGTGTCCTCCACCGGACCTCCAAGCCCACGTCAGTGGGGGCCTCCCACGGGACGCTTCCATCCCTTGCGCATGCCAGATGGGACTGGCAGACGGGACAGTGCTGACATCCCTGTTCTGGGAGCTGCGGGCCCTCGGCAGGCCATGTGTGGCATCGGTGCTGAGTGGGCTGCCTTGTTCTTAACCTGGAGCATCAGCGATGCCGAAGGGTTGGAAACTAAGCCGAACGTGGCTCGCGACTTGTGGACCTTCCTCTCCCAGCGTCTGGTCTTCCCTGCCACACAAGGGCATCCTAGAGCATGTTCTCACCTGCCCTCAGTCCCACATCCAACCTTGGCGTAACCACGGTGGGGGTTCCTCTGTCCCACCATCTCTTGTGGCATTTGCCTGGCTGGTGCTGCACGTGCTCCTCTGGTGATGGGAGGCTGGGGCCCGGCGGGGTGGCAGGACAGGGGAGCAGCCGGAGGCTGGGACCTGGTGGGGTGGCAGGAGCAGGAGCAGCCTGCCGAAAGGCAAGAGTTTTGCAGGGCTGAGCACTGGACCCAGGCTGCACAGCCAAGGCAGGTGAAGCTCCAGAGAATGCTTCTCACAAAAGATCCTGAATGGGAGAGAAAGTAGATAGTGGTAGAGTTTTTGGAACATACCTAAGATTAGGTAACATGGATAAAATAGGGGCTGGGGGATATAAGAGTTTCTCTCTAGGTTTGGCTTGGGTGGGTGATGCTGCCATGCAGTTGAGCTGCGAGCACCGGCACCACAGCACGTAGGGTGGGCATTTGGGCAGGGAGAGGTCCTCTGCCTGTGCCTGCAAGATGTGTTATGGCACGTGTTGGCGTTTTGGTGTGGGTGAAGCCGGCGGGTTAGAGCCAGCCAGGAGGTGAGGCTACATAGCTGGCGGGAGAAGTCAGCAGCCGAGGAAACCTCCAGGCCAGGGCGCAGCCGGGACATGGCCGCTGGCACCGGGGCATGGCCGTTCCTCCGCTGACAGTCTGCTGTGGCTGGGCTCCGACTCGCGAGTGCCGCCCTCGCCTCGCACGGGGAAGCTGGGAGAGGGTGCCCGGGTGCAGCGGGGTGCTGGGTAGCAGCAGGGCTGTGCTCGCTGGCCCGGGCTGCGTGTGGTGTGCGGGCACATGGGCGGTGCGTGCCCCTGAGACAGCGCCTTCGCCATGGGCCTCGACTCCGTGCCACCTTGCCTGTTTCTATTTCTTTCCCGCTTCCCTTTTTATTTTTCTTCCTAAAAGAGCTAAAGCCAGAGGAAATATTTTGATCTGGGCTTTTTCTTTCGCATGATGATGCCTCACACGCAGTAGATCAGGGATCACTTTCTGTCCTGCCTGGAGGCTCTTCTGGATCTTGCAAACCCCCCTTCCCGTATGCATCTTTGCAGCATTTTCAGCTCTTTCTCTGCTGCGGAGATCTCTGTGAGTGGCTGGCCGAGCCTGGCTCCCCTGTGCATGTCCACGACATGCACACCTCGGCCTCTCAGTGCTGGTTAAGAAACCCACAGGACTGCAGAGCATGTGCCCTGAGGGATTTCAGGCATGAAGCATAGGAGGACCAACATCTCTGCCTCGTGCTGTCGTTGCCCAGAGGAGCAGCTGGTGTTGCCAGACGCCCATGTACCAGGACATGTTGGGGACCCCAGTTCCACACTGCTTGTCAGAACTTCACTGAGATCTCCCCCACCCATACGTGCAAGATGCTGTTCTCTAGTGAATTGTATCTGCAGCAACAGGCTCCGTTCCCCCACCAGCGCAACAGCCCCTGAGGTCTCACTGGCAGGACATGCAACACTGATCCTTTGCCTCGGCAGTTTCTCAGCATGGGAAGCACAGCGCGCGGACTTGTGTTAGCTGGACCATCTCCACTGCATCTACCTGTCCATCTGTGGCGACCCCACATCTTTGATGCTGGATGTGAGGAGATGTGGACCTTCCATCTAGTTAACTCTTCTCTGTGGGCTTCTCTCCATTCTTTGGGGATTATCTAGCCTGCTTTTCACCACCATGAACCCTGGTGGGATCCGTGGTGTCTAGGAACTGCTCAGCGCTGTGTTGCTTCTTGCATCCCTAACCTCGTCCATTTTCCAGGACACCTCTCGGCGGCACCTGCTCAGGAAGCAGTATCAGAAGAAATCGTCTAGCAAAGACTCAAGTCTTGGCTGCTTGATCTTTCTGAACAGCTGCTGGTCTGTATTCATCTCACAGGGAATAATCGTATCTCACCCTTAGACCCCAGACCGTTCAAAAATCTTTGTTTGGCCTAAACTTTCTGAAAGACTTGGTTGCAGGGGCAGCTTGGCCATGGATGGAGTGGGCCTTCTCCTATTCTTGACCAAGGTGATGAATTGATGAAATGAGCTTTGGAGGAGTGGGTCAGTTACTCATTCCAGCTGACCGTGCTCACCCATGAGCGTGTTGCAGCTGAGTCTGGTATTGTCCTTAGTGCATCAGATAGACCTTGGCATGCAGGGGACAAAGTCCTGTCTCACTCGGTGTCCATGCATTAGTGTGAATATTTATTGCCCAAGTACAGTCGAAGCACGGATGTGGCTGATTGAAAGGAGTTCCATGGCAGAATGCATCTGGGCAGGCTCTCTGTCAGCATCCATCTTGGGACCATGACTGTTGTCTGGTGACCTCCATGAACATTTGTCCAAGACCATGCTTTTAGTATCATGTCTCTCTGAATTGACAGGGAGGTCTTGCCGTTGAATATTTAGACAGGCTGGTTCAGCTTCCCTACCCTACAGAAGTCAATGTTGGCAGAGACTTACTCGGGCAGACTGGAAACCTGCTAGTGATTGCTTTGGCTTCTCTCTCCCCAACATGTGGACTGTTGCATCTAGGTGAGGACAGGGACGACTTTTATATCGGCAGTGGAGTGGCACGAAAACGCTCCCTTGTGGCAAGAGCTGTCCCTGGGCTAGGACAGACCTGCTTGTGAGCAGCCTACCTCCGTGGGGTGCTGAGGGACACGATCAGCCTTGGAGCTGGGGTGAGAGACGCAGTTCTCTGCCGTGGCCACTGCGCTCCATGCTTCCTGTGCTGAGATCAGCCTCTTGGCAAGGGACTTCAACAAACGGCGCCAGGCATTTTGCAGAAGTCAGCCCTGGCTCCCTGCTGAATGCATTTCTAATCCCGTGGCGTGCAGAGCGGCCGCCCATGCACCTTCCCTGGTGAAGTTCCCTAGGACTCATCTGAAAGGTGAGCTCTCAGCCTCAGAGACCCTGCCTGGCAAGGTAGCTCTGAAACCAGGCCCACTGAATTTCTTGATGAAGACTACCAGAGTTTCCCACAGAGGGTGGGGAGCATCACCCTCGTTGCACCTCGCCACATGGATCTGGGATACTCTACTGACTCTAGAGAGGATTCAGTCAACCTAAACATCAAGGATCCCAGATCTTCTTTGCTGTGTTAAGCAAGCCAACTCCCTCCCTTCACTCCTTCCTGGTTCCTATCTATTTTAGGTCGTATCTCAGAACTGAGAGAGTCTGACGTGTCTGTCTGTTCAGTTATGGTCCTGTATTTTCCACCCAGCACCCTCCTGCTGAAGGCACTTTGTAATCTGTCCCACACGACTAGCTTTGTGTGAGTTAGCCTTTCCATGTTTCAGGATTCCTTAGATGGATGTAAATGTGATGCTGATAGCCTTCGCTGGAGCAACTTTGATTCCTTGGTAACCTGTTTATTATTGTGTTTACATTGTCTTTTAGCCAAGAGGGTGGGAGAGATTAAAGCTGCATAGAAAGTTGTTCTTTTTTCTAGATTTGAGCTGGGAGGTGGGCTTTCTAAAGCCTTGTACCTCTGCTACAAAAGCCCTCGTTCTCAAGAAGGCTGCACTTTCTATGTATTTATGGTTGCTGCTGTCTCCTAAGGATAGATCTGCAGGCCTGCTCTGCAGAAGAGCTGAGGATAGCTAACAGGCCATGTTTAAAATCCTGCAGTGAATCAGCCAAGGTAGAGCTGCAGCAGGTGATAAGATCCCTTCACCAAAGCCCTAGCTGTGTCAGTAGCTTTTAATCTCCAGCTGCAGAGTCAAGAATGATTCTGCGAGCAGCTGGGAGTGGTGCAGACTGGTGCTGAGGTTGTCTACGTGACAAACTCCACCATTGCCTTCAGGATTGAGGTGGGATGAGTGGCTGGGAGGACGTTTCTTCAATTCCCTCAAGACTAGAATAAGAGATAGAAGAGGGAGTTAATCACTAGAGCTGCTTGGGACCTGCTGAACACACATACACTTGTTCTGGAGCCACCTTACCTTTGCTTGGCTAGTCTCATCTCTTTCCTTTGAAGAGTAGGCTAGAAGGAGCAGAGGTCATGAAGGAACGCTGTGCCTGGAACAGCTGTTTGTGGGCCTGGCATGTGGGGCAGCAGGGAGTGCCCTATGCATGTGCTTCTCAAGCTAAAACAGGTCCCAGTCTCAGGTACTTGTGGCGCAGGGTGTCCTATAACTTGCATGTGGTGATCAACTATGTCAAATACTCTGCTTACAGGTAAGAAACCTCCTTTTGAGAGGAGTGGTCAGAATTAATGCAGAACGCAGTGGAGTGCTGTCTCCTTGGAGATGCATTTGGATGATGCATAGACAGGTTCATGAAGACATCTGGTCAGCCCCTGTGCATGGTGGATAGTGCTGGGAGCAATAGTAAGACAGCATGGAGAACTGGATGGGCTACAGACAGCTTTAGAGCAGCCCAGTCACCATTGAATATCTTCCAGTGGATGTATGAGACTGTGAGAAGTGTTTTAGGCGTGAATTTTCTGAATGCTTGGGCTGCTTTTCTTTTGGGACGGGAACAAGGAGAGGGTGTTGTTGAGGGGATATAGATTTTTGTAGCTTGGAGAACAGCTGAAAGAGCTGGGAAGGTACTAAAGGTAACGCTATGGAAAAAGAGCTCAGGTGGCTGCTAAAAGACGTTACGATCAAGTTGAACCAATATCACGACAGATGGGAAGAGGCAGCAGTTTCAGCTTCGATGGCAGACTGCGTCTGGGCAATGTGCAAAAGGAAATAGAAATTCCCAGGGTAGGAAGAAATGTGGTTAACTGACACTTTTAGTGTTCACTGCCACATCGTAGATCTGCTAGCTCACCAGTGTAACTTATTGATGAAGGTGGAGTAGTGAGGGAGTGAATGGAGGTCGCAAGCTGTGCTAAAAATCACATTCACTCTAGAGCTAACAGCCAAGCAACGTGAGCTGACACACAATTTTGTCAAGGCAGTGAAGGGTCTTTTATATCCTCCTGAATCACCAAACAAAACACGGTGATTTATTTCTCAAGTACTTCTGTGCTTTGTGTGAAAAGGTAAATTATGTTGTCATGGGAGACTTGGGCAGGGGGTACCGAAGAATACGCTGTGCCATGGAGAGTTTCTCATCAATTTACAAATGATGGCATGTCCAAGTAAGGCGAGGATTTTAGATGGCCTTGTGACAGATGAAGACTGGGTTAGAATTAATGGTTGCCTAAAGACAAGGGATCAACTGGGAAACAAATCAAAACATCACCCAGGGCAAAAATGCTGCAACAGAGAACTGCATGGTGTTACGTAGCCTTTCCTCACAGTGAAATTGTTTAGGGGTAGTATTAAAAAAATATGATGAAGTGGGAGATCTTTGGAAAGAAGAGAGTTTTTCCAGTTATCCAAAAAGCTGCGATTTAGTATGCATGAGAAGATAGCTTTCAGTAAAATACTTCCTTGAGTAAGTGGCCATGTGAAAATAGTACTTAGAAATAAGGATAACTAATAAAAATAATAGATCTTGACCTTAATTAATAAAAGTAAAATTGAAGCTACTACAGTGAATGTGGGTGGCGGAAGAGGAATACAGGGCCAGCAAAATAACTGAGTTGCATAAAAAAATCTTCATCTACTCATATCACCTCAAGAAAAAAATAACAATAGCTGAATGTCCAAGGACACTAGCAAGTTGTTCTACTTATATTTACAGAAAAGTCAATCCTAGCAGCAATATAAACCTTTTTTCTTCACGGAAATTGGAAAAAAAAAAATCTAAATGATGTGAAAAATGAGAAGTGCTAACCAGATATGTCTGTTCTGCATTTTGGGAAGAGCAGAGTGTGGTCAGAGGGGAATGATGAAGCACTTTCCAGGCCATTAGCAATTAAGGAGGGTCCTTGACAGGACCTTCTCAGAATAAACATGTCTGCGTTTCCGGGCACAGATGACCTAGAGCAGCGCGCTGATGCGGAGAGGTGCGCAGGCTGCCAGAGCGGTGAAGAAGCCACTGCACCAAGCCTGAGGCGGCTTGGAGAGATGGAGTAAGTGATGCTGGAAAAAAAGCACAGCGCTGTCGCTGCGTTCCTGCAGACAGTGTTTTGCAAGGTGATGATGACTCAGTGGTGATGAAAAAGCGTTGGCTGCTGAAAGCTGTGGTCTGTGATGTCAAATTTTAAACGCATCAGGGAAGACATTTTAAAAAAAGACTGGATGAAGGGGTGACCAAGTAGCATCAGTGATTAGCCTGACAGCCCGTGTACGAAAATCAATGAGAAACCAGTGGAGGAGGGTAGAAATCATGAAAGAATGGAAAAAATCGGCACGGATTTGTGGAGGGGCAAGGAATTGACAGACAAAACTGGTACAATTTTTGATACGTAGAAATGATATAGAGACCCTCAAAAGGAGTGAATATCTCAGTCAAAAATGCCGAGGCATTAAAATATATTTTTAAATAGAGTCAGAACATAGTTTCTATTGCCATACATATGTAGCCATTACTTAAGCTATGAATAGATACATCTGAGAGCAAGAAATACTAGTGACTAAGCATCCAAGGGCCAACAGGAGGGTTGGAAAGACTTAGGGAGCAGGACTCACAAGCAACCTCGTGCAAGTTCTTAGCCAGACACTAAAGTTGATGGCGTCTTTAAACGTCTTTTATCCCCATGTGACATCAGTGTGCTTTGTCCTGCTTTGCATCACAAGTTGGAGCAGACGGAGCAAAGCCTTCTAACCATGCTTCTAGGCTGGAGAAAAACGTTTGGAGAGTGAAAAGGTTAGTTATTTTGCTCCTTAAGAAAAGGGGAGCGAGCATTTTTGCCCAGTGCCTAAAGCCATTCCATGATGATGGTCTAGCTGGCTGCTGAGCCAGGCGTACTAGGAGGCTGAGGAGAGGGGGAGCTGGAGGCCACATGCATTCAGTGCGATTTCGGTGTGTGCGTGGGGTCCAGCACCTACACCAGTATGGAGTCTGATAACCAAAAACCTAGAGATCACAGAGATTACAAACCACCCAGGTTTGTTTTTATTTTTGTTCCAGGACTTGGAGCAAGGCCAACAAAGGTTGCTTACTCGTTTGGTGGAGAGTTGGGCAGAGTTGCAGTAGGGCTTTGAGACCTGCAACATCAGAGTTGTTGTGTGTCTGTCTCCATCCCGTTCCCCCCCCCATGTGTATTACTTCTCATTTAGCAACCTGGAACGGCACCCACCACTTTAATAACCTTGTCACTTGGTGTCAGGATCCTTCTGCAGCTTTCTGCGGGCTGATTCAGTGTTGAGTGTCCTGCATCATTTTGCATAAACAACAAACCTTGGCAGGCCGTGCACCAAACCGCTCTGAAGCTGTTGAGTGGCAATGGCCCCAGGGCAGATGACCTCGGGCACTGGCCACTCGCACCTTCCCTCTCAGTCACCACCAGCCTTGCCACTAGTTTTCAGCCTGGAGATTGTGGTCTTCCCTGTCCTGGGGCCATTCAGGTTCTTTCAAAGGTTTTGCCAGTCTGTTTTGCCTTAAATCCCATTGTTTTTCATCATGTGGCAGCGGGGGAGCTGATGTGAGTGGTGAATTACTCACAGCTCGGCTCCCTGTTCATCCCCTTCGTGCTGGAGACCTCCCGAGTCTGGCACTTGGTACTGAGGGTTTGCTGCCCTTCGTGTCACGGGCACCCTCTCAAGTCCTGACACTTCGGTTTGCAACGGCGGCTTCATCTCATCACTGCTGAGGAAAAATCTCTTGTCTCAAAATACCTCAAAGCTCTCCTCTGACAGCAAAATATCAGTTTTCATTTTCTGCCATGGCCTTGGCTTCCCCAACCACCAGCCCCCC
>Ga0065711_1038997_pt1 | contig 18226 bp, 9 predicted proteins | sample Hoacrofraction12_FD_59098 | JGI IMG/M metagenome (GOLD analysis project Ga0065711, IMG submission 59098) | Hoatzin crop microbial communities from Cojedes, Venezuela - Epithelial fraction 12 v2 (version 2) | ecosystem: Host-associated > Birds > Digestive system > Esophagus > Crop | place... | reverse complement strand
TCATCAGCAAACTTGCTGAGGGTACATTCTAACTCTTCATCCAGGTCATTGATGAAGAAGTTGAACAAGGCTGGGCCCAGTACTGACCCCTGGGGGACACCACTAGTTACTGGCCTCCAACTAGACTCAGCGCCACTGACGACAACCCTCAAGACCCTTCCTTCTCCTAGGAAGAACTAGTTCTGTATGCATCTTAAGACCTTTTTGAGAATCACCAAAGAAAGGTATTGGAAAAATTGATTTATGCTGTGACATTTTCCATGTCAGTAATAAAGAAAAAGGTATTTTCCTGGGCAATTTATTCAGATAAGTATTCAGATTTTTCAGCTGGTCTTTTTTTGGTTTGTTTTTTTTTCCTAAATGTACACTTATCATTTCTTTTACTGCCATTTTTATTGACAACTTTTAACACTATCATTTCTCAGATTTCTCAAATAGACATGACAGAGGCACCAGTCATTACCTCTCCAAGCATACTTAAGATTAAATCCTTGTCTCTTTCTCCCACTTTTTCTCTTGGCCATAAAAGTTGTGGAACAAACTGGCCTTTCAGAACAGTGCCTCATACTATTAGGGGAAAAGAGTGAGTGACTCAAGAAACTAAATGTTATAGCACACCTTTAATTTTCTGTTGTAAGGGTAAGGCACAGTTCTTTGGCTTTCCTCATCATAATATATAGTGACATTTGCTTGTTGTGAAAATAAATGCACAAATTCAAAATCAAAACCCAGAAGTCTTCCAGATTTGTTTACTTTTCTGAGGATACTATAGAAAAGAAAACCAAAACAGATGCCAAACATACTATGTAGTAGAATATTTTAATATGACTAGATGTCATAGTGACGAGTGTGGAGTCTGCATATAAAATAAAAGATTCTGCACTGCATTGTCTGTGGAAGGTCAGAACAAAGAAAGAGATTCAAAGAAAGGGAGGAGATAAGCTGATAATGTTAAACTTATTAATAACAATTTTCATGTTTTCTGATTGATAACTTGTTGTTTCTTGTTCGATAGATATTCATGTTATGATGTGGCATGCATTGTAGTAAAATAACATACTTCATTATGTTGCACTCAAAATCTTCTAATGGGCAAAAAAAGGAACACTATCTATATGGAGCTATTGTTAGTTCAATTCACTTTTAACAGCCCAGTAGTTCTAATCATCTAATTCATAGAGAAAAGCCTCATTAATAAGTCAGTTTAAAATGTTCTGTATAATATTTCTACTATCTACTTCTATTCTATGAAGTTGTACATGCTTCTTGTTTCGGTCTAATGTTGACGGTGCTTGTCTTCCTCAAACAGAGACATGACAGGGTGTAACAATGTGTTGTCAGGGTCCCAGACTCATTAGGAGGAGTGGAATATTCACGGTGATGCCTTCTTCCTCATTCTTGGGTCATCTTAGGAGAATTTTTGTGTGTTTTCGTATCCCTGTCGGTTCTCTTCTCCTTATCTCCCAGCTGAAATATGACAGTTGCTTCTCACTTTTACTGGAGTACATATGCACACACAAGATAAGTATTTATGCACATCTCTTCTATAATCTATTTGTATTTATAGTTTGATGTCAATGGATTATGTTGTAAGAAGAAAAAGTGACTTTTTCTGCCATTCTGAAATCAATATTTATAAGAATAACAATCCATGTATCTTAAAAGATCTGGTCTAAGTCAATTTTTTCATCTTTCCTGGAAATGAATGATATTTAAAAAAAAAACCAAAAAGGAAAGAACTAATTCCGTGAACTGCAACCCAGTCACAGAATGATTCCTGATCTTCTGACAATGCATAATTGGTTTTAATACTGACTCATATGCATCATCAGTGAAAGCAGCACTAGACCTGAACATGATTTTATTCTATTCCTCTGCCATATTCTGTCATGGGAAAATTCACAATCAGTAGTTAATTCAGAAAATAATGTTTTTAAAATTAAAAATGATAGCTTGTGTACGTAATTTTTAGCCTTTTCCCACTATATACCTCAGGAAAGAAAAATACTTCAGAGATCAAAATTTTTGATTAATATTAACAAATGCATGGTGATTAAGTTTCAGCTCTGTTGGCATTCTAATACATTTCTTGATTAATAGATGGTTTTAGTACTAAAGATCAGTTTCGTCATTCTCACACAGGTAAAATAATAAAAAAGATTTTGTCTGAAAAGCATACAGAAGCATTGACTGTTCTCTATAATCAATAAACCATGATTTGTAGTCACAGGCTTATAGGGTTTTTGCATATCATCTTAAAATGCCCTCATGCAGGAAAAGCAAGAATTGGCACTTTCTATTGATAACCAGCAGAGGAGAAGGAACACCTCATGGTGTTTGCTGAAATTCTGATGATTTGTATTGTATATATCTGCTGAAGTAATGAAGGTCTCTCATTTCTGATTCATAAAGTCCAATTTACCTCTATTATTATCTTTTTGTATTTATGGTCTACAAATAGAACCATATTGTAGGACTGTCAGTGAATCTATAATACTAAAAAACTCCTGATGCTGAAAAAGACTATTGTACCAAAGTAACCATTTTTTGATTTAGTGTGCTGATAACCAACTTGTACTTTTTTACTCCTGAGTCTGTAAAGCAAAATTGAAAGTTTCAAGAATAAGAGCAGAAGTAAAAGAGTTTTAAAACATTCTTCCAAGTTTATCTAGATGGTTTCTTTCTACTCTAGCAGTCCTGTTAAAACGTATCTTCAGGTTAAACATTTCTGGATCTTATTTTAAGTAAATACTAATTTAAAAGAAATTGGACTAACTTTTCCTTGAAGAATTAAGATTTCTGGGTCTTTTTTTGACTGTGTAACTTTAAAGGGTTTTAAAGATGATAGAAATAAATCTATATCTCATCTTACCTCTGTCCCCACATTCTTACTCACATTCATCTGAAAGACCACAGTTAGGCCTAAAGATATTCCATATGGTACAGTGTTAGCACAGTGTCCAAGTTTTATATCCTCCTTCTTCTCCTGCCATGAAAGAATACCCTGGGTGCTGTTTTTCATAATTTATACTGAGTTCAGAGTTAGAAAACTGTACAGATAACCTAAAGCTCACTAAAACTCACAGCCCCTTTTTCTAATTGCTGTCTAACTTGTAACACAGGAGAAAGACTAGAGGCATTCCCTTACTGCTTATGAGCTTCTACCAATTCATAACTATCTGGAAGGAGAGAATGGGAGTGGGGGGGGACATGAAACAACTAGTTTGCTTGTTTGTTGGCTTTCTTGCTTTCTCAGAATGGTAAGTTTCTAAAAGGCATTGTGTATGATGTGAAAGTCAAACGCCTGTAATTTCTTGCAGAAGTCTAGACTCGAATTTTCAGAGGGAATGAGCAGCCTCAGTTCCAGATGGAGCCTCTGGAATCTGTGAGTGTGCAGTCCTGGCAGCTCATTTTTCAAATGTAACAATAACACTGACTCTAATGATGTACTATTACAACAGTTTGATTCTTGAAGAGATGGAAGTCACTTGCTCTCTGATCAGGTGTAGACATCAACTTAAAAACATAGACATTGGTTAAAAAAAACATGAATGGGAAGGAGGAGATTGAGGGTCTTTTGTATAATGCTGACATTCAGTTGCATTTTACTTTAACACTAATCCTTTCAAGTGCATCATCACTGATACTCCATACATATTTAGCTGAAAACCATAGGCTTAGTGGGACTTTTGTAACCATTTTAAGATTTAAAATGCTGGACTTTTTTTTTTTTTTTTGTCATAGGCAACTCAAAGATGAACAAGACCGCTGTATTTATTCCTACAAGATATTTTTTATTGTGCAGCATACAATGAAATGTGTCTCAATGGAAGTATAATTAGAAAAAAAAATCTTGCTCCGAAAAAGTACTCAAATAGATACTATGCCTCTTAACTTTGCACATTTCAGAGGAACATAGATATTCCCATGAATTTAAGTACTGCCTTAGGCACTTAGAAATCTTTTGATTTCCACCAAAAATAGTATAAGATCTTAGGAGAATTTAAGTCAGAAAGGACTTCAGCAGGTCTTTAGTCCAAATTCCTACTGTAAGTAGGATCAACTGTGAAGTCAGAGGAAGATGCTCAGGGCTGTATCTACTCAGGCCTTGAAAACCTCTTCCTCCTCCAGGGCTGAAGACTATACAACCTCTAAGGACAATGCGGTCCACTACCTGACTGTCTTCATGGGGCAAAAAGATCTTTTGTCATATCCAATCTGAAAAATTTTTATTTCTTGTTGTCTCCTGTCCTCCCATCACACACCATTATGAAGAATCTGACTCTGTCTTCTCGGTGACATCCCCACAGGCACTGGGAGCTGCTGTTAAGCACCTGGTCCTTGGAGTACTGCGTGCAGTTCTGTGGTTCCCACTTCTAGAAAGATGAGGAGCTACTGGAGAGAGTCCAGCGGAGGGCTACAAGGTTGATGAGGGGACTGGAACATCTCTCCTATGGGGAAAGGCTGAGGGAGCTGGGCTTGTTTAGCCTGAAGAAGAGAAGGCTGAGAGGGGACCTAATAAATGCTTATAAATATCTGAAGGGTGGGTGTCAGGTGGATGGGGCCAGACTCTTTTCAGTGGTGACCAGCGACAGGACAAGGGGCAATGGACACAAACGGAAGCATAGGAAGTTCCGTCTGAACATGAGGAAGAACTTCTCCCCTCTGAGGATGACGGAGCACTGGAACAGGCTGCCCAGGTAGGCTGTGGATTCTCCTTCTCTGGAGATGTTCAAGACCCGCCTGGACAAGGTCCTTTGCAGCCTGCTGTAGGTGACCCTGCTTCAGCAGGGGTGTTGGACTAGACGATCCCCAGAGGTCCCTTCCAACCCCTACCATTCTGTGACTCTGTGACCCCTGCAGTTATCTCTTCTCCAGACTGACCAAGTCTTGGTCTTTCAACCTCTCCTCACGTCGTAAGTGTGCTAGCCCTGATCAGCCTGGTGACTCTTCCGTGGACCTGCACTCTGGTGCGTCAATGCCTTCCCTTTTTGGGAGAAGGGGGTTGGCAAGGGATGGCAGGCAGCAAGATGGATTCAGTATTCCATATGTGGTCTAAGTGATGAGTAGAGGGTATAATCACCTGCCTTGCTCTACTGGTTGTAATTCCTGTAAAACAGCCCAGGACACTTTTGGCCTTGTTTGCTGCCCAGGTACAGTGCTGGTTCTTGTTCAGATTTCTGTTTACCAACACCTATGCATGCACAGAAAACTATTCCAATGTTGATATGCTGTATAATATTTTAATTAAATATTTTTTGCAAATAAAGCTATACAGGAATAATATGTGATATACATTTGTTATTATTAAAAATAACTAAGCCAACAGAAAACATTTGTGCTGGAAAGTGTCTCTCAATAAAAGTATCCAGACTCAAGATTCAGCTTCAAGAGTATGAAATTTACTGGAGAGACTTATTATGTCTCATCAGGTCATCACTTATATTTCTCACTTACATTGTCTTGCATGTTACTACAGAAATGTTTATCATTGCTCTTTATCCTCTTTATCTTAAAATCTGTCATTCTGAGTGATCTTGTTTTCCTTGAATCAAAAATATATGCCAAGTGCTGATGTACATGTTTTCAAACAGCAAATGTACCTTTAATGCAATGAAAATTGGATGACTAAACTGCAACAGAAAATAAGCTTTTTACTTAAAGTCTATTTTCTGCAGAAGGAATTGAAAAGTTGGATATATTTTATCGTTATAAAGACATGCTAAACTTCTGTTTATCCTAGCTAGAAATCTTCCTTGGACATGACAAAAATCTTTCAGTTTGGCTTTAATTTATGTCTAGATGTAAGTTATATCAGCAGTATTTCTGAACTTCAGGGTTCACATTCAAAGGAATTCATGCGACATTTAGCTTTTTGAACAAATACTTCTCGCAGTTCGCAGTGACCTCACACATGCTCATGGCACTCATTTATCATTCTGTAAATTTTTTAAACTGTTTGTTGTTTTACGGAGAACAATTAATCTTAAAAAATATTTACTTCGTTGTCTTGCAGATGCCTATGAGCATTTTACATAATATGGCCTTTGAAGTCATCAGTTTTGCTTACATTAAGTTTTGGTTAAAATATGAAGTGCTGTCGATGTTGCTACTAGGAATATTCTACTCCAGGTACTGTGGGCCAAGAGTTTGAAAAATACGTTTATCACTGTGGAAGCTTTGCCTTTCATGCACTGAATACACTGTCCATCATCACATTGCATGTTCAGCAGGAAAAGGTACATACTACTTTTAATCTATGTTTTCTCTCCTATTTTAAATGAAGTCACACTGAAATCTCTATTGCAAATCAAAGGTCCTTTACTCTATATAATGTTTTAATGATATCAGTGCATATTTTTAACAGAAGAAATAAAACATATTGAGATAGTTCTTCGTGTAGATACAAATCGATATTCTTCTCCCCTTTATTCTTTTTATTCATGATTTTATGAGGCAGCTTTTTTCCTGCTCAGTGATCTAAACACCATTAATAGAAAGAAAATAAAAAAAACCCCAAATAAAATAAAACAAAACAAAAAAACAAATAAAATAAAACAAAAAAAAAAAGGGGGGAAAATTTCTATTGACCTTGAAAAATGTTCACAGACTCAAAGATGGACCAGAGAAAAAACACCACAAGCCAGACATCTGGGAGGAGATTTTTGTCCTTATTTTTTTCCACTTTTTTTTGTATAGATGCCTGGATTATTGGCTAGTTCCCAAACAAAGTTTTGTCCAACTGCTATCGGCAAAAACTTGCCACAAGTACATAGAAACCACTCTGGTCAGGCACATAATGAAAAAGACTACTTTGGCTGAAGCCAGGAGAACACTTTGGCAGGAATATAGTATCTCTCTTGGTCCTTGAAAAATGTGACATTTTCATTTTTCTTTTTAATGTAGTATAATTTAATAGAATACACCTGCCTAGCAAAATATCAGATTGGACTAATGACCTTGCTCCATGTTATTATTAAAGAACAGTGGCCTTCATCAAGAAGCACCTAAAGTTCAGATGAGTCATTTAGAGAACACCTTACAGGTGTTGAATACAATACTATTTAAAAAAAGTGGTATTATAAATAAGGTAACTCGAGGAGCAAAAAGTTATCTGAAGACCCTTTCTCAGTCTTTTCTGAATCCAGGCTCCATCTTGCATTCAGCAGGAATTTAAAACTCTGTTCCTGTGCAATCCTGCATGAAGACAGTATTTATGAACTCTGTAAGTGTAGGTGACCTCTTTTTTTCTACCACTCTGAAGTATGAACTGACTGATTTGTGTGAAAGTATTAACATGAGGATACCATAGTATACACAAAATATAAATTATGAAATGATAATCTATTTTATACATCGCAAGCACAATGCACTGAAGTGATATGTATAGGAGATGTGTATAGGAGAAACGTACTCTTTTCACTTATTCTGATAAAGCTTTCATCAGTGTTAACCAGAAGAAATTCCACTTAATGTGTTCAGTACACACTGATTTGGAAAGTGGCATGTGACCATAATCATGCCTAATCTATAAAGCAATTAATGCACAGAAAATTATGAAAAAGAACTGAAAAACATAATCTGTTTACAGATATACATACATGCATCTTCTATTTTCTTTACTTCCATATTTCAGGGTAGCAAATAAGTAGTTTGTGAGAAAAGATTATTTCTTCCCAATGCTTAAATGAGATTTGTTAATACTTTTGACATTTTAATTTGATCTCGTGGATCTAATTTTTGTTATTATAGTTTTACCTTTCGCTGGAGTTGAAAATGAGTGATTTGTATTAGTAGGTTTTCTGCATGCGTGACTTCTACATGTCTGTATGGTTTTATCCTCCTCTCTATATACCTACTCATCGGGTTCAATGTTACCTACCATTTTAGCTTTTATAAATTACTGGAACAATGAAGTTGCCTTTTCAGGAAAGCTAACTGCAGCTTGGTAATAAAGTTGCTCCATTAGCACTGCTAGCATGTCACTGATTCTCACATACATAGCATTATCGTCCAAATACTTGTTCAAATTTTAATGGGAATATTTGTATAAATAAATTCAAGTATATACTACAGTTTCTTGTGGAATTAGATCATAATGAAGGTAGAAGGCTTTTCTGGATAAGCAGAGTTTATTTTAAGAAGGCTTAGGCTTTTGTCTTGGTTTACAAATACCTTAACAAAGAGAATGGATCCTCTGTTTGGTGCACAAAGACAGGCTCATGCTGCAAAAATAACTGCCCATCTGTTTCAAGGTGTAGAAAAGAGACCTGGATGGTGGTCTAATACACCTTAGAAGTTCTATAAATTAATCCTTATTGAATTAAGGGCTGGGGAGGGGTGTGTGTCTCAATTAATACCTATTCAGAAAACATGCAATGTTTCCAGCAGAAAGGAAGTTGAAACAGTGACAGATGCTTTAGACTAGTGACTTCTCACATATCTGCAGAGTAAATTTCAAGATTCAAATCCTATGTTTAATCAATGTGTACCTGACATCGTCATTAAGTTCACTGAAATACATTTTCAGTAGAATGCCAGTCACACTTGATGCAAGTACTTTGCATTACAGTGAACCTGATACAAAATCTCTATAGTTTATTATTTATACTAAATGAAATAATTGCAAGATACTAAAACTCCTTTCAGCCAAAACATAATATCACAGTTAGTGAATATAACATGTCATAATCACAGTTATATTTTGTAAAAAATGCTTGAAACATATTTGGGCACCAATTCATTGTGAAGTAAAAAATAAGCAGGTGATGCTGCACCACTGCCACACATTTATAGGCATGCTGACAGGTAAAAAGTGATACAGAATGCGTTAATGGTTGTTCTGTGGTTACAGGAACTTAAACATTTTAATTGAATGGAAGTGTACTCTTGGACAAGTATCCAGGAAGCTGCTAATAAAAGTGCATTTTCATAGAACAATGGATAAAAGAAAAAGGAATATTTTTACAGTAACAGAAACACAGAATCTGACAGAGCTGCAGCCAATTGCGCAATAGCAAATGGAATTTCTTCAGTTAAAAGTATAAGATTAGGTCTTTTTCACAAGAAAGCATAGGATGTGGACTTACTACTGCTGACTACAATACCTTTATATAACTCAGGAATTCACGGATTCAAGGGTAATTTTGTTTGCAAGTACTATGATGTTAACATAAATTTACTATGATTTTGATGACTTGTATACCACTTTCCTTTGTTGCTTTTGACCTGAAGGCATTGCTGCCCAAAGTTGTATAGCTTTCCAATTACAAATCCTGATTTGCCTTCTATTTTTCATTGCACTGTTTATGCTTCATTGGATTATCATTCCTCATGTAAATACTTCTATGTGAAAATGCCATTTTTTTTGAGAAAGGTAGATTTCACACATAAATATACACAGGCACATACTTTGAGTGTAAGATACAAACAAAAGAAGCTCTGAATATATGATTATCACATTTAAAAATGTGCCTAAGCATTTTATTTGTATAATTAAATTTTGTTTTGACTTTACTACCCCTAGCTATTTCATTTCCCTGGAGTCACCACAGACCAAATTTTTCATGAGATATTTTTGTTTATTATTGTTGTGAACATTCTTGGCGTATGCGAGTTAATAATTTCAGTGTAAAACAAAAGGCAACAGGTGGGTATTGTACAGCAGAAGCACACATAAAAAAGTCAATATTGATTACTATGATAGTGATCACAGTACGTCAGATCCCCAATTAGGCAAGAATAAATGCTGATTATAAAATTAATTCTTTTTTTCCATCAACGATATTAGATATAGAATAATTAAATTTCTATATTTTTTAATATAATCAATCTCAAGTAAATCTTTCTAAAGTAAAAAAAAAATGTAGGTTGAACAATAAGTTCATAGACAAGAGGAAAAAAAGAGAAAAAGAAACCTAAGGATAGTAAAATTAAGTAAATAAAGGTACTTTTAACTGCACTTTACATTCCATTAATTCCATTATGCTCAAATTATCACCAATGTTGATTTGTTAACAACCATTCTATTTGGAAGTCATAAGGAATGAATAAACTACTCAAGTGGAAAGTCACAGCTTGTAACAGGAAAAATAAATCAACTTATTGATTTGGCTGTGTGCTTTTATGTTTTATTCGTGACCTGTTTCCCACTAAAGAAATTTTTAAATAATCAGGAGGTTCTGGAGGAAAATATTTTTTTCTTTTGCATTTAAAGAAAAACAAAATCTTTGTGCAAAATACCCTTATTTTTCACACACTCTTAATACATTATTTTGTGATTCAGGTTGTGAATTTTTTTCTTAAGAGAATTTTAAGACATTATAAAGCCTCTCTGAGAATTTGTGAAAGATTTGAGCAAATATTTTGTAGTTGAATGCTTCCACCAAACATGTTTCCAATGGGTCTCTGAACTGTGCACGATCCCATCATAAGACATATGAGAAGGCTAGTGTCTTTTCTGAAACCAGTTCCCTCCTGAACAGTATGACTGGACGTGTAACCAGTGATTAGGGAGAATTACATCCTCTTCATCTCTCATCGTATGACTTAGTATGTGGTGGTGCCTTTCTTCTGGGGAAGTGGCTTGTACCAAGGCAATTCAGAGGTCAATATTAATACAAAGGTAAGATCAGAAATCCATATTATATTGCACTGACTTGTCAAGCAAGAGTCACGGTTTTAACCAGCTTACAGAGTGCCTAGATAAAACAGGTAATTTTGAGGAGAGAAATGGGAACAGAAAATATAGTAACATGCCAGAGAGGAAATGTAAAACCTGACTACTGTACTCCTATATCCTACATATCTCTTTGCTAGAAGCTTGATGCCATTCTTATATTACCATGTCCAGCCTATGTTCTGCCTCCACCTGTGATATACTTGTCAGTTTGTTATGTTTTGGCTGCAGCCGGCAACAAAAACACCACGCGTCCGCCCCTCCCCCCGCTGGGGTTCGGAGGAGAATCGGAAGAAACAGGCAGAAACTGGTGGGTCGGGATAAGGGCAGTTTGACAGAACAGCAAACAAAGGGAACAGGAACAACAACGATACAGATAAGGAGAATACACAAAACAAAACAGTAGAATGCAGAACTCTCCCCCTCCCCGGCCCCGTGCTGCTACACTCCCGAGCCACAACTGAGTTCCCACCGCCCAGCTCCCCCCCAGCCGGAACCCGGCATGACGGCACATGGTATGGAATAACCTGCTCTGTTTGGCCAGGTTGGGTCAGCCCGCCCCACTGTGTTGCTTCCTGGAGTCTGGTGAAAATTAACCCTGTCCTGGCCGAACCCAGGACACAGTTACACATGTTGTATGAGATTTATGTAACTTTACCCATCTTAGAGACAAACATTTAGAACAAGTTATCTAGATTCCCTCTAAGTTAAAGAAATAAGACAGACAAATCCACAATGTAAGCTTTTCTATCCTGTAGCAAGTGTCCAAGAAAAATAAGATAGATTGCTTCCAGGAGGTACTTATCTATCTATTCACCAGTCTAGATAAAAAGGCATTTAGAAGACCTTCAGTAGAAAATACGAATACCACCCTTAATTTTTAAGCACTGCAGGGGCACTTTTTTGCCTTTGCACAGGTGCCAAATGGCATTTGAGATGCATTAAGCCTTCGGCTACTGTTGCCCTCAAAATCCCATTTCATACTTGGCAGCTCAGAAGGAGCAGGGTGTCCATGGCGGATCTGGGACCCTCAGACTAGGGCCTTTCCTGGGCCTCTGAGGGTGCATTTTTCCCCCCATTCTCTCCCCTGACTTCTACTGGGGGCTCACAGGGGAGAGCAGCGAATGCCCATGACACAGAGAGGCCATTGACCCTGGGTGTGCTGGTGATGGTCCCCAAGTCAGCCACAGTTCCCGTTGCATGATCACAGACACATGAGCATGGTGAGGGGAGGTGTTGATCAGCTCACACTGGTTCCAAACGGCTTCAACCAGCCAATGCATCTTTGGCCCCCTGAGAGCGACTTGCCGTACTCCTGCCAGGGATGTAATGCCTGGGGCTCTACTAGTGATGGCAAAAATCAAACTTACTAGGCTGAAATTTCTACTAGACACTTTAGATTTCGTGGATTAAACAGGTACTACAGAAACAGAGGAAAGGACTGTACAGTTATGCAAAAAGGAAGATTCAGAAATGTGCATGAGAGGTACCTTGAGCATTATAAATTATGTATCAGTGTCAGCACCCTTGACTGCCTCTCTAAGTACATAGGCGTGTATGATGAGAAGAAACATCAAACCTGAACAGTGACAACCAAATATCAAATTAAAGAAACAAGTTTTCGTATAATTTTACATGTAATTCAGATATAAAATCTTCAAACAGAAAAATTACTGCTGAATATAACAAAGCAGGAGTTCGGAGGTAACATCTTCATGTGCACTAACAGTGAAATTACATCGGAGGTAATTGCAGAAGTGTCCACTAGATACCTGACTAGCTGGGAGATGGAACCATTTAGAGGAGATATGCATTTCGCTTTTTTTTATTCAGCTTTATGCCCTTTTGGTGATTTCCTTGACTTACTAAAAAATTCATGCCCTGATGGTACTGAGTGAATGAGGGACTGAAAAATAATGAGAAAATTTTATCAAAATTATTATTGAACTAGGAACAGCTCATCAGACTATTAGGCCTTTTGCTTCTACAGATTTCTGATGATTATGAAAAAGAAGAAACTCTTCAAAGACTGGGGTGAGCTGAAACAGATATTCTACTTAGTTATACTAGAAGATAGCAAAATGCCCCAAACTTCCATCCTTTCCCATACAAAACTTCTTACTGCACAATATACGGACATACCTTTACACTTCCTCTCTTCCTCACCAAATCACATGCAACTATTTTTGGAAGTCAGCTTTGAGCAACTCATTTAGTTGGTGGGACAAACTTTTTGGGTCTTCTTCAAAACTTTCATTTAAAGTAAACAAGCCTGCCATATTTATTAACCAGCAACACTGTGTGGACAGAAAGGAATTAATATTTCATTTGAGATCCTCCAGTAAGCTATCTGAATGGAAGGAAGGTATTCTGTCTTGTACAAAGCCACAATGATCAGGTACGGTACCTCAGCCACACATGTTTCTCCTCTAGCACAAGGTATCATAGAATCATAGAATTGTAGAATCATAGAATGGTTTGGGTTGGCAGGGACCTTTAAAGGTTGTCTAGTCCAACCCCCCTGCAACGAACAGGGACATCTTCAACTAGATCTGGTTGCTCAGAGCCCTGTCCAACTTGACCTTGAATGTTTCTAGGGATGGGTTATCTACAACCTTTCTGGGGAACCTGTTGCAGGTTTCCCTACACTCATCATAAAAATTTTCTTCATTATGTCAAGTCTGAAGGTAGTGCTGCTGCAGGAGAAGATTCCAAGAAATTTTAAGGGCCTATGGTAAATCACAAATGCACTGAAGAGTTAGTGGGAGATTTTATTCAGATGATATAAGAGGCATCAGGAATGACCTGGCCAAAAAATAGGGCAAGCAAGGAACAGTGGAAAAGCTCAGTGTGCAACAAAGAGTGCCTTTATTTGAATTGAATCCAATTTAGCGATACTGTAATCTAGACTTCTGTAAGCCCCAGCATGCTGGGGGGAGAGCAATGTGATTGTTGACTGTGTTGGATATGCTCAAGATAGGTAGAAGAAATTAGGGTTGTATAACACCAAGGAGCTTATAAGCAGTGACTTATAGTTTAGGAGAGTGGAGAAAAAGAAACAACAGAAAAAAATAAACAGAAAATAATTGCTTGGCCCAACATCACCAGAAGTAGCACCAGGACTTCAGAAATAGCACTAAGACTTGGCCTTCCCTGAGGGTTTGTGTGAGATCTGATTAAACCTTGCTTTACCATACATATATGGTAAACTGCAATAGCTTCTTGCTCTGCCCACGTAAATTCCTTATCCTACAACCTTTAAGGATCACCTGGTGAGTGAACTGAGAGTAGTCACTCAGTCAGCCAGCCCTGCAGGTCACTGGCCATGGTCTTCACTTGGTGTGTAGTCATGCCATTCCCGCACAGAAGGTGGGCTCAGCTGCTGGTGACTGGGAATGCTTGAAACAGTTGGGAGAGACTGTGAGAAGGAGGCAAAAAGGTGAAAACAAATGGAAGTTGCTGCCAGTAAGTCTTAATAATATATTGGGGAGAGGAAAATCAATACATTGGGCTTTGATGGCTTTCATTCTTCTCCTGCGTGCACTGTGGCAGCATGAACAGCTTTAGTAAGAAACAGGTTCTCCATCCTGAAGTGGTTGCAGGGATGGATACTTCTCATGTATCCCTTACCATAGCTCAAATCTCATGCAACATTCCTCATCCATCAAGTCTATGCTATGGTATTGGAAAATCAGTGCATCAGAAATACACAGAGGAAAATCAAGATACAGATAAAAATAGAAAAGTTCATTTAAAAAAGATTGTTCCTAGTTACTGAATTATCACTGATGATATTTTAACAAGCAAATACATAACAAAAGATGAATCACATAGTGGAAGATAGTATAACTAGGCCTCTAAGAAAAGGCATAATTTATAGATTTATGTATAATTAAAGTAATTATTAAGATAGTAAAATCATCAATCTTTCTATTACATATGAAGTTTCAGGAAAAATAAGTCAAAAAATGAAATGTTTTCTGCAAGACCTTAAAATATTTACTTCAAAACTTGAGAAGTTTAAACAAGTTTTAATAATAATTTTTGCACTGACATAATTCTTTCTTTTTACAGATCTTTCTAAATTAAACAGAACTTTTCATATTGAGAAAAATACTTAGCTACATAATTGGTAAAGAAGTTTGGGCAGCAGTAGTAACATCTGAATATGACATTTTAAAAGAATATGAAACAGAATTAATATGGAATATTCAAAATACATTTAAGAAAAATATTTTTCCCCCCAACATTCTCTTTTAAACACTGTAGTTTCTTTTCATACCTCATTTACTGCATAACAGGACAGCATGTTCATTACCCTTTCATTTCCAAGAAGCACTTAAAGGATGGACTTCATGTGTACTTAGAAACATTAAAGAATAGAAGTGTTCATAATAGAGGTTTAAAGAAGTTACATTCAAATCTCTTTGGTTTTATGTGCACGGTCACTATGGTAAAAGTATATTTCGGATATGGATTACTGGTGAGAATCACTCAAGTGCATAGAAGCATAATGGTTCATGGATGCAGAAGAAAAAAACTGTTGCTCTCTACAGGTTAAGTTTTGGCCAGAAACATTTGTTGCTGAATGCCCGAAATGTGCGAATTCATTCTCCTTTCTGCTGAGACTGTTCAAGAGACTAATGTGTTCTTATGTCTTATATATTGTCCTTTTTCCATGCAGAGATCCAAGTGACTAAAAATAATACCCTTAAGGCATTTCTGCCAACTCAGATGTCCTCACTAAAAGATTCCTAAGAATTTACAAAGCTGAAATTAAAAACAGATCAGCTTTAGGTATTGTAAGCAACTAAGCCGTGTCAGAAATACGCAGTGCTACTCCCTAGACATTCATGTTGAGGGAGCACATCACAGCTTCTTTCTTGGTTATTTGCCAGAGTTTCTGTCTGAAGAATATGAGAGTAAAATATTATGTGCACTTCATGATATTTACATGCATGGAACAGTATCTCATTTCAATATATAATAGGGTTACAGTCAGCGTACATAGAAAAAGCAGAAAAATGAGAAGTGCTTGTCAGTCTCTCATTTAGAATTTTGTAGATGAAGAGTGATGAATAAGAATGTGTTTGCAGACAGTGAGCTTGAGGATATACAAGTGCCAAGTATTTGCTCAGTTATTAAATGGCTGTCCTGTTCTTCAAAGCGCTGGAAACTGAAACAATATGACATCAGAACCTTTGAGGATCAGGTGCCTGTACATAAAAGAAGACGTATAATTGAATACAATTGAATTACAACAGTATTCATAATGGCATTGGAAATGTGAATTGAATTAAAATAATCAAAACCCGTACGAAAAAAACTTTGATTTTTTTTTATTTGCAACTGTAGTTCAAGTCAGTGGCCACTTCCCTGGGCTTTGACCACTCTTTCAGTAAAGAAATTTTTCCTGATATCCAATCTGAACCTCCTTTGTTGCAAAAAGGGATTGGTAATAGGTAGTCTTTTGATAGTCTCCAGCGGACAGAGAAAGATTCACAAACTGGAACCTCAAGATAGGTAAATTCAATTTTGAACTAATATGCAAATTTGTAAATGCAAAGGTAATTTATTTTCAGAGAAGTTGTTTAAGAAAAACGAAAACTATTTTTTTTTAAATTAAGTGAGATTTGGAAAGAGAAGAAATTAACTGGGAAATCTTTTTAAAACTTAAAATTTATTTCTGCATCTGGAAATTTTTAGAGTTTTGGTGGCCACTTTGTGGCCTAAAACTATATAAATTTTATGACACACAGATAGTGCGCCAACGAAAGATGTTTTAGATAATGCATATTGGGCCTAACTCTATTAAATTGTTTCACTCTGAAACATACTCCTTCTGTAAAATAAAAGTATCTAGAAAAGTCACTTATCAGAAGATATGTTGTCTTCATTTTACTAAAAAAAAAAAGAAAAAAAAAGATGTTATGACTGCAGGGCTGTAGAAGAAATGTACTCCAAGGGCGAGGGGAGAGGGAAGTGAATTGTTTACCATCAGCAGAATTCTTATCTAAACTCTGTTGGAAGAGGCATACTTGTGATACCCCATTGTCTGCAGTTTCTGCCATTGTTTTGCACTCTGTATCCTACCGGAGATAACAGGTTTGCAAAGCTGTTTCTCAGAATAGCATTTGAATAATGTAACGACAACCCATAAGAGAGAACTTAATCTGAGGAACCTTTGACATAGACGATGAAGCAAAAACTCAAGTTTCTTGGACTTCAGACTTAATTTGAACAAATGTTTTTTAGGGAGAAATAAAATACTTCACAAACTGAGCAGTACATTGTGGAATAACTTAGGGACAAAAATGGTCCCTTCAGTGACAGGGAACAGCACTGAAAGGGGCAGGAAAACTCACCTGGTTAATAGATGTCTCAGGGACTGGTGCCATCGGTCAAATTTTGGCTTCTTTGATCACGGGGAGGTGTACATAGCATCGAGCCTGCTGGCAACAGGTGCATCGCAGCTGTCTCAAAGGGGAAAAAGGATTCTTGGCCACGAGCTGGCAGGGCTCATTGAGAGGGCTTTAAACTAGGTTCAAAGGGGGAGGGAGACATCGCCCAGCTCACTAGGGACGAGCCCAAGCTTGGCGTGACAGGGTCAGGGGTGAGATTGACAGCCCAGCTCAAGTGTGTCTATACCAATGCACGTAGCATGGGCAATAAACAGGAGGAGCTGGAAGCCATTATACAGCAGGACGGTTACGACTTGGTCGTCATCACAGAAACACGGTGGGACAACTCGCATGACTGGCATGCTGTCATGGATGGCTTTAGAATCTTTAGGAAAGACAGGCCAACAAGGAGAGGTGGTGGAGTTGCTCTATATATGAGGGAGCAACTGGAATGCATTGAGCTTTCCCTGGGGGCAAATGAGGAATGAGTTGAGAGTTTGTGGGTTAGAATTAAGGGACAGGCTCACATGGGTGACATTATGGTGGGTGTGTACTACAGGCCACCTGACCAGGAGGAGGAGGTTGATGAGACCTTCTACAGGCAGCTGCAAGCAGCCTCACAATCACAGGCCCTGGTTCTCATGGGGGACTTCAACCACCCTGACAACTGCTGGGAAGACCATACAGCTAGGCAGGCGCAATCCAGGAGGTTCCTACAGAGCATCGATGATAACTTTCTGATGCAAGTGGTAGAGAAACCAACAAGGAAAGGCGCTCTGCTGGACCTTGTATTAACAAACAAGGAGGGACTGGTGGAGGATGTGAAGGTCGGAGGTAGACTCGGCTGCAGTGACCATGAAATTGCCGAATTCAGGATCCAGTGTGGAGGAAGCAGGGCGATAAGCAGGATCAAAACCTTGGACATCAGGAAGGCTAACTTTGGTTTCTTCAAGGAGCTACTGAGAGGAATCCTGTGGGTCAGGGTTCTCGAAGGCAGGGGGGTCCAAGAGTACTGGTCGCTGTTTAAACGACACTTCCTTCATGATCAGGAGCAGTGCATCCCCCTGAGAAAGAAATCGAGCAAAGGAAGCAGGAGACCTGCATGGTTGAACAAGGAGCTTCTAGCGGAGATCAGGTGGAAGAGAAA
>Ga0065711_1006133_pt1 | contig 18226 bp, 5 predicted proteins | sample Hoacrofraction12_FD_59098 | JGI IMG/M metagenome (GOLD analysis project Ga0065711, IMG submission 59098) | Hoatzin crop microbial communities from Cojedes, Venezuela - Epithelial fraction 12 v2 (version 2) | ecosystem: Host-associated > Birds > Digestive system > Esophagus > Crop | place... | reverse complement strand
GCCCAGGGAGGTTGTGGAGTCTCCTTCTCTGGAGATATTCAAGACCTGCCTGGACGAGGTCCTGTGCAGCCTGTTGTAGGTGACCCTGCTTCGGCAGGAGGGTTGGACTAGATGACCCACAGAGGTCCCTTCCAACCCCTACCATTCTGTGATTCTGTGGTTCTGTGGTTCTGTGATCTTATCTTTTGTCTGTATGGGTAAGAAGCCACAGAAGCTACCTGCCTGAATCCCAGGGTCGGCATGGACGTGAGGATTGTTTATTGCTTTGAGTGAAAAGTGATGAAACACCTTTGTACTCCATTGTCCGTTTGTTTCCCCTGCCCTTGCCTTTCTCCATAGTCTAAGACATCTCTGTTCTGAACTTGGGCAGGAGGCCTCAAGACAGACCATGGCAGGACCATTAAGTCTAGAGTATCATCAACAGTGGATGATTGGAGAACAGGTACAATTTTTCCATTGTAACAAATTACAGAATCACAGAATCACAGAATAGTTCCTCCTGTTTCTGCATTGTTTCTGAATGGCAAGAGTGTAGCCAGTAGGTTGAGGGGGTTGGGCTGGCATACCTGAAATGCTAGGATGGGGTAATAAGAGAAAGAGGTCACCAAAATGAAGGAAGTCCAGAGAAGAACCACTAAGATGAAAGGTCAGATGAGTGGTGTATAGAACATACAAGACTGAAGGAACTGGCTTTTTCCACCTAAGGAAGAGAAGGCTCTGGAGGAACCAAATTGCAGTCTTCCCTTACCTTAAGAGGCATTGCAGAGAAGGAGACAGGATTTTTTCAGAGATGCACCAGAAAAGGCCAAGGAACAACAGTCACAAGGTGCAGCAGGAGAGATTCCAATTGGACATGAGGAATGAATTTTTCTCCACAAGAGTGATGCATGTTGGCACAGGCTGCCCAGAGGCTGTGGAACCTCTACCTTGGAGATCTTCAAAACCCGACTGCACAAGGCTCTCAGAAAACTGGTCTAATGTCTAAAGTTACCCTTGCTCTGAGCCTGGGGGAGGTTGGAGTATATGATTTCCAGAGAACCTGCCAACGAAAATTATTCTATGATTCCCAAAATTATTCTAGGATTCCCTATAATTATTAAATGACAATGAATCAGCCAAAAAGAGTGGCATTTAACTGCAGATTCTGAAAAAAAAATGACAGTTTCTTTCTGTCTGTCATTAATACTCCACAGTCTTAAGAAAGATGACTGCTATTCCTTTCTTGAATAATAATTACTGAAACCAACAAGCAAGTTTTTCCTATTGGAGTTTATCTTTGAAAGATAAATTTTTCTTCAGAAGTGTCTGGATTCTTCGTTTTGTTTTTTTTTTTTAACGCGTTTCTCTGTAGTGTGCACATTTGTCCTTTTTTCCTTCCATCTTTTTGTCTTAACAGAACTCATACAAGCTCAGAATTAGAATTATCATTGGGCTGTGATATCTCTGCAGTATTTCTTATGACAATGTAAAGCCACTGTGTTTCTAGAGTCTAATTCATTTGATAATGTTTGAGACACCTGAGGATAAGGAATCCTGTTACGAAGTTAAATAATTTATGTTGTCAGTAATGTCATGTTTTCAACTGGAAAACCCTTTGTTTTCCTCATTTAAACACATTAGCAGATAGCTATACCATTTGATGTAGGGGCTAAATACTAGTTTAATCAGGTTTTAGTAGGATTTGGAAAATAATTGAAAAATAATAATTGGCAAGCTGTAAAATTTACAACTTTTAAACCTCTAGAGAACTTAAAACTTTGTTCCTAAACCTTTGCTCATCAGGAGATAAAGACTTTATGAGCTTTTAAATTTAATTCTCTTCACCTATTAGTAATATTGCTGGAAGAAAAAAAAATTTCTGTGTTGAAGATTGCTGTTTCTGATATTTACAGAGTACTGACTTGTCTTTAATCAGCCTGCCAGGAAGGTATGAGTCAGTATACCAGATAGTGGGGTGAAATTAGGTGTAAGAAAAATAACAGTATCTCATCTACTTTACTCTCAACTATGTCACATCCATATGACCATGCTGTGGATGTAAATCCCTTTAAGATACACCAGCAGCTTCCTATTTGTTGCACAGAAGGATTAAGTGACTTGGTAACTTCACACAAGATGGCAAAATTATAGAGCTTCATTTTCCTGAAGTTCCTAGCTGAAGTTACAAATGCTCAGCAACTCTTAAAATGAGGTGCTGTTTAGAGGCAGCACAGTAATAAGAATAGGTAAGTAGAGCCCTGAAGAAGAAGATGTCATTGAAATGCATGCCTTGTTCCAGAAAGGAGTCTGAGATCAAATCTGTTTTGAGATTGCTTTTCTACTGGGCATAACTTCATCATTTTAGAATTCTCAAGGGATCTTGTCATTTCCAGACTTTTATGGAAAGCATGACTAATTTAAGCCAGCCTAAGGCATTTTCCACAATTACATACATGAAGATAAATATATTCTAATTTAGCTGATTACTCGATTTTTCCTTTGCATTAACTACACAGAATGTGTTTTGAATGCTTTTATTTTATATCATGTAGCATAACTTACCTGCTGTGATTTAATCAAGTATTTGGGTCACTCAAACTATAACAGCAACAGAAATAATCAGGTTTTCTATCCTTAGAATTTTTTGATTTTACTTTTCTTCTAAATTATTTTCCCGTGATTGTTTTTGTCTGTGATAGTATGCAAATCACTTAAACTTTTGATCCGTTAAAAATTTGGAAACAGAAACCTCAGCATAGGAACAGTGCTCTCAGTAAAAGTACTGCTTCGCATTTTGGGCTTGTTTGAAAATACTTTATGCAGGAGTTTTGCAAACTTTTCAACGATATCAAAATTTCGTTTTGATAGGGAAAATGCTGCATAATACTTCCTGGCTACAGAAGTTAATGCCACAAAACTTATACTGCAGCAAGTTTACCGTATGATGCTGCTTGAAAAAGTGTCCTTGGCAAGTATTAACTGGAAGGAACATTTTGGTGTTTGGTGTTAGGCAGGAATTATTCTAAGCACATTGCTTACAATGCTCTTTTACATTTTTTTCCATGTTCTTTATGTTTCTCTTTTTGTGAATATACTACAGACAGCCTGAAAAGCATTTCAGAAGTTTTCATCACTTAAAGCACACTCATTCAAAGTCAACAATTATATTAAAAAGACTTTATCAGTTCCAAGGTGCATTAATGTCATACTAAAGTAGATCTGCTATAAGACATCGTGTATTTTTAGCTCTGAGCTGGCTAGGAACCCTCAATTAATTATCTTAATCATTCTAACACACATTTCAAAAATACCCAGTCAGTGCCTCCCACTACGTCATTTAGGAGAAAAAAGCGAACAATACACTTTTCTGCAAGACAGTAGGATTTAAATATGCTTGTCCAAACGTAGGAAAACTTGTTTATTTTTCAGGCACACAAATGAAAGCTGTCCAAGGGTTGGTGGAAGAGCAGCACTTGCCAGCCAGGAGCAGCTATGGAATTAGAGGCAAGACCTTGGCCCATCTGAACCAAAATGATTCTAGTGAGAGACTTCATTCTCTAGTTCATCCAACGGATGGTCCCGGCTCTGCTATATAACATGCCAAGACACACAAAACAAGCGCAAGTTTCAGAAAATACTGAGAATCAGAGCTCTGAAAACCAGGTCAAGCTGAACATCAAACATCAATAGCTACTGTGGTTTTGATTTATAGGTGAAATGAAATCCCAATCTATTGAAATTAACAGAAATTATGTTATTCACATCACTAGGAAAGAACTTCAACACAGTTCACCAAGTTCAAAGGTATAATTTGATCCTTTGTTTTCAACAGGGAGATGAAAATGAAAGGCTTCATCTTAATGTACTCCACTTGCTTGGTCTCTTCTGCCCTTCCATTTCAGTCTCCTATTCTGGTTTTCGCCCTTTCTTTAGTTCATTCATCCGTTGTTCTGAACCACATAAATCATGTCTCAGGCTGAATCATGGAAAACATGATACACGAGTAAAACTTCAAGGCAGGCACAGTGAGCCAACAACAACAAAACAAGATGTAAAAATCAAGAGTCAGAAGTTTAAAGTTTCTTGATCCAGAAAAAGGAGATGTGACTGACATAAACCAGAGTACAGCAAGCAGTATTATAAAACCAAAGCTTCTGTTTCAAAAACGTGTGCTTCTGGGCTGAAAACATGATTCGTAGAAAGAAGTAGCAAGCAGAAATGTGTACAGAAATTCACAGCTTGGGTTCTACTGGGTGTTATTTATTAAATTAGGAGCCACTAGTATGTTTCTTTATCCCCGCTTCAGAAGGAAAATAGTGGCACAGACGCAAAAGGAATGATAGATCACACACAGTCCTCACATCAGCCTAAATGCAACACATCCATCCTGTTGGTTGTTGCTAATGTTTAAAAAAGAACAGATTTTGTATTAACAGGAGGAAGAGAGGTTTTTGAAGACAAAACTTTCCTTTTTAGGCTCCTGATACTGTGAAGTACTTATGTGTCTCCTGTGAAATGCTGAGTGCCATTCCTTGCCATTGGATTCTGCATGGAGACAGCTGGAGTCCGTTTAAAGTAAGGGTAAGGTCAGCGGCCAGAGCAGCACAGCTTTGATGCAGGAGAGGAGTTCAGCTTGGCCTTGGTATCATGATTCCTAAGCAAACTGGAACTTTCTTCTGAAGTAATGTGGGAGTCAGTGATTGTGATAGGCCACAACTTGCACAGTAAAGTCCAAAGTTTGGGTTTAATTTGCTGAGGGGTTACAAAAACAGTGTCACCTCTCATCATATATCACAGTTGCTTTGTTGTTAATTTGTAATAATGGTCTGTTTTTCAGTTCAAGAGAACATCTCAGTGCCATTTGAAATGCTCACTGTCATTCCCTGAGTAGGCATAGATTGTTGTCCCCTCTCTCACTGACCTTGGACAGTTTGTCCATGACTTCAATACATGTTTGTGCAAGATCTCCAGATTCCTAGAAAACTCATGGCCTCCTAAGTATGTTATGCTCAAGCACTAAAAACTTTTCATGAGTTTAAATTATCTTTGATTTATTGATGTTTTTCAAATGGTGTTCTGTCTTTCCTCTCCTTATGAAAACAGTCCTACACGGGTCTCAGTGTGTGTGTATTCAGGGCTTTGCCCAGCAGACAGTAGCCTCCTTTCATGTTGATTCCATGATATCGTAACGTACATTTTAAAATTTGGCAAAATAGGAGAAAGAGGAAAGCAATGCAATACTTTTTTCTGGGTTCTTGGTGACGCATCACTGTTTAGTTGAAAACAGAACATAAAGCAGCCTCTGCACATTCACTTCATGGTACACAAATTTGACCTATAGTAATAATAACTTAGCCTTTTACTCTTTATATAAAATCAACTGAGAAATAATGGTATTACTTATACGGTTCCTACAGTAAACCTCATGTTATCAATTAAAAACAGCAAGATGGTATAATTATAAATACTTACTTTTTACTTACTGCAAAACACTCACAGATAATGGGGTTTGTAATTTAAATCATGGTCATGTCTCTAGGATACAAAATAGCCGCGAATTATTATTACGTATTTTTCAGAAAGCCTTTCAGAATAAAAAAAGAAATTGAACACTTAAGAAAGTATGTGGGAAATATATAGACTATGTCTACATGATGTATTTTTTTAGAAAAATTGACATTTTCTTTGTATTCTTTTTTATTTTCTTAAATGACACGAATTTCACTTTCATAACATAAATAAAGATATTTCAATCTTTTCCATGCTGCTCAGCCAAATTAAGTGAATGCTGACATTTAGTTACGTGATGGGATGCAGAGATAAAGTGTGCCAGTAAGAGTAGATGCTCAGGAGAAACTTGATTTAGACTGTATCATTTCCTTCCTTTTAAAAACCTAAGATAAGCTACAGTGAATTCTTCACTTCCAGTAATCCAGTTTTTCTAATACAAAGCTTCTCATCTACTTTAAGTTCATTATGACACTGCAGTAAAAAAAATTTGCAAACTTAAAATGTATAGCTTTCAGATACAGTTGTTACTAAAGCTGAAATATTATTTAAAGCACTTCACTTGTTATTACCAGTAGAACTTTCATTTTTAATAACTCTACTGGAAAAAATATGTAAAACATGATATTTTAAAAGATACCAGAATGATTATGTAATATTATGTTTCCTTTCGTTATCATTTTCTGAGTCAGCTTGATTTATCCCAGCTTGGAGTATTAGAGTAGACATGAAGGGGTAGGAACATTCTTACAGTTAAAAAAAGTATCTATACATATTCATGTGTATATGTATAGGTGCACATGAATCTCCTCTGGCTCCTGAGTCTCTGCCTAGAAAATATTCCTCTTGTCAGTCAATTGATCGTAATATCATCTTAGAATAGAAGACATTTTGAAATACAGAGTTCTTTTACTTCATGCTGTTTTACCTATATAGGGAAATACAAGCCCTTTGTGGTTATACTTAGCTTAACTATTAAGCTTTTCTTTTTACCTTTGTCTTGCTGAACTGCTTAATGTTTTCGTGGGTTTTGATGTGTTCATTATTTGGCTAAGCAGGCTGTTAACACTTTCTTTCTGAAGTTTGAAGAAATTTCAGCTATTTTCTGCTAAGCTGAGATTCAGGTCCAGTGATTTTAGACACCATTTTAAATTTCTAGTATTATGAAGTCTATCTCAAAGACATTATACTTCAGTTTTTATGCAAAATGTTATTTGCATCTGATTGCAGCTCTTCGAACTCATCTTGGTTTCTTCTTAGTTTGCAGTGTCTGGCATTTGAAGTGTTCTCTCTATTCATAAAATAGGAACGGCACTGGCAATAGCTGTTCAGGGTTCTCCAAACTCAATTTTTAATATATCAGAATTCTATTTTGGAGAGACTGTTTCAAGTAATAGAAAACAAATTTTGGCCCTATACTGTTGCTCTTGTACTTGACAGATTGTTTCTCACCTCTTATTCTGCCATCCATTGCCTCACAGGAAACTAATGGGAGATGCATAGTTTTCTTGCAAAGCCTAGATTATATGAGAATGAAACAACTCTGCTTGATTTTCATATAATTGGAAGTTAAATTGCAAGACTGGAAATTTGGAACAAGTACATTTTGCATCTGAAATTACCAGATTCAGTATTAGAGCTCTTGATACAGTTCTTGTGGAACAATCCTTCCCCCGTATTGTTCACCTTCGCTACAAAAAATGACTTGCAGGGACACTGTAATCCTTAGCCACTATTTTGTAAGACAACTTCTGGTGTTCCTTCAGCAATAGTTGTTAGTTTTACTAGTAGCGTTAAATCTGCAAAGTGACAATTCCACGTTAGCTGATTTGATAAATGCTCTTTGACCACACATAAATCTTTATCTCTTCCTAAAGGCTAAACAATTCTGCGTGTTTGGAATTAATTGCATTAGCTTCATTAATCGGTTTCATGATCTTAAAGCTCCTACGGATGTTTTAATCTGGTGTTTGAGGTAACTTTCTTGATCAACCCCCAAGCTTCATCCTGTAGTTGTGAACTGGAGTTGACTAGTTCACTAGGTTGACTTAAAGCTGTTTGACTGCGATTGTTGTTGCTTGCCTTCTTTATGGATCACAGATTTTATGTTATATAAAACTCATAAAAAGTCAAGTAATGAACAGGAAGAAATAGAATTTATCTAAAATTTGCTAAAACCTTTTATTGTCCCTAAAAGGATAAGTGTGACCTTCTGCTGAAGTGGATAGAAGTTGTAGCCACAGGGAACCTTTCACACAGATTTCATTGCAAGATTGAAGCTAAAATGAAAGGCCAGATAGTTTACAGCCATTCTGCAGGCTGTGGACCAAACAAATTGTAACTACTGGAGTAAGTTCAAACTGTTAGCGCTTAAAGAAAGACTTGTCATCTTGCTCAGTGTTCTGTCCAAGCAGAGCTTGTTGAAAATTCATGAAATGCAGCATTAGTGACATTTCCAGGGTAAAGTACAACCTTCTGTAACAAACAATTACCTGGAAGTAGAGATTCCGCTATTCTGACTTTTTCTTAATAAACATGTTAATTGTATTGTGGACTTCCACTTTTATTCCTCAACTGTTTCCTTAGTAGTAATGTGTTTAGATACAGAATGTTTTTAACAGCTGCCACTATTACCAACTTAAAGGCTAGTTTTTCTTTCTTACACATTCTTGTTAAGCAAAAGAAGGTTCTAAAATTCCCAGTTATGTTTTTCATCTGTGCCTTCAGGGATATCACGCTGGCATCTTGTTGGAATTTAGTAAGCAGTGATTTTAGTGATGAAAAAGAAAAAAAAATATATATATGTATCTACCTGTAGTTCTTTTATCTTTTGGGGACCTTAGAAAGGAGTTTAGTATCATCAGCTGAATTTTACTGAGAAGGAACCTGAACACAAGAGAAGGAAGTAGTGACTTCTTCAGGTTTTCTCAGTAAGCCTGTGACAGAAATTGAACATTTGTTTCCTGAATTCTAGCCAAATATTTTCTCCAGCCTACTCTCCTTCTGCACAGGAGTGCAGATTCCAAAATGCTAAAAGACATAAAAAGCAGACGATGTAAACAGATGTAAACGATCACACAGTTCATGAAATGCTGGGTCCACTTAAGTCAGTGGCAAAACTCCCTTCAGCTTTAATGGAGTCAGGATTTTGATCAGGTCAAATCATCTTTTAAAGAAAATAGTGCCTTATTTACACTAATGGGTCTTTCAGATCTAATCTCTTTACTTTTTTCCTATATATACAGTTTGAGTTGCCATAGGTTCTGCAATTAAACTGAGTATGTAATTTGCTGTCAGCTTATACTTCTTAACCAGACCTTAACACCTTTCTTTGATTTTTTTGATTTAAAGAAAAAAATGTACTGACTGTTCTGAAACGTACTAAGCTTGTTTTTTATCATCATCATTCTGACAAATCTGTTTTCTTGGCTTCGTTCCTTTGTACTGTCACTATATATGTAGTATTTTATCTGTTGGTAGCAAATTTCACTGTTACTTATAGATACAGTTCAATGAAATATATTTTCATTTATGTTGTGGCCACAGAGTAGGATGAAGAAAGATTGGCTGTTGAAATTTGTAAGTGTGTTTTGGATTTAGAGCATGCATGTTTGGTATTAAAAATTACTGATCACTTTAAAGGTTAGTGCAATTAATTTTGCTCTGTAAACAGTAAGCTTACTAATAATTTGTGAACTAGTAGTTAGAAGTTTATGCTCCTGACAGTTAAGTTTGTGGTAGTGACTCTGGCTAGTCACTGTCTTTAGTCTCATTTTATTTAATTTTTCTTATGATTAAACTGAGCTTTTTCCTCCTGTAAATCTTAGTCGGTGGCAGTGGGAAGTGGGAATGCATTGAGACATAGAAGACAAGGAAGTGACTTGGTGGCAAAATTAAATAACTTGTAATCAACAAGAAGGAATTGGACTCAGAGTAACTGGTGTCTTTAAAAAATCCTGAGAAAGAAAGAACTTTTCCTTACTGATTGTGAGGAAACTTAGAAACTGCTGTAAGCAGTAAAGTCCATATAGCGAACTGTCATGCAATCGTAAAATAGTCTCTTACACAGTATATTGATACTGATTTACACGAAGTCACTCAGGAGGGCAAATGCTTTCTTGAAGAAATTATTTCATGAGGATGATATTCCTCCCTTCTCCTTTTCATCTGCTCATCACCTTCAGAGAATTCTGGCTAGCACCTAATTTAATTAAAGTGGTTCCAAAAAGAACATAGCTTATTATTCCCCACAGGAGAGTCTGCTCTGTTTGGAGAGAAATGGTGGCCAGCATCTAGGACAGGAAATGCTTATGAGAGATGAGAAATTCCATCGAACATTGCATAAAATTGAAGAGAGAACATCAGAACAGGACAAATCCAATGCATAATGGCCACTTTTAAATAGTAGTAGTTTCCTGAGAAGCTGCCTTCTTTTTTGAAACTTAAGAAATTAAAAGTATTAATGAACTGTGTCTGCACCAAATGACAGTACCCTTTCCAACATATCACCTCTAAAAATATATTTCTGTAACAATATATTATACAAAATATATTATATTATTATACAAAATATATTGCAGCAATATTATTATACAAAATATATTGCTGTACTGTTTTTAGAACAGTAAACTGAAAAGCAACTGATACAGAAATTAAACACATCAGCTTGTCCTGCAAAAGTGAAATTATTATTGATTTTATGCGTGATGCCATGGACTACACAGGACATGTATTTCATCTTCTTTTGACAGCTTGGATTCAGTAGCTTGGTTTGTTTTCTAACAATGTGTTTGCTGTAGAAAATATTTCATTCTACTGAGCTGACATAATGTTGAGTAATAAAAGGTCTTGGTGTACACAATATTTGTAAAGCTATGCTCAAAGTGGTACATACTGACCTGTCACATGGTAACTGGAACTTCAATATCATGTAAGTAAATGAATCTATATAGAAAAAAAGATACCTAGTCTACCCATACTATGAGAGAATTAAGCCTTTCTTATTAAAATGGTTTTAGTGGCTGCAACAAAGACCAAAGACTGAAAATAAAGCATTTTTGAGAATACCATGGGTTTAGGCCAGACTTTTCAAGCATTGCATACCTAAGACTAATTTTGCAAGTAAAGCACCAGCAACGTATGCACATGACCTGTAGTCAAACCCATGAAAGAGTACTGGTAAAGTGGAATTACATAGGCTGTGCTCTAAGAATGCATAATAACAGGAGCGTAATCAGTGGACCATTATCAAGAGTCAGCGGTGTGACTGTATTGCATACACTGAAGTCTTACTTCTTATTGTCAGAACTAATATTAAAGTCATACTTCCATTATCCTTCCTAGTACAGATATGTCAAACATATGATAGTATAGACATATGCCAAACTGTGTCTTTCTCTATCATAGAGTGTATTCTCTGGTTTTTTTTTTCTTAACATCACAGGCTAAAGCTAGCAATGTGAAAAGTGTGCCAGTCATTGGCATTAGGTGAGTATAACATATAAATTTAACAAGTACTTGCAGAAAAATTGAAAAGCAACTCAATTTGAGAATGATTCTTGCTAAAAACTTTTAATTCTTACCATGTAATAAGTCTGAATTATTGCGATAGCACCTAATTGTCAGCATTCAGGCATATTTTATGTCTGACGCTATTCTATATGTATATAAGCAAGTGATAATTTCTTTTTTGATTTTCATAACAAATGAAGAGTTAATATTGGGCCTTTCTGCAAAATTATCACGGATTTCCTTTAACAGCAGTGTTTCATTTCCTGGATTTATCTTGAGGCAGGATAGCTTTGCCTTGCTGTGCTTTGGCTGGCTGGCTGACTATATCTAGAAGACATTTTCATTGATTCAAAAAGTGACAGAGAACTGTCGGGATTGAAAGACCTGTTTCTAATTGATGGTTAATTGATCTTGAACCAAATTGGAAGAAAAAACAAAGGCTGCCAACTGGGTGGTTTCCTTTTGATTTTTTAACATAGGTGACTATGTGAGGTTAATTTCTTTGTGTCCCACCAGCCAATATAGTCTCTTTTTGTAGATAATTACAGCTACTTCTAGGATGGTATAGTGCCAGAAAACATTCCCAGTTGTCAGAATTGTCTATACTGTCCTGTGCATCTATACACTGCCCACCAAATGTCACCACTAAGACTGCCACTGACACGCATACCCTTGGGCAGATTTAAATAGCTTCCTTTATTTTAATTAACCTGTCAGAAAAAGCTTGTTTTCAACACTTAAAATCAAACTTGGCCTAAACTCTACATTTAGCCCCGCAGCCATGGTAAGTGTGAAGACCAATCATTTTTGTAAGGGTTTTGAAATGCTTTCACAGTTGCAAAGGTAAAAGGAAACACAGACTATAAAGTAGCAGATCTTAGTAAGAAGCTTCCAGTTTATGCAGCTGTTTTTCTGATTATAACTGCTGCTAAGCAGCTAATCTATTTCCTTTAAAACTTCTTCCAAGCTAGAATCACTGAATGGCAAACTTCTGTATTCTGCACCTTTTTAAAATTAAACTCTGCTGAGCAATGGTGGTGACAAAGAAAAGTTTACTAGACAAAGAGATTGTAATATATCTCTAAATAAAATATATCTAAATTGTTCTGCTGTGTCACATTTTAGCTTTATTGTCTTTTATGAACATTGATTAAATTTCCACTTGAAGCTGGTGTGTTGAGACTGGAAAACCATTCCAGAAGAGTTTGGAATAGGATGGATCAGCTGATAATCTAATGTAAGGGACTATGCAGTGAAGTCATCTGCAGTAATAACTCAATTAACCAGAGGTCTGTTTAAATTCTGTGTTGCTGTTATAAACAAGAGTGACGCAATCCACAGTTGCCTGGACAGCTAGGATGAGATCAATTTTGTCTAACTGCCTAAAAGAAGTTAACTGTGTTGTTTAACCTAGTTCTTTGTGTTGGGTGACAGCCACCTCCAAGGAACCGTTCATCCTATAGTGTATTTTACAATGAGATGAATAATCTTTTGGAACAGAGGGCTGTTTTTCATTAGATGTCTAGTTTTTAAACTGTTAAATTATACGAGAATAATTCCATCCTAAGTTTAAAACAGAATTTATTCTTGGTGCAAACCAGTGGTTTTGAATTTGAATTTTCATGTTTTAAAAGTTATGTTTATAACACTTATTACTAATATTAATGAATCACTGTAAATTCTTGTAAAGTAGTCCTCCTAAATGCAATCAACTCAGAATTAAAACAGTAACTGTAAATAGTGTGAATTATGCCATTCATTTCAATGGACATATCAGTTTGGTAGATCTGCACTGAAACCTAAAGCTGTCACTATCGATATCAACCCAACTGACTGTTCCATGTCTGATTCTTTTATCAAAAAACTCAGCTAGTAACTTTATTCTGCATCTCAAACAGCCTTAGTGTTATCTCTCTCATCTAGCTGCCACATTTCCCAGCCACTCTCTGACTGCTTGACACAATTGTATGTAGAAGTAACAAATACCCAGGTCCTGAAAATGTGGAGGTAGTATAAGTTACATTAGTATACACTTGACTTTTGTGTAGTATATCTGATTACATTCTTTATTTTGTAAGGTAAAATATTTCATTAAGGAGCTGCAGAACTGAAGGCTTAAGAAATATACTAGATCTTGAATTTAACATGCCTATACAATTGATTTGTAACTATTTAATTGAAAAAAAAATCAGTCTAATCACTTTTAGCGCAGGAGTTATATTCTGCCTGTAAACTCCTTATTATTCATACACAGAGGGATGTGTCCAATGACTAAGGCCCCAAGGATTTGGTTGATAGAATAATCTGCGTTTCTAGAGAAAAAATCAGCAGTGGGGTGTTTAATTCTTTAAAAGAAAAGTTTTGATGCACGTCAAAGCATAACACTGACTCATAGTTTTAAAAACAATGTCTGCAACTTGCTTCTCCATTGGCTGGTTCACTCGGATATCTGTAATGTACAGTCTTGATCTAATAGTTGCTAATTATGCAGTTGTTTATCAGCTCATTTGAAACATCCTGAAATTCAGTCTAGCTCAGCAAATTGCTGTGCTTAAGGCATTTTTACATTCTAGGAAATTATAATATCCCCAGAAGGCGAAGAATTAATAATAAAAATCCTCTTTTGTAAAAGGTTATCATTGCAGAGCAAATGGAGCAGATCTTTCCTATCTTCGTGCATTTAATATTCTCATTTTTTTCTATGAAAGCTTGATGGAAAGACTATGTGGGGATCACTGTTTTATTAACTTGTTAAGAGACAAATTTACTGAACCAGTGCAGCATATTGATTTCAGTGTCTGCTACATGGAAAAGCACCAATAGTAATGGATGACTTTTAGATGTTTCCATATGGAAACTAGCTCATTCTTTAGACATTTTGTGATCTTGATTTATCTGCTTAGGTTGGCATTAAGGAGTTAGTGATTAAAATTACAAGGATGCTTTCATGTGTATTACTTATTTTTTCCTGCCTTCTAGATGATTTCTTTCTAATATACGTGCCCTTATTGAATCCTTTATCATGGAATCGTAGAATCACAGATTCGTTTAGGACTGGTGGATTTCAGGTTTGATTGATAGGCAATAAACAGACATTAGAACACTACATACAGCACATTGTTGACCAGTTATCATACATTATTCAACTGATCTAGCATGCAGCCATCTCTGGAGTGGAGGAGCTTAATATGTTTCTTAAAATCCATCATATAATACAGATGGCTTGATCTAATTGTCTTTGTAGTTACAAACATACAAAGGTAAATACCATACCTAAGATATTTCATGAGGAGGAGAAAGGTAGATGTCAAAATAAATTGAGTTGCTATCCTCTAAGTACTTTTCTTGAAGTTTCTTAAGTCCGTAAGCACATCTGTCTTCCAAGTTTTATTTTTTGCTCTATATTCTGGGGAAAAAAAATCCTCCTGGTTAATCTAGGAGTCCAGTGCCGGGTTTATTTCCATTATTCGTTTTGGCATTGCATGATTCAAGTATCGGAGTCACAAGCTGATTTCTACTAAGAAATCTTAATCATCTAGGCAAACAGCCTTTGTATTAGCAGCACTAAGATGATGCGGTAAAGTGATTTACAGGAATTAATTATGGGGGTTTTTTTGGCCACGCCATCAGAAATATCTTCTGGAGATTTTTATCAAGCCTGGCCTTAGAAACTGAAATGTTTTACCTCTGTGAGGTATATATGATGCCTTCTTTTCTATTGAAAGTCTCAGCATAGAAGAAAAGGGTTTCTATGGTGCAATTTGTGCAGAAATGGTTTACTGAACTAGGTGATGAAGAATCTGTACCACAGCTAGTTGAAGCTTTTATCCTACATTTCAAAAATATTAATAATTCCTCCAGAAATATAAATAAATGTAGCATTTCCACATCAGTAAAATTTACTTCTGACATAAATTTAGAACAATGTTTATTATTTTTATGCATATTATCAGCAAAGGAGTTTTGAAAGCAGACTTGTATGTTCTTGTGGATATACAGTGACCTACTTTGCAGATATGGACAGAACTGTGTCTGTAAAACTATGTAAAGGGGGTCTGTAATGTAAAACAGAGTTTAAAAGAGTCTTATTGAGGGATGCATTGAAACAGCACCTTTTACATAAGCTCTCAGACATACTAAGGCAGTAACAATTATTCATCAGGCGATCTCAAAAGTATTTCACAAAGGCAGGACAGTGTTTTTTCTATTTTAAAAAATGGAAGTATGAAATTCAGAGATTGATTTTACAAAGCATCAAGAAGTGCAGTTGCTCAGAAACACAAAAATCAAACACAAATGTCCTGCCTGAGACTTAAGGAGATACCTGTCTTTACAGCACTTGAAGCTCATGCAAAATTAAATAAAGCATAGCTCCATATGCGTTGTTGAAGCCAAAAGAAGTTGCCCAAGGACTTTGAGCAACTGAGTGGCAGATCTGGCAATGGCGTTCCTGCCCCTTCTTACTTTATGCTGGGTCCTTTCCCCCCGACCACCACTTCATCAGTGCATTGCCTGGAATGTGAAATCATCATTGTTTTTCCTATAGCAACGTTAAAATAACAGGTAAGGAGAACAGAATATGGAGAGGTGGTTCATCTGAGGAACACTGACATGATGTGCTGTACGCAGGTGAGCCAGAAGCTCTTTATGACATGTTCAGAACTTGGGGACTGAATTACAGTTTTAGTAATCATCAGTTCCCCTTCTTCTCTGTCATTTCTTAGCTTAATATATTGCATGGAAGAGACTTATAGTACAAGTTTTATAAGCTTGCAATAAAAATATAACAACTGTTGTATTAAATTATTTAAGTTGTAAACCATTGTAAAAAGCAGAAAAAGTTATATCGATATGGAGCCAGAAAAAAATATTATGATGGATTATAAAATATATTGTGCTGATTACTACAGAATTTTTGCCCAGTTTAGCATATTGTAAATCTTCAGTTGGCCTTAAGAATGAAACTGCAAGTAGATTTTTCTAAAGGATTGTGGCAAGCGGTTTAAGAAAAATGAAGCTAAAATCAGATTTCTAATTTAAAAAACAAATCAGCAAAAATGTGACAGCAAACAAAAAATATCTAAAAGGTCAAAGGAATAGTGGCAAAGTGAAGGATCAATGAATTTAAAACTTCCAGTTTTCCCCTGAGAGAAAGCTAGAATTCTGGAGGAATAAATAACAAAGTTTTATATTTTGAGCAACTAGATTATTACTTTATTCTTTTGTGCTATGCTTTACCAAAAAGAGAGGTGCCAGTAACTTTGAATCTGGTTGTATTTATGTTAGTAGCATTTGAAAGTGCTACATTTACCTAAATGAGTTGCTAAAATTATGAACAGAAACATTTGCAGGAGGACACAAATACATTTAACATGAAGTTCTGACTATACATTATAAGATCCAGTTAGTTTTCCTTTCTTCTGCCCCTTTGCTCTTGGTAAGTCAAAAAATGAAACTGATTAGATTATTAATACTATTATTAATACTACTACCAATAACAATATTAATAATCCTTTAGCATCTTCATGTTTCACCTTTTTGTTTTACCAGAATTTTTAGGGCTTTAATGACCCGAAGTGTTCTTGTGGCAGGTTGTAGATGAGTTTTCTTTGCTTTGCAAAGTGATTTGGCAAAAATTCAGCAAGGCTGAGCATATTTTGTTTCCTACCTTTCTACCCACATGTGCTTTCTGCAAAAGAGAAAAAGAGGTGAAGGCCTGATTCTAATGAATCTTCCTAGCAGTGGTGTAATTGAAAAAGAAGTCTTTTTTGGGAAAAAAGGTAACGTAGTGTAGAAAATACTGGTAGGACCACTCCAGTGATGATGTTCCAGGAGAGGAGTGGCTCTCTGTGCACAGATGTTGATGGCTTTCGGTAGCCTGTCCTTCTGACTGCCGTGTTCTGCAGTGCAGCGGGTATGATATTCCCTGACAAGTTAGGGCCCATGGCACAAAGTATCAGTATTGACCAAAGAGAGGGCTGTGTGGGTATCTCTGCTTTACTTTAAAACTGACATCTCCTCTTGAACAAGTTATTTCCCTCTAGCAGTACTGCAACATTGTTAAAACCAGATCTCATACCACAGATCACATCTTGAAAACAGAAGGAGGCACAAGGATAAATCAGAAGCATGTTTCGCTGTGCCTGATAGGTTGGCCTTCTGTTTGTGGGAAAGATAAAGGTCACCCTTCCATCACTCGCACTTCGTATTTCTTAAAAGTGGTTAAAACGTCACATCCATTTTCCTTCTGAGCATTTTCAATTTCATTAATCCAGTATCTCTTTGAGCTAACATAGTTTTTGGTGGAGATGTGGCTTAAGGCTCCAGAACTAGAAATTCCGGTCAGAAGAGCCAGTGTTCAAGCAGAGGAACCATCGGTGCTGCCGACTGATGGGTCACCTGTGGGTGCTGGCCCACCCGGGGGAACCTGGAACCCCTAAGCCACAGGCCAGATCCGGGCAGCTCTTCCCCTCACTGCTGAGCTGTGCTGTGTGCTGCGCCTGTCACCCGTGTGGCTATCAATCACAAAATGTACAAGAGTTACAGAAGGCAGTGTAGTTTGTGTAATTCCAAAAGGCCTTCTCCAAAAGTTTTTTAAAAACAGGTGTTTAGGTGTATTTTGATGATGAAACATTCTTTTTCTTTTTTAATATGTATATTCATGTAACAATTTAACTTTATTGCAGCCTTTTGTAATACACTGTGGTATAAAATACATAGTAGTGTTTATTAAGCAATCGTACGACAGTCAGTGGTATAGCGGTATAGCCCCTTGACAGATACGATGATAGACTATTTTGGCATAAAACCCACAGCTAACTTTCAAATAACCTGTAAACTAACCTAGGTGTTGATGGTGGAAGAATGGCAGAAGCCTTCAAGCAGTAAAGTTGTTTGGCAACAGAGCAGGTGGAACATGGGCAGCAGTTCACAGAATCACAGAATCACAGAATAGTAGGGGTTGGAAGGGACCTCTGTGGGTCATCTAGTCCAACCCTCCTGCTGAAGCAGGGTCACCTACAGCAGGCTGCACAGGACCTCGTCCAGGCAGGTCTTGAATATCTCCAGAGAAGGAGACTCCACAACCCCCCTGGGCAGCCTGTTCCAGTGCTCCGTTACCCTCAGAGGGAAGAAGTTCTTCCTCATGTTCAGACGGAACTTCCTGTGCCTCAGTTTGTGCCCATTGCCCCTTGTCCTGTCACTGGGCACCACTGAAAAGAGCTTGGCC
>Ga0065711_1006132_pt1 | contig 18226 bp, 15 predicted proteins | sample Hoacrofraction12_FD_59098 | JGI IMG/M metagenome (GOLD analysis project Ga0065711, IMG submission 59098) | Hoatzin crop microbial communities from Cojedes, Venezuela - Epithelial fraction 12 v2 (version 2) | ecosystem: Host-associated > Birds > Digestive system > Esophagus > Crop | place... | reverse complement strand
GATGCAGCCCAGGACACGGTTGGCCCTCTGGGCTGCCAGTGCACATTGCCGGCTCATGTCCAGCCTTTCGTCTATCAGTACCCCCAAGTCCCTCTCAGCAGGGCTGCTCTGGATCCTTTCATCCCCCAGCCTGTATTGATACTGGGGATTACCCTGACCCAGGTGTAGGACCTTGCACTTGGCCTTGTTGAACCTCATGAGGTTCACACAGGCCCACCTCCAGCTTGTCCATCCCAATAATTATTCCAGTAATAATAATAGAAAACTTGTATTCAGTAGGGTTCGGGTGTTAAGTCATGCACATCTAAGGTTTTTTGGGTTTGGGAAAGATGTTTTTACATTTCTGTAGCTCTGAAAGCAGTTTGCAGAGAGACAAGACTGAACAGCATAGTAGCAAAAAGAATATGGCTGATTTTTGCAAGAGAAGCTGCACTCTTCTGAAGCAATGGATTATAATCTGAGGAAAGTGGGCTACAGTATCCAAAGACCATAAAATCATTTAGTCTGTGACCTCGTTATATCTGTATATTACCATTTACTTTTGCTCATCAGTAATAAAAAGTGCAGGAAATTGAAACTTTGATCATGCAGTTAGAGGTTTCCAAAAGGACCACAGTGATCTGATTAGAGTTTATTCTCTTCTCGCTTTATTTTTGCAATCTTCATAGAATATGAGAAGTATATAAAACCACAAAGTACAAGTTTAAATTGCATACAAGCTCTGCACAATGTGTAGACTTGTTTTGGGTGATTCCTCACTTCAGTAGCTAGATATGAAGGTCAGTAGACTGTATTGTAGAAAGCCAGGCTGAAATTTTAGTGCTAAGTTCTCACTTGGTCTCTTGACTTTCGTATTGACAAATTTGGCAGTGGAAGCAAAAGCGATGGAGAAATTTGCTTGGGTATTGGTCTTCCCACCGTTATTCAAATTACTGTACTTTTTACTTTCCATATCTTGCTGAAGGAAAGATTGACAGTGATTTATTGGTGGCAAATGCATCATAGCAACTTCAGTCATATATTCCATAACCAAGTGCATGAGAGTAAGCATTGTCCCCCCGCCCCGTTCAGATCCAAGTTGAAAAGCTTTAGTAATATAAAGGTTTTGATATAAATGAATAGGAGCAGATAGGCCCTTGAACGTGTCATTTTGTGCCTATTCGATTTTAAAGCTTTTAAGAAAAACATTGTTTGGATTTGTTCTTTAGTGTTAGTGTAGCAGTAGTACAGCACCTTTGAAAGGCTGGCTTCCATGAGATAAAGTGGGGAACTGAATGTGTGATCAGTGAGAAGTTCCCTTTTCAACCACAGAGAATGCCAGTCACCGAAACAAGTATAAAAAGACTGTGGCTTACTAGACTGTAATTGTGCTTTTGTCTGTGGACAAGCTGTCATTGGCATGGACCCGACATTTACATCCAAATGTGAAGCTGTTGCTTTCTGAACGGCAGCACTGCACAGAAGAGAAACCAGGGTGGGAGAGGAGAACGGGAGGGACAAAAAAACTACTGTTAAAACAGATAACATAAATGCACCTTCCACCTGTGGAAAATGAAAAAGTGAAGGACTTGAATCTGATGCAGCATATAGCCCATTAATACTGCAAATACAAATAGGATGTAAATATGTCGGACACTTCAGGATTTTGTACAGGGATAGTTACACCTTAGGTGCTCAAGGCATGAAACTGCTACCATGTGTTAGCACAGCAATGATAAAAGGACATTTCAGTGCATTTGTTTCAAACGGAGACTAGAAGAAGAGAAGTGAGCATGCAATATTGCCATTAGTTTGACTGTAGGAAACTGTTTGCTATTATTTTCATGCTGAATTTATATAACATATTCTTTTTATTGCAAATTATTCTTCTTTTTTCAGCCTTTAATGAATAGAGTGATGTAATGCAAGACATTTATTCCTAAACTGAGGTGTGAAGATTTGAGCCAGATACTAAAATAAAGTAACAGACTGGCTCGTAATCTCTACTTCGCAGAAGCCTTTTCTGGTAAGAAGCTTTCTGTGCAAAATGGTAGGCTTTGATCAGCCTTGGAGTGCTCCAGGGAAAGCTCTTGACACTTCCAGAAGGAAGTGAAACATCACTTGTATGAAACATCTCCTATTTAAAAGATTTTGTGATTATGTTTTGGTGTGCAATTTTTTTTTTTAATATTTTGATATGAAATTACCATCAGATTTTGATTCCTGGTGTTTTAAAGAGAGATTTAATGCCTATGGTTCTTCCTGATCCTGGCATGTTACTGTAATGGGTTATGGAGTATAAGACTTACCCATTGTTAGCATAAGCATCTAAAAATTGAAGCTGTTAGAATTATGTATGTTTAGGGGCGATTTTTCTCCCTTTCTGGTGAAATGCTTTGAGGTTTGGAGTACAGAGGCAGTAAAACACTTATGGCTGAAAATTACTTGCCCTGATGGCAGAGGCAAGTCATTATACCCTTTAAAAGAGGAAATTGATATAACCTGATAATATTAGGCATTAAAATCTCTTTCAAATATTAAGCATTCAAGAAAATGAGAAAATCTACTGATGAATCTAACCAACCAACTGTTTTATAAAACAAAGAAGTAGAGGCAAGAAGCATATGTAGTGGAAGAAGGAAGGAATTTCTTGGGAAGGTGTCACTTGTTAGGATGCCAACATCTAGAGGACAGCAAGAGGATTTTCTGACTCTTTTAATCCAAGAATCTGTTCTCTGATTTGTAGGAGGTATGAAAATGGGCCATTGAGTTCTATGATTTGTCCCAATACTGCACCCCTTTTCTTCAGTTTTTGTAGGTGTAATAGCAAAATTCTTACTGCAGTTGATGCCAAAAACATCAAAAGTGACTGTCATGTTGGAACAATTGTGATTCTGCTGTATGTGGAAGATAGTTTAACTAACAGGACTCAACTGCTGTAGAAAACAGTAGTAAGAGAGATGTACAGTCTTTAGTGTGGTTTTTTAAGGCGCTGTGTGACAGCTATACAAAGATTACAGAAGGTGGTGGTAGTTTTTTTGTTTGCTTGGTTTGGGGTTGGTTGTTTTATTTTTGCATTTACCCCCAAACAAAAGATGTCACTCCTTTGAATACTGGTTGGGGCTTCAAAATTTAAGGAGAGTTCACTACCTTTCTGCTTTTCAAACCTAGACTATGACTGTGTTGCCAGATTCATGGAGTAACCCTGTTATGCTGAGAAATTCTAGTTGATAATGCACAGGGCAGTGGTAATGCAGAAATGGTGTGTAGTGGAAATTTTGATCAAATTTCAGGTGGAGATTCTTCGCTTGAATCTTTCAGCACGATATATTTAATGCATTTGTCTGTGAGATAAAACATTGTAGCCTATCTCACACTATTTAGTGACCATATCAGGAGGATCATTTGCAAAGTGGATATGTGTATGGGTGCTGCGAGTATGGAGTGCAACATGCAGGTGAGATGTTTTAACAAGAGGATGCAGACAGGTTCTTTCATATCATAGGCTACATTTTCCAAAGATAAAATCACCACTTTGAATCCTAGCCAGTACCATGACAGGTGGAGGCTAGCCTGACTGTTCATGGTCTACTGAATTGCAGGTTTTCTCTGCAGCTGTGTTCATGTGGATTATTAAATAAAATCATTTCAGAGTCCTGAGATCCTCTCCTTCATGTTACAAATACACCACAACTTAAATTATGTTGGGATGTAGGGACCACAGGGAGCGACGGTTCCCATGGCTTCACAACTGAATATGAGGCAAGAAATAAGAGAAAGAGAGGAGGGCCAAGGGCTTCTGATTCAGGTAATGTAGGTAGCTCTAGTACAGTGAACATTTTTTGGGTTGGGTTTTTTTTAGCCCTCATTTATTTTATGCCAAATGGCTGTCCTTGACTTAAGCACCAAGCAAACCATCTGTCTAAAATTTTTTTTTCACTTTGAATACTTACTATTCCAAATTCTAGGGTCTCTTCCCATGCTAAAACTGATCTCCCAGTATCTCCACAAACTTAATGTACAAAGCCTGTGGACTGAGACAGATTTCTCTTACAGTACAAGAAGGAATAGCAATTATGACCTGATTTCATATCTTTTTAATAAAAAAGGTTATCCAGGATGAATGCAGAATGCCTTTTGTGGTTTGGGTTATAATTTCATTATTAACAAATGTGATTCATGTGTAGAACACAGGGGTTTCCCCCTATGGTGTATGGTATATCCTTGATTGTGGTAATTCAGGGTTTTTCCTCTCCTGCCTGTTTAGTTGGGTATATAGTCTAGTTCTTCCTGTTCTCCTAGATGACTGTGTATCAATTTCTTCCTTTCTGTCCAACCTTGATAGGTTTTTTGTAGGATTACCTGGTGCGGTGAAGTATGACCTTAAGCAGGGATGTGGTTTAGAGACTCCCGTGTTGTCATTCTAGCTATGACACTGCCTCCTCCGTTGCCTGTGGAATGTGCTGACTCCTGCTTTAATCTTCCTCATGAGTAAATGAGAGTGAGATTTCACCACTACATTTTGCAGGAACTTTGTGCCTGCTTCTGAATAATCCAGTCCTAATCCTGATGTCACAGAAACCGAGAAGTGCTTTGCATTGATCAGTTGCTTCATTTTGCTGTACAGCTTTGGAGCGCTTATCTTACAAATATCTCCTGATTTTGGCTCAAGGTTTTTTCCCACTGGAATTGGTGATAAAATAGTGCACTTTGGCTTAATTATAGTAGTGAAGGTGATGCATAGTTCTGAAAAAAATGCACTCCTTATCTCTGGAGGTTATCTCCTTTCATTCTCAAAGTGATTTTATTACTTTATGACATTTAACTCCTGAATTGCCATAGTAAAAATGGATTTTAGACACCATCATCTAAGATGTGGTTGATTATCCTGGTTGCACCACCTTACTGCTTCAGTAGGTAGGCAGTGATCTTCCAGGGTAATGTGCAGAAGTTCGTATAATCCTGTTAACGATTCTTTAAGACTGGAATCAGGGATGTATCTGTCGGGGTCCAAGGTTAAATTCTAGTTCATAGCCCAGAAGGAAGAGAGGGTATGTGATATTTTAATGAAGACTGTTGTAATGTATAAGGGGTGAAAAAAATGAGCATTGTGTCTCAGAACAGTTTTACAGTGACGCCTCATACTTGAAATTACTTCACTGCTTATCAGAGAGGTTGGAGATTTGAAGCTCTGTTGTTGTACTCTGTGTCTCCCCCCATGGCTTTCTCTTGCACTCGTTATGGCTCTGCTTGAAAGCTGGTAGCATGAAGTCTGGCACTGTATTTTCAAGGAAATGCCCTGAGACTTGCAGTGAAGGTGGAGAGAAGGCGGCGGGTTTCTAGCTTGGCTACCAAACCTCTTTCTGAGCAGTGTTATCTTGAGAGTGAGACAGTTTTTGACTACCAGAAGTACTGGCACAATTTTACATATATGCAGAATAACTCTGTGCTGAGTGCACTGAAAGCTGCTCATGCTGTGCCTCTTCAGCCAACTGTATATATCCACCTTCAGACCATCAGAGGGCTTTTTCAAACTGAGAACGTAGTACCTCATCCAGGGACTGCTGGATGGAGATGCACTGTTGTTACCTTCCCAGCCTAGGCTTTGTGTTAATGATACGGCTTTCAGAGCGTTTTCTATTCTATGTCGAAGGTATTTTCCTCTAACACTGGTTTCTTTATCCGTGTAAAATTTTAGAAGCGGTTACTGTGTTGCTTGTTTGGGAATAAGTAGTTCACTCATGGCTATTAAACTGTTTTTATGAACTGTTACATGAGAGGGTCCATATAGTTTGATAAGAGAAAAAAAAACCAGAATGGTCCAAAGGTCAGATCATAGTCCTAGCAAGCAAAATTGCGTGCTTTCCTTGCCAGGTACTCTTTGTTAAATCCTGTCGATTCAATGAGAGCTGACATTATACACAGGGATTGTGCAATTGATTGCTTCTATCTATTGTACATACAGTTAGTGCCTAGGGAAGGAAAGGGGAAATCCCTTTGTTAAATGTCTCTGCAAGACTTCATTCTCCAGTTACTGCCTGAAGTATAATGGAGTCTGGTATCTATGAAATACATACATTTAGATTCTCCGTTTAAAGAAACTAGAGGAATGTTTTATGAGATTTGTATTTGATGATATATCTCACAGAACAGTATTATTACTGTGCCTCTAAAATTCTTAACTGTACATGGCTAAACAAAAATGTCAAAAGGTTCCACTTAAATGCCAAAGAAAAAGACCAAGAGTGAAACCAAGATCTGGGGGAGACAAATTTCCGATGTTAAACAGGAAGCATAAATATTCAACAGAAATGTTAGCAAAAGCATCATTAATAACTCTATAGGTGTACACATGTTTATTTTCTCACTTATTTTTCCCCAAGTATTGTTATTTTATTTAGGGGAACTTAAAATAGCCTAAGCAGTCTAACTTAAAACTGGAAATTACAGAAGTGAAAAGAAATATTCTTTCTGTGTGCTTACCAAACATGTAATGGTGGCAGGAAAATCAACTAGTGCAGTAACCTTGTAGTTTAGTCACTGCTGAAAAAGGAGTTATGTTTATTCTTTGACGAGTTCAATGCTAATGTTACCTGGTGTTTGTGTTGTACAGGTAGTTTCTTGTAGCTTCTTATTCTTGACGAATTTGTAGTAATACCCAACTCTTGAATAGCAATGTTAATTGCTACATCTTAATGCATTTTACAAAGAAAATTAGTGGTGGGTTTTCCTGTTTTGCATGTTTAGAATTTGAGAGACAGAGAAGAAATCAGTTTCTGAAATGCCAGCAGCAAAATCAGTAAGATGGCAGCAGTCTCTGAGGTTGAGTATGTCGCTGTATCTGTGATGTGCTATTTTGTTGTTTATATGTGAGCAAAGGAGTTTCTATAGATAGCAAGGTGTGTTGGAAAATTCCTATATTTAAGAGTATTCACTTTGAAACTGATGACTTTTATGGAGGGGAATGTCAGTTAGTTTTAATATTGAGTGAATGAAATAGGAACAACATGGCAGGCACATGGGAATTTGGAATGGGAAGATTTGGTAATACAGTTGAAACAGAAAGGAACTTTCAGTTTTGCTATTTGAGTTGCTGGGTAACCTAATACAGCGAATATGAACTATCTGTGTCCTAGTTTAATTCTGCATGGTACAGGGATAATCATTCTTTTCAACATGTAGTTTCTGGGAGGAAAATTTGAAGTTGCTCAAGTGAACAATGCTTCTGCTCACTACAGTTGAATTTACCCAGTATTTCTATTATATGACCCTTGGTCTTGATAGTTCAGCTATTTATAGGTAGTTACATCTACCTATGAATTGTTGGACTTGAAAAGCTGAATAGAGTTAATCTGTTATAAAAACATAGCTACTCCATGAAGCATACGTGCAATTTCTTGGTCCTAATGGATGGCTAAGACCTTTGGGTTGTCTGTGCTGATCTGCATTTGAAAAAGCAAGCAAGAATGGGTCTGCCACTTCCAAAAGTAAGGCCGGTATGATGTATTGTTTCCTGATTATGATAATAGATTCATTTTTACCTTATCTGGGTGACTTCTTCTGGAAAAAGAAATACGACACATATGGTTGTGAAATGTTTAACAATATTTTTAAATTTTTGAATTCTTCCTGTTTAATTTTTTATTATTTTTATGTAGTATTTTTAAATAACCTATAATATAAAACTAAACATTTTCAGCTCCTAAAGATTTTTACTTTTTTTGTTCATTTGTTTTACTGTTTCATTCCAGTTCCCCTCTCCCCAGAAATGGTTTAGCACCAGTAAAAAGTTGTATTCAACCTTTTTGGAGGCCAGTGAGTTGAAAAATAAGCTATTCATATGCTGCTTATGGTGTTCCTTGAGCTAGACTGAGATGCAGATGAGAACATGAGCCAGCCGTGGCTGCAGAGGAGAGCACAGACAGGTAATATGGTGTCGTAGCAAAGGGCTGAGAGAGAACAACTGGAAGAGGAAATGGCGCAAGAGCAGTGGGGAAAAAAGACTTGGAGGGATGCCTGTAGGGTGCTGGGGCACAGGAGGCAACTGGCTTCGAGAAAGGTTAGAGGTGGTGGCTGGAGCCACCTAAGGGTATGGGAAGGATGGTGGCTGTAGCTGGGCAGAAAGGTGTTACTGGGAAGGGCTATGGCTCTGGCTTGAAGAGTCTGGTTGTGAAGACTGAAATACTGGTTGGTTGTGACAACTCCTGGGAGATGAAGTGGAATGTTACTACTCCATGCATGTGGCTGTTCTCAGAAAATACAGAATTAAAGCCCTTATAGCATGTCTGCACAAGAAAGAAGTTGCCAGTCAGTAATATTTGAGTTACTTCCTTTTTCATGGTAATATTCTTTTAGTATTCCTTTTTCCATGAAATTAATTGCTCACACAATAACATGGAATGCCTAAAATATTGAGGAAGTGGAGAGAACTAATATTAAGCATTTTAGAGCATACTAAAATGTACTTTGGGTAACTGTCATTGTCCCTGTGATTAGGAGCTCACAGACCAATTCCTTTGCATACACAGAAGCAGTGACTGACATTAAAAATAGTTTGCCCCTTGCTTGTCCATATATATGCATAAAGATGCAAGCATTCGTTTTGAATCTATGTGTGTCTGGATGTTCTCTGCAAAATAATAGAAGCAGAGAGGAAAAAAAAACCAGCAAGATCAAGCTCATTGGATTTGGGATAATTTATTGGGAGGCCAGTGGTATCCTGGGGTGCATCAAGAAGAGTGTGGCCAGCAGGTTGAGGGAGGTTCTCCTTCCCCTCTGCTCTGCCCTAGTGAAGCCTCATCTGGAGTACTGCGTCCAGTTCTGGGCTCCCCAGTTCAAGAAAGATGAGGAGCTACTGGAGAGAGTCCAGCAGAGGGCTACGACGATGGTGAGGGGACTGGAACATCTGCCCTATGAGGAAAGCCGGAGGGAGCTGGGCTTGTTAGCCTGAAGAAGAGAAAGTTGAGAGTGGATCTTACAAATGCTTATAGCTATCTTAGGGGGGGTGGGTGTCAGGAGGATGGGGCCAGACTCTTTTCAGTGGTGCCCAGTGACAGGACAAGTGGCAACGGGCACAGACTGAAGCACAGGAAGTTCCGTCTGATCATGAGGAAGAACTTCTTCCCTCTGAGGGTGACGGAGCACTGGAACAGGCTGCCCAGAGGGGTTGTGGAGTCTCCATCTCTGGAGATATTCTGAACCTGGCTGGACGCGGTCATGTGCAGCCTGCTGTAGGTGTCCCTGCAGAGGGGCTGGACTAGATGACCCATAGAGGTCCCTTCCAGCCACTACCATTCTGTGGTTCTGTGAACTCAAGATGTACCATGCAGTGCACTGAAGATGAAAAACATTTATCTTGCTGCTATAGACAAAGGGGTGCGTGGGGCCTCTTGCACTGCAGTGCTTGTGAGAATCCTGAATTCTAAGTAGAAGTGAAAGGACTTTTACTTGTGTTGAGAAACTAAGCTGATGGTTTTTTCCATCCAGAAAATGATTGAAAGATTGTAAAGAGAAAACAACAAAAGAACAAAACAGAGTAAGAAAATGAGTAGGCCTTGACTCAATGTTTTATTATATTTAAAAAGTACAGGTACATTAGTCATATTCTCTGAAGGATTTCTTGTAAAGGAGCTTTGCTGTTTGTAAGCTTTTCCTGTGATTGTTTTATTAAAAAGTATTTTTTAAATTAAGTGAATTGGTACTTTGGAAATTGATAATTATGGAAACTGAGATTATCTGCTCCTGAGTTTCAGGGACTCTGAACGGTAAGAGCACCATGCAGATAGCTGTGCAGAGGAAGCCATTTCTGCTGAGGTTGAGCGGGTGTGTGGTGCTCAGCAAACCCCAGGAGATGATAAGGTACCTGTTCTGGGGTACCATCTTCTGGTGCCTCCTCATCTGGCTGCTGCAGATGGGTATCTGTCACGGTCTTATATGTTCTCTTATGGCGTGGAGCATCTGCAGTTCTCACTGAGGTTGGATCCCTCTGCTTTCAGTGAAGGTGGCTGGTGTTGCCCGTGGTCTTGTAGAGTCACGTCCCATGACTGCTCCACAGCAAAGACATAATGGCCACTGTGTGTTTATTTCAGTCATCTCATATACTGTGCCAATAACATTTTAATATTTTGAAGTGAATATACAGGAGAGAGGAACAGAAGAATTGACTCCAGTGCTCCCAGAATGAGGAAAAATGTGGTATCAGAGTCAGTAGACTTCTCCATGCTGTGTGTAACAGGTTTTGACATACTGACATCTCCAAAAGGCAAGAGGAGGTATGTGTAAGACTGCAGGCTGCTACAAGATCGTTACAGTACTGACGCTGTGATGCTCCTGCCAGCTCATGAATCTGCTGCTCTTTTTCCTTTTGTACTAAAGGATATTGTAGGAGGTTGGAAGGCCAGAGACAGTATTCTGGAAAACAGTTGGAGAGAGATAGACAGTCAGAGTTATGTGAGGAAGTTACCTGCTGCGAACAGCAGAAGAAGTAAACGGAAACAGAAGAACTACCATGAGGCAGGTGTGAGGAGGGCAGTTAAAGGAGCTGTGTAAAGGTGACTGCCATTAGGACTTCACAGGGCTGCTTTAGCTGAAATGAAAAGTCAGAAAAGGGTGCCTGCGAAGGCAAATGTGCAGCACACTTGTAGCACTTCAGCCTGAGATTGTGGGATACAGCATATCTCATTAACCATTAGACCCTTCCCAAATACGCATGTCCTTACTGTGATCCCCTGCTGAGGGACTACTTGCTAAGCTTTGTCCTGCAAAGCTGTGCTAGCAGCTCATTGCCCAGTTAGACTTTTAACCGTAGTGGTACAGATACAGGCAGAATAAAAACTCATTGCTGCATGAGGCCAGAATTGTAATGAGATAGTAGTAACAGGCAGGGCAGTTTGAAATTGTGGAGCTTGAAATCCCAAGCTGTAAAACTCTTTTTTTTTCTTTTTCATAGCAGCTTACAGGAGTCAAGAAACATGCACTGCTTTTATACCAGGATACCAGTCTGTCAAGCCTGTCTGTGTTTACTAAAATCTAAGAAACCTCTGAACCTAAGAGCTTGTATGTTCTGAACACTGCAACCGTGGCTGTTGACAGAAACAAACTGCCCTCAGGCAGTGAGACATTTTACTTTGCTTCCCTTGGGAGGTAAGCTACTGCCGTCTTCAGGCTAGAGACATGCGCAGGAGCAGCTGCCATCAGGTAAACCTCCCTGTACTAGGCTGTAGGTTACGAAGGACCAGTTGATGTAGAATAATTTGTTCTGTTGCCTCTACTGAGTGCAAGGTCTTTGCATATGACCTTTACCTGCTAAAAGCATCCAAGACCCATGTCTTGGTTGCTCCCAAAGATAATGAAATTTGTAATTTCGAAATCATCTTTCCAGAGGTTTTACTTAACAATATTAGATGAAATGGTCATACCACCAGAGAACTGCTTATAGAAATGACTAAATCATATTGCTGATTTTGGAGAGTCTGTGATTTGAGCTCATTATGACAATAGCACATAACATATGTGAAAAATAGAGATTTATGACAAGACAGCAGTCCTTCTCACCTTGCTACCTCCAAAGGAATAGAATGCTACATCATGCTCATGAGGTCCTGGTTCCCTTAACTGCCAAGGCAAGAGATCTGCAGCCAGCACAGTTCCCTCATGCTACTTGGCCTCCCCTTCCCATCTGCTGAGACCAAAAGCGGTGTCTGATTTACCTGTATTTGTTGATGCCGCCTGTATGGACGATACACTTAACGGAAGCAGCAAAGGCAATCCCACGGGGTTATTTTCTGAGCCTACCTCACTGAGTCCTGGACACACTGGTAGTGAAAAGGTAACAAGAGCATCATCTCCGACTCCATGTCTGCTTTGGCTTGCTCAGGGCCACCTTCTGTGTTTGTTAATTTCTAGGGCTGAAACGAATGTTGGTGCAATAGGTGAGCCTAAGCAGCATTCTCTTGCTAGGTGAAATTAGCAAGTTTGCTGTGCTTCTAACACCAGTGCCTAAGGCTTGCGTTTCTGGGAAATGTTGACAGTGGTACTTCTGTTCTGCTGGTGAGGACCTTTTCTCTCCCTTTAAATCTCGCAGGATAAGGTAGGAATTAAAAGCCATACAGTGCAAAATAAAGGATAATTATAGAGTAACAGGGAAGCTGATTTTCTGTGTTGTTATGTTGCAAAGCAGCTAGAGTTTATTATGTCTGTGTAAATAATAATAAAAAAGTGAGCCACATCTGGTATGATTTTGGATATCAAAAGTCTGAGATCTAATCACTGTCTGACTCTTTTTAAGGTCATTTTTAGCTGGTGTCCATTAACATAGGTGTGGTGAAAAGGGGAATTTGGAACTGCAAAAACTCAGTAACGTCAAAAGGATGTAAAAAATAAAGTTGGTGATCAGCACCGAATTGCTCTTTCTGCAACTGTTGTTGCAGTAGGATTCAGAGTGTTGAATTCAAGCTAGGTCAACACTGTGCTGTTTTAAAAATTCCCCTGTAACAATATTTCATTTTATCCCTATAAAAACTCACATCCCCAGACAGCGAGCTTAGAGAGAAGGATCTCAAAAACAGCTGTTAGAAATAATTATAAAAATATGAATGTAACGTTTTTGCACAAAGTATTAAACTAAAAGAGCAGGTTATTATAGAACACCATTAGTAGGCTATGTGTTGACAGTGCTTAAAGGAAAAATGCTGGTTTTGAAATGACATTGGGAACACAGTGAGTAAAACTCTGCCAACTTCAGCAATCTAATATTAAAAATGAAATTTATTTTTCACTGGATAGTGTTGACTGGGTTTTTTTGTTTGTTTAGCAGTGTAGTCCTGTCACTTTGGGATGCTCTAACTAGTCCAGTACTACCTGTTGGACAGGCAGTAAAAGAGTATGCCTATGAAAAGTGAAATATAGCACATTCACATGAATTTTTTAATTGTCCATCTCTAGGGTTAGTAGAATCGAGGCATGTGTATGCTGCATGTATGTGAACTGTGTGGTGGTAGCTGGTCACATATGTCTGGATAATTTCATATATATAACCAAGATTCAAACAGAGCAACAGTACTACAGTTTTAATCATAGTTTATGATGACAAATATAAAATTTTATGTTGCAAATGTGTGGAGCTACATATTGGTCTTAAAATTAGTAGAGTTTAAAATACGTTTATCATGTATTTTAGAGCATAAATCATCATTCCTTTAACTTAAAAATGGATCATGAATTATCCAAAGTCATGTGACTGCTGATATGTGACAGTGCAGAGCAATTTCACTGAAGAGAATTAGTTATGTTGGTGCTTTGTCTTGGTGGAAAATAAGGAGATCTGTGAGGGCTGGGAAAACACCTTGGGTGATTTTGATTGTGAAATGGGTTATTGATGGATCAGTACTCATACAGAAACTTTCATAGAGGGAGAAGTTTTAGATGAGGTTGTTATCCATTTTTGTTCTCCCATTGACTTTTCAACCTACAGTTTCTTTTATTCCATAAAGAGATTTACTGTTTGCTGTATGCCTCTGCTGCTCTTCATCTGACCTTCATTCAGTGCTGCCCACTGATTTTTACGTAAAGACTAAATAAGGCATATGCGTCAGACTGGGAAATTTGCCAGTGAATTGTCTCGAACACTGAGATAAATCTTATGAGAACCAGATAGAACTAGCTAGAAAATTTTTCCCATCTCACAGAAGTGTCATTTTTTTTGTCAGTTTTGACCTTTTTTCCGCCCATGTCATGCTGAAATTATGTTGGAAACTTTCAACTATTTGAATAAAAAACACTCAAGAAGGAGAGAGACTGATCCATAGGAGTTGATAGCCTGTTGAGTAGGCACCTCCTCTGGCATCTTGGTGGAGCACGTCCAAATGGAGAAGCTAAATCAAGCAGAGCAGGGATTGGACCCCAACTCCAGCAGTCACTTCCCTGGTGAATGCCCATCCCAGAAAGCTGCTGTTTGCCCTGCTCTTGTTTTTCATAGAAATTCTATCCTGGAGCTGAGAATTTTAATTTTTTTTTTAAATTTAAAGTTTTGTCAGACTGTTTCAGTGAAAGTTGCAAAGAAGAGTTTCAGTTTCAACAAATTGTTATCTTCCAGTGGAACAACATTTCACTGAAAAATTCCCAGCCCAGTCTACTTCTGAGTTTGCCTTGTACAACATCTTTTTAAGGAAAGTCTTACTGTGATGCAGAACATTCATGCTTAAGGAGGACATGTTTTAAAGGCAGTTAATCATTAATAAATCCAGGTGAGGTTCTTGTCTCTGTGCTGGGTGCTGCAGCGAGCAGCCCAGCCTGGTGTAGGTGCCACAGGTGTCAGGCCAGGGCAGTGATCTTGCTGCAGTTGGAGCTCCTTGAGCCGACTGGGCTCATCTTTCTCCTGACACTTGATTCTTGTTCCTATCCTCCAGCTGCTTTTGCTGTTGTGCTAGTTTGTGTTGTCATGCAAGTTCAGGGGGTGGTGCAGTGTGTGTGTCTGGGTCAGAGAACTGACCCAGATCAAATACAGCTTGCCTCCCCCAACCTCGCCCCCACAAAAAAATGCAACTGTTGGGGGCTGGTAGAGGGCAGAACTAGGAATGGTTTAAGCCAGCCATGCCCCAGTACAACATGGTTGGAAAAGGAGCTTGAGGCAGTAGGTACCCAGTACTTTGTTCTTCAGTGCCATAAAAAATTCTTACTGTCAGGTCAAGTTGTTACCTTGTTCAGCTCTTTGTAGGGCCATGGTGTAAACCAGAGTATGGAAAGAATTGGTTTTAAAAAAAGAAAAGCACCCCCCGGGGCTGTTGTTAACATGAATCATTTCAAGTTTGAAGATCGGTTGTGGTTACAGTTGCCCAGCTAAGACGACAGTGAAGGATTGGGATTGAATGAGTCGAAAGAATGGGTGAGGATGGGGAAAGGAATAAGAATTTCTGAAGCCAGTCTCACCAAACATAACTTCATCATGTACGTTTGTCTAAAAATACTCCTGTAAAGATAGTGACTGAAGAAACCAGGGAGGGAGTAAAGTGTAGCAGCTGTCTGATAGCACAGGAGACAGGAGAGTTCAAGCAATAATGATGTGTCCACCAAGAAGGGAGGCAGTAAGCCGCTAAGGAGTGCTCGGAAGTATCGTTCAACTGCAGATGCTAGGTTAGTATTTCAGAAATGGGCCAAATGCTCCACAGCCAGGAGAGCAGCCATGCTCCATGCTGTGGGCAGGGTAGCCACTGCAGCACCGAGCCCCTCCAAAGGCAGGTTTAGTGATGACTCCAAGGCAGACCTGCTAACCACTGAGCCTTCCCACCCCTTGCTGCCCCATCGGCTCCCTGCCTTATCTTCAAGCTCTGGCCTGACTCTGGGTCGGCTGTTTCCATACAAAAATTAGCCGTTTCTTTGTGCTGCAACTCATAATCGCTATCAGAGAGAGATTCTGTTAGACACTGTTAGAAGGGAAGTGCAAAGAGCCTGTAGAATTCTCTGCTTATTTGTGATTTATATGTATATTTGTTTTCCGGTGATCCTAATGGTACAGTGTGGCATTGATGGTTCTGAGCTTTCACCAGTAGATTCCAAAATATGAATGGCTTTTGCCATTTTGTGATTAACAGGCTGTATTTAGCTGAGAAGCTAGCAATGATACGGATTCTTCCTACCTGTTCAGTATCCCAGCAGCAAAAGTTTTAAGCACTGGTAACATGTTATTTTCAACGTTTTGTAAAAGCAGAATGCAGTGGCAACTGGGAATAATTTTACTGCTTTTCTGAGCATTAAAGGCCTGTGACATAAGGTGGGGCAAGATTTGCCAATGCTTTGTCCTGTATGTTGTCAATGCAAAAGAGTTGTAAACCATTAAAGCCATTAAACTGGCTTTAAAGGAGAGGAGTAGGGTAGAAGAAGAAAAAGAAAGAAAGAATGAATGAGGAGGGAGTAAATTAAGATTAGGAAAGGAATTAATATAGGAAAAGGAAATAGAAATTACTAATTAGATGTCATTTGAAATGTGCCTGTAAAAGAGAACACAACGTGGAACCAACAGCAAACTCTTTTAAAACTTCATAGGTATGTTTATGCCTATTTTCAGTTGAATTAAATTTAATGTCACGATATCTTTGCTTAAAAATACCAGTTTTCTACAAAATGAACTCAAAAAAAACCCCAAAACCAACCTCACCACATTGCAAAAATGTTCAGTCATATCACAGAGTGTATTTGAGTGGCGGAGTGAATTGTGATGGGTGTTTTGGGTTTCCTGCGTGTTCTTTGATCACAGAACCCAGGCAAAGAGCCTTTCGTTTTCTTGATGTTGTGTTTAATATACCAGCAGGTAAGCCAGATGGCTTTTGCTGTGTTGACTTGATTCACTGATGTCTTTATATATTTCATTTCTTAAGCAGCCTTGAAAAGAGAGATCATATGTGTGACAGGGAGCAAAATATTTTAGAAACTTCCAGCTTACTTCCTTACAGATAATTAACTTAAAATTGGCCGCACTATTAACATGTGCACGTTGTCTGAACGGCGTGTCTTATGCCCTTGTATAAGGCATTCATAAGATACTAGGTGAGCTGTTAGGAGGATGGGTGTATGCATGCTGGGTGTCATGCTTACATGTCTTCATACATGTCTGGTGAAGATGCTGGACTGCATTCGTTAGCATCATTTTGCTTCACTCTGTGCCTCTGATACAGAGTTTGTCTAAAGCTTTGGAAAAGGCATCTAATTACTTTGTGCCTGACTTACTTCCCTGTTAGCAAAATAGGGAACAATAATGATGATGATGAGATTAATTGTTTATGAAGTCCTCAAACACAATAATAGTAGGCTTTACAAACACCTGATGCATAAAATAATGTTTTCTCTTTTTTTCTAATATTCTTCCTTGTCCTGGTTTTTAACCTATCAGAATTAATAGTGTCTGTGCAGACATTATCCTCTTAATCAAAGAAAATTATCTTCAGGGCTGATCAGATCTGTTTCATTGAGTTTGGGCCATCATCAGGTAAAAGTTGAATTTTCCGCCCGAGGAGGAGTTCACCAAACCCTGAAGTATCTTAGTTTGCATTGAAAACGTTAACTTTTGATCATTAATTCTTCTTCAGAAATGGGATCAGTGTAGCTCTTGTTCAAAAAGGTAACTTTATCGAAATTATTTCTCTGCATTTGAGGGTTGGTGAGATTAATTTTTTAAAAAGGTGGAGCAGGATGAGTTCTGTTTTCCTTTCTCGGTTGCCTGCTGCCCTCTTGTGCTATTATCTGGTCTTTACACTGTTGTGTTTACTTGCCATCGATAAAGGCAGTCATAAACTTCTTGATTTGATGAAATGCTGGATTTGGTGTACCAACCTCACATGGTTTTGTGGATTTCACTCCCTGCAGATACTGTCTTTGGTTCAGCCCATGTCGTAATATAAACTGGCTCCAGCCTTGACCTCGTTTTCATTCATTGTCTACGTTTGTTTTAAGGGAGGATGGAGAGAGCTGCTCTGTCACAGTGTTAAAGCATTCGTCTGATCTGTTGTGATGAGCTTGATATGAAATGTACTGTATCTTCCGTTACATCTGGTTCACAAGTGGTCCACTCACTTCTGTGAATTAAAAAATGAAAATCTTTCCAACTTCCTTGTTGTAAGGATGTTCTCATGTGGATGATCCTTTGATACTCAGCCTGGAGAGGCTGCCACGAATTTGTAAGCCATATTTTTTCTTGTGTGAATTTACACCAGTTGTGATGAATAAGGAGTTTAATGCTGATGTCTAGTGGCCCTTACAAAGTTATGTTCAACTGTTTTTCTGTTTTAGTGGAGTTGTACAGCTGATGTTTACGCACTATGTACGCATCTGAAAATCCTTGAAAACAGAAAGGAAATTGGAGGAAGCATAATGGAAGGAAGAAAGTGAATTGGAGAACAAATGTGGGAAATCAGAAGAATGGGAAGAAGAAAGGTAGAGAATCAAGGATGGGCAGTAGAGAGAGGTTTAAGAATAAGGTCATCTTCAAAATGTGAAAAGAGATAAAAATGAGAAAGATCTTTACAAAGAAATTAAAAGGGGCAAGAGAAATCCTGATAAGTTGTTGGACAGTTAATGAGGGGGAACACGAATACAGCATCCTTTTGTGCAGCCTCTTACAAAGGGAAGGGAGAAGCTAAAGAGACTACCTGTCATGGTAAGGGAGGCCATTGACATCCTTCAGAAAACTGGTGATGTATTCAAATGAAGAAAATAGGATGATAAACTGGCAGATACAGTGTAAAAAAAAAAAAAAAAA